>ENA-UAHW01000030-UAHW01000030.1-human-gut-metagenome-genome-assembly--contig:-NODE-30-length-21151-cov-4.893392_pt1 | contig 21151 bp, 20 predicted proteins | sample MGYA00244412_ERZ654375 | MGnify/ENA primary metagenome ERZ654375 (study PRJEB26926, sample SAMN06165166) | human gut metagenome | biome: ENVO:00009003; feature: ENVO:2100002; material: ENVO:00002003...
CGCCGCGGTGGATGATGAGGTGCCACTCCTTCGTCGCGTTTGTTTCCCAGCGGAAACCAGCGCCAATTTGCGTCACGCGGTAGAATGTGCCGTCGGCAAGCGTGCATTCAGTCGTGAAATCCGGCTGAAACCAGTGCAGGACGACCCGGTCGGCATCGTCGGCGTCGGTTGTGCGGTCGTTCACGCCGACGGGGAACAGCGCATTTTCGCGAATCAGCACGGGCAGGGCATTGTAGCCGCGAATCTGGCGGCAGCGCCCTGTCCAGCACAGACCGGACAGCTCCGCCCACAGCCCGTCGGGGAGCGAGGCATCAATCGTGCCTTCGTCGGACAGACGCAGCACAAGCAGGTCATCCCCGATGCGAACGCCGCCGTCCAGCGGGAGAATCGCGCGGCCGGGGCGAAGGTACGGCAGGAACGATAATTGCAGGCAGGTGTATTTGCGGATGACGTTGCCCGGCTGCGCGTCGCCGGAAAGATGACGCAGGAGCAAATCCGCCGGAAGCGGCTGACCGGGCTGCATCAGCGCATACGCCGCGCGGAAAAGGAATGCGGCGCGGGTGTCCGGACAGTCCGCAAACAGCGGCGCGGGGGCGTCCGTGAAGCCGGAGAAGGGAATTTCCTGCGCGGACAGCAGGGATGAAATCGACTGACGCAGGGCAGAATCCTGCGACGGGTCAGAGACAATCAAACCGAATTGCTTCATTTCATATCCTCCAAAATGCGGCGGAGTGCGCGGACTTCCCGGCGGCGCAGGCGTTTTCCGCGGTGCAGGATGTACCAGCGCAGACGGAAGCGGTTTCGCCGGGTGAACACGGGGGTGACGCGGCGACGGTGGAAGCGGTCGGACAGGCGGACAATTGTGCCCTCGCGGATGAACAGCACGCACCCCTTGACCGGGCAGGGGACACCCGCCTCCGCCAAAGCGCGGGCAAGCGTCTGCGCGTGGGTCGTCACCTGCATGGCAGGGTTGTAGAACGTCAGCTCTGTGCCGTTTTTGCGGGTGAGCAGCAAATCATGGTCGGACAAATCGCCCGTGACCGTCCCAGCGTGATTTTTCACCTCGATGACCGTTGCCCCGCGGCGGCACAGCGCCACCAAATCGCATTCGCTGCGATTCCCCGCGTGGACGATGCGGTTCGGATACAGGTGCACGCGCCCCGGCAGTCGGCTGAGCAGCGCGCGGGCGTCCTCTTCTCCGCGGATGCCGGAGGAAACGAGCGTCGCCGCGTACTTCGCGCCGCGCGCCCGCCGTTTGAGGTGCAGGGAAATCAGCACGGGCAGGGAAATCATCAGCAGCATCAGCACCAGCAGAATCCAGCCCTGCGTCTGCGCGTCGAAGCGCACCCCCAGCATCTCCTTCAGCGGCGGAAACCACCACGGCGCACTGGCAGCGCAAATCAGCCAGCAGACAGGCGGCACAATCACCGCGCGGAATGCCAAGCGCTTCTGTCGGCGGCGGAGGGCTTGCAGTTTTTGCGTCTGCCCTTCGCTGCCGGAATGGAAAGTTGCCATAAACAGCTCCTGTTCGTGTGTGTTCGGGTTCGATTCATAGAATACGACGCGAAAGGGGCAAAATCCTGCCGAATGCAATTGACATTTTGGCGGCGGACTGGTATAATTGCGTTGTCATTGGGCGATGAAGGACAGGGCGAACAGGACAGCGGCTGTCAGAGAGGGAGTCATCGGCTGAAAGCTCCCGCCGAAAACCGTTCGCCGGACAATCCGGAGCTTCCCGGCGAGAGCCGGGCGCGTTCCTCGCGTGACAGGGGAGAATGAGGCGCGGGTTTTTCCGCGCGAAAATGGGTGGCACCGCGAATCTTTTCGCCCCATGCAGCATTTGACGGCTGGTATGGGGCTTTTTGTGTCCTGTATCACCCAAACAGAAGGAGGAATACCATCAATGCTGACGCAAGCACCCCGCGGCACAAAGGATGTGCTGCCGGCTGATTCCTACCGTTGGCAGTACGTTGAGAGCAAGATGCGCCAAGCGGCGGCGGAAGCGGGTTTCCGCGAAGTCCGCACGCCCGTGTTTGAGCATACTGAGCTGTTTCTGCGCGGCGTGGGCGATACCACGGACATTGTGCAGAAGGAAATGTACACCTTCAAGGACAAGGGCGACCGCTCCATTACGCTCAAACCCGAAGGCACGGCGGGCGCGGCGCGCTGCCTGCTGGAGAATAATCTCTATGCCGACACGCTGCCCTGCAAAATGTACTATCTGAACGCGCCGATTTTCCGCTATGAGGCGCCTCAAAGCGGCCGCCTGCGCGAGCATCACCAGTTCGGTCTGGAATGCTTCGGCGCACGGGATGCTTCGGCGGACGCGGAGCTGATTTTGCTGGCGTACCGTCTGCTGAGCGGACTGGGCGTGAAGAACCTGTCCGTCAACATTAACTCCATTGGCTGCCCGAACTGCCGCCCGAAGTACCATGCAACGCTCAAATCGTTCCTGTCCGGGCGCATTGGCGAAATGTGCAGCACCTGCCAGACGCGCTTTGACCGCAATCCCCTGCGCGTGCTGGACTGCAAGGAAAAGCACTGTCAGGAACTTGTGGCGGATGCGCCGTCCATGCTGGATTTGCTCTGCGACGACTGCAAGGCGCACTTTGCCCAGCTGCAGTCCTACCTTGACGCGGCGCACATCCCGTACCAGATTGACCCGCGCATCGTCCGCGGTCTGGATTACTACACCAAGACCGTCTTTGAGCTGATTACCAAGACTGAAAATGGCAACCTGACCGTCTGCGGCGGTGGGCGCTATGACAATCTGGTGGAGGAGCTCGGCGGTCCGTCGCTGCATGCGGTGGGCTTCGGCATGGGCATCGAGCGCGTGCTGATGCTGCTGGACAGCGAAGGCGTGGTCATCCCGAAGCCGACGCTCTACGATGTGTTCGTCACCTACATGGGCGCGCATCAGGTGGAGGCGTTTTCGCTGGTGCAGAAACTGCGCGACGCGGGCTTGAAGGCAGATATGGATCATACCGGACGTAGCCTGAAGGCGCAGTTCAAGTATGCCAACAAGATGGGCGCAACGCTGACGGCGACGCTGGGCGACGAGGAAATCGCCAGCGGCGTGGTGAAGGTCAAGAACATGGCGACGAAGGAAGAGCAGACCATCGCGCTGGATAATATCGCCGACGGCATCCGCAACATGCTGGGTTAACCCACGAAGCGCAGCTTCGCCGTTCCCCCAATCAGCACGCGGAAGAAGTAAGAAGAAGTCACCAACTCAATCGCGAAAACGGGAGTCCAGAGGGTCGAAGACCCTTTGGCAGGGTCGAGGGGCAGCGCCCCTCGCGTCTCCCTTTCGCTACTAAGAAAGGAGCTGCAAATATGCAGAACCGTACTCATACATGCGACGAACTGCGGCTGTCGGACGCGGGTAAGCGCGTGCAGCTGTCCGGCTGGATGGATAGCGTGCGCATCGTCAGCGCGAACCTCGCGTTCGTCATCCTGCGCGATTTCTATGGCACGACACAGGTCGTTATTGACGACGAGGAGCAAATGAAAATCATCCGCAGCCTCAACAAGGAGAGCGTCATCTCCGTGACCGGCATCGTGCGCGAACGCGACAACAAGAATCCGAAGATTCCCACGGGCGACATTGAAGTCGAGCCGGAGAAAATCGACGTGCTGGGTCGCTGCCGTTACAACGAACTGCCGTTCCAGATTAACCGCTCCCGCGAGGCGGACGAGAGCATCCGCCTGAAGTACCGCTATCTCGACCTGCGCAACCCCGATGTGAAGAAGAACATCGTCATGCGCTGCAACGTCGTCACCGCCCTGCGTCAGGCGATGAACGAGCACGGCTTCCTTGAAATCACCACGCCGATTCTGACGGCTTCGTCCCCTGAGGGCGCGCGCGATTACCTCGTTCCGGCGCGTAAGCATCCGGGCATGTTCTACGCCCTGCCGCAGGCGCCCCAGCAGTTCAAGCAGCTGCTGATGACCTCCGGCTTCGACCGCTACTTCCAGATTGCCCCCTGCTTCCGCGACGAAGACGCGCGCGGCGACCGCAGCCCGGGCGAGTTCTATCAGCTGGATATGGAAATGGCGTTCGCGACGCAGGAGGACGTGTTCAGCGTCCTTGAAGACGTGCTGCCGCCCATTTTCGCCAAGTACGGCACATACAACACCGCGTCCAGCGCGCCCTTCAAGCGCATTGCCTACAACGACGCGATGGAGCGCTACGGCTCGGACAAGCCCGACCTGCGCATTGATCTGGAAGTGCAGGACGTGACCGAACTCATTGGCGGCTGCGGCTTCCAGCCCTTCGAGGGCAACACCGTCAAGGCGGTTGTCGTCAGCGACATGACCGCGACCCGCAAACAGATTGACAAGCTCTGCGCGGATGTCGAGGTCGTGACGGCGAATAAGGTCTACTGGTTCAAACTCGACGAGAAGGGCGAAATCGCCGGCGGTATTGCGAAGTTCGTCAAGGAACAGAAGGATGAACTGGTCGAAAAGCTGGGTCTGAAGCCGAACACGTTCGTTGGCCTGACCAGCGGCAAGAAGCTGGCGGCGCAGAAAACCGCGGGCGTGCTCCGCCGTCTGGTCGCTGACCTCTGCCCGGCACACATTGACCGCGAAAAGTACGAATTCTGCTGGATTGTCGATTTCCCGATGTACGAAATCGGCGAGGAATCCGGCGAACTCGAATTCTGCCATAACCCCTTCTCCATGCCTAACGGCGGTCTGGAGATTCTGCAAAAGGCGGCGGCGGGCGAGGTTGACCCGCTGAGTATCACGGCGTACCAGTACGATTTGGTCTGCAACGGCGTGGAACTGTCCTCCGGCGCTGTCCGCAACCATGACCCGGAAATCATGATTGAAGCGTTCAAGCTCGTCCGGCTGGGCGAAGAGGACGTGAAGGCGAAGTTCCCGGCGATGTACAACGCCTTCTGCTACGGCGCGCCGCCGCACGCGGGCATTGCTCCCGGTGTTGACCGCATGGTGATGCTGCTGGCGGGCGCGGAGACGATTCGCGAAGTCATCCCGTTCCCGATGAACAAGAACGCGCAGGACGTGATGATGGGCGCACCCGGCAAGGTGGATCAGAAGCAGCTGGATGAACTGCATATCGCCTGCACGAAAGTCGAAGAATAATCCGCACGCGGATGAGGAAACAATCCTCGTCCGCCTTTTTTCTGCCGAACGGGAAGAAACACGGATTGAACGCTTGTCAATCCGGCAAAACTATGGTATAATGGGATGAAACAAAGTCGGTAGACTGCGTTTTGCCATTTCCTGCGCGAAATCATGTGCTTTTTGTGCGCAGGAGTTTGGATTGAAATTAGGAGGTGCATTTCGTTATGGCGCTGAAGAAGGATAATCTGCCCGTGAATGTCGATGTGGATACCGAGCAGGGGAGCAGCATCACCTACGCCAATGAAGTGGTCGCGATTATTGCGGGCGTCGCCGCCAGCGAGGTGGAGGGCATTGCGGGTATGTGCAATGTCTCCGGCAATCTGCTGGGCAAAAACCGCGCCGTGACCAAGGGCGTGAAGGTGGAAATCGGCACCGAGGAAGCCAGCGTGGATCTGTATGTCATCATGGAGTACGGCACGCCCATCCAGAAGGCGGCGTATGACGCGCAGGAAAGCGTCCGCAAGGCGATTGAGACGATGACGAACCTGCATGTGGTGCGCGTGGATGTGCATGTGCAGGGCGTTAGCTTTGAAAAAGAGAACAATGCGCTGAACGCCGGTGCAAAGAAGGCGCTGGCAGAGGACAAGAAGGAAACGCCGCTGGTGGAAGCCCCTGAGAGCGAGGAAAAAGCGGCAGAAAATTCCGCGGAAGTGCCTGAAGAAGAAGGCAAAGAGAACTGATGCCTTCATACTGCCGGCAGGGTGTTTGCCTTGCCGGTTTTGAAGTTGCTATGTAAAGGCGAAAACGGCAAGCGAAGGAAACGAAAGGAGCGAACCGGGAATGAAGCGTCGTGTGAGCGATATTGTGGTGATGATGCTGTCCTTTTTAGTGCTGCTGGCGCTGGCGGCTGGAGCAGCGCTGATCGGCGTGGAAGCCGTGCAGGGTGAACAGTGGCAGATGCTCCGACTGACGGCGTGGCTGCAAGGAAGCGGCGTATGGGGCGGCATAGCATGTATTGCCGTGGCGGCGCTGGCATTGGCGCTGGCGTTTATGTGCCTGTGGCGCGTGTTCCCGCACCGCACGGCGAGCCAGCGCGGCTATGTGATGCAGAAGAATGAGAATGGCTCCATCGGGGTGTCAATTCGCGCTATCGAGGGGCTGATTCGCACCTGCATCGACAAGCATGAGGCGATTGCCAAGGCGGACATCACGGTCGAGGAGTGCCGCGACGGCATTGCGATTGGCTTGCACATTATTCAGGCGGCGGGTGTGAATATCCCGCTGTCCGTCGGGGCGCTGCAAAAGCAGATTAAGCAGTATGTGACGGCGTGCACGGGCGTGGATGTGTACAAAATCCGCGTGATGGTGGAGAACGACGCAAGCATTCCGGTTGCGTCCACCTACGAGGTGCAGGACGTGACGCCTCTGCCGTCGGTGGAGGAAACGGCGGAAAAGCCGATGGTCACGCTCCCGGCACAGCCTGTTGCGATTCCTGCGACCGAGCCGGAGCAGAAGCCGAAAGTGCCGGATACGTTCATTTCCCCGGAGGATGACGAGGACGACGAACGTCCGCTGCATCAGCGCCTGTTCGGCACGCCGGAGCAGCCCGCGTTTGTGCCCGCGCCGCCGGAGGTGACGGAAGCGCCCGAAGCGGATGAAGTCGAGGCTGCCGAGGATGCCCCGGAGGAAACGGAAGCATCGGCGGAAGAAGCAGCTGCGGCAGAAGAATCCGCCGGGGAAACGGTGGACGCGGCAGACGACGGCGAAAAATCAGCAGAATAACAACAATACGCATTTTTAGTGTGGAATAGGAGAGAAAAACAATATGGCACGGACGACTGCGCGTGCGGCGGTCATGCAGATGATTTTTGAACATATGGCGGGCGGGGAAGGCGGCGAAGAGACGCTGCAAATGGTGTATGAGGCGCTGCGGAAGGAAGGACTTCCCGGCGTGGACAGCATTTCAGAGAACGAGCCGAGCGAATCTGACCGAGCGTACATCACCGAGGTGCTCGACGGCGTCTTGGCGCACCTCGACGAGCTGGATGAAGCGATTCAGGCTGCCAGTCCGCGCTGGGAAATCAGCCGGATGCCGCATGTGGATTTGACCATCCTGCGCATGGCTGCGTGGGAAATCCTCTACGAGGAGGGAATCCCCGGCCCGGTCGCCATCAACGAGGCAGTCAACCTTGCCAACCGCTTCTCCGAGCCGACGAGCGGCCGCTTCGTCAACGGCGTACTGGGTACGATTCTGCGCAGAAAGCAGGCGGAAAACCCGTGAAGCGCGTCGTTGTCGGGCTTGACACAAGCTGCTACACCACGTCCGCTGCTGCCGTAACCGCGGAGGGCAATGTGATTGCGAGCTGCCGCAAGCTGCTGCCTGTTCCGCAGGGACAGCGCGGGCTGCGGCAGTCGGAGGCGGTGTTCACGCATGTCCGTCAGCTGCCAGGGCTGATTGAGGAATTGTCGGCGTATTTGACGGATTGCGAAATCGTCGCGGTGTGCGCTTCCCGCCGTCCACGGGATGAGGAAGCGTCGTATATGCCCGTGTTTCAAGCAGGGGACGCACAGGGCCGCAGTCTGGCGGCTCTGCTTCGCGTTCCCTGTTTTGCTACGACGCACCAGCGCGGGCATGTGGAAGCCGCGAAGGTGGATAGCGGCGTGACGGCGGGCGATTTGCTGGCAGTGCACCTTTCTGGCGGCACGACCGAAGTGCTGTCGCTGGTGGATGACCGCCTGACGCTGCTTGGCGGGACGCTTGACCTCCATGCGGGGCAGGTGGTTGACCGCACGGGCGTGGCGCTGGGGCTGCCGTTCCCGGCGGGACCGCATTTGGAGGAGCTGGCGGTACGCGGCACGGCGAGGGCGCTGCTGCCGGTCGCTATGGCGGATGGCGGGCTGTACTGCCACTTGTCCGGCGCGGAAACGCAGGTGCAGCGCTGGATTGCGCAGGGGACGATGCCCAAGGAGGACATTGCCCGCGAGGTGTACGACCTGCTGGCGCGGACAGTTTCGCGCATGGTAACGGCGGCATCCCAGCAAACGGGCATTCATCAGGTGCTGATTGCGGGCGGTGTTGCGTCCTCGCGGCTCTTTCGGGAGCTGGTGACGCAGCGGACTGCCAAGCGTCAGCCGGATTTGCGCGTGCATTTCGGCCGCCCGGAGTATTCCGGGGACAACGCGGTCGGCGTGGCGCTCATTGGCGCAAGAAAATGGCGCGAACAGCAAGCGCTGAAGGAGATAGAATATGGCAGCACAGATACTGGACGGTAAGGCGATTTCAGCGGAGCTTCGCGGAGCAATTGCACAGCGGGTGGCGCGCCTGCGTGAAAAGGGCGTCACGCCGGGATTGGCGGTGATTCTCGTCGGCGCAGACCCCGCCAGCCAGATTTATGTGCGCAACAAGAGCGTCGGGTGTGATCAGGTCGGCATCCACTCCGTGACCATCAACCTGCCCGAAACGACAACGCAGGACGAACTGGAGAAGCTGATAGCTCGTCTGAATGCGGACGACACCATCCACGGTATTCTGGTGCAGCTTCCCCTGCCGAAACACCTCGATGAGGCGGCAGCGCTGGCGGTTATCGCGCCGGAAAAGGATGTGGACGGCTTCCACCTGCTCAATGCGGGGCGGATGATGAGCGGACAGCCGGGCGTGGTTGCGTGCACACCCAAGGGCGCAATGGAGATGATCCGCCGCACGGGGATTGACCTTGACGGCAAAGAAGCGGTCGTCGTCGGGCGGAGCAACATCGTCGGCAAGCCGATGGCAATGCTGCTGCTGCAAGCGAACTGCACCGTCACCATCTGTCACAGCCACACGGTGAACCTCGCCCAGCACACGCGCAATGCGGATATTCTCGTTGCGGCGGTCGGCAAGCCGGGGTTCATCACCAAGAGCATGGTCAAGCCCGGCGCGGTCGTCATCGACGTGGGTATCAACCGCGTGAACGGCAAGGTCGTCGGCGACGTGATGCCTGATGTGGCGGATGTTGCGGGCTACATCACGCCTGTCCCCGGCGGCGTGGGCAAAATGACAATTGTCGAGCTGCTGGAAAACACGGTGGAAGCGGCGGAGAAGCAGACGGCGCATTAAAAACGATTGAAACTGCGGGTATGTTATCCTTACTGGTACTCTTATGTAACACGCTACCTAACTCGACAAGTTACGAAGGGAGAATTTCGCTGTGAAAAAGTTTGTTTCTATGCTGCTGATCACCTGCTGCTTGATGTATTGTATTCCAGTGCTGGCGGATGAACCGACGCTAACAGACGGCGAACTGCTTGCCTTGCACTTCATCAAGGAGTTTTACCCGGAGGACAAGGGCGATGGAGAAGAGTACTTCGTGACGTTCGACGCTGCGAACAAGCACTTCATCGTTCGAGGGCATTATCCGCTGATAGAATCCCTAATCGCTGATGACATGGAGAATTACCAACTGATGGTTGATAAAATGGAGACACTTTTCACGTCCGTGGATGACCTTATCAGAACTTGCATTGAGGAACCTGACGCATACTATATGACGCTTTCGTTCGGATTGTCAAGGCTTTCGCTTGAATCCTCGGCGGGGCAATATCTTTGTTTTAGTTCTAAGGGCGGAAATGTACATCGTGTGAATGATGAATTTGTTACCACTCCGCAGGTTTCCTTTTATGTCGCCTACGAGAACTCAAACCCGGAGGACGTTCACGCCTTGCTCGACTTTTACGCCGCGAAGGGCGTAGAATTTAGTGTGGTTGAGTATCTGCCCGGCGAAGATAAGCAAAACGTCGGATATATCATCAGAATTTCTGGTGAATACTGCGACGCTTTCGAAAAGAATTACGCTGGAAAGTCGCAAGATTTTGTAAACGTCCCATATGTTTATCTTCAAGATGCGCGGGAAATCGCAAAGCAGCTGGACATCGGCTTCATCTCCATCACGTTCTGCAATTCCAATGGCGAGGCGTTCGGAAGGTTCGGATTCCATCATTCTTCATGGAGTGGCTCTTATTTCGCCATCGATGATTAATCGCAAAAGGAGATTGGAATGAAAAAGATTGTTTCCCTCCTGCTCATCCTCTGTTGTTTTGCCTTTTTCATCGTCCCCGTCCTCGCAACCGAAAAGTACGACCTCACTGACGGCGAAATGCTTGCTTTGCACTTCATCAATGAGTTCTTCGCAAGTAAGCCTGAAGAGGGCATTGAGTACGACGCTTCGCTCAATACTGAGACGAAATGCTTTGTAATCAAGGCGCACTATCCATTGTTGGAATCCCTGATTATCGACAAGCCGGAAGAGTACCAACAGATGGTTAACCACATCGAATCTCTCTTTTCCTCCGTTGATAGTCTTATGCGCACCTCCGTCGAGGATTCTGATGCTTACCATATGACGCTGACATTTGGAACATCGAACTTCCCCGTCGAATATCCAGTCGCTGAATATCTTTGCATTAGCTCAAAAGGTGGAACTGTTCATCGCGTAAATGCTGAACTCGTATCGACAAGCGAAATTAAGTTCTATGTCGCGAACGAGAACGCGGCGGATGCGTCCGCCATTCAGGCGACCATTGACTTCTTCACCGAGAAAGGGGCTACGGTTCATGGTGTCGTTTGCCACGCTTCGCAAAGCCCGAACGATAACGGTTTTTACCTCTCCATCTCAGGCGCGTACTGTGACAAGTTCGCAGAAGGGTATAAAGGCAAAGATGCACAATGGGTAAGCGTCCCCGACTGCTACGTTATTGACTGCCGAAAGGTTGCCAATGATTACGGCTTAGATTCGATAGGGCTTGTGTTTTACAATGAGCAAAACAAGGCGTTTGGGATGTTTAGTTTCCAACATTCATCTTGGTATGGGTACTATTACGCCATTGATGACTAACGACTCTGAATTTCTATCAAAAACAGGAAGTGAACGCGCCATGTCGGAGTGGGTTCTGGAGGTCAGCGAGGTCAACGAGTACGTCCGGCAGCTGCTGCAAAACGAGCCGGCGCTTCGCAAAGTCCGTTTACGCGGGGAAATCAGCAACTTCAAGCGTCATTCGTCCGGGCATTGGTACTTTACGCTCAAGGACGAGCGATGCCGAATCGCGGCGGTCATGTTCCGGCAGAACGCGATGCGCATGTCGATTCGCCCGATGGACGGCATGTCCGTCATCGTCAGCGGGCAGGTCGGGCTGTACAGCGAGGGCGGCAGCTACCAAATTACCTGCGACAGTATGCGTCCGGACGGCATCGGCACGCTGTACCAGCAGTTCGAGGCGCTGAAAAACCGTTTGGCGGCGGAAGGGCTGTTCGACGAGGAGCGCAAGCGGCGCTTGCCGTATCGCCCGAAGAAAATCGCGGTCGTCACGTCGGAAACAGGCGCGGTGCTGCACGATATCTGCATGGTGTCGCGGGCGCGCGATCCCGGCGTGCCGCTGGTGCTGGTGCCGGTTCAGGTGCAGGGCGCAGGGGCGGCGGAGAGCATCGCGCAGGGCATTCGGCGCGCGGCGAAAATCCCGGAGGTCGAGGTCGTCATCGTCGGGCGCGGCGGCGGCTCGATGGAGGATTTGTGGGCGTTCAACGAGGAAATTGTGGCGCGTGCGATTTATGACTGCCCGATTCCCGTCATCAGCGCGGTTGGGCATGAAACCGACTTCACGATTGCGGATTTTGTGGCGGACAGGCGTGCCGCCACACCGTCAAACGCGGCGGAAATGGCGGTGCCGGACTTGCGGGAGATTCTCGCGGGGCTGGATGGAATGCGGCAGCACTTGCAGACGGCGCTTTCGCAGCACTTGCAGGAAACGCGTCTGGCGCTGATGACGCTGGAAAAGCGGCTGGCGGCGTGCGACCCGAACCAGCGCTTGACGGCGCTGGAAAAGCGGCTCGGCGGCGCAAAAATGCGGCTGGAGCATCAAATGTCGCAGCGGATTTCGGCGCTGACCCCGCGATTGGGGATGGCGCGGATTCGGCTGGACAGCGCGGCGGAGCAGAATTTGCAGCGGAAAACGGAGCGGCTGCATCGGCAGAAGCTGCATTTGCAGGCGCTGAACCCGGAGGCGGTGCTGGAACGCGGTTATGCGCTGGTGCTGGACGGCGGCAGGGTGCTGCCTGACCGGGCGGCGGCGCGGACGCATCCGCAGATGACGATTCGTTTCCGGGATGGCGAAATGCGGGTCATGCAGCCCAATAAGGAGGGTGCTTATGGCAGCGAAAAAGAAGCTGACGTTTGAAGAACGGCTTCAACAGGTGGAAGCACTGATTGCGAAGATGGAGAGCGGCGAAATGCCCTTAGAGGAAGCCATGCAGCAGTACGAAGCGGGGCTGAATGCGCTGAACGCCCTCGAAAAGGAGCTGACGGCGGCACAGCAGCGCTTGACGGTACTGCGGCAGCAAAGCGGCGAGGACATCGAGGTGCCGATGGAGGAACAGCAATGAAGACATACGCGGAATACCGCAAGCTGGTCGAAGAGGCGCTTTCGGGGCAGCTGCGGTCGCTGGGCGAAATCCCGGATATTCTGCTGAAGGCGATGGAGTATTCTCTGCTGGCTGGCGGCAAGCGGCTTCGCGCAGTGCTGCTGCTGGCATCATGCGAAGCCATCGGCGGTGATACGGGAAAGGCGCTGCCGTTTGCCTGTGCGCTGGAAATGATTCACACATACAGCCTGATTCACGACGACCTGCCCGCCATGGACAACGATGACCTGCGGCGCGGTCAGTTGACGAATCACCGCAAGTTCGGTGAGGACGTGGCGATTCTGGCGGGCGATGGGCTGCTGTCGGCGGCAATGGAGCTGATGGCGCGTCAGTCGGCGCAGCTGGCGAAAGCAGGGGACTGCTCCGGCGTGCTGGCGATGGAAGCGATTGCGCGCCACGCGGGTGTAACGGGCATGGTTGCTGGGCAGACGATGGATGTAACCAGCGAGGGCGCGAAGCCGACGGCGGACAAGGTGCGCTACATCCACCTGCACAAAACGGCGGATCTGCTGACCGCCCCCGTGGAAGCGGGCCTGCTGCTGGCGGGCGCGACGCAGGATCAGGTGCAATATGGCTGCGAGTACGGGCAGCACCTCGGCATGGCGTTCCAGATGGTGGACGACCTGCTGGATGTCATCGGTACGGAGGAAGCGCTGGGCAAAAGCATTGGCAAGGACGTCGCGGAAGAGAAGCTGACGTGGATTGCCATTCGCGGCATGGAGGGCACACGCGAGGACGCAGCGGGGGAAACGGCTTTGGCGGTGGATGCGGCAGCGAAAATCGGCGGAGATATGAAATTTTTGCAAACCCTTGCACAAAGCACCCTGAACAGAGTACAATAAGAGACAGGATTCGTGCGCTTGCGCCGGATTGATTTATCATTCATCAAAAGGGAAGCGGAAATAAATGGAACTACACAACATTCTGGGGCTTTTCAGCAATCAGGTGCTGCTGTGCTGCATCACGGCGTGGTTCGTGGCGCAGGCGCTCAAAATTCCGACGTACTATCTGGTCGAAAAGAAATGGGACTGGCACCGCTTTTTCGGCAGCGGGGGAATGCCGTCGAGCCATACGGCGTTCGTCGTCTCCCTGACGCTGATGATTGGCGCGACGCAGGGCTTCGACAGCGCGATTTTCGCCCTGTCTTTCACGATGGCGGCGATTGTCATGTACGATGCGACGGGTGTCCGCCGCGAGACGGGCAAGCAGGCGGTTGTCATCAACGAAATCGTGCAGAAGATGTTCGTCAATGGCGAAAGCATCACGGATGAGGAACTGAAGGAATTGGTCGGTCACACGCATGTCGAGGTCATCGGCGGCGTGATTGTGGGGCTTCTGACGGCAGGGCTGTTCCTGCTGTTTATGTGAATTTGAGGAGGATTTACGCAAATGGATCGTTTTCTGGAGGAATCTGTAAGCAAACACCACCGCGCGGCGGAAGAGGTACTGTACTACGCGTCGTGGGTCGTGATGATTGTGTCTGCGATTCTGGCGTTCATGTACCTGAATGTCATGTTTTACAGATTCAGCATCTCGATGCTGGTGATGACGCTGGTGTTCACGGGTATCGCGGTGTACATTTTCTTTTTCCATGACCGCCTGCGCACGGAGTACGACTACACGTTCACCAACGGCTCGATGGATTTCGCACAGGTGTTCAACAACCGCAAGCGCAAGGCGCTGGGCAGCCTGAACGTGGCAAAGGTGGATGCGTTCGGCAAGGTTGCCAGCGGCAGTTTCCATCGGCATGTGTCCGCGCCGGGCGTGAAGCAGCTGCGCTGGTTCCTCAATCGCGACGCGGAGCTGTACTATTTCGCCTTCTCCAAGGACGGCAAGAAGTCCCTGATTGTGTTTGAGCCGAGCAAAGCCATGGTGGATAACATCCGCCACTATCTGCCCTTCGGCGCGTATCAGGAGAATTGACCGTGAAAACCATCTATCTGGATAACAGCGCGACGACGAAGCCTTCCGCCGCGGTGATTGCCGCGATGACGGACGCGCTGGAAAACGGCTGGTACAACCCGTCGGCGCTGTACCGCCCGGCCATGGATGCGGAGAAAGCCGTCGAGAATGCGCGTGAAATCTGCCTGAAAGCGGCAGGCGCGGCGAACCAGCGCATGGTGTTCACCTCTGGCGGCACGGAGGCGGACAATATCGCCATTCTGGGGCATTTGCGCACGAAGCATAAGCCGGGACGGGTGCTGATGCTGTCCGTAGAGCATCCTGCGGTGCTGAACTGCGCACAGGAAGCCGAACGCATGGGGCACAAGGTTTTGCCGATACCAGTCGATCGCCGCGGCGTGGTGGATTTGTCCGCGCTGGAAGGCTTGCTGGGCGAGGATGTCCACCTGATTACGCTCATGCAGGTCAACAACGAGGTCGGCGCGGTGCAGCCCATTGCGGAAGTCGCCGCGCTGCGCGACCGCCTTGCGCCGAATGCCGCCATTCATGTGGACGGCGTGCAGGGCTTTCTGCGTGTGCCGCTCAATTTCAATGCGCTCAAAATCCAGTCCTACGCCTTTTCCGGGCATAAGATTCATGCCAGCAAGGGCATTGGCGGCTTGATTTTCCGCAAAGACCACAAGCTGTCGCCCATCGTCTTCGGCGGCGGGCAGGAGGACAACCTGCGCTCCGGCACGGAAAACGTCCCCGGCATCATTGGGCTGGGCGAGGCGGTTCGCACTTATCCGCAAGGTGCGGCGGAGAAGATGATGACGCTGAAAACCCGCCTGCTGACGGACTTGCAGGAGGCGATTCCCGCGGCAAAACGCAACGGCCCCGCGCTGGATGACCCGCTCTGTGCGCCGCACATCTTGAGCGTCAGCATGTCGCCCGTGCGGAGTCAGACGATGCTGTTCGCGCTGGAAGGCGATGGCATCTATGTCAGTGCGGGTTCGGCGTGCGCGGCGCATAAGCAGAAGGTGTCCGGCGTGCTGACGGCAATGGGCTTGTCCCCGGCGGAAGCGGACTGCACGCTGCGATTCAGTCTCTGCCCGGACAATACCGAGGCGGAAATGGATGATGTCGCGCAGTGCGTCAAGAAGCACTATGACCTGCTGAAAGCCTACGTCAGACGATAATCTACATATTAAGGAGAGAAATTCCTGTGCGCAATTTGCTGCTTGTCCGTTATGGCGAGATTTTCCTGAAGGGGCAGAATCGCCCGCTTTTTATGCGCGCGCTGGTCAAGCGCATCAAGTACGCCGTCAAAGACCTCGGCGCGACGGTGCTGCTGCACGACGGACGCATTCTCGTGTCGGATTTTGACGATTTGGATGAGTGCATCCGCCGCGTGACGAAGGTGTTCGGCGTGCACAGCGTCTGCCCGGCGGTCGAAATGCCCAAAGACGACTTTGACGCCCTCTGCAATCAGGCGGTTGCCATGATGGCGGATTTGTCCGGCACGTTCCGCGTGACGGCGCGCCGCTCGGACAAGAACTACTTCATGGATTCGCCTGCTATCAACATCGAAATGGGACACCGCATCCTGACGGCGAACAAGAACCTGTCTGTGGATGTGAAGAAGCCCCAGCACACCATGAACGTGGAAATCCGCGACATGGCGTACCTGTATGTGAAGGTGATTCCGGCGGTCGGCGGTATGCCCGTCGGCACGAACGGCCGCGCGACGCTGCTGCTTTCCGGCGGCATTGACAGCCCAGTCGCAGGGTGGATGATTGCCAAGCGCGGCGTGCATATCAACGCGGTGCATTTCCACTCTTATCCATACACGTCTGACCGCGCGAAGGAAAAGGTGCTGGATTTGGCGCGCATTTTGTCCGAAAGCTGCTGCGGCATCCGCGTCCACATCGTGCCGTTCACCAAAATCCAGATGGAAATCCACGAAAAGTGCCCCGAAGAGTACACGACGCTCATCATGCGCCGCTTCATGATGCGCATTGCCGAAAAGGTGGCGCGTCAGGAGAACAGCGAGGCGCTGATTACCGGCGAATCGGTCGGGCAGGTCGCCAGCCAGACGATGACGGCGCTCGGTACGACTGATATGGTGGTGGATATGCCTGTTTTCCGCCCGCTGATTGGCTTTGACAAGGAAGAAATTATCGCCGTGAGTGAAAAAATCGGCACGTTCGAGACGTCCAGCCTGCCCTACGAGGACTGCTGCACGGTCTTCACACCGCGCCATCCCGCGACGCACCCGAAGATGGAGAAAATTCTTGAAGGCGAGAGCAAGCTCGACATCGACGGGCTGATTGATGAAGCCATGGCGGGCATCGAAATCGTCTGCTGCTGATTACGGCATCATATTCAGAAACACCGTCAGGGGCAGCCCTGAAATGCCCAGCGCGCCTGTCAACAACGATGAAATCGGATTGATGCCGACGTGCGGCAAGGGCAGCAGATTCCACGCCATCAACAGCACAGTGCCAAACGTCCAGCAGTTCAGCAGCCGCGCGCCCCAAGTGCCGGGACGATAGCAGCGGCAGAGCAGCAGCGTCAAAACGAAAGCGGGAAGCAAAATCCACATACAAATCTCCTCCTTTGTAAGAAGAGTGTATGCGGAAGCGGAAAAACAATCTTGCCATTTCGTGCCGAACGTGCTATGATAGACATTGGGGATTTTCTGACGAGCCGGAAGGGGCGGAATGGCATGGCGGAGGATTTTGTGGCGCTGATGCAGGCGATTGCGCCGGAGATGGCGGAAGCAATGGCGCGCCGTGCCATGGTGCTGACGGCGATTGCGGAATCAGCCCCGGTTGGGCGGCGGCAATTGGCGCTTCGGCTGAATCTGGCGGAGCGGGAAGTGCGCGCGGACGTGGAGAAGCTCCGCGATGCTGGCCTGATTACGCTGGACAAAGCCGGGATGAATCCGACGCCGAATGCGTCCCGCTGGCTGGAAAGTGCCCGCAGCTTCGCCCGGCAGGCGCAGGGCCTGACTGCGCTGGAAACGGCGCTGATGCAGGTTCTCCCGGTGAAAACAGTTTTCGTTGCGCCGGGGGATGCTGATGCGGATGTGCGTGTACTGTCCGACGTGGGGCGGCTGGCGGCGCAGGGCGTGCGGCAATTGCTGCATTCCGGGTCGACACTGGCAGTCACGGGCGGTTCGACCATCGCGGCGACGGCACACGCCATGCAGAGCAGCGCTCCCATGAACGTCATGGTCGTTCCTGCACAGGGCGGCTTCGGGCGCGAAATGGAGACGCAGGCGAACACGCTGGCGGCGGAAATCGCCCAGCGGCTCGGCGGACATCATCGGCTGCTGCATCTGCCTGACCACATGGACGAGCAGGCGAAGCAGGAAATGCTGCGGCTGCCTGAAATCCGCGAGACGATGGAGCGCATCCAGCGCGCGGACATCATCCTGCACGGCATCGGCTGCGCGCAGGAGACGATGAGTCGCCTGCCCGTGGAGCAGGTGCGCCTGCTGATGAAGAATGGCGCGGTCGGGGAGTCCTTCGGCGCGTATTACGACCGGGATGGGCAGTGCCTGCTGAAATCATCCGGCGTGTGCGTCGATTTGGCGCGCCTGACGCCAGACTGCCGCATGATTGCGGTCGCGGCGGGCGCAAAGAAGGCGGAAGCCATCATCTCTGTCCTGCGGCATGATCCGCATACGCTGCTGGTGACGGATGAGGGTGCGGCAAAGCAGATGCTTGCCATCCTCAAAACAAATACGGGTTGTTCGTCAGACACCGAAGCGTGAATGACGTTTCAAATACAAGCAACCAAAAGAGCAATCTTGAAGGAGTGTGCATCAACAATGGCTAAGAAAACGATTGACGACATCAAGGTTTCTGGCAAGAAGGTGCTGGTTCGCTGTGACTTCAACGTCCCCATGAAGGACGGCAAGATCACCAACGACAAGCGCATCGTGGCCGCGCTTCCTACCATCAAGAAGCTGATCGCTGACGGCGGCAAGGTCATCCTGTGCAGCCATCTGGGCAAGCCGAAGAACGGCCCGGAAGAGAAGTTCTCTCTGGCACCCGTGGCGGTTCGCCTGAGCGAACTGCTGGGTCAGCCCGTCGTGTTTGCCAATGACGACACGGTGGTTGGCGACAACGCCAAGGCTGCTGTGGCGGCAATGAAGGACGGCGACGTCGTGCTGCTGCAGAACACCCGCTTCCGCAAGGAAGAAACCAAGAACGTCGAGGAGTTCTCCAAGGAACTGGCTTCCCTGGCGGACTGCTATGTGGATGACGCGTTCGGCTCCTGCCACCGCGCGCACTGCTCCACCGAGGGCGTGACGAAGTTCCTGTCCCCGTGCGTGGCAGGCTATCTGATTGGCAAGGAACTCGCCGTGATGGGCAAGGCGCTGGAAAATGCGGATCGTCCGTTCGTCGCGGTGCTGGGCGGCGCGAAGATTGAGGACAAGCTGAATGTCATCAACAACCTGCTGGAAAAGGTTGATACGCTGATTATCGGCGGCGGCATGGCGTTCACCTTCCTGAAGGCGAAGGGCTATGAAATCGGCAAGTCCCTGCTGGACGAAACCAAAATTGATTACTGCAAGGACATGATGGCGAAGGCTGCGGAAAAGGGCGTTCAGCTCCTGCTGCCGGTTGACACCGTGTGCATCAAGGACTTCCCGAACCCGATTGACGCGCCGGTTGACACCATGACCGTCGATGCGGATGCCATTCCGGCGGACATGGAAGGCTGCGATATTGGCCCGAAGAGCCGTGAGCTGTTCGCGGCGGCTGTGAAGTCCGCCAAGACGGTTGTGTGGAATGGCCCGATGGGCGTGTTTGAGAACCCGACGCTGGCGGCTGGTACGCTGGCGGTTGCGCAGGCAATGGCGGATTCCGATGCGGTGACCATCATCGGCGGCGGCGACTCTGCGGCGGCTGTGGAGCAGATGGGTCTGGGCGACAAGATGACCCACATCTCCACCGGCGGCGGCGCTTCTCTGGAGTATCTGGAGGGCAAGGAGCTGCCCGGCATCGCAGTTATCCAGAACGCATAATTTTTCCGGCATCACAATGGGTGCGGCGGCATTTACGCCGCCGCATCTTTTCTTTTTGTGCAGGCAAATTGTAAATATTTACGAAGGTAAGGAGAAAATAACAATGGATAAGGCAAAGCGCAAGGCTATTATCGCTGGCAACTGGAAGATGAACAAGACCGCCTCCGAGGCTGCTGTTCTGGTGGACGAGCTGATCCCCGCCGTGAAGGACGCTACCTGCGAGGTGGTCATCTGCACCCCGTTTACCGATCTGGTCACCGCTGTGGCTAAGACCAAGGGCACTAACATCCATGTCGGTGCCGAGAACGTCCACTTTGAGAAGTCCGGTGCTTTCACCGGCGAGATCAGCGCCGATATGCTGGTGGATCTGGGCGTGGAGTACGTCATCGTCGGCCACTCCGAGCGCCGCCAGTACTTTGCAGAGACCGACCAGACCGTGAACAAGCGCGCTCTGGCTGCCCTGAATGCGGGCCTGAAGGTCATCATCTGCGTGGGCGAGAGCCTGCAGCAGCGCGAGGAGGGCGTTACCGAGGAGCTGGTCCGTATGCAGACCAAGATCGCCCTGCGTGACGTGACCGCCGAGCAGATGGCAAACGTTGTCATCGCCTACGAGCCTGTCTGGGCCATCGGCACCGGCAAGACCGCTACCGCTGATCAGGCAGAGGAAGTCTGCGCTCAGATCCGCAAGGTGGTGGGCGAGCTGTACGGCGAGGCTGTGGCCGAGGCTACCACCGTGCAGTACGGCGGCAGCATGAACGCCAAGAACTGCGAGGAGCTGCTGAGCAAGAAGGATGTGGACGGCGGCCTGATCGGCGGCGCATCTCTGAAGGCTCCTGATTTTGCTGTTATCGTCAATGCCGCTTCCAACGGCTGAGAAAGTCCTCTGACCTGTTTTCCCAGCGCCCGGCTGCGCCGTTTTTCCAGCGCTGTGCCGGGCGCTATTTGTTCTAAATCAAAGGAGATTCAACGTTATGTCCAAGAAACCTGTACTTCTGTGCATCATGGATGGCTTTGGCTGGGTGCCCAACGAGACCTACGGCAATGCCGTGGTCGCCGCAAAGACCCCCCATCTGGATGCCCTGATGGCAAAATATCCCATGACCACCATCGATGCCTCCGGCATGGCTGTCGGCCTGCCCGATGGTCAGATGGGCAACTCTGAGGTGGGCCACACCAACATGGGCGCTGGCCGCATCGTTTACCAGCAGCTGACCCTCATCACCAAGTCTATCCGGGACGGTGAGATGTTCAAGAACCCCGTGCTGGTCAAGAACATGAAGGCCGCCATTGAGGCAGGCAAGGCCATCCACCTGATGGGCCTGGTGGGCACCGGCGGTGTCCACAGCCACGCTGACCACTGGTTCGGCGTGCTGGAAATGGCAAAGCACATGGGCGCAAAGGAAGTTTACCTGCACTGCATCACCGATGGCCGTGATACCGATCCCCACGCCGGCAAGGGCTTCCTGGCTGACCTGCAGGCCAAGCTGGATGAGCTGGGTGTTGGCAAGATCGCCAGCGTTTCCGGCCGTTACTACGCCATGGACCGCGACAACAACTGGGACCGCGAGGAGAAGGCTTACGCCGCATTCGTCTACGGTGAGGGCAACCACGCTGCCAACGCTGCCGAGGCCATTGAGGCATCCTATGCTGCCGATAAGACCGACGAGTTCGTTCTGCCCTGCGTCACC
>ENA-UAHW01000064-UAHW01000064.1-human-gut-metagenome-genome-assembly--contig:-NODE-64-length-16493-cov-4.309709_pt1 | contig 16493 bp, 12 predicted proteins | sample MGYA00244412_ERZ654375 | MGnify/ENA primary metagenome ERZ654375 (study PRJEB26926, sample SAMN06165166) | human gut metagenome | biome: ENVO:00009003; feature: ENVO:2100002; material: ENVO:00002003...
AGACAAAAACTGTTTGGTACACGCCATTTTTGTTATTTTAAAAAAGGGGAGATCTATATGGCAGATATGATTTTTGGCAGTACAGGCGTATGGTATATGATAGGCGCCTTGCTCGTATTCTTTATGCAATGTGGTTTTGCGATGGTAGAAACCGGTTTTACAAGAGCGAAAAACGCCGGTAATATCATTATGAAAAACCTGATGGACTTCTGTATCGGAACTCCGCTGTTCTGGCTCTTTGGTTTCGGTATAATGTTTGGCGACGGAAAGTTCATCGGAGCTTACAAGGGAATCGCTGATTCTACATATGCATCAGCTGCTCCAGACGGAGTTCCATTCTTTGCTTTCCTTATCTTCCAGACAGTTTTCTGTGCAACAGCAGCAACTATCGTTTCCGGAGCTATGGCAGAAAGAACAAAGTTCATTTCTTATTGTATCTATTCAGCAATTATAAGCCTTCTGGTCTATCCTATCGAGGCTCACTGGATCTGGGGCGGTGGCTGGCTCGCAGACCTCGGCTTCCATGATTTCGCAGGTTCAACTTGTGTTCATATGGCAGGCGGCGTTGCAGCATTCGTTGGCGCAGCTATCCTTGGTCCTCGTATCGGTAAGTATGACAAGAACGGCAAGGCAAAGGCTATCCCAGGTCACTCGCTTACACTTGGCGCACTTGGCTGCTTTATCCTTTGGTTCTGCTGGTTTGGTTTCAACGGTGCGTCAACAACTTCAATGGAAGGCGACGCTATCCCGCTTGCAGGTAAGGTCTTCGTAACAACAAACCTTGCAGCAGCAGTTGCAACTATCACAACAATGATTTTTACTTGGATCAAGTATAAGAAGCCTGATGTTTCAATGACACTTAACGCTTCACTTGCAGGTCTGGTAGCTATCACAGCTCCATGCGACACAGTTTCACCGGTATCAGCAGCTATAATCGGTATCGTTGCAGGTATCCTCGTAGTTGTAGGTGTAGAGTTTATAGATCAGGTACTCAAGATAGATGACCCGGTTGGTGCTTGCGGAGTTCATATGCTCAACGGTATGTGGGGTACTATCGCAGTAGGTCTTTTCTCAGACGGTACTTGCGGTGAAAAGGGACTCTTCACAGGCGGCGGAGCACATCTCCTTGGTATCCAGCTTCTCGGTATGGTATCAGTTATCGCTTGGGTAGCTATCACAATGACTATCGTATTCCAGATCATCAAGCACACGATCGGTCTTAGAGCTTCCGAGCAGGAAGAGATCCTTGGTCTTGACGTTACAGAGCATGGTCTTGTATCTTCTTACGCTGACTTCGCACCGGCAATGTCACAGGCAATGCTCAGCTATACAAAGGACGACGCAAAGAGCGTTGTAAAGGTAGATAAGTCAACAGAGCCTGTAGTTCCTGTTGAGAAGGCTATCAAGGTAGAATCTTATGCAACAGATGCACCGTCTGCTGACGGCACACCTAAGATGACAAAGGTCGCTATCATCTGCAAGCAGCAGAAGCTCAACGATCTTATCACAGCTTTGGAGGACATCGACGTAACAGGTGTTACAGTAACGAACGTTCTTGGCTGCGGAATGCAGAAAGGACAGCCTGAGTATTACCGTGGCGCAGTTGTTGAAACAAACCTGCTGCCAAAGGTAAAGGTCGAGGTCGTTATTTGCAAGGTACCAACAAGAGCAGTTATCGATGCTGCAAAGGCAGCCCTTTATACAGGTCATATCGGAGACGGAAAGATCTTTATATACAACATTGAGAACGTAGTAAAGATCAGAACGAATGAAGAGGGTTATGACGCACTTCAGGACGATTAAGTCTTAAAGATGACGGGTGACTACCCAATAAAATTGCCCCCATCCCACTTATAAATTATAGCTTGGAACCCGTGGTCGAGTAATTCGGCTGCGGGTTTCAAGTTTTGTGGAGAAGCTCAAGGCATTATGAATAGATAGACAAAAGGGACATTGCCGAATGTTGGCAATGTCCCTTCGTAAATTATCAAAAAAGTGATAGTTGCTCAGATAAATAAAAAGCGTGTTCCATATGTTGCTTTGCCTCTGTTTCAAGTATTTCGACGTTTGAGAGTGGAAGGTTCTTGAAACGAAGCTGATAGACCATATCAAAGAAGCTCGTTACAGCCGCAGTTCCAAGATGCGTAAGACAGATCAGCTGTATATGGAAATGCCTTGCTATGCGGAACATAGGCTCAAGAAGGTGAGGCGAAGAGATCGGTCCGAATGGATTATCAAGGATCAGTACGCCGCTTGTTGAATTTAGATTGTTTGTAAGGCTTCTTGTGTAATTCATAACGGATACGATCAGGGAAAATAAAACAACAAATTGTTCTCCGCCAGAGTTTGCTTTCAGAGCGTCCTGCCATGAACGATAGCGGCAGTTCTGAATATTTTTATCGATCTTAAATACATTGATAGGAATGTTCTCATTGCCAATGTAGCAATTCAAGAGGCGTCTGATATCAAGATGATCGTTATGAGTTTTCGGTGCTGTTGTATTTTCAGACAGATGCTTTTGGACTTGTTCAGTTATGAAATGATCGATCCTTTTATAAGGCTGATCGCTGTCTGGATCAATCTCAGGCAAAACTATCTGTATCATATGTTTTTTTACGTTACCGATCTGTACGACCGATCTGCCAGACAGTGTTTTTAGATTATCATATAAACGTCCGGCACGCTGTTTGCAATGATCTACAAGTTGCTTTCTGCTGTCTTCAACATCTTTAAGCTGAACGGCAAGCTGAGCGATACGATCCTGATAACGCTTGATATCGCTTTCTGTTCGTTCATAAAGTGTAAAGTATTTATCTCCCTTGATATGATCATCGTCGATCACTGATAGAATGCCGTCCAGTGTTCCCATAAACAAAGTATGTGTATTTCTGAATGGCTCAAGTTCACGGCTATGGTATTTCTTTGCTTTGTCCTCTGCTTGTGTCAGCTGATCGATGCAATGCTTTATTGTATCGATCAAGTTATCAGTATCCTGCGGAATTTCTGATATTTTAGGAGTATACTCTGTAAAATCAAGCTTGAGATATTTTTTGAATTTATCAATGGATATCCATTTTATATTCAAACCGTTCAATTTCTTTTTGCATTCTTCACTTTCTCGCTCAGCTGCTTCTAATTTATTTTCACATTCTTTTATACGGCGTTCAAAATCAGAACCGACCTCAGAACGTGGCAAAAGTTCTGCATTGAGTTCTGCTAGCTTTTCCCTAGCATGTTCCAGATCATTTTTCACTTTGGCATGATAGTTCGATGCTTGAGAATGTTGCTCATAAGCCTGCGAGTTTGCTTCTTTTGCTAGATCAAGCTGTTGTTCAGTGTCATTATAGGCGTTGGCAGAATATTCTGTGCTTTTGTATTCTGTTGGTTCTATATGGAATCTTTTGATATCATTTTCTTTATGAACGATGCTTTCTTGCACCTGTTCCAGTCGTTTCTGCAGCGTTTTGCGATTAGCTGAATTATTCTCCAGATAAAGTCGGTATTCCTCGAGCATGACCGAATGATCCTCTGTAAGTATTTTAGCTTTCGGTGTGTCTTTCAGCTCATGCGACAGTTTTTGATGATCGGTCAGCTTATTCTGGAGATCACAGAGAAGACTATCATTATCCTTTATACTCTTATCCAGTTGTTTTTCTTTCTGACGCATTTCATCTATTTGTTCAGAGATCTCTCTGCAAATAGTTTCTAATTCTATGATCTTTTCGCTAACGCTCTCATATTGTGAGATGATCTTACAAATACGCTCAAATTCGGATCGTTTATTTTCAATATGGGATTTTGATATTTGACTTTTTTCGCTTATTTGACGATTTTCCTTTGCTCGTGCTTTGATCTCGCTCTTTTGCTTCTCAAGAACCGAGAGCTTAGTTTGTATCTCCTGAAGCTTTTCTTTAAGCTTCTCTATGCCTGCCTGTAATTGCTGCTCATGATCTGCGGCGTATGTAAATTGTGATAGTATGCTGCGTTCTGATTCCCATTCCAATATCTGATGCTGTAGATTATCTTTATCTGCTTGTGTTTCGCCAAGTCTTTTCTGTATATTTTCTTTATAAGTAAATGCGTCCTGAAAATATTCTTTATCATATGCAGAAATAAACCGTTCAGGCTCGTTCCAATCTCCATCGGCCATATCAGCAAGTTCAGAGCGTGAATATACTGGAACAACAGCCGATAACCATGAATCTGGCGATTGTGACAGCAATTTGACCTTCTCCTTTTCAGAATCAACGATCACAGAATAAGCAACGAGAGGATTGACGGTAAGGATATCTTCTCGTATTTTTGCATTTTGTAAATTTAGGTACTGCTCGCCTGTTTGATAAGCGATACCTGATTCCTGCAAAAAGCTCACAGCTGTTTTTGAGAGGTGAAGCTGACCTGCATTTATACATCGTAGCTGCTCGCTTAGCAATTCAGCACAGCGTTCCGTTTGCCGAAGCTGTTCTCTTAGCTTTGCAAGTATTTGCTCAAGGCTTGATAACGGCTCATCAGTAAATAATCTGTCTTTAGATATTGATAAATGCTCTAAGACTTTAATAACTGCATCATATGCTTGCTGATATTCTTTCAATTCTGCTTCCTGCCGCTTTAAATCGGCTTTACATTCCTCTTGCGTTCGGTGAAGCTCGCCCATCTGATTATCCTGAGCGTCACGTTCCTGTTCAAGCCGGCTCTCCTCAAGCAGGCACTTTTTGATATTCTCCTCAGCAAGCCTGAGCTGCTCATCGTAGTCCGCACGAATGCTCTCAGCGTCTTTCTTAGAAAAGCTTCCGTCAAGCATAATGGTCATATGCAAAGCAAGCGTTGCCAGAGCCTTGTTGATCTGATCAAGCAAACTCTTTTTTTGACCGATATCCTGATTTAAGCTGTCATTCTCGTGATCATGCTGCTTTTTAAGGCGTGAGAGCTCTTCCTTTATGGAATCCAAAGCTTCAGACAGTTCTTTTTTAGTTGCTTCCTTCTGCTTTAATTTGCCCTCAGTCTGCCTTATCAGCTCTGTTGTTAGCAAAGACAGTGAATATTTTAAAGAAAGTATATGGGAATCCTGCGTTCCTTGGTCAAGCTCTCTGATCTGTGCAGTCAATGCCTTCTCATCATTTTGCTGTTTAAGCAGCTCCTTGTACTCTTTGGCAGCGTTCAGGGCCTTGACTTTATGTTCAAGCCTGTTATACTGACTTTCGGCATCATCTTTTTTCTGTTTGCATTCTGCAAGCCATATGGTTGATTTATCAAAATCAGCCTGTGAAAGATAAACAGCTTTTGATGCTGCTTCGGTTTTGATGTGCTTCTGTTTTGTCTTTAAGTCGGATATTGCTTTTTCAAGCTGTTGTTGTCTTTCTTTGTTCAGCTTGATTTGATGCTGAAGTGTAAATGAATGATCAGCCAATTGGTGTATAGACTGTATCTTCTGATCTTCTGCGTTCCACATATCCTTTATTAGCTGAAGCATACCCTGCAGCTTATCTGTAAAATCCCTGATCTGCGACTTTAAGAGTAGATTTTTCTCCTGCCCGGCATAGCTGACCGCATAGTTGATAAACATTTCTTCAAGGGATCTTGTTGACGTATCGTTGCTCGGCATAACGCCAGGAATAATAAATTTGTCAAGTAATCTGTCGCTCGTTTTATATTCCTCAAAGAACTTTGTAATGCCGCCTTCTACTGCATTGATCGGCACAAGAATGTTTTCCCATTCGGTATGGAAAATACCGAATTCCTCTAAACGCTTCTGATAACGGCGCAATGAATCAGAAGGATAGTATTCTACCCTTCTGTTTTGCAGATATTTGCGAAGCTCGTCAAAAGAGATCGGGCGGATATGACTGCCTGTGCGCTGTGAAAGAGGGAGACTGATAAGATCGAGCTTGTCGCCTGCTCTTGTGTAATCATGTATGAAAGTATAATAACGAATGGTCTTGCTCTCATTTTCGTCATCTGCTGTGGTGCTTGCAGCCAGTGCGATCCCTGTGAGCAGACTATTACGTGATCCGTCCAATGCCCACTCAATCAAGACAAACGCATGATCCGTGCCTTTCTGAAAAAAATCGCTGATATTACGATTCTGAACTTTTGCCTTCGGGCAAATAGGCTGGAGCAACAACTGAACGATAACAGACTTGCCTCCGCCGTTATCCAGATTAAAAAGAGTATCTATTGGTTTTCCTTCAGCGTTCTCAGTGCAGAAAATCTCGTCTGGTATCAGCTTTGCACCATTATTGAACCTGAAATTTACAATTCGTATCTTACGGATCGCTGGCATCTGGTTTTCCTCCTTCAAGAATAGAATGTATTTCAGTAATGCGGGTCTGAGATAAATAATACGGCATAAGATCATTCAGCTTGACCGTTGGTTTCCATACACCGTCAGCGTCATACAGCAATTCCTCATCACGAAACTTTCTGATGATCTTCATGAAACAGCCATGTTTGGTATCTACAGAGTTGGATTCATCACCACGCTTTGCGAGCCAGTTGTCAGCAAGGTGTAGAAAATCTATGCTGTACTGTGCTGAAGCATTTTTTAAGGATTCTCCTTCAGAGCGTACCTGCTCACAATGCTTTGTGAACTCGGAAAGAAAATCTGATTCTTTGATGTAATATCTTGTTTGCAGTGTGTTTCCTTTTCCTCCGTAAAGCTCATGTAAAAGAAAGATCGCCATATAATTCAGCAAATAAAGCTCTTCAAGCTTTTCATTGCCAACGCTGCGGCGGAAATCATTGTTATCCTGCGAAAATAATTCGTTGTTTGGATCCGGCAAAAGATAAAGTCTACCGTTCGTTTTGTAAAGAGTGAAATCAAGCTCCTGTTCCATGATCGCAAGTTCAGAAGCAATTTCCGGATCATTATAATATTCATAATACGCAGGGGACTGCTCACGGGTAATGTAACCATTTTCCATAAGCTTTGCAAATAGTTTCAGACTTTCAGGCCTCATCTTCTCACCTCGATCTTAAAATCATTCATCTCGATATGTCCGCCTTTATGATCAGACAAAGTTATAACATTATCGAGTTTATATATCATTATCGACTCCATTTGTACCGATTCTTCAGGAAGCTCGCTCAGACAATAAGAGAGATCAAATTCTCCCACAGGAACGATTATGTCATGCTGTGCCGAACGCCAGCCTGCGATATCTATTTCTCCAAGTCCATAGAGCTTCAGCATGACGTCAGGCAATGCCTTTTCCTGCATTTGTTCATGCAGCTGCGTTTTAGATACAGTGTCAAGATATTCGCTAAAATTAAAGACCGCCCTGTTTTCGGCAAAAGACAGCAGTTCTCTTATTATCTCAACATATCTTTCGTTTCTGATATCTGCCACATTTTCAGCAATGTCATCACTTGTGATATCTATACCGTCATCTCTGCTGACCTCTCTTAAAGAATTTTGCCGTCTGTAAAAAAGATCAATACCAAACAGATGCGGAAATTCTGGACGATAAAGCGGTGCAAATAATTTTCCCACATCTTTAGAATCTTTTAATTGCATTTTCTGCAATGGAAGCAGTAACTCCTGTTCAATGTCAAAGTGACCCGCCTGCAAATAAGAGAAGCTATCATCTAAAAGATCAGCATATAGTTCAGATAGTGTGAATTTCTGGTTAAATACTCGGCTTTGCTCGCTAATTACAGTATCAATGTTTTCAAGGATCTCATGTATCTCTTTTTCGGTCTGACATATTTGGCGGTCTTCTTTTATTTCAGCGACTGCGAATGCCTGCAATTTTGCCGATACAAGGCTGCGGATATCGCTAAGCTGTTTGTTTTCGTTCTCAAAGGAATCTCTGACCTGATCGACGATATCTTCGTATTCATCGATCGATACCTCAGAGATATTGATCCTACACCGAAGCATAAAGTCGTCCATTCTTGTTTTCAGATTTCTGACCCTGCTAACTAATTCACGGCTTTCACGAAGTGCTTTGCCATAGTTGCCACGCTTAATAAACTCTTGTAACTTGAATCGGCTTACAGAAAAGTCCAATTCGCTGTCGATCTCCTTGGTTCTGAAAAGAAACTCATAGGCTTCATTTGTCAGAACATAGCTTCCGCTTTGCTGCTCGAATAAGATCAGAGAGCCCTGTTCATGGAATTTTTCGTAATGACTGTCGAACGTTTCAAATCTTCGCACTTTTCCTCCGCTTTGCAGTACATCTGTTACGATATAATCTGTCAGGGTCTTTGCTTCCTCTGGCTCATATCCATAAATATCGGCTAATTCACGCAGAAATACTGTGATATCCTGCTTGGTACAGCGTTCGCCATAGCGAAGTGTATTGTCCATGATAAAGACCATTACCATAAGTATGAGATTATCGGTTTTATCATCATCATTATGCAATATTTCACGAATCTCGGTGGGCTTGCTTCTTTGTAGCCAGTATTTGATGAGATTCACGAATCGCATACGTTTTTCAAAATCTTGTAATAATTCTTTGGAACCTGCTGAGATCATTATTTTACCTCATATTATCTGCCAGTACGGGATATGAGAGTATCTCCTGTGGCAATCGTTTATTATCCTCGATTATTTGTGTGATCTGCTTTTGCTCATCATCAGAAAACAAGGGCAATATCCCTGACATTTCGGGAATGATGAGTCTTCCGTCGCTGCTGTCAGGGAGCCTTATGCTTCGGCTCAGTTCCAGCATTTTCTGATATGCAGGAACGAACAATTCAATATGAAGATCTTTTGCTTCCTTGCAAAGACGAAGAAAAATGTCAAAACCAGCTCTGTCAATATCTCCGCAATACAGAAATCTTGTTTCATCTGCTCCTAAATATTGTGCGTAGGAACGAAATTTTTCTTTTCCTGTAATGTCATTCCCCTGACCAAAGATCACTCCGTCGATCTTAGTATCAAATATCGAGCAGGCTCCGGAGCTATACATTAAGCGTCTTATATTGAACCAGATATCCTTGTTTTCGCAAATAAGCAATGTCATTCTGTTTTTACGAACGGGAATATAATCGGAAAAGCACTGTTCCGGTGTTTCGTAAAATTTAAGCACATCGCCAGTGATGCCCATTCTTTCTAATAGTCTTAAATGGTCGTCTAATATTTTCTCGTCACCAAATATAGAAAAGGAACGTTCACGTCTGGACATCATATCACTGTCCTTGTCATACGTCAGCCATTCACTTAATCGAAGTAAAAAAGCCTTATTTTTTACAAACTGTATTCGATTGCGAAGAAGATATTCATTCTTTGTCAGCCTCGGATGGAGAGCATCGATCTCATAACGTGATATTTGCTGTGGCTTTTCTATAGAGATCGTATATCTCATATATAGTGGTATTTTCAGATTGCCATTTGTTCCACTGCTTTTGACAGGAGTCAAAATGCCCTGCTCAGTAAGCTCGCTGATCTGTTGGGTTAACTGTTCATGATCTTGACATATTCGGTTTAGCTCCTCCAGTGAGATCCGTTTTCGAGTATGATCCTGCAGAGCTTTATATAACGGATTATTGTTTTTGCTCATACTTTGCCACCTCTGTTCTGAATTAATAACAACATATACATATTGTAGCATGATTTAGTCAAAAAAACAAGTTATTATTAACAAAAATGGTGTGCTATATGGTTTTATACGTTATTATAAAGTAAAGGGCAGATACCTCGATAATGAAGCATCCGCCCTTTGTGATTCATAACGGTAATAAAGGATTTACTTTGGTTAATGCGAATTATTCTTCTATTTCTGTGGTCTTGATGTGAAGCTCTTCAAGCTGCTTCTCGTCTACTGTGGACGGACAAGCACTCATAAGCTCGCTGGCGTTCTGTACCTTTGGGAACGCTATTACATCTCTAAGGCTGTCGGCATTGCAGATTATCATGGAAAGTCTGTCAAGTCCTATGCCCATACCACCATGCGGTGGTGCGGCATAACGATAAGCGTCTACGAGGAAGCCGAACTTTGCTTCTATCTCTTCGTCTGTCATGCCCAGTGCTTCAAACATTTTCTGCTGAAGCTCAAAGTCAGTTATTCTCATTGAGCCTGATGAAAGCTCTGTGCCGTTGAGGACAAGATCCCATGCCTTTGCACGGACGTTTGCAGGGTCGGTGTCAAGATAATCAAGACACTCCTCCATTGGCATTGTGAATGGGTGGTGCGCTGCTACCCATGTGTCGTTCTCGTCGTCATACTCAAAGAATGGCATTTCTGTTATCCATACAAAATTGAACTTGCCCTCCGGGATAACGCCAAGACGCTTTCCGCAGATAAGTCTGAGTGCGCCCAAAGTTGGAAGAACTACCTTGTTCTTGTCTGCACAGATGAGGATAAGGTCGCCCTTTTCTGCTCCAACGGCTGTGTTTATCTTCTCAAGGTCGCCCTCGCCAAGGAACTTCTTGAATGAGCAATTCGGCTCGTCTGCCCAGCGGATATACGCAAGACCCTTTGCACCTATGCCCTTTGCGTGCTCAACAAGCTTGTCGATCTCTTTTCTTGTGTATGTTGCCGCACCGCCCTTGACGTTTATTGCACGAACTGAGCCGCCTGCCTCGATAGCTGACTTGAATACTACAAAGTCAATATCCTTAACGGTGTCTGTGATATCCTGTATCTCCATGCCGAAACGTGTATCAGGCTTGTCAGAGCCGTAACGGCTCATAGCGTCTGCAAATGTAAGTCTTGGCAGTGGGAGAGTTACTTCTACGCCAAGTATCTCTTTGAAAAGCTTTTCGATATAGCCTTCGATACAAGCCTGGATATCCTCCTGATCGACAAAGGACATCTCAAGGTCTATTTGTGTGAACTCAGGCTGTCTGTCAGCTCTCAGGTCCTCGTCACGGAAACATCTTGCAAGCTGGATATACCTATCATAACCTGATATCATAAGGAGCTGCTTGTATATCTGTGGTGACTGTGGAAGTGCATAGAACTTGCCTGCGTGAACTCTTGAAGGAACGAGGTAATCTCTTGCGCCCTCAGGGGTGGACTTCATCATCATAGGAGTTTCTATCTCAAGGAAACCATTGTCATAGAAATACTCTCTTGTTATCTGAGCGATCTTATGACGGGTGATGATATTCTTCTGAAGCTTTGGATTTCTAAGGTCAAGGTAGCGGTATTTGAGCTTCAGCTCATCGTTTACCTTATCTGAGTTTGTTACCTCAAACGGTGTTGTTTCAGCCTTTGAGAGAATTCTCAGGTCTGTTACGGCAACTTCTATCTTGCCTGTTTTCAGTTTTTCGTTCACGCTCTCACGAGGACGTACCATACCCTTTGCCATGAGGACATACTCGCCTTTTACAAGCTGAGCCTTTTCAAAAACGGCTCGGTCTGTTTCATCATTGAATGCAAGCTGTACAAGTCCAGTTCTGTCACGGAGGTTGATGAAGATAAGGTTGCCCATATCTCTTACTCTGTCGGCAAAGCCGCATACAACGACTTCCTGCTCTGTTTCAGGCACTTCGCCGCAGTAATGGGTCCTGCGTAAGCCCTTCATTGTATCAAGTTTCATTTTACATTACTTCCTTTTCTTTGGGTTTATATTGATAAAAATTATTCGTCGCTTTCGTCTGTTTTGCTGACGGCAGGCGGGAAGCTGTCAAGATAGGCTCTGACAAACTTCTTCTTGTTGTCCCAAAACATGAGGAACAATCCCACGAGCCATATTGCGGCAAAGCATACTGCACCTGTTTTCTCACCAAGTGCCACAAGCATAAGGGTGAGGAAAAGCACAAGCACCGTCCATATGACACCCACAACATAGGCATAGACAGGCTTTCTGAACTTGCCGTATATCCTGGAGCCGTTGGGGGTCTTTTCTACCTTGCCATAAAAGCCTGTTGAGCCTCCGTCACGCTTTTTAGCGGTATGGTGGAATATCTGAAAGCTTTCGGCGTCTGTGCGGTAGCCATAAAAAATGGTATCGTCACGGTGGTTTTTCATGAACTTGCTTTGGGAGAGAATGTTTATGGTGGGTCTATGCTCGATAAGGTCACCGTCAAGCTTTCTGAGAACTCTTTTGGGCGAAAGCGAGGTCTCTACCTCATAGGTCATGGGTCTTATTGCAAGCATTATTTATCTTCCTTTTTATCGGGATAATCAGCAGGGTCAAAGACCTTGTCGTTTATCTTTATCTGTCCGCCTGTGTGGGTGTTGCAGAGCATACCATAGATAGTGCCGCATTTTGTACACCTGAACTGGTGGAAAAGCTTTTCAGCATACCACTTGTTGTCGTTATCCATTATCTTATCAAGTGGGCAGGTCTGATAGGTCATTTCAACTTCCCCTGCCAGCAGCATTCTTGCAAGAGAACCTATGCAGAGCATATATTCCTGCGGAGTGTGTATTTCTACCAGAGGTATTTTCTCGCACTGTTCACATCTCATTGCTTAGTTCTCCTTTCCGATAAATTTCTCTATATCAGCGTCGATATCCTTGAACATATCCGCCATGAGGGCGTTTGAAAAATTCTCGGCAATGGTGTTGTCAAGCCTGATATCTGTCTGCTCGCCTGTTGCCATGTTTTTGAGCTTTGCAACGCCTGATTCTATCTCGTTGTCGCCAAGCACCATAACGAACTTTGCGCCTATTTTATTTGCATACTTCATCTGAGCGTTAAGTCCTTTGCCTATAAGGTCATATTCTACGAAACAGCCCTCTTCTCTAAGCTCGGAGGCTATGCCCATTGCCTTTTTAAGGGCGTCCTCGCCCATTGGTACGATATAAAGGTCGCAGGTCTTTGGCTCCATATAGTCGCAGCCCTGAGCGTCCATTACCATGAGAAGTCTTTCAAGACCAAGACCGAAGCCGAGGGCAGGGGTCGGCTTGCCGCCAAGCTGCTCGATAAGTCCGTCATAACGTCCGCCGCCGCAGACTGTGCCCTGTGCGCCTATCTCATCGGTGATGAACTCGAAAACTGTTCTTGTATAGTAGTCAAGACCTCTTACTATCTTAGGGTTGATGTCAAAGTCGATGCCCATTACGGAGAGGTACTCCTGAAGCTTCTCAAAGTGTTCTTTGCAATCATCACAGAGATAATCGAGGATAACAGGGGCGTCCTTGCCAAGCTCCTGACAGTGTTTGATTTTACAATCAAGTATTCTCATTGGATTTTTGTCAAGTCTGTCCCGACAAGTCTCGCAAAGCTGGTCTTTTCTTGCGGCAAAATACTTTTTCAGAGCCTTGCGATACTCTGCACGGCAGGTTGGACAGCCTATAGAGTTGATGTTGAGCTTGATGTTTCTGAGCCCTGCTCTGTCAAGAACGCTTTTTGCAAGTGAAATTACCTCTGCGTCTGCTCTTGGGCTTTCTGAGCCGACCATTTCACAGCCAAACTGGTGGAACTCTCTGAGTCTGCCCTTCTGTGTATTTTCGTGTCTGAAACATGAGAGGATATAATAGACCTTCTGCGGCAGACCCTCGTTCATAATGCCGTTTTCAAGAACAGCTCTCATTGTGCCGGATGTTCCCTCCGGACGGAGTGCAAACTTTGAGTCGCCTGCTGCGGAAACGGAATACATCTCTTTCTGAACAACGTCTGTTGTTTCGCCAACAGAACGCACGAACAGACCTGTTTCCTCAAAAGTTGGTACTCTTATTTCTTTGAAGCCGTATATTTCGGCAGTTTCGGAAACTATCTTCTCTACAGTGTGCCACTTATAGACCTTTGAGGGAACGATGTCCTCTGTGCCTTTTGGCTTTTTAACTATCAATGCCATATAATAACGATCCTTTCTGTATTTTGTCTTGATTTTTGAAACCTAAAATTGTTGAAAAATTTATTATCTCGGAACGTTGTCAAAGGACGGGCGAACACTGTTCGCCCCTACATCAAACTGACTTAATGTTTTAACAACAACGTCTCAAATTTCAAAATCGTCAATAAAACCTTTTTTTATATAATAACCGAATTTAAGACATTCGTCAAGTGCTGTTTTGCTGCCTTTTTCGGTCATTGACCAATTATTTCGCTGAGTGCTGCCACGGCTGGCGGGGCAGGGGATAATTTTCTGTGTAAAAAAGTGCTGTGCAAGCATGGCGGCACGGCGCATATGATATGCGGTAGTGACTATGATAATGCTTTTGCAGTTTGGGAAATGATTTTTTACAAGTTCGGCTGCATTTTGCAGATTTTCCACGGTACTGAGCGACTGTGTTTCCGTGAGTATCGCACTGCGTGGTATGCCGCATTTTTCGGCGGATATGAGCATGGCTTTATATTCTGCCATGTCACCAAGGGAAGTCTTTTGCACCTTTCCTCCGCAGAATATGAGATGTGGGGCTTTTCTTTCCTGAAAAAGCTTTGCCGCAAGGGGAACACGATAGTCGCAGGCTTTGCGGCTTCCCAGAACTATTATAACGTCGGCTTTTTCGCCTTTATAGTCAAGGCCCTCGAAAAGAAGCTTGTCTACTATTTCGGGGGTGATGTTTTCTTTTGTTAGCTGGCTGGCTTTCATTGTTATACCGCCTTTGCTTTTTTTTGGTGTGCTGAGATAAGGTATTCGAGAGTGAGTGAGGAGCGAAAAAGCGGGACGTCGCATTTCTGTGAAGCAGAAATTGAGCCGCTCCCCTACGAGTGGTGGATAAAAAAATAAAGCCGTCCCCTAGTAAGGGACGACTTTTACCGTGATACCACCCTAATTATCCGAACACTTTCGTGCCGGATCACTCTAACGCTTTAACGCAGCTATACGTCCGTTCTTGAACAAACGGAAGCTCCAAGGTGTCCTTCTTCCTGTCCTTTGTGTGAACCCTCTCACCAACGGCTCTCGCTGAAACATAAGAACGGAATACTCTCCCTTTCATCGCTTTTGTATATGAAATTTCAATTATATCTTTGTAGGATTAACGATATCTCTCCAGTCAAGATCGCCTCGCTCAAGTGCGTGGATAAGCGCTTCGGCAGTGGCAATGTTTGTGGCTACCGGAATGTTGTGTACATCGCAAAGTCTGAGGAGATTCATATCATTAGGTTCGTGTGGCTTCACTGAGATAGGATCTCTGAAAAACAGAAGCAGGTCTATCTCGTTGCAGGATATTCTCGCTGCGATCTGCTGGTCGCCGCCCTGTGAACCGCTGAGATAACGCTGAACGTTAAGGCCTGTTGCTTCGGCTACCATTTTTCCCGTAGTACCTGTGGCACAAAGATTGTGCTTGCTGAGTACACCGCAATAGGCGATACAGAACTGTACCATGAGTTCCTTTTTTGTGTCATGGGCAATAAGTGCAATATTCAATGGAAACACCCCGTTTATATATTAGTATATTAATGAACAAATAAGTTTCGTGATATAAAACAGCCGCACTATGCGCAGATATTCTCACGCACACGGCTGGTAATATACTCAGACCTTGATGGAGAGGGGTATATGCTCGCCCTTTATTCTTCTTGAAATAGCAGAGAATGCAAGGAAGCCCATAGAGCTTGATGAAAGCGGCGCACCCTTTCCTGTTGCAAGAGGGATAGCACTGTCCTCAGGGATAACACCCAGAAGCTGAACACCGACTGTGTCGATGATAGCGTCAAGGTCGTCCATTTCGTCAAACTCGAATATTCTCTTGTTTGCCTTGTTGATAACAAGTCTTTGCTTCTGATTTCCTCTCTTATAGAACTCATCTGACATCATTCTCGCATCTCTTACGCATACAGGGTCAGGAGTTGTAACTATAAGTATAAGGTCGGAATTAGTAACTATATCAAATACAGAACCGTTGATACCTGCAGAGGTGTCAATGATTATGTATTCAAAATACTTTCTCATTTCCTGTGTGATCTTTTCGATATCCTCAGCCTTGAGCTGAACGAACGGGTCGGACGGAGCACAGAGAACGCTCAGGTTTGAAGCAAGCTTAACAGTTGTTGTTGCCTTGTATACGTCGCAAGTACCCTCAAGAACGTCACCTAGATCGTATGTAATATTACCCTGCATACCAAGCATGATATCCATACATCTCAGACCAAAGTCAAGCTCAATTATAAGTGTACGGTTTCCCTGCTTGGCAAGGGCATAACCCAGACAGGCGCTTATAGAAGATTTGCCTGTTCCGCCTTTACCGGAAGTAACTGCAATAATTTTTGACATAAAACTCATTGCTCCTTTCATATATCAATCCTGCGGCTGACCGCAGAACGCATCAGCAATAATAACTTGCCCCTTCACAGCCGTGAAAAGGCAGATTTAAGAAAACGTTTCAGTACCCTCCGCAGGCAATGCGGAGAAGCATAGCGTTACCTAATAATATTGTACCACATATTTTGAAATTGTCAAAGACATTTGTACAAAAAAGTACAAAATCGTTAATTCACCTTAATTTGTACTTTTGTTTTTGTCAATTTTGCACAATGCCATATCAGTGCTACAGAGTTTGTAATAATAAATCATAGCAAACCGATAAATTTATTATACAATAAGATTATTAATGCTATAAAAATTATTTTTGAAAATTATATAACAAAATAAAAAATCGGACAGGTAGTTATAATTTTTGGGACAATACATATAAATGTACAAACTT
>ENA-UAHW01000076-UAHW01000076.1-human-gut-metagenome-genome-assembly--contig:-NODE-76-length-15627-cov-4.283265_pt1 | contig 15627 bp, 10 predicted proteins | sample MGYA00244412_ERZ654375 | MGnify/ENA primary metagenome ERZ654375 (study PRJEB26926, sample SAMN06165166) | human gut metagenome | biome: ENVO:00009003; feature: ENVO:2100002; material: ENVO:00002003...
ATACGAGATGTAGAGAGGTCTCGTGGGCTCGGAGATGTGTATAAGAGACAGCATGGAGAATATCGCCTTATAGGTAAGAGCAAAAAGCTGTGTCTGGGACATATTGGTTGTAAGATGTGACATTGACGCTTTTGCGAACTTGTCTATAGTCAGCGGATCTGAGCTTTTCGCCTTTTCGATTATCTTTGTGATAACTGTTCTCTGGCGTTCTGTTCGCTGGAAATCTGCGTTGCCAACATATCTAAGTCTTGCATAGGCAAGTGCCTGATTGCCGTTTACATGGAGCTTCTTTCCGCCCTTATCAAGATAGTCTGTACCCTTTTTATTGCCAAGAAGCTTGTTTTGCTCTGCCATTGGAGGCTTCATGCCCTCGGCCTCTTCATCGGAAATGTCAAGCTCGATACCGCCAACTGCGTCAACGATATCAACGAATGACAGAAAGTCGATATAAACATAATCGTCAACGGCAATATCAAAATTATACTCTATGGTATCCATAAGAAGCTCTGCACCGCCGTAAACATATGCTGCATTGAGCTTTGACCATGTGTCTATATCATTTCCGTCAGCGTCAATGCCCTTGATATTCACATACATATCACGCATGAAAGAGGTCATTGTTATCTCTTTTGTGGTGCTGTTAATTGAGAGAAGTATCATAGAGTCTGTTCTGCCACGCTCGTCAGCGTTTCTTGTATCAGAGCCTATAAGCAGGATATTTCGTACATCAGAGCTGTTCATGGAAGCATCTGTGTTCGTTCGCTGACCTCTTTGCACCTTGTTCACCATGCCTATGTATCGCCATATAAGCACGTTCGCCAATATGAAAACCACCAAAAGTATGATGATAAGCACCTTGAAAAAGGTTTTTATAGGGTGTCTTTTTTTATTTTCCACTTTGTTTTTACCTTTTTTGTTCGTCTGACCGTTACGGCTTTTATTGTTTTTGCCAAATTGCAGGTCATTATTTCGTCTTTGGGCTGAGGTCTTGTTGCTTTTTGCCGACTTGCCTGAACCTCTCTGCTTGCTCTGTCCGTTCTGTGGACGTGACGCTTGTCTGCTCTGTGTCTGCCGTCTTGGAGTGCTTTCTCTGTATGAGCCTGCGTAATCTGATGATGAACGGCTTCCCTGCCCGTATGGCTGAGCTGTACCCTGTGTATTATCATCAGGGTAGCCAGCGTCATAGTAATCGTCAAAGTCGTTCACGCCCTCGTCTATTTGCTGAACACGCTGTCCGCCCGCACCGCTTATGCGATTGAACTCGTCAAGCTGTCGCTGATATTCCTGTTCATAGTAGTCCTGAGGCTTATTATCGTTTGTGTAGTTTTGTTGTCTGTCTTTATTAGCCACCTGACTGCACCTCCGTTCATTTTTACAATACCAATATTATAGTACATATCAGGCTTATTGTCAATGACAGAAAAAAGGCGGAGCTTTTTCCAGCGTCCGCCTTGTTATATTTATAGTTTTGTGGGTAAACGGGCGAACACTGTTCGCCCCTACAAGCAAATGCCGTTTTTATGGGCATTTGCAGGTCTACACATAGCCTTATTTTATTCTGCTGCTTCTGAGGGCGTTGAGGATAGCTATTACGGCTACGCCAACGTCTGCGAAAACCGCAAGCCACATTCCTGCAAGTCCCAATGCACCGAATATAAGCACAAGAGCTTTTACTCCAAGGGCAAAAATTATATTCTCTCTTACTATTGTCATAGTCTTTCGGGATATCTTTACTGCGTCTGCTATGCTTGACGGGTCGTCGTTCATAAGCACAACGTCTGCGGCTTCAATGGCGATATCTGAGCCTAAGCCACCCATTGCAATACCGATATCGGCTCTTGCGATAACAGGTGCGTCATTTATTCCGTCCCCTGCGAACGCAACAAGTCTGCGGTCGGGGTCTTTTATAAGCTGTTCGACCTTTTCAACCTTGTTTTCAGGGAGAAGCTCACTGAAGAATGTTTTTATGCCCACTTTCTTTGCCACCTTTTCGGCGGTATCTTTCTTATCCCCTGTAAGGAGGACAGTTTCGACCCCAAGCTCTCTAAGTCTTGAAACGGCTGTGGCGGAGGTTTCTTTTATCTCGTCGCCTAAGAGTATCTCGCCTATGAACTTGCCGTCAAGGGCAACATAAACTGCCGTTGCGGAATCTTCTGAGCTTTGTGCGGCAATGCCGTTTGTTTCAAGAAGTGCTTTCTTTCCGCAAAGTATCTCCTTGCCGTCAAGCTTTGCTCTTACACCGTTTCCTGCTATCTCTTCAACATCAGAAAGTCTTGCACCGTTTATTTCCTTGCCGTATCTCTGCACTATGGAGATACCGATAGGGTGAGTTGACATACTTTCTGCATATGCGGCGGCTTCAAGGAGGATATCCTGTGAAACGCCCTGTGGGTTTACGCTAAGGACAGTGAACTTGCCCTTTGTGAGCGTACCTGTTTTATCCACTGCGAGAGTTTTGCACTTAGCCATTGTTTCGAGATTTTTTGCGCCTTTGATAAGGATACCCTTTTTAGAAGCTCCGCCTATTCCTGCGAAGAACGAGAGAGGCACTGAGATAACAAGTGCGCATGGGCAGGATATTACAAGGAACAGAAGTCCTCTATAGAGCCATTTTGAGAACTGGTCAAAGCCCAGAATGAAGCTTGGTATAAACACGAGTGCAAGTGCAGCAATTACTACCGCAGGGGTATAAACTCTTGCAAAACGTGTGATGAACTTTTCGGTCTTGGCTTTTCTTTCGCTGGAGTTTTGCACCATATCGAGAATTTTCGACACTGCAGACTCGTGGAAGGTATTTGTGACCCGAACTTTGAGAAGTCCTCTCAGGTTTGTTGAGCCACTGAGGACGCTGTCCCCTGCTTTGACCTCGACCGGAAGAAACTCACCGGTAAGTGCAGATGTATCAAGCTCTGATTCGCCTTCTGTTACGATACCGTCAAGAGGTATTCTCTCGCCTGTTTTTACGGCGATCATCTCGTCTTTGAGGATATCCTCAGGAGGAAGCTCGTATGTTTTGCCGTTTCTTACAACTGTTACAGACTCAGGCTTAAGCTCCATAAGCTTTGTGATAGATTTTCTTGACTTCTCTACTGCGATAGTCTGGAAAAGCTCGCCCACCTGGAAGAACAGCATAACGGCTGCACCCTCACGGAAGTCTTTAAGTGCAAATGCGCCCACTGTTGCGATAGTCATGAGCAGTGATTCGTCAAAAGCCTCGCCTTTAACAAGGTTTCTTACAGCGGCGATAACAACGTCAAGACCTGCGATAAGGTAAGCAACTATTGCAAAGCCTGCACTGAGATACTCACATACAGTGCCGCTTCCAAGCTTATCCAAAAGCATTGATGCGATAAAGAACACGATAGCCACAGAAAGCTTGACTATCTCGCCCTTATGGTCATTCACAGGCTCTTCCTCTGCTGTCTGAGCACCATAATCCTTAACAGTAACGTCAGGCTCAAGCTGATGGACGGTATCCTCTATCATGATACGCAGGTCAGGGTTAGAGCCGTCTGTTTTGACAGTAAGCTTTTTGCTGATAAAATCGACGTTTGATGAAACAACGCCGGCAAGCTCACCCACACGGTTTGCTATCTTTTCACCGCAGTTAGGGCAATCGAGATCCTCCAGCTTCAGATAGAGAGTTTTCTCAGCACAATCGCCAAGCTCTTTCACGCTAACGTCAGGTTCAAGCTTATGGACGATGTTTTCTATCTGGGTAAAGAGGGCGTTTTTATCGCCGTCAAAATCAACTGTGAGCTTTTTATTGATAAAGTCAAGGCTAGAGCTTTTAACAACCGAAAGCTCGCCCACACGTTTCTCGATCTTTTCCGCACAATGAGGACAATCGAGTTCCTTAAGAAGCAAAGTCATTTTACTCATTTCACATTCTCCTATACTACAAAAAAACAGTTCACTTTCTTTACTCGCTGATATGCTCGATACCCATATTGAGTATGATAGCGACGTGTTCATCGGAAACTGAATAATAGACTGTTTTTCCCTCACGTCTATACTTCACAAGTCTTGCCTGCTTCAATACTCTGAGCTGATGCGAGATAGCTGACTGTGACATTTCCAACAGCTCTGCGATATCGCACACGCACATTTCGTCCTTTATAAGGGTAAAGAGTATTTTCACTCTTGTTTGGTCGCCAAGGACTTTGAAAAGCTCTGCCACGTCATATATCTCCTCCTCAACGGGCATTGTTTTCCCTATTTCCTCCATTTTCTCTATATTCTTTCCTCCGCACTGTTTATGCTCATGCTTTACTGTATTCTCGCTCATTTATTTTCGCTCTCCTTTTCTTATTATTGTTTTAGTATATTCGATATGGGTCATTTCAATTCATCATATGAATAACTGTTCATATGTTTATTATATCATATATTCATGTTTTGTCAAGGGGGGTTTTGAAATTTTTTTTGATTTAAGTAATTGGGGGTATTTTGTTTACATGGCACTGGTTGCATACCATGTGGGCGAACGATGTTCGCCCCTACGGATTATTCGGGCGAGTTTGCTGTGCCGCAAAATCGCTTCGCTCTTTGCGGATTTTACTCTGTGCAGAAGGGTAGAAAAGCGGTGCAGAGTTAGTTCTTCGATTTTTACTTTGTATAAGAAGAAACTTTGACATTCTTCTTTTTCTATCTGCACCGCTTAGTAGGCTTGCGCCTATTGAGGCTCTGCCACAAGCTCCGCTAGGGGCTTTGCCCCCAGACCCCCACAATGGGTTTCACCCCTTGACCCTGACCAGGGGCGTGCCCCTGGACCTTTTGCTCGCTTCGCTCGGTGTTTCCTCTGCGTGGTATTGGCTTCTTGCTCTGTACGGCGCTGTCATTCCTCACTCCTCACTCCTCATTCCTAATTCCTCACTCCTCATTCCTCACTTTTTACACCTGTATTTAATCTTGACAACTGTCTAAAAAAGTGTTACTATACTATAGTAATAAAACTTATATGCAAATTCTCGGTCCTATCGGAAAGGAAATGATACTATGTCAAAATCTGTCGAGATCCAATCTCAGGATCTAACCAAAAGATACACCCTCGGTGAAGAGATCTTCAACTCCGTTTCCCATGGTGCAGGCGGTCTGCTATCCATTGCCGGCACTGCCGTTCTTATCGTTCTCGCCGCCATTTACTCCAATGCCTGGGGCGTTGTAAGCTCCGCTATTTTCGGAGCTTCTCTTATCATACTTTACACCATGTCAACCCTTTATCACGCTATCACCAATCCAAAAGCCAAAAAGTTTTTCAGGATAATGGATCATAACACCATTTTCTTCCTCATTGCAGGCACCTACACTCCTATCACCCTTGTGCCTTTGAGAGGTGCGTTTGGCTGGGTGCTTTTCGGAATCGTCTGGGGTGCGGCTATCCTTGGCATTGTGCTGAACTCCATTGACCTTGAAAAGTTCCGCAAGCCCTCTGTTGTATGCTACATTGCAATGGGCTGGGTAGTTATAATTGCGGTGAAGCCTATGATAGAAAAGGTTTATCCGCTATCACTATGGTTTATCCTCATTGGCGGACTTTTCTACACTGTGGGCGTTATTTTCTATGTTAAAAAGAACAAGAAATATTTCCACTCAATATGGCATTTGTTCACCATTGCAGGCAGTGTTTTCCACTACTTTGCGGTACTTATGATGATAACACATGAATAAAAAAAATCCCGAGGGTTTGCGCTCTCGGGATTTTTATGCTTAGAGAAAATATTTCTAAAATGAAATATATGGCGGTTTTTCTATTGCAAAAATGGCTGAAAAGTAGTATAATTATACTGATGTATTATATGTGACTGCACTGAATTTTTCACATGGGTGCGGTTTTGACATGAAAGGAGCATTTTATGCGTAGATCGGGTATTTTAATGCACATATCCTCTCTGCCTAACGATTATGGTATCGGCAAGCTTGGCAAGGAGGCTTATGCTTTTGTGGATTTTCTTGAAAAGGCTCACCAAAAATGTTGGCAGATACTTCCCATATCTCCTACAAGCTATGGTGATTCGCCATATCAGAGCTTTTCTGTTCACGCCGGAAATCCATACTTTATAGACCTTGAAGCTCTGGAAAAAGAGGGTTATCTGAAACCTGCGGAATACAAGGATATTGAGTGGGGCGATGACAAAGGGTCTGTTGACTACGGCAAGATATACGAGGTCATTTTCAAGGTACTTAGGACGGCACACAAGCGTTTTCGCAAGAAGCCTGAAAAGGCATACTCAAAATTCGTGGTGGAAAACAAAGACTGGATATACGATTACGCTTTGTTTATGTCACTGAAATTTGCCAACAAGGGCAAGGCTTGGTATGAATGGGACGAACCGCTGAAAATGTACAAGCCTAAGGCGATAAAAAGTGCAAGAAAAGAATATGCAAATGATATAGACTTCTGGTGCTTTGTGCAGTATAAATACTTCCAGCAATGGAAAAAGCTAAAGGCTTACGCCAACGAAAAGGGTATCGAGATAATAGGCGATATCCCCATATATGTGGCATATGACAGTGTTGAGGTGTGGAGTACACCGCAGTATTTCAGCCTTGACAAAGAGAAAAAGCCTGTTGAGGTGGCAGGATGTCCACCTGACGCATTCACGGCAGACGGTCAGCTTTGGGGCAATCCTCTTTACAACTGGGAATACATAGCAAGAGATAAATTCCGCTGGTGGGTAGAGCGTATAAAGGCGGCTTCTGACACCTATGACGTGGTGAGAATAGACCATTTCAGGGGCTTTGAGAGCTATTACTGCATACCATACGGCGCAAAGAACGCCAAAAAGGGCAAGTGGAGAAAAGGTCCTGACATGAGGCTTTTCAAAGAAGTGAGAAAACAGCTTGGGGACGTGAAGATAATCGCAGAGGACTTGGGCTTCCTTACAAAGCACGTTGTAAAAATGCTCAACGCTAGCGGATATCCTGGCATGAAGGTGCTGGAGTTCGGCTTTGATTCTGATAATACAAACGGCTATCTGCCCCACAATTTTAAGACCACAAACAGCATTTGCTATACAGGTACGCACGATAACGAAACCATACTTGGCTGGATAAAGAGCTGTGACGAAAAGACCAGAAGCTATTGTAAAGACTATCTGGGAGTTACAAAAGACGAGTTCGTGCCTTGGGCTATGGTAAGGCTTTGCTGGTCCAGCGTGTGTGATACAGCTATCGCACAAATGCAGGATATACTTTGCCTTGACGATAAAGCCAGAATGAATACACCGTCAACAGTGGGAGCAAATTGGAAGTGGAGATTGGAAAGCTTTGATAAGCTTGATGATACTTTGGCGGAGAGATTGGCGAAGATAACAGCGGTGTATGGCAGATAGAGCAGGGATAAATGAGGAATGAGGAGTGAGGAGTGAGGAATTGGCATAGCCGACCGAACAAATCACAAGAATGGAGTAAAATAAAACACCGAGCGAAGCGAGCAAAAGGTCCAGGGGCACGCCCCTGGTCAGGGTCAAGGGGTGAAACCCATTGCAGGGTCTAGGGACAGAGTCCCTAGCGGAGTTTGAGGCAGAGCCTCAATAGGCGTAAGCCTACTAAGCGGTGCAGAGTAAAACTAAAAAGCACATGAAAGTTTGATACCAGATAAAAGTAATATCGGAAAATTAAATCTGCACCGCTTTTCTATCCCTTAGCGCAACGTAGATCCGCAAAGAGCGACAGCGATTTTGCGGCAGAAGAACTTGCGCACCAAAATGTAGGGGACGACGCCCTCGGCGTCCCGCACCCCTCGACGTTTCGATTGCAATCTCATTTGTGTTATCCGCGCAATGTTGCTCTGCACAAATTCTGGATAATTTAAACCTTGTCACTTCGAGTGGGACGCCGAGGGCGTCGTCCCCTACGGGGCGGTGGGAAAATTTTTATGGTTATTGAGCCATGTTGTTATCGTTGCTTGTTCCTTCGACGGGCGAACGATGTTCGCCCCTACCATACGTTATGCGGATAATAACAAAGTACAAAATACAATAGAATACATAAAATATCAGAAAGGATAAAAACCAATGAACAAAGAACTGTTTTACAGCGAACTTAGTAAAGACCTGAAAAAGAAGTTTGGCACGAGCGTTGAAAAAGCTCTGCCTTGGCAGCTCCACGAAAGCCTGTCGGCTACTGTTATGGAGCTTATTGACAGCGATTGGGAGAACAGCAGAAAGGCTCACCTTGACAGCCGCAGAGCCTGCTATCTCTCTATGGAGTTCCTTATGGGCAGAGCCGTTTATAACAATCTCCTTTGCCTTGGTATCACTGACGAGGTGGACGAGCTTTTGAAGGCTCACGGCAGAAGTCTTAATGACCTTGAAGAAATAGAGGACGCTGCCCTCGGCAACGGTGGTCTTGGCAGACTTGCCGCTTGCTTCCTTGATTCCGCCGCCGCTCATGACCTGCCTTTGGACGGCTACGGAATAAGATACAAGTATGGTCTTTTCAAGCAGAAAATAGTTGACGGCTTCCAAAAGGAAGAAGCTGACAACTGGACTAAGTACGGCGACCCTTGGTCTAAGAGATGCGAAAATGACAAGGTAGTCGTTAAATACGGCGACCAGACTGTTTATGCTGTGCCTTATGATATGCCTGTTATCGGCTTCGGCACTAAGAATGTTGGCACACTCAGACTTTGGCAGGCTGAGAGCGTGGAGGATTTCGACTTCGCTCAGTTCGACTGCGGTAACTATGACGGTGCTGTAAAGGCTAAAAATGACGCTGAGAACATCTCAAAGGTGCTTTACCCTAACGATAACTGTGAAGAGGGCAAGATACTCAGGCTCAAGCAGGAATATTTCTTCTCCTCCGCTTCTGTGACGGATATTCTCAAAAAGCACTTGGCTAAGTTCGGCACTCTTGACAACCTTGGTGACTTTATCACTATACAGCTCAATGATACTCACCCTGTTATCGCTGTGCCTGAGCTTATAAGACAGCTTTGTGCTGATCATGGATATGACTTTGACAAGGCTTTTGAGATCGCTCACAAGGTCTTCAACTACACAAACCACACTATCATGGCTGAGGCTCTTGAAAAGTGGGATTGCAGACTTGTGGAAAAGGTAGTGCCTGAGGTCTACACATATATCCTTATGATAAACGAGCGTTTTATAAAGGATATGTACGCTCTCAAAAAGGACAGAGAGTATATTTCTAAGCTTTCTCCTGTTGGCGACGGCATGGTAAAAATGGCGTTTATGGCTATCTATGTTTCAAGCTATATAAACGGCGTTGCGGCTATCCACACGGAGATACTGAAAAAGGACGCTCTTAAGGACTGGTATGAGCTTTATCCTGAGAGATTTCAGAACAAGACCAATGGTATCACACAAAGACGTTGGCTCGCACTTTGCAACCCTGAGCTTTCCGCACTTATCACAAAGCTTCTTGGCAATGCAGATTGGGTGAAGAACTTGGACGAGCTTAAAAAGCTTGAAAAATATGCTGATGATGAAGCTGTTCTTAACGAGTTCATGGCTGTTAAGGAGGCGCAGAAAAACCGCCTTGCCGCTTTTGTAAAGGAGCATGACGGTGTTGATATCGACCCGAACACTATTTTTGACATTCAGATCAAGCGTCTGCACGAATACAAGAGGCAGTTCCTTAACGCTTTGTCTATACTTTACATTTACTATGGCATCAAGGACGGCTCTATAAAGGACTTCACACCGACAACATTTATTTTCGGTGCTAAGTCTGCACCGGGATATCGCAGAGCAAAGGCTATCATCAAGCTTATTGGCGAGATAAGCAAGCTTGTGAACGCTGACCCTAACACAAAGGATCTTATTAAGGTGGTTTTCGTACAGAACTACAACGTTTCCTATGCGGAAAAGCTTGTTACTGCGGCTGATGTTTCCGAGCAGATATCTACGGCAGGCACTGAAGCAAGCGGCACTGGCAACATGAAGCTTATGCTCAACGGTGCTGTTACACTGGGAACTTATGACGGAGCTAACGTTGAGATTGTTCAGGAGGCAGGCGAGGAGAACAACTACATCTTCGGTGCAAGAGTAGAGGAGCTGGCTGAGATAATGCCAAAGTATGACCCTAGGGAGATACTTTTCTCAAACGACAAGATAAAGCGTGTTCTTGACAAGCTTATTGACGGCAGTCTTTCAGACGGCGGCGTTCCGTCCAACGAGGAGGGCAGCTTCAAGGAGCTTTACAAGGCGCTCACTGACGGTGCAAGCTGGCACGTTCCTGACCACTACTATGTTCTTGGCGACCTTGAAAGCTATGTTCAGGCAAAGCTCAAGGTCAACGCAGACTACAAGGACAAGCTTGCATTCGCTAAGAAGTGCTGGCTGAACATTGCAAATGCAGGCAAGTTCTCATCTGACAGAACTATCAAGGACTATGCAGAAAACATCTGGAAGATAGAGCCTGTTAAGCTGTAATTGGAAATCAAATTTCTATGCAAATTTAATTTGTTAAGGGTATCGCACATGATTTTAAGCTTTTTATACATGAAAATGAACTTATCATAATATAAATTTGCGAAAATATGAACTAAAGCATTAATACACAAAGGACAGGCTCGTTTTTTGACGGGCTTGTCAGTTTTGGTGTAAATATATTCAAGGGATAGATTTACATAAATGGCAGGAGGATAAATGATAGACACCTTACTTAAACTAGACGGTGACATACTGTTATGGATACAGGACAACCTGCGTGCAGGGTGGCTTGATCCCATAATGAAGTTCATAACATATCTTGCAAACGGCGGTGCGTTATGGATAGGCATATGCGTTTTACTTATCATACTGAAAAAGACTAGAACAACAGGCATCGTGTGCTCATGCTCACTTGCGGTGACTTTCCTTATAAACAACATCATTTTGAAAAATGTTATCGCACGAACAAGACCATATGAAGCTATAGAAGAGCTTAACAGGATAATAGGCGCACAATCGGACTTTTCCTTTCCCTCGGGACATTCGGGAGCTTCCTTTGCGGTGGCGGTGGTAATGTTCATGGAGATGCCGAAAAAATATGGCGTGCCTGCGCTTATAGTGGCAACACTCATTGCGTTCTCACGGCTGTATGTTGGGGTACACTATCCATTTGACGTTATCGCAGGCGTTCTAACGGGAACGATATATGCTGTTATAACAGTGGCAATATACAGAAAATTCTTCAAGGGCAAGAAACATTCTGAAAAATAAAAGACATTTGACGGGCGGTTTTTGACCGCTCGTTTTTTGTTGCTTTATCATCAAATTCTATTGAAAATCAAGTGGAAATATGCTATCATAAAGATAATAAAGATGAAGGAGAAAATCTTATGAAAAAGGTGCTTAAAACTATTCTTATGGGTGCTGTGGCTTTCAGCCTTGCTATGGGAGTGGGCTGTGGGACTAGCGAAAACAGCAGTCTGGAAAAAGAAAGCTCAAAGGCTGAGGACAGCAGTTCACAGAATAAGCGCAGACAGCTTCGTGACAAGTCTGACTACGGAAAAGTGATTGCCCTCACTTTTGATGACGGCCCTAACACTGACACAACTCCCCTTGTTCTTGACAAGCTTGAAGAACACGGCATTGTGGCTTCGTTTTTCGTTATCGGAAACAACATCACAGACGAGAGTGCAGAGGTCATGAAGCGTGCTTACAGCATGGGCTGTGACATTGAAAACCACTCTCAGAGCCACCCTGACATGACAAAAATGACCGCAGAGGAAATAAAGGCCGAGATAGACTTTACCTCTGACAAGGTGGAAGAGGCTGTTGGCGAACGTCCACAGTTTTTCCGTCCGCCATATATTGCGGTAAATCAGACAATGTTTGACGTTATAGATATGCCGTTTATATGCGGATACGGTGCAGAGGACTATAACAATGCCATAGGCGTTGAGGAGCGTGTTGAAAAGGTGCTTGCACAGGCTAAGGACGGTGGAATTATCCTGCTTCACGATATGAACGGAAATGTTCAGACAGTTGCAGCCCTTGATAAGATAATCCCTGCCCTCAAAGAACAGGGCTACGAGTTCGTTACCATAACAGAGCTTTTCCACGCAAAGGGAGTTGCCATTGACCCTGACTCCGAGATAATCTACAGCTACGCTGAGCAGACAGAGATGTACGGCTAAAAATGACAAACAAAACCGCCTGAGAGAAATAGCTTCTCAGGCGGTGATTTTTTTATCAAGTAAATCGTGCCCCAGGCTGATCCTCCGGTGGGATAGGCGCTCCGCAATGAGGACATTCTGTACAAGTGTCTACGACATAGGTATAGCCGCAATATTCGCAGGCTTTTTCCTGAGCTGCGTCAGAACAAGGCTTTGCTTTGGCATATTTTCTCGCCTTTGGATTTATGCCTATCATAAGGCAGGCGTGCAGACACACAAATGCCAGAATGGCGATCGAAGTAAATAGCATAGTCCAATTTACTTTACTCTTCATTACGGTAGGCGTCAGGTCGTCAAATGATGTGCTGATAGCCGAGGACACTGTATAGCGTGTTCTCGCCGTGAGATTTTTCTGCAGCTCGTCATTGAAGCTGTTCGTTACTGATTCTGTCAGAACATCATCTGTATCATTGCCCTGCATACCCTCCCAATACCAATCCTCAAAGCCGTCAGAGGAAGAATAGCCGTCAGGAGTAGAGTAAACTATGAGCCAATGGCTCTCGTCCGCAAAGTGGTTCACATACAGATCATAGGCATAGTTTTCAAGATCTGAATAATTCCCCTGCCAATCTGAATTTTCCACTGTTATGACCGCAGGTGAGATACCGGTGCGGTTATAAAATGCCACCAGCGAGTTCCTAAGCTCTGCGGTGTTGCCAAGGACGTTTGCTTTATCCTCCACAACTATTTTATAATCATAGTTTTGGGGAAGCTTATGAGGGTGATGATAAGCCTCGGCAAACATAGAAAATGTGAATAAAATAAACGGCAGATAGAAAAGCAGCATAAGAAATCTCAAAGGACTTCTTTTTTCGGTTATGTCATAGTCTGCATAGACATAGACAGGTCTGTGATGATCATAATATACATATCTTCTTGCGTCCGGGAAATAGGTGCTTCTTACGTGGCGTGAGCTTCTTCCTGAGCCTCCGTGCGAATGGCTGCTGTGATGCGAGCCTCCGTGTGACCCTCCTCCGTGAGAGCCGCCTCCCGATGAATGTGGCATTTATTATTTACCCCTTTCTTATTTTTGTGTGGTATCTGCGACAGGCTGTTCTGTTTCCACGTTATGTGGTCTGAGTGGTGCTCCACAGTGTGGGCACTCATGACAAGTGCCGATAACATAGACATTTCCGCAGTATTCGCAGGTGTCCTCTTTTGCATCATTTGCACATTTCACTGCGCTTCGGTAAGCCTTTTTATTTGTGATAAGCGTCTGATATATCTCATAAGCCCCGATACCTGACATGAGAAGTCCCCATATCACAAACAGCCACTCTACATGACCGTCCATAACGTTTGGCGTAGTTTCATCAAAAGCCGCTGCTATAGCAGAGCTGACATCATAACGGCTGTTGGCGGTAAGATATTTCTGCATAAGATCTTTGAAATCGTCTGCTACATCTACAGTTATGATATTGTCGGTATCATCGCCCTGCATACCCTCCCAGTACCAATCGTTAAAATCAGGGTCGGGAGATGTAGGTTCAGAATAAACCACCAGCCAATGCTCCTCGTCGTCAAATTCCGTCACATACATATCATAGGCAAAGTCCTCTAGCTTTGAATAGCTTCCCTGCCAATCCTCGTTGTTCACTGTCATTACCTCAACAGGTATACCCGTTTCGTCATAGAAATCATCTATTGCGCTTTGCACCATATCGGCATCGTCAATTACCCCTGCACAGTCCACTATCTCACAGCTATAAGAAGGACTTGTATCCATTTTTTGCGGCTTATCATAGCACATGGCAAGAAGCATGATACCAAAGAGCAGGCTGACAGCACTGCCAAGTATACTGAAAAACTTACCTGAAGCGGTTCCCTTGCGGATATCATAGTCAGCATAGACATAGACAGGACGATAGTTCTCATAGTATACGTATCTTCTTGCCCCGGGAAAGCTTGTGTGCTTTATGTGTTTAGCGCTCGACTCACCCGAGCTTGACGAAGAGCCGGAAAAGCCTGAGCCGCTGTGTGACCCTCCGCTGTGAGAGCCTCCCCCTGATGAATGTGGCATTTATTTTTTACCCCTTTTCCCTATACAAATCTATAAGTCTATCAATACTGCACACGCTCGGCTATGTAGCCGTCTTTTTCAAGCAGGTCGATTATTCCTCCCTCGCCTGCATAGTGTGCCGCACCAACAACATAGAACACGTTCTTGCCCTGAGACATAAGATCCTCGGCAGCTTTTGCCATGTTCTTGTTTCTGTCATAGAGCATTTGGTTATTATAATCCTCGGCGATCTTTTTATCCTCCTCGGTATAGCCTGCAAGCTCCTCCTCGTTATCTTCCTCAAGGAAGGTTTCGATATCCCCCGACTTCCATGCGGTATAGAGGTCTTCAAGAGCCTGCTTTTGGCTTTCCTTAGTTTCGCCCTCAAAGCTTCTGAACATAAGGTCATAGATATCGTCAGAGAAGTTTATGAGCAGATTCATCTGAAAATCCACCGACTCAACTTCGTATATCTCCTTGCCGTCTGCGTGGGCGGTGGTAAGAAGGTAGTTATCAAGACCCTTTTCTGAGTCAAAATCGGCATTCTGAATAAGCAGGGTATCAAGAGTGCTTGAAACAGCCCATGGTCTGTAGACCTCCAAAGCTGAAATATCCATGCCCCAATAGCCGAGATATGTTTGCAGGGCTGAGTATGCTTCCTCGGAAATATGCTGGCTGAGCTTTGTGTTGTCGTTATAAAGCATTTGCTTCATAAGATTTTTCATATACTCACCGTCCTCCTTTGTGGAGGTTATATCGCACTCCACCGCAAGTATATCAGCATTGTTATACGCATTCGTTATTGCTTCAGGGAGCGGATAGCACTCGTCCTTCAGCGCATGGAAAGAGCCGAGCATTACCATTGTGTTGCCCTCTGGTGAAGTCACTTTCCACATGGCAGGAGTGATACCGTTCGTCTTTGTATCGTCTGCTACCGCTGATGAGCTGTCGGAAACACTGCTGTCAGGCGCAGAAGTAACAGAAGCTGTACTGCTCTCCTCCCCTGTGGTGGTTGTATCAGCCGTAGTGTCGGCTGTTGTAGTTGTGGCTGCCTTTGAACTGCTGTCGGTCTGTGAGCTGTCTGACACCTCTCCGCATGAGCAGAGAAGTGCGGCGCACATTGCGGCGGCTGTTAAAAGGCTCAGAGTTCTATTTATCTTTTTCATGGTTTTATCTCCTATCTTCATAGTTGTATGTTTCAGTATATCACACATCAAAAAAAATTTCAAGTATGGTTACAATTTTGTAATAGTCAGGCTTTATTCTCTCTTATACGCTTTTCTATCGTTTCCATATCTATGCCGTATTGTTTAAGGATAGTCTGAGCGAAGCTGTTGTCACGGGGCATTCCACGGACTATCTTATACTTTCGCTCTCCTGTTTCATCATCTGCGTCGGCGACAATGCTTGCAAGCTTTGTTCTGAGCGTGCTGTCTTTATTAAGCTCCTGTCTCTTATACACATCTCCGAGCCCACGAGACCTCTCTACATCTCGTAT
>ENA-UAHW01000083-UAHW01000083.1-human-gut-metagenome-genome-assembly--contig:-NODE-83-length-14919-cov-5.157562_pt1 | contig 14919 bp, 10 predicted proteins | sample MGYA00244412_ERZ654375 | MGnify/ENA primary metagenome ERZ654375 (study PRJEB26926, sample SAMN06165166) | human gut metagenome | biome: ENVO:00009003; feature: ENVO:2100002; material: ENVO:00002003...
GAGAGGTCTCGTGGGCTCGGAGATGTGTATAAGAGACAGGTGTTCGCCAGACGGGACGCGAAGCCCAGCACGCGGTTCTCTTCGCCCTCGTCGCCCTTCGTCGTGCCGTGACGGAGCGCATCCGCCAGCGAAACGGCGGAGAAGTAGACGCTGTGCGCCGCCTTGTCGGTGCCGACGGTGCGCAGCTCGTAGCGCCCGTAGACGGACTGTTCGGCAGTCAAGGTGAAGGTGAACACGTCACCCTCGTGCGAAGCGGCGGCGATTTCCGTGCCATCCGGCAGCACCAACATCACGTCCGGCGCGTCGGAATGCGCGGTAATGGTAACATTGTGGTTCGTCAGGAAGGTCTCCTGCGCCGTCCACAGCGTGTACTTGCTTTCGGCAGACCACGGGATGTAGGAAGAATTGATGTCAAACGGGTAGTCGTTCAGTTCGCTGATGGTTGCGTAATCCGCCGCCGGGTAGGACATGCCGGAAATGCCAGTGCCTTCCGGGAACAGATCCTTCACATGCAGCAGCTTGTCGTCCGTCTGCTTGAATTCGCGATCCATAATCGCCAGCGCAAAGCAGAAGTCACGCGGGTAGAAGACGTGGTCACTCTGGCGGGCACGAACAGCAATGTTGTTTTTCTCGATTTCCGTTGCGCCGACGAAATCGTAAACCTCTTCTGCTGCAACCATGCTGGCGACAGCGCCTTCATTGCCCAGCCAGTGGGTGTCAATGCCTGACACGGTGAAGAAGGGGCGCGGCGCAACCAGCGCGATGATTTCCACCGGGTCAAACGGAATCTGGTTATCGCGGGCGACGAACATAGCAGCCGTCTCCGGGAACCAGCTGTTGCCCTTGCCGTAGGACACGGTCGGCACTTCGGTCTTGCCGTAGACACGGTCAGCCTTGGCGTAGGCGGAGGTGTTGAAGTTGAAAATCTTGCCTTCCACCTTGTAGCGGTAGCTCTGGATGCCCGAACCGCCGCATTCGCTCGGCACGCAGATGCTGATGCGGTCGTCAAACGCCGCGGTGAACATGGCGGCCTTGCCGTAGCGGGAATGACCCGTGATGACGGTCTTAGCCGGGTCAAGGCGAACCAGCTCGCCCAGCGTCAGGCTCGTGCCCTCTGCCGGGTTTTCCAAGGCGGTCACAATCTGACTGGCCGCCCAGCTCCACGCCATCAGCGCGCCGGATGCGTGCTTGTAGTCGTTCGCGTCGTAGGGGTAGAGCGTGGTGTACACGCCAGCACGGTCAATGCCGTCATCCGCATTGGAGTCATCGGGGTAAATGGCAGTGGCTTTGAACGTCACCAGACCGTAGCCCTGTCCGTTCAAGTTCGCAGCAGAGAATGCGGAGGTACCGCCGATATCAATCACGAACGGTACTTGCTCCTTCTCTTCGCCCCAAGCCGCCAGAATCTGCGCATCCGTGGGCACATTCAGCTTCGCAGCGAAGCTCGCCTTTGCGCCCGTTTCCGGATTCGTGATGGTAATGACCGCCTGATACACGGGGCGCACACGGGCGGGGATGGTTTCCGCGGTAATCGCGCCGGTGGTGTTCACGAACACCGCGTCGCCTTCCGTGCCCCACGGCGGTTCGCCAATGTAGTGGACGGAGTAGCCCGCGTTCCACGCCTCGATGGCAAGCTGCTTGGCTTCCGCCTTGGTGGATGCAGGGCCGAACGTCTTGTCGCCCACCGTCACTTCACCTTCCAGCAGCGCAGCGGACAACTTGCGGAACTCGTCGCCGAGGTTGAAGACGCAAGTGCCCCAAATTCCATAGAAGCCGCCGTAGGACGCAGTGTTGTCCTCGTAGACAATCTCGTACTTGCCAGACACGTCCTCCGCCGCGGTTTCCCAGCGGTAGCCCAGCCAGTAGTGCTGGATCAAATCGCGGATTTCGGTGCGGCGCGCTTCCCATTCGGTGATGTCGGTCACAATGCCGTCGCCGTTCGGGTCATTCTTCACGTCGAAAAACTCAAATGGATTGTTGATTGTGTCGATGGCGGGCAGCTCATCAATGCCGGGATACCCGTCCAGCGGCGCTTCAGCGCAGGCGCTCATCAGCGGCAGCAGTCCGATGATGGCAGCGAGCAGCAACGGGAAAAAACGTTTCATAGAGATCCTCCTTTTTTCTTTCAGCCGAACCTTTACACATTGTCCGGGAGGAGGCGGCTGTATTGCCTCATCCGGAAGTTACCCTCATTATAGCGGAGAAAGGGCGGCGCGTCTATGCAAATTGTCCACGCTACTATGCAAATCGTGCAGATATATCTGGGAAAAAATTATCCGCATTCGACAATGCAAAAGCTATTTGCCAAGATTTCGCTGGAAATCCGTCGGCGAAATGCCTGCTGTTTTGCGAAAAGTGCGCAGAAACGAAGAATACGAATTGAACCCGCTCTGAAACGCAGCTTCCGTCAGCGATACGCCGGAGGCAATCAGCAGCTTCGCGCCGCAGATGCGCCGGAACTGGATGTACTCGTACACCGACGTGTTCGTGTAACGGACAAACTCGTGTGACAGGTACGATTTGCTGATGAAGAACGCGTCCGCAATTTCCTCCAGCGTCAGCGGCTGGGCGTAATGCTCGTTGATGTACGCCATTACGCGCTGCATGGTGTCCGGCGAGGGCTGGGTACTCTGCGGCGTCGGTGCTTCCTGCGTCACGCGGAGGATTTGCAGCAGAAACTCGGTCATCGCGGCATAATCCGCCAAGCGCGATTCGGGGCGCTCATCGCCTGTGTTCTGCGCCACACGGTCAATGCATGATGTACACAGCGAAAGCGCCGCTTCATCCAGCTGATAATGATACCCGGTGCGGCGCGTGCAGTCCAAAAGGCGCTGCTCCAGCGGCAGAAGTCCCTGCCCCAGCTGGTGCAGCATCCCGGAGGAGATGAACAGCACCACTCGCTCGTAGTTGCGGATGGCGTCCTGCGAGATTATGCCGTGCATGACGAATGGCGGGAAAATCATCAGGCTGCCGCGCTGGAGCGTGACGATTTTGTTGTCCACATACAGGCGGGGAAAGCCGTTTAGGTGAATATACAGCTCAAAGAAATCATGCGTATGGATTTCGCGCAGGTGGATGGCGGGCGACAGCGTGTGGAACGCCTCGTAATCCGAGCGCCCTTGCCCCATGTCGCTTGCGCGAACCAGCACATCCTTCTGAAGCTCCTGCGCGGGACGCTTCCTTGTCATATGCCTTTCTCCTTGTCCCAGTATTTATGAAAACATCATAGCAGGAATGCTGAAAAAGGTCAAGCAAAAACCCGAAAACTGTTCTGAATCAGAACGATTTCCGGGTAAAATCGGTTATTTGCTTTCGCTGTCCCACGCACGGTAGGATTCTTCCTCCAGCAGCGTCTCAATGCGCCCGTCGGTGACGCGGGTCAGCGTGTCCAGGACAGATTGCGCGTCCGTCTGGCGAATCAGCAGCGTGAAGCCGACGGCGGTCGTGAACTCGCTGCTCAGCAATTGCGCGGGCAGGCTTTTCAGCGCGTACTGCACCTTGTCCCACAGCGGATAGGCGACTTCGCACAGGTATTGGCAGGAGGGAAGCATCTCGACGACTTGCGCCGCCTTGAGCGCGACGACTGCCCCCTGCGTGTACGCGCGCACCAGCCCGCCCGCGCCCAGCAGCACGCCGCCGAAATAGCGCGTGACCACGCAGCAGCAGTTGACTACGCCCTGATGCTTCAATACCTCCATCATCGGCAGCCCTGCCGTGCCGCCCGGTTCGCCGTCGTCTGAATAGCGCATAATGCCCGCGTTCTGCCCGATGATGTAGGCATAACAGTTGTGCGTGGCGTCCTTGTGCTTTGTGCGGATGGATTGCAGAAACGCAAGCGCCTCCGCTTCCGTTTCGCACGGCGCGGCATAGCCGATGAAGCGGCTTTTGTTGATGATGAACTCGTCGCTGGCAGACTGCCGGAGCGTCCGATAGGGGTTCATGGCACTCATGCGAGGAACAGGCGGCGGAAGTTCTTCTTGCCTTTCTGAATCAGCAGACCATCCGCGGGGACGTCGCTCTCCGCCAGCGTGGCGTTCAGGTCATCCACCTTCTTGTCCGCCACCAGCACTGCACCCGCCTTCACTTGATTGCGCGCGTCGCTCTGGCTCTTGCACAGCCCGGACTTGACCAGCATGGTCGTCACGCGGCTGTCGGCGGCGAATTCGTCCTTCGTCAGTGTGAAGGAGGGGACATTCGCGGCAGACGCACCGCCCGCGAACAGTGCGGCAGCGGCATCAGCGGCCTTCTGCGCCTCTTCTTCACCATGCACCAGCTTCGTCACCTCGAATGCCAGCACCTTCTTCGCCTCGTTGATTTCGCTGCCTTGCAGCGCGCCCAGACGGCGCACTTCGTCCATCGGCAGGAAGGTCAGCAAGCCAAGGCACTTTTCCACGTCCGCGTCATCAACGTTGCGCCAGTACTGGTAGAAGTCGAACGGGGAGGTCTTGTTCGGGTCAAGCCACAGCGCGCCCTTCTCGGTCTTGCCCATCTTCTTGCCGTCGTGGGTCAGCAGCAGCTGGAACGTGCAGGCGAACGCCTTTTCACTGTCCTTGCGGCGAACCAGGTCTGCGCCGCCCAGCATGTTGCTCCACTGGTCATTGCCGCCCATTTCCAGCCGGCAGCCGTAGCGGTGGAACAGCTCCAGGAAGTCGTAGGACTGCATGAGCATGTAGGTGAATTCGAGGAAGGACAGACCGTTGTCGGTCGCCATGCGCGTCTTGTAGCAGTCGGCAGTCAGCATCTTGTTGACGGAGAACATCGCGCCGATGTCGCGCATGAATTCGATGAAGTTCAGGTTGCGCAGCCAGTCCGCGTTGTTGACGATAATTGCCTTGTCGTCGGAGAAATCAAGGAAACGGCTCATCTGCTGCTTGATGCACTCGACGTTGTGGTCAATCGTCTCGACGGTCATCATCTTGCGCATGTCGGTCTTGCCGGACGGGTCGCCGATCATCGCCGTGCCGCCGCCCATCAGCGCAATCGGGCGATGCCCCGCGCGCTGCATGTGCGCCATCGCCATAATCGGGATGTAATGCCCGATGTGGAGGGAATCGGCGGTCGGATCGAAGCCGACGTAGAAGGTGGTCGGTTCTTCGAGCTGCTTGTACAGTTCGTCCTCAAAGGTGGTCTGGGCGATGAAGCCGCGCTCTTTCAAAACGTCAAGAATGTGCATGGGGAACCTCCTATATATTAAGTAGTAGGGGAAACAGTGTCATTTCACCAGCGCCTGCGCGAAAATCTCCCGCAGGGTGCTCATACCCTCGTGGATTTGCGCGATGCTGGAGTTGGAGAAGTTCAGGCGCAGCGTGTTCTCGTGTCCGCCGTCGCAGAAGAAGTGCGTACCGGGGACGTAGGCGACATGACGCTCTACCGCCTGTTCCAGCAGTTCCTTTGCGTCGATGCCCTCCGGCAGCGTCACGAAGATGAACAGGCCGCCGTCCGGGCGCGTGTACGTCGTGCCTTCGGGAAAGGTCGAAAGTTCACTCAGCATAGCATCCAGCTGCGCCTTGTAGCTGCGGCAGATGCGCTTGATGTGGTCGGGCAGCAGACCGCGCCGCAGGTACTGATCCACAATCGCCTGTGTAAGGTTTGCCGTGTGGACGTCGGTGGACTGCTTGCCGACGGTGCATTTGCGCAGGATGCCCGCATCGCCCGCCATGAATCCGACACGCAGACCGGGGCTGATAATCTTGCTGAACGAGCCAAGGAAAACGACCCAGCCATCCTTGTCGAAGGATTTGATGGATGGGCATGCTTCTCCGGCATATCGCAGGTCGCGGTACGGGTCGTCCTCCGCCACGACGACGTGGTACTTCGCGGCGAGTTCCGCAATGGGCTTGCGGCGGTCGGCGGCCAGCGTGATGCCCGTCGGATTCTGGAACGTCGGGATGGTGTAAAGCAGCTTTGGGTGATACTGGCGCATCGCTTCTTCGAGCTTTTCCGGGATAATCCCGTTCTCGTCGCTCTCTACCGGCACCAGCGTCGCCTGATACAGCCGCATACACTGCATGTTGCCCAGAAATGACGGGTTCTCCACCAGAATCACGTCGCCGGGGTCAATCAGCGCTTTGCAGAGCAAATCCATTGCCTGTGTTGAGCCGGTGACGGGCAGCACCGCAGGCACGGCGCACCCAAGCTGCTGCTCCACATAGGCGTGCAGGCTTTCCAGCAGCGGCGGATACCCCTCTGTCGCGCCATATTGCAGGATGCGCTTGCCGTCCTTTTGCAGCACGTCGCGGGCGATTTCGGCGCATTCCGCATCGGGCAGCGCTGATGCCGCCGGATTGCCGCCCGCGAAGGAAATCATGCCGGGCTTGGCAATCATCTTGAAGATTTCGCGAATGGCGCTGCCGCTGATCTGGTCGAAGCGGTGCGCGAAACGCAGGGAATCAAGCGCCATAATCCAATCACTCCTTACTACTTTCAGAGAATAAGAATAAAAAACACCTTCTCCGGACAAAATCCGGGGAAGGTGACAAAACGCCACGGTACCACTTCCGTCTGGCTGCAAACAGCCCTCAAGGAGGAACAGTCATTCCTCGCACGCTGTAACCGGCGCACCGGATGCCGCCTACCCGCCGCGCAGACGCGGTTTCAGCGGATGACTCGGAGCTGTACGTCACCCTATGCGCCGCCTGCTTCCTCACACCGCCCGGAAGCTCTCTGCCTGCGCCGCAGAAGCGGATGACCCGTCTCCTCATTGCCCTGATGGGTGCATGATAGCACGGTTTTTCCCGCTTGTCAAGGGGAAAATTTTTGGTCAGGCGGTATCGCAAAGGCGGAAAAATCACACAATCTGCAAGAGATGTTCACGAAATCGACACATGTCGGCGCTTTTTCTGGAATTTCTGGCGGCATTTTTGTGAAACGGACCGAAAAAGTCTTGCCATTTCCGCTAAAATCCTGTATACTATACTCTGACCCAGCTATGGGTGCATTTATCGTGTCCGCGAGGACAAAAGCTGGGAAGCCCCTGGATGAAGGAGGTCGACTACTATGGATTGCAAAATCAAGAACGACATCGGAACAATCTATATTACGGAGGATGTCCTGCTCAAGGTCGTGGGATACGCGGCGCTGGAATGCTACGGCATCGTTGCCATGTCCTCCAAGCGTGCCAAGGATGGCATCGTCGAATGGCTGGGAAGGGAAAACCTCTCCAAGGGCGTGCAGATTCGCAGTGTTGGCGATATGCTGGACGTCGATCTGTTCATCATCGTGGAATACGGCATCTCCATTGCCGAGGTGTGCAAGACCATTGTCGATACCGTGCGCTACAAGCTGGAAAGCATGACGGGCGTAAAGGTTCGCAAGGTCAACATCTCCGTGGAAGGTATCCGCGTGTAATGCAGGAAAGCCACACGGCAGCAGTTCCAAGGAGCTGACGCCGAAAGCAGGTAGGAGGAATTTACCTTTGATACAGCATAAAACCATTGACGGGCTGCTGCTGCGCGACATGGTCGTCGCGGGTGCGGCACTGCTCGAAAAGAACCGGGAAGCGGTGGACGCGCTGAACGTTTTCCCTGTCCCGGACGGCGATACGGGGACGAATATGTCCCTGACCATGCAGAGTGCGACCCGTGAGGTCAATGCGCAGGAGTACCTGCGTGCGGACGAGGCGGCGGCTGCCATCTCGAAGGGCGCGCTCAAGGGCGCGCGCGGCAATTCCGGCGTTATCACGTCCCAGCTGCTGCGCGGCTTCGCGACGTCCTTGAAGGGCGTGGAGAAGATTACCCCCGTGCAGTTTGCGCAGGCATTGAAGGCGGGTTCTGACAAGGCGTACAAGGCGGTCATGAAGCCCAAGGAGGGCACGATTCTGACCGTCGCGCGCGTCATTGCGGAGGACGCCATCAAGTACACCGAGAGCAATCCCGATGACTACGATGGGCTGATGAACGTCATTCTGACCAGCGGCGAGGCGATTTTGAAGCGCACGCCTGACATGCTGCCGCCCCTGAAAGCGGCGGGCGTGGTCGACTCCGGCGGACGCGGTCTCATGCTGATTTACACCGGCTATGCGGCGGTCATGCGCGGCGAGGAAATCGCTGACCCGGCGGCGCTGCTGGCGGGCGATAGTCAGGTGGAAGAGGACATTCACGACCTGTCCGGCGATTTGCCTTATGCCTACTGCACGGAGTATGACATCGTGAACTTCCGCGAGGACTGCACCGAGGGCGACGTGGATTCCTTCCGCCGCCGCCTGAACCGCATTGGCAACTGCGTCAAGGTGACGGGCGACCTGACTGAGACGAAGGTGCATGTGCACACCAACGACCCCGGCAACGCCATCCAGTATGGCATTGAGCTGGGCGAACTGGTGAATGTGAAGGTGGACAACATGCTGGCGCGCAAGCGTGCGCTGGAGGCGGAGAAAGCGCCCGCAGCCGTGGAAGCCCCTGCCGAACCCGCGAAGGAATTTGGCATGGTGGCAGTGTCGCTGGGCGATGGCTTCTCCAGCATCTTCCGTGATTTGACGGTGGATGTGGTGGTCGAGGGCGGTCAGACGATGAACCCGTCGGTGGATGACATTCTGAACGCCATCAATCAGGTCAACGCCAAGTGTGTGTTCGTGTTCCCGAACAACGGCAACGTCATTTTCGCGGCGAATCAGGCGGCGGAACTGGCGGAGAAGGAAGTGCACGTCATCCCCACGAAGAACGTGGCGATGGGCATTGCCGCGGCGGTCGCGTTCCAAGACGATGTGTCCGGCGAGGAGAATGCCAAGCGCATGGCGGAAGCGGCGGAGCACGTCAAGACCGGTACGGTAACGTATGCGGTGCGCGACAGCGAGTACAACGGCGTGCAGATTCACAAGGGTGACATCATCGGGATGCACAACGGCAAGATTGAGTATTGCGGCAATTCCGTGCATGACGTTGTGCTGGACATGATGAAAGCGGTTGTGACGGATGATGCGGAGCTGATTACCGTCTACTACGGCGCGGATACGACGAAGGAAGACGCGGAGCAGGTGGCGGCGGAAATCGCCGAGCAGTATCCGAACTGCGATGTGGACTGCCTGCTGGGCGGTCAGCCGCTGTATTACTATCTGATTTCTGTGGAGTAAAAAGCAAATGGAGCTTTCCGCCATCAAGGGCATTGGCCCAACCCGGCTGGAATCCCTTCGCGCAGTGGGCGTCTGCTCATTGCGCGATTTGTTGTATTTTCTTCCGCAGCGCTACGAGGACAGAACACACCCGATTCCCTGCGCGGACGCAAACGGCGGCGAGGTACTGGTGATGGGTGTTGTGCAGGACGCACCGAAACTCAGCCGCTTCAACGGCTTGACGCGCGTGACGGCGTATCTCTGGGATGACAGCGGAAAATTGCCGCTGGTGTGGTATAATCAGCCGTGGATGATGCAGAATCTGCCGGTCGGGCAGACCATCATGCTCTTCGGGCGTATGGGGCAGAGCCGGGGGAAACCCGTCCTGCAAAACGCGCAGCGGGTGACGGAGCCGTGCATCCTGCCGGTGTACCGCGCCGTGAAGGGAATTCCGGCGAAGTCCTTCCGCGAAATGATGCAGCAGGCGCTGGAACAGGTGGATGACTGCTGCCCGGAGACGCTGCCGAACGACCTGCGCATCCGCCATCAGCTGTGTGAGCTGAATTTCGCCATCCGGCAGGCGCATTTCCCGCTGAATGTAGAAAACCTGCGGCTGGCGCGGCGGCGGCTGGCGTTTGAGCAGATGCTGATGTATCAGGCGGCGCTGGGGCTGCTGCGCGGACACAAGGCGGATGGCACGGCACTGCCGATTCCGCCTGATGCGCCGGATAAATTCTGGCAGACGCTGCCGTTCCCGCCGACCGGGGCGCAGAAGCGCGTCTTGGAGGAAATCGCGGCGGATTTGCGGTGCGACCGGGCGATGAGCCGCCTCGTGCAGGGCGATGTCGGCTGCGGCAAAACCGCGCTGGCGTTCGGGGCGATTGCCATGACATGCGCCTGCGGATACCAGGCGGCGATGATGGCGCCGACGGAAATTCTCGCGCGCCAGCACTACGAATCCGCCAAGGCAATGCTGGAACCGCTGGGCATCCACTGCGGCCTGCTGATCGGCTCGATGCGTCCGAAGGCGAAGCGGGAGGCACAGGAGGCTTGCGCAAACGGGGAATATCAGGCAGTGTTCGGGACGCACGCGCTGATCAGCGAAAAGGTGGCGTATCAAAAGCTCGGACTGGTTGTGACGGATGAGCAGCACCGTTTTGGCGTGATGCAGCGCTCGACCTTGCAGCAGAAGGGCGCGGACGGCACGAAAGCGCCGCATGTGCTCGTCATGTCCGCAACGCCGATTCCACGCACGCTTGCGCTGATTCTCTATGGCGACCTTGATGTGTCCATCGTCGATGAGCTGCCGCCGGGGCGCACGCCAGTCAAGACGCGGGTCGTGCCGGAAGAGAAGCGCGCCGGGATGTACGGCTTCCTGCGGCAGGAGGTGCTGAAAGGGCATCAGGCGTATGTAGTCTGTCCGCTGGTTGAGGACAGCGAGATGATGGAGGACGTTCGCAGCGCACAGGCGACGTTCGACGCGCTGAAAAGCGGCGAATTGTCGGGGCTTCGTGTCGGATTGACGTGGGGTGCACAGCCCGCGGACGAAAAAGCGCAGGTGCTCAGCGAGTTTTCCGCCGGGAATCTCGATGTCCTCGTGTCCACGACGGTCATCGAAGTCGGCGTGAACGTGCCGAACGCGAGCGTCATGGTGATTGAGAATGCCGAGCGCTTCGGGCTCAGCCAATTGCATCAGCTGCGCGGGCGCGTCGGGCGCGGATCAGCGGAAAGCTGGTGCTTCCTGCTGGCAGCGGAAAATGAGCGATTGCGCATCCTGACGCAGACGAATGACGGCTTCATCGTCGCGCAGAAAGACTTGGAGCTTCGCGGGCCGGGCGACCTGATGGGTACGCGGCAATCCGGCGAAATGATGGCGGATTTCCTGCTTGACGGTGACGTGAAGCTGCTGGATGAAGCTGCGAAGTGCATGAAGCGACTGCGGGAAAACCCAAAATTGGCGGCAGAGCGTCAGCAAGTGGAAGCGGAAGCGCTGCGCAATTATCGCGATAAATTGGCAGATATTGCAATGAACTGATGGAAAGGGGCAAAACAGGATGGACAATATGCTGACTTGCACGGAAAACCGCGAGCTTTCGTGGCTGCGGTTCAACGAGCGAGTACTGGAAGAAGCGGAGGATGAGCGCGTACCGCTGTGCGAGCGTCTGTCGTTCCTCTCGATTTTCCAGAGCAATCTGGACGAGTTTTTCATGGTGCGCATCGGCAGCCTGCATGACCAGATGCTGCTGGATAAGGAGGCACGCGAGAACAAGACGAACATGACCCCCGGCGAGCAGATTGACGCTGCCGTCAGCCGCATCCGCACGCTGTGCGACCGCCGTGACCGGACGTATGCTGATGTGCTGAAGAAGTTGGAGGACGAGGGCATCAGCATCGTCAACTTCCGCCAAATCAGCTCGGAAAGCGAACAGTATCTGGCAAAAATCTTCCGTGAAGACTATCTGCCGCTGCTCTCGACGTATGTCGTGGGCAAAAAGCAGACGTTCCCGTTCCTCAAAAACAAGGAGATTTATGCCGTCGCCGTCCTGCGCACGGGAAGCGAGAAGGAAAAAATCGGCATCGTGCCATGCGGGGAGAACATGTTCCCGCGCCTGATTGAGGTGCCGGAGCGCACGGGCTGCTATATCCTCTCGGAGGAGCTGATTCTGCACTACTTGCCGCTGCTTTTCGGGAGCTACCGCATCGCAAGCAAGACGCTTGCGCGCATTACCCGCAGCGCCGACATTGATGCGGACAGCGTATACGACGAAGACCTCAACTATCGCGACCACATGGCGGAAGTCGTGCGCCTGCGCCAGAAACTCTGCCCGGTGCGTTTGGAACTCAGCCGAAAAATCGGGCACGACATTATCGAGAAGCTGTGCGACCAGCTGAAACTGGACACCGCGCGCGTCTACGAGTACGATACGCCGCTGGATATTAGCTTTCTGTTTAATATTCAGGATAAACTGCGCAGCCACGCGGAACTGTTCTACGCGCCGCGTCATCCGCAGGCAACGCCGGATATCGTGGACAATCGCCCGGTGATGGAGCAGATTCTGGAAAAGGATGTGCTGCTGCACTACCCCTACCAGAGCATCCGCCCGTTCCTGCGAATGCTGTCCGAAGCGGCGAATGACCCGCAGGTCGTCTCTATCCGCATGACGCTCTATCGCCTCGCGCGCGACTCGAAGGTCGTGGAAGCGCTGGTGGAAGCCGCCGAAAACGGCAAGCAGGTGGACGTGCTGGTGGAGCTGAAAGCCCGCTTTGACGAGGAGAACAACATCGAGTGGAGCCGCCGATTGGAACGCGCGGGCTGCCACGTCATCTATGGTGTGGATAAACTGAAGGTTCATTCCAAACTCTGCCTGATTACGCGCAAAACGGATGAGGGTATCCAGTACATCACGCAGATCGGCACGGGCAACTACAACGAGAAGACCAGCCGCCTGTATACCGACCTGAGCTACATCACCGCGCGCGACGAAATTGGCGAGGAAGCATTGCAAGTCTTCCAAGCGCTGATGCTGGGCGAAACAGTAGACCACATGTCCGTGCTGCTGGTCGCGCCGCACTGCCTGCAAGATAAGCTGATTGACATGATTGACGGCGAAATCAGCAAGGCGAAGGCGGGGCAGAAGGGGCTGATCCGCCTGAAGATGAACAGCCTGACGGACAAGATGCTGATTGACAAGCTCGTCGAGGCGAGTCAGGCGGGTGTGCAGGTCGAAATGATTGTGCGCGGCATCTGCTGTCTGCGCGGGGGCGTGCCCGGCTTGACCGACAATGTGCACATCATCAGCATCGTCGGGCGATTCCTCGAACACAGCCGCATCTACATTTTCGGCGACGGCGATGCAGCGCGCTACTACATTGCTTCGGCGGACTGGATGACCCGCAACACCCTGCGCCGCGTCGAGGTGGCAACCCCGATTCTGCAGGACGACGTAAAACGCCGCATTGACCACATTTTCGACGTCATGTGGCATGACAACGTACAGGCACGCGACCAGCAGCCCGACGGCAGTTATACACGCCGCTATCCCGGCACGCAAACGCCGCTGGCGAGCCAGAACGTGCTGTATGACGAAGCCTACCGCATGGCAAAGGGCATCAAAGAACAATAAAAACCGACCGTCGGTTTCTTTGAAAAGAGGCAAACAAAAAAGACCTCCGGTCGGGAAAAACACCCGCCGGAGGTCGTCGGTCAGTCATCCATCAATTCCACAAGAATCGCGTTCTGCACGTCCATCCCGCGACGCGTCAGCGACCATCGGTCGGTTTTGTGCTGAAGCAGTCCTTCATGCTCGAATTTCCGCAGCTTCTCGCCGTACAGCGCGTCCAGCGAAACACCGTGCCGCCCCTGAAATTCCGATTCGCTGACGCCGCAGGTCATTCGCAGCCCCAGCATTAGCGTTTCAAACCGACCGTCGGTTTTTGAGACGAACTCTCGCTCCCGCAGCGAATCGTCCTGCGACTGCACCATCCGTAGATACGCGGGCAGCGTGCGTGGGTTTGTCAGGCGGCACATCCCGTTCTTCGCGGGCAGATACGACGCCGCCGACACGCCCAGCCCGATATACGGCACCTGCTGCCAATAACCGATGTTGTGGCGGCATTCGCAGCCGGGGCGCGCGAAATTGCTGATTTCGTACTGCCGGAAGCCTGATTGCGCCAGCAGATCCAGCGTCAGGTCGTACATGCGGCGCTCGTCGTCCTCGTCCGGCAGGGTCAGCTGCCCGGTCTGCAAGTCGCGGTACAGCGGCGTACCTTCTTCGGGAATCAGCCCGTAGCAGGACAAATGCTCCGGATTCAGCGACAGCGCCTTCTCCAGCGTCTCACGCCACATGCTGACCGTCTGACCGGGCAGCCCGAACATGAGGTCAAGGCTGATGTGCTGGAATCCGGCGTGCCGTGCAAGCTCGACGCTCTGCTGCACTTGTGTAAAGTCGTGGATGCGCCCCAGCATCTTCAGCAGTGCAGGCTGGGCCGCCTGCATCCCCATTGACAGGCGATTGATACCGCAGTTCAGCGCCGCATTAAGCCACTCGTGGGTCAGCGTGCCAGGGTTCGCCTCGGACGTAAATTCCGCACCGGCCGCAAGGGGAAAATGCGCTGTAACGCCCTCCAATAGCCGCGTCAGCAGTTCTGGCGGCAGAATCGACGGCGTGCCTCCGCCTAAATACGCGGTTTCCATCGCGCCATGCGGGATGTTCGCTGCCTGCGATGCGGCTTCGGTCAGCACCGCATCCACATAGGCACGCTGTGTAGATTCCGCATGGGGGAAGGAAGCAAAGTCGCAGTAGCGGCATTTTTGGCGACAATAGGGAACGTGCAAGTAAATTTCCATTCAAATCACCTGTAAAGGACTGTTCAAATGCGGAAAAATCCGCTACAATAGAAAAAGTGGCAAAGGAGGTGTACGAAAATGGATACCATCATCGGTTTTCTGGAAAAACTGGTACATTATTCAGCAGAATTGGGCATTGTGCTGGCGGAGCTGGCGGGCATCGCTATTCTGATTATCACGGCGGTGAAGGGCGTCGTCAGCTACTTCAAGCACAATGAGCATCTCCGGCTTGAGCTGGCGCAGGGCATTGCGCTTGCGCTGGAATTCAAGCTCGGCGGCGAAGTGCTGCGCACGGTCATCGTCCGCGAATGGACGGAACTGCTGATTCTGGGTGCAGTCATTGCGCTGCGCGGTGTGCTGACGCTGCTGCTGCACTGGGAAATCAAGGTGGAAGAAGAGCATGACGAGCGCCTGCTCAAGCTCAAAGCGATGGAGAAAGCCGAAAAAACGGCAGAGGCATCAAAACCGTGATAATACTAATTCTCATCTAAAGCATGTCATTCGCACAGCATCTTTTCCGCCCCGG
>ENA-UAHW01000086-UAHW01000086.1-human-gut-metagenome-genome-assembly--contig:-NODE-86-length-14712-cov-4.593573_pt1 | contig 14712 bp, 11 predicted proteins | sample MGYA00244412_ERZ654375 | MGnify/ENA primary metagenome ERZ654375 (study PRJEB26926, sample SAMN06165166) | human gut metagenome | biome: ENVO:00009003; feature: ENVO:2100002; material: ENVO:00002003...
GGGCGGGTAGAGGGGCTTTGCCCCGAACACCGCCGCCGGGTAGAGGTGCAGGCGCTTTGCCACCGGGCCGTCATCCGGCGCGAACAGCTGGTCGGGCGTTTTGATCTCCTCGGCATAGCGGCGGAGCAGGGCGGTGACACTGCCCTGCGAGGAGCGGTCGCTCAGCAGCAGGAACTGTGCCCGCTGCACGGCCCGCTTGCGGTAGCGGATGTGGCTCTGGTCGATCTGGCGCATCAGGATACTCATCTCTTCCAGCGAATCCCGCAGCTTCTGGATGAGGGCACGCACGGCAGGGGCGGCCTCGCCGGGGGCACAGTGCTCCACCCGGGCGTAATCCAGCGCCAGCCGGGGCAGGTGTTCTGCCTCGCAGTCGTCCAGCTCCTCTTCCAGATAAGCGCGGTAATTGAACAGGTTATCGCTGGTCTTGAAGCGGTGGTAAGCGGCGGCCACCACCTTTTCCTCGTACTGGTCGAAGAGCTCCAGCACCTCCTGCGGGGTGCGGTTTCGGGTGAGCCGGTCGATATAATGCCCGATGGATGCGTTCAGCGCCCGCAGGGACTTGTTCAGTGCTTCCAGATCAGAGGCCACCTCCCGCAGAACATTCTCATAGGGGCTCTTTTCCTCCCCGATGTTCTGCAGCAGCTGCCATGCCTTGTACAGCTTGCCGGTGTAGGTGACAACACGCGGGTTCAGGATCTCTTCCAGCGCTTCCAGCAGGGGGGCCACCTCGGGCACAAAGGCAAGGGCAGGCTCTTCCTCATAGCTGCCGGGCTGCTCTTCCAGCCAGCCGGTGCGGCGCAGGCGGAGCAGAAAGCCCAGCGCAAGGGTATGGGGGTCCCGGGTGGGCTGTTCGGCTTCGTCGCCCGCGTCATCGGCATCCAGTGCCAGCGGCTTTGCCAGTGCCGCAAAGTAATCCTCGGCCCGGCTCACCGCTTCTGCCCGGGAGATGGAGTAATCCGCCGTGTGGCGGCACTCCTCCCACAGCAGGAGCAGCAGCTCCGCATAAAACGCCCGGTTGGGCCCCGCCAGCGGGCGGAACAGCCGCGGGCTGACCAGTTCAAACAGCTGCATCCAAAGGTTCCTTTCTTTCGATAAAATCTATCTTTTATTGTACCACAATCAGAAGGATTTTGCCACAAATACAAAAAGCCCCGGAGGGCGGCCTTTCAGCCACGCTCCGGGGAAAAATCATATAATTTGTTTTGCTCAGGCATTTGTATCAATAGCCACCGAGATAGCCATGTAGGTCTGACCATTCACAGCTTTGACAACAACGCCAACCTGTGTCCATTTCGTGCTCTGTGCAATATTCACGTTTCCAAGATTGCCGCCTTCGGCAATTTTCTGAACGAACTTATTCAGCTTTGTGCCATCATAGTCAAATGTCGTCACAAATGTAGCTGCACACTTACCATCTTTGGGGCCATCAATTTTGAACCAAACCTTAGACGAATAGCCAAACAGATTCAGCGAGAAGTTCAAATCTCCATTTGCTGCCTCATCAATACTTTGGCTTGCAATCGCTCTGCACTGTGCGTTGTTTTCCAGTTTCTTTCCCTCTGGGCGATTTGCATTGATTGCACTCATTACCTGATTTTCCGCCTGAGCCTCGGGGCTCTGGGCGCTATCACCGCCGCAGGCGGTGAACAGAACAAGTACCATGGTCGCCGCCAGAATCAAAGCGGCCAGTTTTTTCAGCATTTTCATGTCGGGACCTCCAGTCGTTTTGTTGTGTTTTTCATAATATGCAGGGTGCCTTTCCATTTTGAAGCAGGGCCCCTTCTGGCTTTATTTTATCCAACGACTGTCGCTTTTGTCAATTGCCAGCTTCACCAAACATTTTCTCCTGCTTTTGTTATTTTTTCCAAGACGAATCTTCGCAAAGATCCTTTGCCGCACCCGGGGCAAAAACCGGAAAATATTTCCGGCGTTTACACAATTCTACCACGATTTGGTGCTAAACTTAAAGCAATGGGAACCGCCGGGTGCCGTTCCTGAACAAGGAAAAGGAGTTTGCCCCCATGCAGCATGGTTCCCTGCGCGCTCCGGTGCGCGTTTTCATGGCAGCAGTTCTGCTGTGCCTGAGCTTTCTGGCCGCGCCAAAGGCTGCGGCGGCACAATTGCAGGATGTGAACGGCATCACGCTGCTGTCCTTCGACAGCCAGCAGATCGTCTCCATCGGCAACCAGACCTCGGGCCGGTGCAGCTGGTACGCCCTGCGCTACGCCCGCACCATTCTGGATGGCAAGCCCTGCTCAGGCAGCGGGATGTGGTCGAACGGCGCGGTATGGTCTGCCGCCGGGTACTACGCTTACAGCGGCTCCCTTTCCGGCTGCCTTTCCCGCCTGTATGAAGAGCTGCAGGCCGGGCGGCCTGTCATCGTACATCTGAAAAACACCGCTGTCAGCGGCGTGTCCAAGCACACCAACCGCGTGACAAGCTATGAATACCACCTCTCCGGCTCCGGCTGGAAAGAGGTCAACTACCCCCACATCGCCACCAGCAGCACCTACGGACACTGGGTGTGCGTGGTGGGCATCTCCCCCACGGCAGACCCCGAAAACCTGCGGGAGAGCGATTTTTATGCGCTGGACCCCGCGCGGGTCAGCGTGAACGGCACACTGGCCGTAACAAAGCTTTTGGATGGCACCATCTGGACTGATAACTCTCCCTTAAAAGTCGCAGCCTGACGCTCCCTTACAAAACACAACAGCCCCCGGAACATGCAGGGTTCCGGGGGCTTCGTGTTTTGTATCGGGGGGTTACAGCTCCTGATAGGCGCTCATCATGGCGGGGATGAACTGCTTTTTGCGGCTGACCACGCCGGGCAGCGTCCAGCTGCCGTCGGCGGCGGGCCGGCTGTCAAAGCCGTTGCTCAACACCTCGGCGGCGTAGCGGCCGGTGCAGATGACCACGCTCTCCTCCTTGGGCACATCGGTCAACAGCATGTAGAGGTCCTCCACGTTCTGCTTGTTGCGGGCCTCCTCCAGATAGGGCTGGAGCAGCGCCTGGGCGGCCTGCAGGTTCTTGCGGGTCATGTAGCTGCCCTGCGCCACACCAAAGCGGATATCGCCGCACATGAACACCTTGAAGTCCTGCAAAAAGACCTCTTCGGGGGTCTTGCCGTCCAGTTTTTCACCGGCCTCGAACATTTCGGTGGAAAACTCTTCAATGTCCACGCCTGCGATCTTGGCCAGACGCTTGGCGGCGTTTTCATCCACGGGGGTGCAGGTGGGGCTGCGGAAGGCCAGCGTATCCGAAAGGATAGCCGCCAGCAGCAGGCCCGCGATCTGGGGCGGGATGTCCACACCGTTTTCATCGTACATCTGGGTGATGATGGTGGCGGTGCAGCCCACGGGCTGGTTGCGGAAGTAGACCGGGCCGCTGGTCTCCAGACTGCCGATGCGGTGGTGGTCGATGATCTCCAGGATCTCGGCCTGATCAAAGCCCTCCACGGCCTGGGTGGCCTCGTTGTGGTCCACCAGAATGATGCGCCGCTTGCGCAGGGCAATGACGTTGCGGCGGCTGACCATGCCGCAGTATTTGCCTTCCTCATCGAGGATGGGGAAATAGCGGTGGCGCACCTTTGCCATCACCCGCAGCACATCGGCCACGGGGGTGACGAGGGTGAATTTGAGGATATTGTCCCGGGTCATATAATAGGAGATGGGGGCGCACTGGCTGATGAGCTTGCCCGCCGCGTAGGTATCCACGGGGGTGGTCATAATGGCTACGCCGGTCTCATCGGCAATGCGCTGGATGGTGCGGCCCACCTTGGCCCCATTGCAGATGATGAGCAGGGAGGCTTCCTTTTCAATGGCGCAGAGCTGGCTTTCGTACCGGTTGCTCAGAATGACGATATCCCCCTTTTCCACGCTGCTTTCCAGCAGCTCGGGGGTGGCGGTGCCGATCTTGATGTGGCCGGTGGTGCAGACCGCGTCGGCATCGCCCACCACCATGGTGCCGTTCAGCGTTTCAAGGATGTTCTTATAAGAGGTACGGCTCTTGGCCAGCACTGCGGTATCGAACACGTCCATGTTGGCGGTGGCAAGATCCTTCACAGTGATGATGCCCTCCAGCTCGTTGTCCGCGCTGGTGATGGACAGGGTGTCGATCTGCTGGTCGCGCATGATCTTCCATGCGCGGCGCAGGCTGGTGGAGCCCGGGATGCCCGGCATCTCGCGGTAATCCACGTCCCGGATCTTGGGGTTCACGTCGGTGCACATCCGGGGCGGCGTGACACCGAACTTTTTCAGGACGAACTCGGTCTCCTGATTCATTTTACCGGCACGGCGCGGCTCACAGACCAGCGTGCTGGTGCGGTTTTTGAGCTCCGCATAGGCAATGGCGGAGCAGATGGAATCGGTATCGGGGTTGCGGTGCCCGATGACCACGACCTTGTGTGCTTCTTTTGGCATAGGTTGTTCCCCTCTCTGGGTCAGATTCATTTACCTTCCGATCGGCCACATGCCCCAAACCACCGGGCACGGCTGCCAGCTTCATTTTAACACATCCGGCACCGGGGGTAAAGGCGGCAGATATCTTTTTCTTGACAGCGCCCCAAAAATCGTCTATCCTTGACCTGAATTTTTTCTCTTTGGAGGTCACCCCATGAAAAAGCTGTTCCGCGCCCTTTTCCTCTGCCTGACACTGGCCCTGTGCGTGTCCGGCAGCACCGCCGCACTGGCCGAGGCTCCCGCCGCCACGCCCGCCCCTCAGGACGAACGTGTCATCACCGATGTAAGCCCCCTTGAGGATCAGATCCGCAACATCGTCGGCTTTACCACCAGCACCGGCGGCCCCTACGATTTTGAACAGGCCGACCATAAATCTGCCGTGCAGGCCTACGGTGCAGAACCCACCGAGGGTGCCGTGGCCCTGCTGCGCATCTACGCCCGGGCCGAGGACCGGGGCGATGCCTCCATCAATTCCAGCGGCCACTCCTTCCTCTCGGTGCGGAACGTTTCGGACCATGACATCGAGGTGGGCGGCCTGCGGATCGCGCCCAACACCGAGATGACCTTCAGCCCCCGCGGCAACCGCTGGGAGCACACCGGCATCTGGTACAATCTGGAGGGCTACTACAAGCGCTATCTGGCCAATTCCTACTACCAGAACATCTATGCTGTCCAGACTTCGCTGGATCAGGGCCAGCTGGACGTGGTCAACCGCAACCTTGCCAAATCTGACCACTGGTCGGCCTACTTCAACTGCGCCGCCTTTACCGAGAGCATGTGGAACGCTGTCTGCGCCGACACCCTTTCCGCCGGGCAGCCCTACACCCCGGAGAACCTGCGGAACGACATTCTGGCCAAGTACGGCGATCTGGCCGCGTACAATCCCCAGGTCCCCTACGACTACATTGTTTATTACGGCACCAGCCTGACCCCCAGCAAGGAGTTTGCCTGATTTTTGGGTTTGTTGGATACAACATCTTGATTTTCACGTCATTCCGCGCTATCATGGGTTTGTTTGAATCCACGCGCCAAGGGAGGACACCATGATAGACGCATCGACCACATCAAGACCGCTGTTCAACCGTCAACAGCTCATCTCACTTTTCCTGCCGCTGGTGGCAGAGCAGGCCCTCAGCATCTCCATCGGTCTGGCGGACACCCTGATGGTCTCCTCGGTGGGCGAAGCCGCCGTTTCGGGCGTGAGCCTGGTGGATTCCTTCAACGTGCTGATGATCCAGCTGCTCAGCGCACTGGCCACCGGCGGCGCGGTGGTCGCCAGCCAGTACATCGGCCACCGGGAGCCCAAACGGGCCAAGGCCAGCGCCGCACAGATCATGTTCATTATGATCTCGCTCAGCGTGGTCACCGCTGTCATCGTGGCGGTGGGGCGGCACGCCATCCTGCGGGGCATCTTCGGCTCCATTGACGCGGATGTGATGCGCTACGCTGAGACCTATTTCCTGCTCTCGGCCCTGAGCTATCCCTTTATTGGCGTGTACAACGCCGGTGCGGCTCTGTTCCGCGCCCAGGGCAACAGCAAGATCAGTATGCTTTCCAGCCTGGTGATGAACGTGGTGAACATTGGCGGCAACGCCATCCTGATCTACGGGTTCGGCATGGGCGTGATGGGTGCGGCCACCGCCAGCCTCGTGAGCCGGATGATCGCCTGCTTCACCGTGATGTTCCTGCTGCAGAAGCCGGACTGTGCGCTGCGCATCGACCACCTCACCGACCTGAAGCCAGACCTCGACCTCATCAAGCGCATCCTGAAAGTCGGCATTCCCGCCGGCATCGAGAACGGCATGTTCCAGATCGGCAAGCTGTCGGTCTCCAGCCTGACCAGCACGCTGGGCACCGCCGCCATTGCGGCAAACGCCGTGGCAGGCAACATCTCCAGCTTCCTGAACGTGCCCGCCTCCGCCGTTGGCATCGGTGCACTGACCGTTGTGGGCCAGTGTCTGGGTGCCGGGGAAAAGGTGCAGGCCAAGCGCTATTCCCGCCTGCTGCTCCTGACCGCCTACGCCGGGGACTGGGTGATGAATCTTTCCGGCCTGTTCTTCCTGAACAAGCTGGCGCTCTCCTGGTTCAACCTCTCGCCGGATGCCTACGGCATGGCACTGGAGCTGATGGTCTGGTTCAACGCTGTATCGCTGATCCTGTGGCCCTCCAGCTTCACCCTGCCCAACATCCTGCGCGCCGCCGGAGATGCCGCCTTTACCATGACGGTCAGCGTCATCTCCATGTGGGTGTTCCGGGTGGCCTTCTGCTACCTGATGGTGCTCAAGTTCCACTGCGGCCTGCTGTTCATCTGGATGGGCATGTTCCTGGATTGGGCCATGCGCTCGCTGTTCTTCTGCGTCCGCTTTGTCCACGGCAGGTGGATGGAACAAAAGGTGATCTGAGTTTCCGTATATCCGGCCCTCTCCGCCATTGCAGTTTTGGCGGGGAGGGCCTTTTTTGTGCAGGAAACCCGCATCCTGTCTCGTATCAATAGGCAGAAGCTTCTCTCCCCTGCATCCGCTTCCCCAAAGCATACCAAATTCCGCGCGGATGTGTTCACGATTTTGTCAGCTTTTTGTCTTGTTTTCTTCGTCTTTGCGCGGTATAATCATACGCTGCAAAGAACTTTAGGCGGGGCTGCGGCCCCCATTCCAGAAAAGGAAGTGTGTTCCATGCGCAACTGGTTTTCCCGCCATCCCGTTTCGTTCATGGCGTTTTATCTCCTGTTTTACCTTTCGGCGTTCCATTGGCTCGAAGTCCATATTGCCGTGCCCGATGTTCTGGTGCACTGCCATCTGGACGACCTGATCCCCTTTTGCAAATATGCCATCGTGCCCTACTTTGCGTGGTTTTTGTGGATCCCGTTCACCCTGTTCTACCTGCTGTGGAAAGCGCCCCGGGCCGACTTCTGGCGGCTCTGCCTGCCCCTGTTTGCGGGCATGACCATTGCGCTGGCCTGCTATGTCATCCTGCCCACCGGGCTGGACCTGCGGCCCTACCGGGTATACGGCAGCGACATCTTTGCTCAGGCCGTGCGGATGCTCTATGCCACCGACACGCCCCTCAACGTCTGCCCCTCCATCCATGTGTTCAACTCCGTCACCCTGATGATGGCCTATTACCGCAGCCGCATCTTTGAAACGCCCGGCCGCCGCTGGATGCGGCCCGCTTCCGCCGTGCTCTGCGTTTCCATCATTGCATCCACAGTCCTGCTCAAGCAGCACAGCTGCATTGATGTATTGCTGGGCATCCTGCTGGCCATGGCGCTGGATACCGGCATGACCGCACTGGAACGCAGCGACGCAAGAGCCTTGCAGCGGCTTTGAATCTGTACGGAAGAACACCCATGCCGGCGCTGGCATGGGTGTTTTTGCATTTTGGGGCATTACGGAGCCGGAGCAGTGAACTCCTTCAGGTGCGCTGTATCCAGCTCTTCGGCATCTTTGGCCGCTGATGTATAGGAAATTTTCAGATATTTCAGGGCCGTATCGTTTGCCAGCAGTTTTTTGCAGGTTTCCGTATCAAACGTGATGTTGTTGGTCAGATCCAGCCAGATCAGCTGCGGCATCTGGGTCAGGGGAGTATAATCCATGTCTTTGTAGGTTTCCTGTGCACCCTGAGAGAGGGACATACTCAGATACTGCACACTGCTCTCCGCCAGCGGGGCAAAGCTGTCGATCTCCGGCCCTTGGCACAGCTGCAGAAAGCTCAGATTTTCCATCTGCTTCAGCGGTTCCAGCGAACCGATCCGGGTCACGTCCAGTCTCAGGACCCGCAAGTCAGCTCCGGCCAGCTGGGTCAGATCGACCTCACTGCCGGTGATCCACAGCATCTTCAGCGACTTCATCTGCGCCAGCGCCGAAAGGTCGGAGACATTGGAATCCGCCCGGATCCCGTCACTGCCATACTTCAGCTCTACCACAGAATCCAGCTTTGCAAAGGTCGGGAATGCGCTGCTCTCCACACTGGGCACACTCAGAAGCATCAGATTTTTGCATTCTTCCAGACCGGTCAGGTCGGTAATGGGAGAAGCTCCCATTTTATTACTGATATACAATACCTGCAAGCTGTCAAAATGCCGCAGATCTGCGAGCGAAACCACCGGATCATACGTTCCCTCTACGCTGACTGCACAGGCTGCCAGCTGCTCATTGCTGCTGACGTTTCCCCCAATGTCCACCCCATCCGGTGCATCTTTGACGATGAGATCCCCTACGCCGGTTCCGGAATTTATCGAGACCCGCTGATAATCCCAGACATCGCTGTGATAGATATCTCCCTTCGGGCGGTCAAGCCATTTCCGGACGTGCTTTTCCATCACAGGGTCCTGCCACTCAATGACATAATCCTCCCCATGCTCGGCGTGACTGGCCGGAACCGTAAGTGTCGTCTGCTGAACGAAAACATCCTGCATTTCCGAACGGAAAGGTCCCGGTCTCAGATTCAAAGAGCTTGCACATGCGCTGAACAAAAGCATTGCGCAGATCGGCAGGCTCAAGGCTTTTAACATTTTACGCATAACAGGCTCCTTTCTGTTTCGGCAAAATCTCTAGTTATATTTTACCATGGATTGTTTTTTTGTAAAGAAAAACCCACGATCTTTGCACAGGCATGGCAAAAATCGTGGGTTTGCTTAAAACAGATCTTCCGGTAGGCAGATATCCGCCTTGGGTACTTTTGCCCAGGAAAAGTCTGGAATCAGGCTTTCCGGGGTGCGGGGAGCCGGTTCAGGTTGGAGACCATAGGCAAAGGCAAGCCTGCCCACGATCTCTTCCGCCGTATACTTTGCCCGCAGGTTTTCCAGGCTCTGGTCCCCGTCCCGTTTGGACAGGCGGCGGCCATCGGGAGCCAGCAGGAGCGGGCAATGGGCAAACTTTGGGGCGGGCAGGCCCAGCAGACGGTAAAGATAAAGCTGCCGCGCGGTGGAAGAGAGCAGGTCCGCGCCCCGCACCACCTCTGTCACGCCCATGCGGGCATCGTCCACCACCACAGCCAGCTGGTAGGCAAACACGCCATCGGCGCGGCGGAGGTAGAAATCCCCGCAGTCGCGGAGCAGGTTCTCGGTGTGGGGGCCCATACAGCCATCGATGAAGGTGATGTCCTCATCGGGCACCATGAGACGGTAGGCCGGGGCTTTCTTTTTACGCTTTTCGGCGATCTGCTCCGCCGTCAGCCCCCGGCAGGTGCCGGGATAGATCACATTGCCGTCGGAGGTGTGGGGTGCGCTGGCGGCATGGAGCTGGGCACGGGAGCAGAAACAGGGGTAAACAAGGCCCTGTGCTTCCAGTTTGTTATAGCTCTCGGTGTAGATGGCGGCACACTCGCTCTGGTAATAGGGGCCGTTGGGGCCGCCGCTGCTGCCGCCCTCGTCCCAGACAAGGCCCAGCCAGCGCAGATCCTCTTCCAGTGCGTCGGCATACTTGCGGGGGCAGCGCTCGGCATCCAGATCCTCAATGCGCAGAACGATGCGCCCGCCCTGACTTCTGGCGCTGAGCCAGGCCAGCAGGCTGCAGGCCAGATTGCCCAGATGCAGCCGCCCGCTGGGGCTGGGGGCAAAGCGCCCGGTCACAGCGCTCACAGGCCCAGCTTCCACTCGCCGTCCACAGGCTGGGAGATGGGCGTGTTATAGAACTCTGCTACAGCCTTTGCCATGTACTCGGCATCCTTGCAGCTGGCGGTCTCCATTGCGGAATGCATGGCCAGCTGTGCCAGACCGATATCCACCATGGGGATCAGGATCTGGTGGCCCAGCAGGTTGCCCAGCGTGGAGCCGCCGGGAACATCCGCGCGGTTTGCGGCCACCTGCACCGGCACACCGGCCTTTTTGCAGATCTCGGCAAAGGCAGCGCCGGTAAAGCCGCTGGTGGTGTAGGTCTGGCGGGCATTGTACTTCAGCAGCACACCGCCGCCCATGACCGCCACATTGGCGGGATCACTCTTTTCGGGGTGGTTGGGGTGGGTGGCGTGGCCATTGTCGGCGCTCAGCAGCAGGCTGTTGGTGCAGGCACGGATGCTCTGCTCCCGGGTGACCCCCAGTTTTTCCTCAATGCGGGCCAGCACGTTGGCCATCAGGGTGCCCTGTGCGCCCTGCCGGCTGGAGGAGCCCACCTCCTCGTTGTCGAACATGACCCACATATCACCCCGGCCTTCCTCCTCGCCGCGGCCCTGCAGGAAGCCCCACAGGGTGGTGTAGGCGCATTCCAGGTCATCGATGCGGCCGGACATGAAGTATTCGCCCTTCAGGCCCACGCGCTCGGCCTTTTCACGGGTGCAGAGCACCAGGTCAGCGTCCACGATATCCTCAGCCTTGACCCCGGCCTCCTCAGCCAGAGCGTCCCGCAGGGTGGAGCCTGCCTCACCAAAGATGGGCTGCAGATCCACCTGAGGGTTGTACTTCATGCCGTTGTTCAGGTCATGGTTGAAGTGGATGCAGAGGTTGGGGATGACAGCCAGCGCCCGGTCGGGGTGGACCAGCAGGCTCCGGATGCCGTTCTCCGTGCGGACCAGAATGCGGCCCGCCACGCTCAGGGGACGGTCCAGCCAGGTGGGCATGATCATACCGCCGTAGCCCTCGATCTCCGCCTTGGCAAAGACTGCGTCCTTGCCGCCGTCCAGCTGCTTGATGCGCCAGGTGGGAGAATCGCTGTGGCTGGCGGTGACATGCCAGCCGGTCAGCTCGCCCTTGGGCATCCGCCATGCCAGCACGGCAGAGCCGTTGCGGGTGGTGTAATATCTGCCGCCGGGCACCAGCTCCCAGGCTGCGCTCTCGGGGCAGTTCTGGTAGCCGTTCTCCTCCAGGATCTTCACAGCCGCAGCCGTGGAGTGGAAGGCGCTGACACCGGCGTTCAGAAAGTCGAAGAGACCTTCGACGGAAAAAGTGTTATTCTGCATTTTATGTTCTCCTTTATTTTCAGGTTATCCGCTGCTAAACCTCTCCGTCATTGCTTCGCAATGGCCACTTGTCCGGGTTGCGGCTCCCAACATTCACTTCGTGCAAAGTATTGCACTTGTGCCTTGTTGGCCGCTGCCCCAACAACAACTCTCTTCATCCGCCACTGGCGGCGGTTGTTGTTGCCTAATAGGAGAGGCAGGGGCCTTTCTTGGCTCCCCTGTTAGAGGAGCTGTCGCCGCAGGCGACTGAGAGGTTTCGCCACAATTATACCGTTTCTCTTATCAAAAAGCAATCACACCGGGGCCATCTCGGCAAGCTGCTGTTCAAGCGCATGGCGGAGCTGGGCGGCGTGCAGGCCGCAGACCAGCTGGACCCGGGTGCCCTGCACCACAAGACCCTTATGGGGCAGGGAGAGCAGAGCCCCCATATCCAGCAGCGAGGCATCCCGCACTGTGAGCCGGAGGCGGGTGAAGCAGTTTCCCAGCTGGGCGATGTTCTCCGGCCCACCCAGCGCGGCAATGAACCGGCACACCTCCTGCGGGTCGGCGTACGGGGACTGGTCTGCGGAAAGGGCTGCTTCCCGGCCCGGGGTGGGCAGATCCTTTGCCTTGATGAGGATGCTGAACACGGCAAAGTAGGTCAGGATCTCCGCAAAGCCCAGCAGATAGAGCAGCGGCATGTTCTGCAGCTGCTCCCCGGCGCTCAGGTTGAACACCAGCGACCCCAGCAGGTTGGAGGTAAAGGCCCGGACATGCAGGACATGGAGCAGCACCATAAAGCCGCCCGTAATGACCGCATGGGCCACCCAGAGCAGGGGCGAAACGAAGCAGAACAGAAAATCAATGGGTTCGGTGATGGAGGCCACCGAGGCCGTGACCGCCAGCGGGATCATAGCGGCGGCGGTACGGGCACGGTTCTCCCTGCGGGCCGTGAAGATGAAGGCCGCTGCAATGCCCAGATAGCCAAAGGTCTTGGTGAAGCCGGTGTACATCCAGACGATACCGTCTGAGAGGGGCAGACCCATGGTGTACTCGGTCATGCAGACGGCGTAAGCACCTGTGTAGGTCACAGAGCCTACGGTCAGGCTGCCGCCCAGCGAAGAGAACTGGAAGGGCATATAGATGAGGTGATGCAGGCCGGTGGGGATGAGCAGCCGTTCCAGAAAGCCATAAAGGAACACACCCGCGTTCCCCGAGGCCGCGATCCAGCCCGTGAGGGCGCTGACCGCCCGCTGCAGCGGCGGGCAGACGAAGCAGAACCCCAGCCCCAGTGCCACCGCCAGCGCCGACAGCCACAAAAACGACCACCGCAGGCCCGAATAGAGCTGGGTGATCATGCCATAAAACTGCTTTTCGCAGGTGCGGTTGAAAAGCCACGCCGCCGCAAAGCCCAGCACGATGCCGCTTGCCACGCCGGTGTCCACCACCTGAATGCCCAGAATGGTGGTCTGGCCCGTGCCCGCAAGGCCGGTCATCCCGTTCGGCTGGGCAAGCAGTCCCAGCGCTTCCAGCGCGGTGTGGTTGGCTGTGAGAAACACCAGATAGGCCATCAGCGCCAGCAGGGCGGCATCCTGCTTTTCGGTTTTGGCGCGCACAGCAGCCACCCCAACGCAGAGAATGACGCTGAGGTTGTTGATGAGCACCATCATCCCGTTATAGAGCAGCTGACCCACCAGCTGCAGCGGAGCCCACTGCAGCACCGGCAGCGCCTGACACAAGGGCTTGCTGGTGAGCAGCGCCCCCAGCACCAGCAGCAGGCCCGCCGCCGAAAGATAAGACAGCGGCGATAGCAGCGACTGTGAAAAGCGTTCCAGCCGCCGCAGAAATTTCTGCATCCGTTTCTCCCCCTTTTCCCGGTTCTTCACCCGTTTCTCCCAGTTTGACCATGGCCGAATTATACGCGCCAGCGCAAAAAATGTCAATCCCGCCCGACTGAGAAAAAAACGACAAAAGTTTGTATAGTTTGCACAGCCGGGGTGAAAAATCGTCCTGCGCACGCCGATTGACAACAGCCCGGCAGAACAGTATACTAGAAATGTACCAGAGCAGTTTCTCCGGCAGATGGGCCGGAACACGATAAAAGGAGGCTTTCCTATGATTCGCAAGCGTATTCTTTCCCTGCTGGTCTGCGCCGCCCTGCTGTGCGGCGTGCTGGCAGGCTGCAGCACCTCTTCCGGCAGCACTGCCGCTTCCAGCTCTTCCGCTTCTGCAAGCGAGAGCATCCCCTCTTCCACCGTGACCGCCGATACCGGCAAGGTGGGCCCGCTGGACGCAGGCGAGAATTCCCTGTTCTCCCTCTCTGACCCGGACGATGCCTTTGCCCCCTGCCTCGGCTGGGGCCCCGGCGTGTCCGGCTGCTCGCTGAAATCCGTCATCGCGGCGGCTTCCCTGCTGAAATGGGCCGATGGCTGCAACATGAGCATCCAGCCGGTCAGCGACATCAAAGATGCCTATACCCAGTGGTTCGACAGCCTGAGCGCCGATGACCAGCAGAGCTTTGCCGATGCCTGGCCGCTCATCAAGGCCGATGCCGAGACCCTGCTGACCGACAAGGACAGCATGACCGGCCGCATCGAGGATGCCGGTCTGGATGCCAAAGAGCTGCCCGGCTGTTCCGAGGAAAACTGGAAAGCCCTGGCCGATGTCATTGACGTACTGGTCCCGGCTTCCAGCGAGTATTGAGCGTTCCGTCTGCCCCTGAATGCAAGAGACATAAAAATAAGCCCGACAACGTCGGGCTTATTTTTATGTTCAGATCTTCTTCAGGGTGTACTGGCGGGTGCCCATGCCGATCTTTTCGGCCTGATCCAGCGTTGCCTTCCACTCGACATTGGGGTTGGAATCCTTGAAGTTGTCGTGGTGGCAGTTCCAGCCGGGCTTTGCAAGGTTCTGGCCCAGTTGGCTGTTGGGCAGGGGCTGTGCGTTCAGGCAGGCATCGGCACAGGCCTGATCCAGCGCCACGGGGTCAAAGGAGGCGAACATGCCGATATCCGGCAGGATGGGAGCATCGTTCTCGCCGTGGCAGTCACAGTTGGGGCTGATATCCTGTACCAGGCTGATGTGGAAGCAGGGGCGGTCTGCACAGACGGCGGCGGCGTACTCTGCCATCTTGCGGTCCAGCTCCTCGTTGGCGCTGCTGTCGATGGAATAGATGGCATCGAAGTTGCAGGCACCGATGCAGCGGCCGCAGCCCTTGCACTTTTCGTAATCAATGACCGCCTTGTTGTTCTCGTTGTAGCGGATGGCATCGGAGCCGCACTCCTTGGCGCAGCGGTGGCAGCCGCGGCAGAGCTCCTCTTGCACGGCGGGCTTACCGGAGGAGTGCTGTTCCATCTTGCCCGCACGGGAACCGCAGCCCATGCCG
>ENA-UAHW01000092-UAHW01000092.1-human-gut-metagenome-genome-assembly--contig:-NODE-92-length-14039-cov-4.391161_pt1 | contig 14039 bp, 21 predicted proteins | sample MGYA00244412_ERZ654375 | MGnify/ENA primary metagenome ERZ654375 (study PRJEB26926, sample SAMN06165166) | human gut metagenome | biome: ENVO:00009003; feature: ENVO:2100002; material: ENVO:00002003...
CGAGATGTAGAGAGGTCTCGTGGGCTCGGAGATGTGTATAAGAGACAGCTCGGAAGCGGCGCATCCGCAAATGAGGGAAGTGGCTACACAGGCGAAGGAGCTGATGCTGGCGGCGATGCCGCGAATGGGGGCGTGGGTATGACAGTGGGCGTTTGCCCCGTCTGCGGTAAGGCACTGGAAAGCGTTGCCTGTACGGGACTCCGCTGCGGTCATCCGTGGCTTGATAGCGTGCTCGTTCATGCCAACGGCGAAACGTGCGCTTCGCAGTCTCCCCTCCCCGTAATTGCGTCGGATACGGTGTACCTGTCTGACTGCATCACCGGGATGCGCCGGATGACGGATGAATCCGTAGACTTGATTGTGTCAGACCCGCCGTATCTAATCAACTATGCTACGGGACACAGGCAAGATAAAGCGCACGACTTCTGCACCCCGATTCAGAATGACTCAAACCCGGAGTTGATTCAGAAGTACGTTGAAGAGTGCTATCGCATACTGAAGCCAAATTGCGCTTTTTACATGTTTTGTTCTGCAAAAACGCAGGATTTCTTCAAAACAGCGGCTCAAAATGCTCATTTTACTGTCAAAAACGCGATTGTTTGGGTAAAAAGTGAGTGGACGATGGGCGACTTGAAAGCACAGTTTGGGCAGCAATATGAAGTGCTTTTGCTGCTGAATAAAGGTCGCGCTCCGTTTAATGGAAAGCGGCTGGGCGACGTGTGGGAGTTTCCGGGCATACGCGGACGCAAACAGCTTCACCAAAATCAAAAGCCGGTAGAGCTGATACAGCGGTGCATTGAGAAGCATTCCAAAGAGGGTGACGTTGTGTTCGATGGCTTTATGGGAAGCGGTACGACGGCGGTTGCGGCGGTTCGGATGAATCGGCACTTTATCGGCTTTGAAATCGAGCCGAGGTACTTCTGGATAATCCATAATAGACTTTGTGAGGAGGTACAGCATCATGCCCCGTGTCTACTTTGAAGGGTGGTACGACGGCGTTTTTGCCAAAGCAGAGGACTGGTACAAGGATGGCGTAATTTACGTCAACCTCAAACATTACAGTCCCGGCGCGGCTTTGAGCCGTCCTACGAAAGAATGTTCTTTTCTGGTACGGACGGATGCGCCGGAACGCTTTGAACACTATCCGCACAGTATCGTGACGTTTCTTCTGCGGTACGGTGGTGAAGGGAACCTCATCCCCGTAGAGATAAAGTTACCTGAAATTGATCTTTGCTAAAGGAGGCAGGCCGTATGAACAACAGTGAACGGGCGGAAATGCTCCGCTTGATGGCGGAGGAACTGAATGACAGCATCAGCGCCTATGAAGAGGCGAAGAAGAAGCCGAAAGATGCTACACAGACATATGGCGGCGTGACGGCGAGTAACACTACTGCGGCAATTAAGCGAAAGATCGTCCACATGCGGCAGGTGCTGCTTGACCTCGGTGAGCGGCTATGAAGCATTACGGCGACATTACCAAAATCAGCGGCTACCACGTCCCGCCCGTCAACGTCGTCATCGGCGGCAGTCCTTGTCAGGATTTATCTGTGGCGGGCAAGCGGGCGGGACTGGCAGGAGAACGGTCTGGTCTGTTCATGGAGCAGATCCGGCTTATAAAGGAAATGAGGCTTGCGGATGAGCAAAGAGGCAATAGCGGGGGGGTGTCCGCCCCCGTTTCATGGTCTGGGAAAACGTACCGGGGGCTTTTAGCTCCAACAGAGGCGCAGACTTTGGCGCAGTTTTACAAGAAACGATCAGGGTCATCGAGCCGGAAGCCCCCGATGTGCCTGTGCCTGACGGTGGATGGCCAATGGCAGGATGCCTGTTTGGAGCAAACGGCGGCTGGTCTATCGCGTGGCGGGTACTTGATGCGCAGTTTTGGGGAGTCCCCCAGCGCCGCCGTCGCATCTCGCTTGTCGCAGATTTTGGAGGCGAACGCGCCCCAGAAGTATTATTTGAGCGCGAAAGCGTGTCTTGGGATTATCCGGCGTGCAGAACGTCGAGGGAAAGAATTGCCGCCGACGTTGCGAGAAGCGTTGATGGCGCAGAGCAAAGCGGTATCCGATGCTTGAACCCGTGGGATTCACAGACGATTCGGCAATACGCTGTCGATGGCGTTTCTCCGTGCCTGTCGAGCAACGCAACGGGAGGACAAAATCGTGCCGGAATATGCGCGCCTGTTGCTTACGCACAGCAGAGCTTTGGCGATTGCAAGCCATCCGATGTCGCAGGGACGCAGTGTGGTAGGTGGGCAAAGGTTGCAACCGACCTTGTATGCTACCCCGAAACAGCGCGGTCTCTGCTTGCGCGTCATGATGGGAGTCCTTGTCTCGACCGTGGGCCGAACGTCGTGTTTCAATCCGCTCCGATTGCCTTTTCAAACCGTGGTCAAACGGGCGGCGAAACGGCTGAAACCCTGCGTGCAGAGTCACATGGTGCGCTTCCTATGGTTTGTGCTGCGGGTTTCAAGGGCGGTCAGTCAGAAAAGGCGCGATCTATTGGCTTCGTAGAAGAGCAAGCTCCTACCCTCAGCGCAAACGGAAGTCATCTTGACCCGACTGTGTTCTGTATTCAGGGAAACTGTATTGACCGCGCCGATACGGCCGGGTGCAACGGCAAGGGCTGGAAAGCAGAACAGAGCTATACGCTGAACACCGTTGATCGGCCTGCCGTGGTTTACGACGCAAGGGGTAACGGGAAGGGCGGGATAGCGCCTACACAGACGGGAGACCATCAAAGCCGCGTTACGGATTATACGGCGCTGGTCGTGTCTGACGTTGCTGCGGTGGACTGCCGCAACGGCACGGAAAACACAGGTGTCAATGGAACACTGCAAGCCAAAAGCAATGGCGGGCAGAGCCTGAACCTGAACAATACCCTGCGGTGCGGGTACTGTGTGCGACGTATGACGCCGCTTGAGTGTGAACGTCTGCAAGGATTCCCTGATGGCTGGACAGACCTCGGTGAGTGGATGGACAGCAAAGGAAAGTGTCACAAAGAGAGCACGGACAGCGAACGCTATAAGGCACTCGGCAACAGCATTGCCCTCCCGCCGTGGTTATATGTATTGCAGCGCCTAACAGTCTGCTGCGGGACAGAGCGCACAATGGCAAGCCTGTTTGACGGGATAGGCGGCTTTCCGCTGCTGTGGGAGTCGCTGAACGGGTCAGGTTCATGCGTATGGGCAAGCGAAATCGAAGAGTTTCCGATGGCCGTTACAAAGCGGCATTTCCCTGAAAAAGAATAGGAGATGCGCAAATGTTTCCGCAAGGAAAATACAAAACGATTTACATAGACCCGCCGTGGCCAGAGCGCGGCGGCGGGAAGATTAAACGCGGTGCTGACCGGCATTATGCTCTGATGTCCATAAAGGAAATCAAGGCCTTGCCTATCGCTTCACTCGCAGATCCAGAGGGCTGTCACTTGTATATGTGGACGACGAACAACCACCTGCCTGACGCGCTGGAATGCGTAAGGGCATGGGGCTTTCGGTATGTTACGCTGATTACTTGGTGCAAGGACAGCATGGGCTTGGGGCAGTATTTTCGTGGTATGACGGAGCACTGTATCTTTGCAACCACACAAAAAAAACTACCTTATAAGTTGGAGGAAGGAAAGCGTATGCAGGGCGTAACGGGTTTTGTTGAACCGAAACGTGAACACAGCCGCAAGCCCGAAACCATGCGCAAAATGATCGAACGTGTTTCCTATACCCCACGCATTGAACTGTTTGCGCGCAGAGCAGCGCCCGGCTGGAAGGTATGGGGCAATGAAGCGCCAGAGGAACAGGAGGCTGCAACTTGAAGATACCGTCTTTCGTGCGAATCAACGGCATTGATTATCCCGTGGAGTGTGTGAAGTCGCTAAATGATGGGACGAACATTGCGCACGGATACGCCGATTTCTTCCATAACCGCATACAGCTAAACCCTGATACGCAGGGATATGAGCACATGTGCGTCACGCTTTGGCACGAAATCCTGCACATCCTAATCAATAACGCACAGATTGAAGTGCCTGATGAAGAACAGCTTGTGCGGGCGCTCTCTGGCGGAATCTATCAGGTGCTTCAAGATAATGGCCGCCGTCTGTTCGATATTGTGCCGGTCGATGAACCGGCAAAAGAAGAAACGATTGGAGGAGGAAACCATGACTCGTGAAGAAGTGCTACAAGCCGCCGCGAAGTGTGTGAACGGTGACAGGCAAGAGGACTACGGTTCTCCCGAAAACAACTTTGGATTGGTTGCTGCATTTTGGAATGCTTATCTTCGCCCCTGTATGCGCTCGAACATTATCGGCATCGACTCGAAAGACGTTGCGGCGATGCTGGGACTGCTGAAAATCGCTCGTATCGCAACGGGGCACGGAAAAGCAGATAACTGGATCGATCTCGCAGGATATGCGGCCTGCGGTGGTGAGCTTGAGCAGGTGGAAGAAGCTACACGAAGTGAAGGAGATGAACGCACATGATTTTGGGCGACTCTGAAATTAAGCGGATGATGGCGGAGGGTTATTTCCCGGCGTATCCTAAATTGCTTATTAACCCAGCGAGCCTGAACGTGCGCATTGGCACATCCTTCTTGGTTCCTCGACGCAAGTGGTTCGGTAGTGTGGCGCTGGGCGACGAGGTAAAATACAAGAAAATCGTTTTGCAAAAAGGTAAGGCGTTCAAGTTGCGTCCCGGTCAGTTTGCCCTCGCCACGACAATAGAGTCCATCAACTTGCCGCTGCATCTTGCGGCGTTTGTGCAGGGACGTTCTTCCATCGGTCGCGCAGGGCTGACAGTGCAGAACGCTGGCTTTATCGACCCCGGTTTTCATGGACACATTACGCTGGAGCTCAAAAACGAAACGAAAAACACGATTTTGATACGCCCCGGTTATCCTGTGGCTCAGATTGTGTTCGAGCAAGCGCAAGGTGTCGAGCGTCCGTACACTGGCAAGTATTGCGGGCAGACGGAAGCAACAGGAAGCCGAATGCACCTTGATAAAATTCCTCGCTGAGAGTTTGGTGACCCGCCGTACTGTCTTGCGGCGGGTCTTTTATCCGAGAGAATAGTAAAAAATATTTTGCTGAACATATTGACAAGCAAAGTATTTTTGCTATAATAAACTCAGCAGCTAAAAATATTTAGCTATTGTGGACGGTCATAAGCCGTCATCAATTCAAGCACGATCCCGATGAGCAGGAGGCGCAGAACCATGAGTAACGACGTAGGAAAGCCCCTTCCTGAAATGCGAATGCGGCAGGGTGAGATGGACGGACTCTTTGCCATGTTTGCCGCGTTACAGGAGTTTGACGGGGTAAAGACCGATATGCGGGACAGGCTCAAAGCCATCCCCAACGGATACCGCGATTTGCGGCTGGCGGAGGCTACGCTGTCACGGCTGTTGGCGCGCATCGTAGAGACCATTCCGGCAGAGAAGAAGCGCGCCATCCGCCGCATGCTGCCGAGCATGAAGTACAAGGTGTACTACAATGCTCCCGTCAGTCACATGGACGAAGATGCAACGGCCATCAACGCGCATGATTTGGTCCTGTTGTGCCAGCTCGTGCAAGGCTTTTACTGCTTCCTCTGCGAAGAAGACTGCAATCACTGCAAGCACGGTATTGCCAAAGTTTTTGACCGCGTTTTCAAGGTAGACCGTGAAAAGAGCTGGGCGGACTTCTGCTTCGATGAAGGAGAAGATCACAAATGACCTACTTCGTCTGGAGTCTGAATCGTTTTGTGCGCAGGCTGATTAAGGTTCCGCTTATCTACCCGCTCATGCTGCTAACTCTGTTACCTTCCATCCTGTACAACGGTCTGTGTGTTTTGTCACAGCGGTTGGACTGCTGGTGGTGGAAATAAATAACTGGAGGAAAGACTATGGACATCGTACTTGCCTTTTTCTTCTTCGCCCTCGGCATTGCGACGGACGCGGTACACAATCGCATTCGCCGTGACAGTGAGAGCAGGGCGTATAGCTCCGGCTATCGTCAGGCGCAGAAGGAAGAAAACATCCGAATCACTGCCCGAACGACTAACGATGCCGAAAGCACCGTGCACGCGGTCGCACGGAGACAACCTGTTCCGATTCCCGTGCCCCCTCCCGATGCTGAGCCCGTGAAAGAGGGCAACGTCATTTCTACGGATTTTTGGAACAATTTGCAGACGAACGGACGCGCTGCCGTCCATATTCGCCGATAAGGAGGAGAAATCATGGAAGGTTACATCTGCATCAACGGTAACAAAACGCTCCTGACCCCGGAACAGATCAAGGAGCTGGGCTTCTGCGAGAAGCCCGTGTCCGTTCAGGGCTTGGCTCTTGTGCGTGACTCCCTGCGGAACGGCACTTTTCTTAAGCGCTTCAAGCTCCGCGACGTGATTGAGGACTTCGGCTATCACTTCGAGATCATCGGCTGCTGCCATGACCGGGCAGAGGAAGATGAAGAGCGTCTTACTGTTACCGTTATGTCCAAAGAGTTGCTACCTGCGCATCGTATGCACAGCGGTGCGTGTCCTAACGGCTGGGTGGACACGGAGCTTCGTCACTGGCTGAACCATGATATGCTTGAATCCCTGCCTGACGCGCTGCGAGAGTTGATTCAGCCTACCATTCGCGAGAGCGTGGATTGCAAGGGACGCAAGCATACCAGTACCGATATGCTGTTTCTTCCGACCGAAAGTGAGTTGTTCGGTTCTGCGATTTTTTCTTCCGCTGAGTGCGGGGTGCGCTACCCGGTCTTTTCCACTTCTGAATCCCGTGTGCGGGTTGATGAGGATGGGGGCACAAGATGGTATTGGACTTCTTCTGCTTATAGCGGCATTGCCACCTGCTTCGTGCTTGTCAGCGGCAGCGGCTGCACGGGCAGCTACGACGCATCCAACGCGCTTCACGCCCCCATCTGCTTCCAAATTTCCTGACATCTGACATCGGAGCAATCCCGCCGCCCCTCGTGGGCGGCGGGATAAATATCCGAACGACTGCATAGCGCGGTAAGAACGACGATAGAGGTAAGTGGAGGTCGCTGTCATGGGGCATGTTTACTGCAAGCATATCAAGGATAAAACCCTTAGAGGGTTCATGGTGCGTGGCGTGCCGTTTTTGCATCTGTGTGACGCAGAGTCACAATGCACCCGCATAGGGGTAGAACCCGACAAGTCGATCCTCTTGTATGCGCCTGCTCAGGCGCGGCAGGTCGCGGCCATCAGTGAGAAAGAAGTGCTGTATCTGTGTTCTCGTGCAGATGAGATGCTGGAAAAAGCGCGCACCGGATTGTCCATTCTCGCCGCTGAACGCGACCGCATCGAGAAAACAGATCCACCGAACATCCTGCGCAACGTGACGTTGGAGGTGCTGGAAGAGAGGATACAGCGGCAAATCGGATACTGTAACGGACTGTCAGACGTATGGCAACTGCTGCATCAGCGCGCTTATGAGTTGTGGGAGCTGACACGGTTAAAGGAGGAGCGCACATGATTGAAAGCAAGGTATACAGGTGTGAAGTATGCGGCACGACGTATGCGGAGAAAGCCATGTGCCGAGAGTGCGAAACGTTCCATCTGCGGTTGCCAGCAGGCGCAGATCATGTCGTCACTGACACAAAATATCTGGCGAAAAACAACGCGCATAATCCTTATCCTCAGCGGTTGACGATTCAGTTTGCGGATGGACACAAAGCGCTGTATGAGTATCGCTGCCCTTTCGGCAAGGTGAGGTAACAGGGGCTACACGGTTCATCAATCGACACAAAGCGAAGGTGAGGTAAATGAAGCTAATCCGTTGTCAGAAGTGCGGAACCGTAGTTATCAGTGAGGAGACTTTTCTCCAGAACATCATGGATGCAATGGAGGACACCTGCCGCAAGGCACGGCGCGCGAAATACCATTCTGAGAAAAATGCGCTTTTGCAGGAAGCGGCTGAATACCGCTCCATGTACAAAGCGTTTATGCACCACCTAACCGAGCGTGACCGCGCCGCCCACAACGTGGATGCCTACAAGGTATCTGAGCTGTACAATGCGCTGGTTCGCACGGGCAGGATGAGCACAGCAGAATTTCAGGCTATCTGTGCGGCAGGCGAAGAAAAAGCGAGGATACGCCGTGATGCAGAGGATAAAGAACTGAACGCTATCTACGGCTGTTATGAAACGGTGTGCAACCGCACGATGCCGAGCCCCACAGAAAAAGCCGCCATGAGGCGTTGCAGATAATGCGGAAAAGGGAGCGAAAGAACCACCATGACCTACGACAGACCAATTATCATTTCGGCGGGCAAGAGCCGTAAGGACATTAACTGGCAGCGCCAAACGCTGACGGTTTCTGAGCTCTATGACCGCCTGAAAACGCCCGCCCGCGGCGTGGAAGCTCTGTCCGAATACACCAAAATGAAAAAAGCCCAGCAGGACGATTTGAAGGATGTGGGCGGCTTTGTGGCTGGCGCTCTCGCCGGAGGACGGCGCAAAGCGAACGCCGTAACGGGCAGGGACGTAATCACGCTGGACTTTGACAACGTCCCCGGCTGGCAAACGGACGCGGTGCTGGCAACGCTGGACGGCCTCAAATGCAACTACTGCGTTTACAGTACCCGCAAGCACGCGCCCAACGCCCCCAGACTGCGCGTTTTGATTCCTACGGACAGAACCATGACCCCGGACGAATACGAGCCTTGCGCCCGGCGTATGGCGGATTACATTGGCATCAGTATGGCCGACCCGACGACCTTTGAGGTGTCGCGCCTGATGTACTGGCCGTCCTGCTGCTCGGACAGTGAGTTTGTATTCCGCACGGCTGACGAGCCTTTTGCGTCGGTTGATTCTTTGCTGGCAAGCTATAAGGACTGGCACGACATCAGCGAGTGGCCGCAGGTTCCCGGCAGTTTTAGCTACCAAAAGCTGGCGGTCAAGCAAGGCGACCCCGAAGCAAAGTCCGGCATCGTGGGCGCGTTCTGCCGTACCTACGACATCTACCGCGCTATCGACGAGCTGCTGCCCGGCATCTACGAAGCAGTAGACAATGAGAAAGACCGCTATACCTATCTGGGCGGCTCTACCACGGGCGGCGCCATCGTGTATGATAACGGCAAGTTTCTGTTCAGCCATCATGCTACGGATCCCTGCTCCGGCAGGCTGGTAAACAGCTTCGACATGGTGAGGCTACACAGGTTCGGAGACGCGGATGATGTGAGCGATGCGAGTACGCCAGCGAACCGTCTGCCGTCTTACAAGCGAATGCTGGAGTATGCCAACAGCCTTGATGATGTGGCTGTGTTGCTGATGCAGGAACGCTATGACAGCGCCATAGCTGATTTTGAGGGCGTGGGCGCGGATAACGCTGATGACCCCGGAAACTGGATGCTCAAGCTCCAGCGTGAACCACAGACAGGCAGGATTAAAGGCTCCATCGACAACGTGCGAATCATTTTAGAAAACGACCCGCTGCTGAAAGGGCGCTTTGCGCTGAACCGTTTTGCCGGGCGCGGCGAGGTGCTGGAGAAGCTGCCGTGGGACGTGGCGAAGGGTGAGCACCGCCGCCGTATGTGGTCGGACACGGATTCCAATGGCCTGTACTGGTACATGGAAAAGCAGTACGCCATAACCGGGCGCGGGAATATCGACGCTGCGCTGGACATCCATGCCGCAACCCATGCTTTCAACGAAGTGCAGGATTACATCGAGGGCTTGACATGGGACGGTACACCCCGGCTGGATACGCTGTTCATCGACTATCTGGGCGCGGAGGATTCGCTGTACAACCGCACTGTGTGCCGCAAGGCGTTCGTCGCGGCTGTCGCTCGTGCCATGCTTCCCGGCTGCAAGTACGACAATATGCTGATTTTGTGCGGCCCGCAGGGCATCGGCAAGTCAACGCTGCTTGACAAGATGAGCCTCGGCTTTTTCAATGACTCCATCAGAACGTTCGAGGGCAAGGAAGCATCTGAGCTTTTGCAGGGCGTGTGGCTGGTGGAAATCGCTGAGCTGGACGCTTTCAGGCGCTCCGACGTAACGTGCATCAAGCAGTTTCTCTCCCTGCGCGCTGACCGCTACCGCGCCGCCTATGGCCGTCACGTTAAGGATTTACCCCGCTGCTGCGTTTTCTTTGGCACTTGCAATCAGGTAGACTTCTTGCAGGACACGACCGGCAACCGCCGCTTCTGGCCCGTAGACGTGGGCATAATGCCGCACGACAAGACCGTGTTTAACGACCTGACGGATGACGTAATCCGGCAGATATGGGCGGAAGCCAAGGTGCGCTGGCAAATGGGCGAGTCACTGTATCTGACGGGTGAGGTGGAGGCGCTGGCGCGAGACAAGCAGGAAGAGCATCGTGAAGCCAGCGTGCAGGAAGGTTTGATTCTGGAGTTCATTGAGCGCCCCATCCCTGACGACTGGGTGAAGTGGGACATCGACCAGCGCCGGGCGTTCTGGAGCGGACTGGCGAAGGGCGGGGAAGAAAGCTACACGATGGTGGAGAGGGACAAGGTTTGTGCGGCGGAGGTGTGGTGCGAACTGTACTGCAAACCCATCAGCGATATGCGCAAATCGGATGCACGGGAGATTAACGCCGTGCTGGAACGGCTCCCCGGCTGGCATTCAATTCATGGCCGGTTTGGCAAAGCCTACGGTGATAAACAGCGTGGATTCAGCAAGAAATGATGGTAACATTCTCCCCCAAAAAGCGGGAACATTCTCGGAAAAGTGGTAACATTCTATGGGAACAATCTTTTTTATGTTACCAGCAAGCGGTAACATTCAATTTTTTCCAATTCGAGAATGTTCCCGCGAATGTTACCAGAAAAAATCTCAAAGCCCTTGAAAAATAAGGCTTTTTAAGTGAGTGGTAACATTGGAACATTCTTTCTTAATAGACTTTACAAATATGGGCGTTAGGGGCGCGCGCGAAACGCCTATCCGCCTGATCGTGCCCGTCTATACGCGCGCGGGCGCGCGAGAGTTACCAGTGGAGAAAAAGCGGGATGCCGACGCTCGAACGGCAGGATCGCCCGGTCTGGCTCACAGTTAAAAATATTTTCCCAAACCACTTGACAGGTTAAATTTATTGTGCTATCATTCAGCCATCAGCTAAATATATTGAGCTGAACATAAAAGGAGGTTGCCTATATGAAAAACCTTGTCAAGGTGTGCCGCTTCAAGGATAACGCTACCCGTCTGTATCAGCTTCCGACCTGTGTCGTTCTGGAACGCGGAACGATCGTTGAGGTGGAGCTGGCGAACGGCTCTACCGCCCTCGGCGTGACAGTCAGCACGAGCTACTGTGGTGACTACGAAGAGCGTCTGCTCCGTGACATGTTCAACATCTTGCCCGCTACGGATTTCAAGCGGGTGGTGGCCATTTACGATCGGCAGGAGGTCGCGTGGGGTGCAGCCGATAGCGCTGATGAAACCACCGGTGAAGCCGCTGACGAAACCGCCGATGAGACCCTTGACGCGACCACTGGTGAAGCCGCTGACAATCAGTAAGGACAGAGGGAGGGTTCAGCATGGACACAAAACACAAGCTCGGCGTGATGAAGGAAATCGAAGCCGCAAATAAGCGGCACGTCGAGGAATGGAAGCGCGAACAGGCAGGGCGCAAGATCACGGGTGTTCTGGTGGACGTGAAAACCGGAACTGTGGCCAAAGCGACCGTTGAAAAGAATCTCGACAGCTATTACGAGATTCTCAACTGCCGCTGCATCGACATCGTGTGGCGCGGCATCGGCGGCAAGCGGTTCTACATCGTCTGTGATGATGAAGCCCTGCTCACTTCCGAGCCCCGCGTGAGCGCGGTCGGCGTCAATGGTGAAATGATGCTGGCGGGTAATCTGTTCGTGGTGCAGACGGACGGCGGGGATGATCTGCAAAGCCTGACGGAGGCAGAAATCCGGCATGTGCTCCTCAACGCGAAGTGGCTTGTCAGTCTCGTTCACCACGACATCCGCTGCGTCCTGACCAACTGTACCTACTGAGCGGGAGGACAGACTATGGCAAAAGCCGCTCAAAACGTCGCCTCAGAGCAAAAGCCGTTTTGCAAGCGGCTTTTGTCTTTGGCGGGCAAATACAGCATTTGGGAGATCTGGTCGGACTTCATCAACGCCTTTGCGCTGGCCATTTCAAACAGCGTAGACAAAGCCCATTTCGATGAGCGCGAGGTCGCGTACCAACGCATTATGGCGAAGTATGACGCGAAGGAGCGGGAGGTTTTCCCGCTCCTTGCCGCTGATGTGGTGTGCGCGCTTGAACAGAACCCGGAACAGGACTTTCTCGGCAGCGCGTACATGGAGTTGGAATTGGGCAACGATCATGCTGGACAGTTTTTCACGCCCTATGACGTGTGCCGCCTGATGGCTGAGGTAAGCGTCCCCGGACTGGTTCAGCAGGTGATTCAGGACGGCTACGTCACGTTCAACGATTGCGCCTGCGGGGCAGGGGCTACACTGATAGCGGGGTGTCACGCCGCGGGGAAGAGGCTGCGGCTGCTCGGCCGCAACTGGCAGAACTGTGTGCTGGTTACGGCGCAGGACATAGATTCTTCTGTGGGGATGATGTGCTATATTCAGCTTTCGTTGCTCGGTGCGGCGGGGTATGTTAAGATAGGCAACAGCCTGACGGATCCCATGACCGCGGGCGACGACAGCAAAAACTACTGGTACACGCCCATGTATTTTTCAGACGTGTGGCGCTATCGCCGCATATTTCACAGCATCGACAAGCTAATGGGGCGCGAGAAAGATGCGCCCGGAAAGGATAAAGAAAATGGTTCATGAAATGACGGGCGACCTGCTGTCCTGTGATGCGGATTACATCTGCCATCAGACGAATTTCTATGGCGTGATGGGGGCGGGCGTTGCCGCGTCCATCCACAGCAAGCTGCTGTCTCCTGCCGCGTACAGCGCGTATCAGCGGCTTTGCCGCAAGATGGGGCGCGATCTGCTGGGTGAGGTGCAGTACCTTCCGGGCACTGCCAAAGACTCGGAGGGGCGGGCGTACATCGTGTTCAACCTGTTCTGTCAGGATGACAAGCCGCAGGCTGACGGTGGTCTGACCCGGTATGATTGTATGCGCTCCTGTCTGGAACAGGTGGAATGCTGGGCGCGTGAGAACGGCTGCCAGCGCGTCGCCCTGCCGGGAAATATGGGCTGCGGCATTGCTGGCGGCGACTGGCACACGGTGCGTCAGATCATCGAGGACGTATTCGGCAAGTCACCCGTGCCCTGCACCATCGTGTGGTGGAAGGGGCGCGCCTAATGAAGATGAACCTCAACGGGTATAACGCCTATACTGCCGTCCATAATGGCGGTCTCTACAAAGCCACCGTCTGGCGGACGGACGGCGAATACCCCTTTGAACTCCGGGTGTACTACGTCGATGACGCGGGCGCAAGGCATGAGGAGTTTTGCAAGTCTTATAAGGCCGCTTCTTCCGCTTTCGGGAAGCTCCAGCGGTATTTCAAGGGCGAGAGCGTGGTCTGGTCTGCGGACTGAAAGTTACCAGCAACTTGCCGTCAAGTTAAAGTGAACAGGCGTAAGGGTCAATGACTCTCACGCCTGCTTTTTTTATTCTTCGTCGTTCATCATCGGGGTAACGACCGCCTTGATGTATTCCGCCCGTCCCGCTTTGGGGAAACGATCACCGGAACGGTACATTCTGATCTGCGCCCGGTCGATCCCCGTCGCTCTGCCAATAGCCGCGTCGCTGATGCCGTACTCGCTGTATGCTTTCACCAACAGCCGCATGACTTCGTACTTGTCGCGGTCATTGTCTTTGCCCTTCAACTGGTCAGCGTATGCCGCCGAAATGCCCGCCATTTTCAAGTAAGACAGCACATAAGGCAAGCGCTCATTCTTGCACGTCGCCACGATGGAGGCAGCGCGGAAATAGTCGTCGCTGGTCAGCTCACGCGGTGGCACTTCGTCCTGTGTAGCCGCCACCCTGTACTCACCCGTCCTGCGGACAGCCGGTAGCACCTCATTTGTCACCCAGTGTTTGAAGCGTTTCGCGGCAGGGAGCTTGCTGGACAGGATGAGACTGTACAGCCCGGATTCGTTGATAATCAT
>ENA-UAHW01000097-UAHW01000097.1-human-gut-metagenome-genome-assembly--contig:-NODE-97-length-13599-cov-5.368724_pt1 | contig 13599 bp, 8 predicted proteins | sample MGYA00244412_ERZ654375 | MGnify/ENA primary metagenome ERZ654375 (study PRJEB26926, sample SAMN06165166) | human gut metagenome | biome: ENVO:00009003; feature: ENVO:2100002; material: ENVO:00002003...
ACGAGATGTAGAGAGGTCTCGTGGGCTCGGAGATGTGTATAAGAGACAGGTCAGCGCCGCCTCAAAGATGCTCAGGTGCAGCGCGAACGTTTCGTCATCAAACACCAGCGGAGAGCCGTCCACGCCGCCCGTCTGCGGGCCGGAGCCGGGAAAATGCTTCACGCAGGACATGACGGAATCAACGCCAATGCCATCCGTGCCGTTCTGCAAGCCCGTAATCGCCGCGACGACCATCGCCTTGGCGGTATCCGCGTCCTCGCCGTAAGTTTCCTGATTGCGCCCCCAGCGCGGGTCAGTCGCCAAGTCCGCGTTCGGGGAGAGGCTCATGCGGACACCCAGCGCCTTCATTTCCTGACGCTGAATGTCTGCCAGTTCCTGCACGAGTTCCGCGTCGCCCGTCGCGCCCAGCGTGATGGCGTCCGGCAGAATCGTCGTGTCGTTAATCCAGCTTGCGCCAATGACTGAGTCCATGGAGAAGACGACCGGGATACCCAGTTCGCTTTCTTCGCACAGGGACTGGACGTAGTTCATCTTCTCGCCCGCCGACTCCTTACTTTCCGCGAAGTAAGTGTACGTCAGCGCAAAGCCGATGTCCAGATCGCTGAACCAGCTTTCTTTGAGCGTGACCAGCGTCATGTGCGCCATCTGCGCCGCCTTGTTCTTGTCGCTCATGCGGCTCAGCAGGTCTTCCGTACGCTCTTCAGGCGTCAGACGCCAGTCTTCATACGGGTCAAGCTCGCCGTTTTTGTTCAAGTCCTTGAACTTGTATCCGTCCTGCTCCAGAATATCCAGTCCGGCAGTTTTCAGCACAATCTGCTTTCCTTCATATTCCTGCACGACCGTCGTCAATTCGACGACATTGCTTTCTTCCTCGTCCTCTTCCGCCAGCACACCGGGCGAAAGAAGCATCATCGCGGAAAGGGAGAGCGCCGCGACGCTTTTGAGCAGTTTTTTCATGAACCTTTCCTCCTTGTTGATTGCGCCGCGCATTACGACGCTGTGACCGCGCCTGACATCTGACCGCTGATGAGGTACTTGCCCATGAAGATGTACAGCACCAGCACCGGCAGCGCCAGAATCAGCGAACCTGCCATCTGCACGTTGAATTCCGCCGCCATCGTGCCCGCCAGCTCGTTCAAGGCAATGGTCGCGGGTTTGGAATCATAGCCGCCGAGCACCAGCGCGAACAGCATTTCATTCCAAATGGACGTACACTGGAAGACAAAGACCGTAATCGTCGCGATTTTCGTGTTCGGCAGGACGATTTTGCGGTAAATCTGCCATACGCCGTTGCCGTCAATCATCGCCTGACGAATCAGCGCGTCCGGCACGTCGGCGTAGTACCCGCGCATCATGACCGTACACATCGGCATACCGAAGACGGCGTGAACCAGCACAAGACCCCAGAGGTTATCGTAGAGGTCAAGGGCGTTGATGGTCTGCAAAAGCGGAATCAGAATCGCTTGGAAGGGCAAGTATGTTGCCGCGACCAGCGCGATAAAGAACACGTTGTTGAACCGGAACTTCCACTTGCTCAGTGCGTAGGCACAAATCGAGCCGAGGAATACCGATCCCGCCGCACCGAAGAGCGTCACCAGCAGGCTGGTCATCAGCGGCTGCGCAAGCTCCTCCATCGCGCTCTCGTAACCCTCCATTGTCCACTCTGACGGCGGTGTGATGGGCGTGGTCGTCATCACTTCACTGTTGGACTTGAAGGACGTCATCACCGTTCCCCAGAACGGCAGCATGTAGAAGACCAGAAACGCAATCATGATGAGGTAGTACACCACATGCAGCACGGTCATGTGCCACTTGGGTTTTATTTTCGTCGTCTGTGCCGATTGTTCCTGCTTGCTGCGCTCAATACTCAAATTATTTTGCATTTCATGCTCACTTCCTTCTGTTCGTCCAGTAGGTCAGCGGCAGAATCAGCACCAGCACCAGCGCAAGCAGGAAGCAGCTGATTGCCGCGGAATACGCGAAGTTGTTGTTCTGGAACGCTTCATTGTACATCCAAATCGGCAGCGTCCACGCGGCGGAGGTGGTGTAACCCACCAGCGACACGATGAAGTCAAACGAGCGCAGGGCGTACATCGCCAGAATCGTGATGCAGGAACCCATCGCGCCCTTGAGCTGCGGAATGATGAGTTTGAAGTAGATGCGCGGCATATACGCGCCGTCCAGCTTCGCGGCGTTGATGACATTGACCGGCACGTTCTTGATCGCGGCAAGGAAGATGACCGCAACGTAACCGGAGAACTGCCAGACCATCGCAATGATGATGGACAGCATGATGGTGGAGTTGCTCGACGCCCACATCAGGTGCCCAGCTTTCATCGCGGCAGAAACGTCAACGCCCAGAATCGAGAGGAAGGAATTCAGCACGCCGCCTGTCGGACGGTACATGTACGCCCAGACCGTGCCGGTCACGACGAAAGACAGCGCGAACGGCAGCAGAATCAGCGTGCGGAAGAGCGCCGTGCCGCGAAGCCCCTGATCCATGATGAGCGCCAGCCCCAGTCCCAGCAGCAGGCACAGAGGAATCAGGCAGAACAGCAGCAGCGTATTGCGCAGCGACGGCCAGAAGTCGGGGCTGGAGAACATCTTCGCGTAGTTGCCGAAGCCGCCCCAGCCGTAGCTTGCTTCCAGCTGCCCCGACTCCCAGTCGGACACGGAAACCCACAGGTTCCAGCCCAGCGAGACATACACGAAGTAAATCAGCAGCGCCGCCGGGATGCAGATCCAAATCAGCGGATGCCGTTGGAGAAAGTGGTGTACCGGGCCGACTGTTTTAGGCGCAAAGCGCAGCAGCAGCTGGTACACGAGAATCACCGCGACGATGATGGCGCAGAGAACCCAGAACCTGTCATGGGAAAAGGTCATGAACGCCAGATTCTCAAAAAATTCAGAAAATTGTTCCATGGGCAAATCCCCTTCTGTTGCATTCTGTTCGAGGTTTTGCTATCAGCTTTGAAGAAAGCCCGTACAGGCTTGGGCAATTCCGCTGCGCCTGTACGGGCTGATACATCATTCGCCGTAGCTCAGACCCCAGCCGTAGTCATACAGCGGGTTTTCAAGGTCGAAGGACACATCGCCTTCCTGATTGCGGACAGAATCCATATCCCGCGGGAACTGCAAGGGCGTCTTGCCCGTGGGGTTGTTCAGCCCGAAGAGCGTTTCCGCAATCGCGATGCCGCCCTGCGAGCCCGGATAGTACGCTTCCAGAATCGCGTTCGTATTCTCGTCGCACCACGTCAGGATGTAGGGACGTCCGCCCGTGACGACCGTCACCATCGGCTTGCCGCTGGCTTTCGCCGCTTCGAGGATTTCCTGCTGACTGCCGGTGATTTCCAGCGTGTCGTAGCCCCACGGCGGATCGTGCTGATAGCTCGGTTCGCCGACGGACACGATGATGATGTCCGCATCCTTCGCCAGCTCTGCAATGCGCTCAACGTTGTCGGATTCATAGATGACCGTTGCATTTTCGCCTGCGTAAGCCGCCACTGCGTCCGCAATGGTCGAGCCCTCCTGCGCGGAAGACCAGCCGCCGACCAGCGAGTCCATGTCGCCGGCGCGCGGGCCGCAGACCAAAATCGTCTGCTTCTCGTTCTGTTTGAGGGGCAGGATGCCGTCGTTCTTGAGCAGCGTCATCGCCTTGCGAGCCGCCTCAAGGTTCACCGCCTGATGTTCCTCGTTGCCGACGAACTGCACGGCGTATTCCACGTCGCAGTAGGGATTCTCGAACACGCCCAGTTCGAACTTCGCCTTGACGATGCGCGTCGCCGCCGCCGTCAGGATGTCTTCGTCAATCTTGCCCGCGTTTGTCAGTTCTTCCATCTGGTCAATCAGGCGGATGGATTCGCCGCCGATGCCGTCCACACGGCTCTCGGTGATGCCAATCAGGATGGCTTCTTCGTCGGACACTTCTTCACCCATCATCGTGCCGCGGCCTTCCTGAATCGCCCAAATCATGCCCCAGTCGGTCTGGATGATGCCCTCAAAGCCCATTTCGTCGCGCAGCAGGTCTTGCAGCGTCGCCTTCGAGCCGATGGCGGAGTTCTCCATGTCCAGCTCCAGCGGGACAGAGTAGTACGGCATGATGGAAGCGATGTTGACTTCCAGCGCCGCATAATACGGCTTCAGGTGAATTTGCAGCGTTTCCGCGCTGGAAATGATGGGCGAGGTGTCCTTGCCCTCCATCTGCGGCCCAGCGCCGGGGAAATGCTTCATGCAAGCCACGATTGCGCCGGTGTTCAGCCCGTCGCGCCCATTCTGGAACGCAACGACCTGCGCCGTGACCATCTTCGTGACAAGGTCAGGGTCTTCGCCGAACGTCTCCATGACGCGCCCCCAGCGGGGTTCAGAGGCAATGTCGGCTTCGGGAGACAGCGTCATGCGGACGCCGATGGCGATATGCTCATCGCGGGCAATTTCCGCCAGACGGGTGACAAGGTCTTCGTCGCGGGTTGCCGCCAGCGCCAGATTATGCCCGGTAACGGTCGCGCCGGAGACGTAAGACAGGCCATGCACGGAGTCCATCGACACCAGCACCGGCACGCCCAGACGAGACCCCTCAGCGTACTCCTGAATCGTGTTCATGGACACCGCAGCCGCTTCCACGCTGTTCAGTTCGCGAATCAGCAGCATGCCGATGCCTTCCTTATTGCACCACTTGTTCAGGTAGGATGGAATCTTGCCATCGGCGCGCGGCAGGTACGTCGGGTGCTGCATCTGCGCAATTTTCTCGCGCACCGTCATCTGCCCGACCAAGTCCGCCGTGCGGGTGTCAGCATCCAGTCGCCAGTCCTCGTAGGGGTCAAGCGTGCCGTTGCTGTTCAAGTCGATAAACTGGTAGCCGTCAACTTCGATGATGCTCTTCACATGGGGATTGAGCGTTGGCTGGGTGTAGGTTTTTTCCTCCGCCATCGCGGGAGCAGCCCACAGTCCGGCTGTAAGCGTCAGCGCACCCAGCATCGCCAGCGAGCGCCGCATCCATTTCTTAGTCAACAAGGTTCCATTCTCCTTTCACGCCAGCTTCCTTGAGGATGTTGACGATCTTATTCGCGAAATATTCCGCGTCGTGGTCACTGGACGTAGCGAACTCCTGCACCTGCGTCTGAAGGCTCATAGACGCGCTCCAAGGCAGCGCCGTACCATGGGTGAAGCTGGGATAACTGCGGATCGTGTCGCTGATCAGTTCGTTCTTGAACTTAAGGGTCAGTTCGTTGTAGCAGTCATCCGGGGTATCGGTGTAGGGCGAAATGGATTCCTTCAAAGCGGAGAACCGCTGCTGAACCGGCGTGCTGGACACGTTGTACGCCCAGCGCAGACCCGCCTCGACATCCGCCGAGTCATTGCTGACGACGAAGCCGTCGATGTTCATGCCAAACCAGCCGTCCGTGCCGGGGAACGTGAAGATGCCGTAGTCCTTGCCGTATTCCTGCCCCATGCTGGTCATCAGCGGCTGCATCCAAGTACCCATAATCTGCATGGCATACGTCCCGGCGACAACCTGACCGCTCGCTTCGTACCAGTCGCGGCTGGAATGGTCGGGCGCGACGTAATCCATCAGCTTGGCGTAAGTCGTCAGCACCTTCGTCACGTCCTCGACGTTATAGATGCCGTTGATGAAGTCCTGATAGATTTTAGGGTCAGTGCCCATCATGATGTCCTCGAACACCTGGCACGCAGGCCAGCCCTTGCGGTCGCCGAGGTCAATCGGGTACTCGCCGTCGGGCATTTTCGCCGCCAGCTGGTCGCAGATGTCCCAGAACTCGTCCCATGTGATGTTCTCGTGATCCGGAATCGCAATCCCGTACTTCTCAAACACATGGATATTGTAGAAGATAACATTCGTCTTGTGGATGCCAATCGGCACGACGTAGTTCTTGCCGTCGGGCGCGGTCAGCAAGTCCTTGATGCCCGGCAGGATGCGCTCGTTGAGCTTCGCGTAGTCCCACAGCTTGGACAAATCCAGCAGCATGTTCGCATCGAGGTACGGCTGAATTTCCTGACCGGGATGCGCCTGGAATGTTTCAGGGCTCTTGCCCGCCTGCTGAAGCACCTTGACCTTCATAACCATGGCGCCGCCAGCGCCGCCCGGAATGGCGTTCGACTTCGTTTTCACCTTGCCGTACGCACCCTTGAATTCGTCGATGACGGATTCAATCGCATCCTTCTCGCCGCCCGCCGTCCACCAGTGGTAGACGTTGACTGTGCCTTTCGCAGAGGTATCCTCCAGCACAGCGGCGAAATCAATGTCATCGGCGCTGCGCTTCTCGCGCTTGGCGGCAAAGGCACTGGTCGTCAGCGACGTAATTGCCAGCACACCCGTCAGCAGCAGCGCACCGAATTTTTTCAGCTTCATTGCTTGTTCCTCCTCTGAGAATACAGGGAATCTGTTACTCTTCCACGAACGTCATCGTCGCCCACAGGCTGGGGTTCTCGTCCACGTTGTGCATCGTGGGCTTGCGGTCGCGGCCGTCCAGCTGCGCGGAGTACTGCATCCGCAGGCTGTGAATGCCGGGGCACGGCAGGTCAACGTCAAGGATGGAGAAGTCAAAGCCAACGGTCGTGCCCGCAGCGGGAACCAGCTGCGCGATCTTATCATTGGAGAGGTTGTGCAGCGGGATCTTGCTTTCAAGGATGTAGCCGCCCATTTCCTTGTCGCGGACGGTCACGGCTTCGTAGTCGTCGAACACCAGCTCGTCACCGTATTCACCCTGTGTCTCCCAGCCGAGATTGTCAGCGATCATGTCGCGGTCAATATAGTTGAAGAAGTCATATTCGTCCGTGGACTGCACGATGCGCCAATCGGTCGCTTCGTACGCTGTACGGTTCGGGTCGGCGTTGGGGTTGGTGCTGAAGAAGAGGATGATGGCATCCAATTCATCCAGCGGGAAACCTTCGCGGTAGACAAACGGCGTGTCATCCCACACCTTCGCGGCGATGTAGAGGTTCTCTTCATCCCACATGGCGTAGATTTCCATCGAGCAGTCCGCTTCGCCGTCCCAGTGCTCAATCTGATCGACAATCTGCTTCTCGCTGTCAATGCGCAGGCAGCGGCTCGTGTCCCACTCGCTCAGGTCGCCGTCAATGACGACGTTCTTAGCGCGCGGGGCTTCCAGATTCGCGTCGGAATACGCCAGTGCAGCGGGGGCCGCAGCAAACATAGCCAGTGCCAGCACGGATGCGGCTGCCTTGCGAAGCCATCCAAAGTGTTTCATGTCTCGTTCCTCCCTTTCAACATCGGAAACAAACTCAATTCGCACCATAGCGGTGCTTTCGTGATTCAGTATAATCCCAGCGCCTGTTTTGAACAAGGGAAAATCCAGCACTGCTATTGGGAAAATACAAAACACAACCAAACTTCTTTATGCGCTATTCGCTTTTTGTGCGTTTCAGTCAACATGGGGTACTTTTCTTTTGCATTTTCTCTGTGCATGTGCTATACTGCTTCCATCAGCACAATGCGAAATAGAAAGGACGGCATGTATGCGAAAACTGACGTGTATGCGAATGAGCGCGAAAATGACCATCCTGTTTTCTGTGATTGCCGCCTGCATGATTGCCGTCAACTCTGTTCTGGCGACGCTCTCCGAGATACAGAACATCCTGCTGTACGAGGAAGACAACCTGAACGCGATGGCGAGCAAAATTGTCGCGGCGTTCGAGCAGAACATCACCGTCATGGGCTATGCGCTGGACGGCTTGAAGCAAGATAACGACTTCATGGCTGCGCTCAATACCATCTACACATTAGGCGAAGACATGGAGACGACGTCCGAATACCATCAGGCACAGAACACGCTTTCCGCCGCGCTTTTCCATGAGCCGCTGAACGACTACTTCTACCGTATCAACGTGCTGACAATGGACGGTTTCTACCTGTCCAGCCGCTACGAAACGATTGGTCTGCTGGAAAACTACTCGGATGAGCTGCGCACCGTCATGCACCGTCTGCCCTACCTGAACGAGCGCAACCGGGGGCTGAGCCAGAAGACGCTTGTCCGCCCGCACATTGACCCGTGGTTCGTCGCGCGCCCGATTTCTATCTATACGCTGATGTCCCCTGCCGTTTATCACGGCAAACAGATCGGCTTTGTGGAGGTCAATGCGCTTTCAACCGACCTGTTCGACATTTTTTCTTCCAACGACATGGCAGGATTCCGCGCCACCGCCTACGACGCGGACGGCCGCCTGTTCCACCGCAATTTCGATGACACCATCGACTACTCCGCCGCCGAATACGGCAGCATGACCGAGTGCAGCGACGAAAACGGCGACACCTACTACGTCGTCAAGGAGCATTGCAGCTGGCTGGGCTTCGACATTTATGCCGCCCAGCGTACCGCGGTTTTCGAGTCGTCCATCCACTCCGTCATCCTCCACCATGTGCTGGTCAGTCTGCTGGTGCTGTTCATCGCAGAAGTGTTCATCATCCTCTCGTCGCATCAGCTCAGCCGCTCGATTCTGCGCCTGACGCGCAAGGTTTCCCAGCTGTCCGACCCGGCGGCAATAGCCGAGCGTCCCCTGCTGCCCGAAGAAATGCCGAAGGTCACGAACCCGCGTGACGTAGAGATGCGCGAACTGGAGGACGTGTTTGACAAGCAGGTAATGGAGCTGAAAACTGCCATGCGCAACGACGCAGAACTGCGCGAGAGCAATCTCCGTTCACGGCTGAACGCGCTGCAGGCGCAGATTAACCCCCACTTCATTTACAACACGCTCAACATCATCTCTGCAAAGTCGATGGAGGCCGGGAACGAGGAGGTCATCGACATCTGCGGGAAATTTGCCCAGATGCTGCGCTACTCCACCGACCTGCGCAGCAAAACCGCGACGCTCCAGGAGGAAATCGCCCACGTTCGCAATTATCTGGCACTCGCGAAAGCTCGTTTGGAGGATCGGCTGGAATACACCATCGACATACCGGACGCTTTCTCGCATCTGACACTGCCGAAGCTCTCCCTCCAGCCCATCGCGGAAAACGCCATTTCCCACGGCTATCAGGGGTCAAGCGGCACAATTCACATCACCATTTCCGGCACGGTCGATGAGGACGGCTGCCTGCACCTGCTGATTTGCGACGACGGCTGCGGCTTCGGGGAGGAAATTCTGTCGCACCTGCGGGAAGAATTCAGCCGCATTGAAGCGGGTGAACTGACCGAGCCGGAAAACACGTCCGCCCATATTGGGCTTGTCAACACCTATCGCCGCCTGTTCTATTTCAGCCGCGGCGCAATTCGGATGCGCGTCCGCAATGACGGCGGCGCAGTGGTCGAACTGATTGAAACGCGCACCAGTGAGGAGGAAGACGATGTACACCATTCTGATCGTAGATGATGAGCGTCCCGCGCAGACGTTCCTCAAAGCCATCTGCCAGAAATACTGCCCTGCGTTTGACACCATTCTGCTCTCCGGCAGCGCCGACGATGCCCTCCGGCTGATGGCGCAGCAGCACGTCCATGTGCTGGTAACGGACATCAGTATGCCGGGCATCAATGGCATTGAATTGGCGCAGCGTGTCCGGCAGCTGTATCCGCGGACGCATACAGTGATTGTCTCCGGCTACGCGGAATTTGAGTTCGCGCGCGGGGCAATTCAGGCGGGCGTGGATGATTATCTGCTCAAGCCCGTGGAAATCCAGAGTTTCCGGCAAATTCTCGACCGAATCCGCGAAACGCTCGATGCAGAAGCAAACAACCTGATGGAGGAAACGCTGACTCGCCTGCTCTGCGGTGAAGCAGTCGATGAGCCGCTGCTCTGCTCTCTGTTTTCCAGCCGTATGATGCGCTTTGCGCTTGTCCGACAGGGTAATTTGTTCACCGTACGCTTCGCAAAATTCCGCACCGCGCAGCTTCGGCAGGTTCATCAGGCGGGCTGGATTGCGTTTTATGGGCGCGATGAACAGGAAACCATTCTCCTGCGCAGCAGTGCCGACCGGCAGAAGCGTTTTCCCGACGAGCTGTCCGACCTGCTTAAAGCCGACTTCCCGGATCTGCCCTGTACGGCGATTTACGCGCCGGAAGATGCCGACATCCTCACCTTGCCGCAGTTTTTGAGCCGCGCTGCAGGGCGCATGGTGAATACCGTCGTCATCGGCAAGGGGCAGCTTGTTCCGCTGAACGCACCGCAAAGTGCCTTACAGCCGTCCGTCCTGTCCGCTGCGACAAAAAAGCGCCTTGCGTCATTCGTCGAAACAGGCAATACACGGATGCTGAAAGAGCTGTTTGTGTCCCTTGCAATCGAGTGGAATCAGAATGCCCTGCCGCAGATTCAGGCGGAAGACCTGTGCTACCAGCTGATTCTGTACACGGCGGACTTGGGCGTTCCCGGCCCCAAAAGGAAGCGCGAGCAGATTCTGCGCGAGGCAAACGAACTATACGGCAGCGCCTCCTCCTACGGCGACCTGCTGGCGAGCCTGTACTCCCTGATTTTTGAGGAAGGGTTCATCCGTGACAAGAACGTCAGCGCGAACGAGCTGGCGAATACACGCTGAACTACATTCGCGAAAACTACGCCCAGCCGCTGAGCATCCCGCGTATCTGCACCGATGTTGGCATCAGCCAGATGTACCTGTCGCGCCTGCTGCGCAAGTATGCCGGAACGACGTTCAACACCTTCCTAACGCAGTGCCGCATGGACGCCGCGAAGCAGATGCTGCGTGAACATCCGGACATTCTGCTGCATGAAGTGGCGGCGTGCGTCGGGTATGACGACCAGTCGTATTTCAGCAAGATTTTCCGCAATGAAACAGGCATGACGCCATCGCAGTATGCTGCGACGTTTGCGGCAGATGCGCCGACTCAGCCGCCGAAAACGTGATTTTTCCTTTTTGCCGCCAATCAACTGGCGGCTTTTTTGCTTCTCATCCGTTTTTCATTGCGGAAAAAAGCGTCACTTTTGCCCGTTCCCCTTGCAAATCAAGCAAAAATCGGCTATGATAAGATTGTGGTATTTTGAGCCTGTGATAAGGCTTTTGACGGAGGGATTTCAGCGTGTCCGATAGATTATCGAAGATTCGCAATTTCTGCATTATCGCCCATATTGACCATGGCAAGTCTACGCTGGCTGACCGCATTCTGGAAACGACGGGCGTTTTCCAGAAGCGCGAGATGGTGGAGCAGATTCTGGACAGCATGGAGCTGGAACGCGAGCGCGGCATCACCATCAAGTCCAAGGCGGTGCATATGCACTATACCGCCAAAGACGGCAAAACCTACACGCTCAACCTGATTGACACGCCCGGCCATGTGGACTTCACCTACGAAGTCAGCCGTGCGCTGGCGGCGTGCGAAGGCGCGCTGCTGGTGGTGGACGCGACGCAGGGCATTGAGGCGCAGACGCTGGCGAACTGCTATATGGCGCTCGACCATGACCTCGAAATCATCCCGGTCATCAACAAAATTGACCTGCCCAGCGCACAGCCGGAAGAAGTCCGGCAGGAAATTGAGGACGTTATCGGGCTGGATGCGTCCTACGCGCCGTGCGTGAGCGCGAAAACCGGTCTGAACATCGATCAAGTGCTGGAAGCAGTGGTGAATTACGTTCCTGCGCCGCAGGGCGACGAGAACGCGCCGCTGCAGGCACTGATTTTCGATGCGTTCTACGACAACTACCGCGGTGCAATCTGCTTCATCCGCGTCAAGCAGGGCACAATCCGCACGGGAATGCGGATGCGCATGATGGCGACGGGCGGCGAGTTCGACATTGTGGAAGTCGGCACGTTCGCGCCGGGTTATCAGCCGTGCGACGAATTAAAAGCGGGCGACGTAGGCTATGTCGCGGCCTCCATCAAGGATGTGCGTGAAACCCGCGTCGGCGACACAATTACCGACGCCATGAATCCGGCGGATTGCCCCCTGCCCGGCTATCGGCAGGTGACGCCGATGGTCTACTGCGGCGTGTATCCGGCGGACGGCGCGGACTATCCGGCGCTCAAAGATGCGCTGGAGAAGCTGCGCATGAACGACGCTTCCCTTTCTTTTGACCCGGAAACGTCCGTCGCACTGGGCTACGGCTTCCGCTGCGGCTTCTTGGGGCTGCTGCACATGGACATCATCACCGAGCGGCTGGAGCGCGAATGGGACTTGAACCTTGTCACCACCGCGCCGAGCGTCATCTACCGCATCACGAAAACCGACGGCACGGTGCTGATGTGCGACAACCCGATGGCGCTGCCGCCCATTGGCGAAATTGCCATGATGGAAGAGCCGTTCGTCCACGCGGAAATCTTCACGCCGCAGGACAGCGTCGGCACGATTATGGACTTGTGCCAAGATCGGCGTGGCATCTTCCTTGACATGCAGTACGAGGGTACGCGCGTCAAGCTGAATTACGACATTCCGCTCAACGAAATCATCTTCGACTTTTTTGACCAGATTAAGAGCCGCAGCCGCGGATACGCCTCGTTCGACTACGAATTCAAGGACTACCGCGAGAGCCAATTGGTCAAGCTGGATATTCTGCTCAACGGCGAAATCTGCGACGCGTTCTCCATCATCGTTCACCGCGACAAGGCGTACGGGCGCGGGCGCTCCATCTGCGAGAAGCTCAAAGACGTCATCCCGCGGCAGATGTTCGAGATTCCGATTCAGGCGGCCATCGGCGGCAAGGTCATCGCGCGTGAAACCGTCAAGGCGATGCGCAAGGACGTGCTGGCAAAGTGCTACGGCGGCGACATCAGCCGAAAGAAAAAGCTGCTGGAAAAGCAGAAAGAGGGCAAGAAGCGAATGCGGCAGTTCGGCACGGTGCAAGTGCCCAGCGAGGCATTCCTTGCCGTGCTGAAGATGGACAGCAACTGACGCTGTCAGGAGGAAAAAACATGCTGTACCGCAAGGCTCAGGTCAGCGACCGCTGGCTTCGTGCGCCGCTCCAAGCGCCCACTGCGCTGCATCAGCCGCTTTCCTACATTTCCCGCAGTCACATTGCCGACGTGTTTGCGTCGCAGGAGAACGGGCGAAAGGACATTTCCGTCTGCTTCACGGGGCATCGGGCGATTCCGCCGCAGGAGCTTCCTGCGCTGACAGAGCGGCTTGACCGGGTGCTGGAAGCACTGTATCAGCACGGGTTTCGGGATTTTATCTGCGGCGGCGCGCTGGGGTTTGACACGCTGGCAGCACAGCGCATTCTGCTGATGCGGACGCACCATGCGGATGTTCGGCTTCGGCTGGCGATTCCGTGCAGCACGCAGTCCTCACGATGGAAAGCGTCGGATTGCCTGATTTACGAGCAGCTGCTGTATGCCGCCGACGAGACAGTTGTCCTCTCCAGCCACTACTATGAGGGCTGCATGTACATGCGGAATCGGTACATGGTGGACAACAGCGCATTTTGCGTCTGCTACCTGAATCGGCAGAAGGGCGGCACGATGTACACCGCGCTCTACGCCATGCAGGAGGGGCTTCCGCTGCTGAATTTGGCAATCGCCAGCGACTGCGAGCGCCTGATTCAGGAAACAAAGGTATGAAAAAAGCAGGTGGAATGCTTGTTTCCCCTGCTTTTTATACTAGAGTGTGTTTCTAAAATGAGACCGGTGCAGTTTCTGTCTCTTATACACATCTCCGAGCCCACGAGACCTCTCTACATCTCGTATGC
>ENA-UAHW01000109-UAHW01000109.1-human-gut-metagenome-genome-assembly--contig:-NODE-109-length-12865-cov-4.204996_pt1 | contig 12865 bp, 9 predicted proteins | sample MGYA00244412_ERZ654375 | MGnify/ENA primary metagenome ERZ654375 (study PRJEB26926, sample SAMN06165166) | human gut metagenome | biome: ENVO:00009003; feature: ENVO:2100002; material: ENVO:00002003...
ACGCTCGGTGTGGTTGAGCGCGGAATGCTGCACCGCCACGCGGCGGCCGAACTGCCCTTTTAACCGCAGGATCATCTGCGGGGTCAGGCTGATCTCCGGCACCAGCACCAGCGCCTTGCGGCCAAGTTCCAGACAGCGGGCAATCAATTTTAAAAATACCAGCGTCTTGCCGCTGCCGGTGGTGTGCCAGATATATCCGCCGCCCGCGATGGTGCCGTACTTCTTGTAGTTGTTGGCGATTTCGATGCGGTTCAAAATGCGCTCGGTGGCAACAATCTGGTAGGGACGCATGACCAGCAGCATATTTTCCGCCGTGAACACGCAATAGCGAATTAGGATGTTCAGAATGGTGTGCTTGCAGAAAAAGGTCTTGGTAAAGTCCACAAGGTCGGGGATGACTCGGTTATTTGCATCCGCCCAGAAGGACGTAAACTCAAAACTGTTGCTGGTTTTCGACTGCTTGGCCTTCTGCGCCTTCGCGTCCTTAATGTGGTTGAAGCGGGTAGTGTTGGAGTAATATTTCGTGTTCGTGCCATTGGAGATGACGAAAATCTGCACGAACTCATACAGCCCGCTGGAGGCCCAGAAGCTATCCTGCTGATAGCGGTCAATCTGGTTGAACGCCTCCCGAATGGGCACACCGCGGCGTTTCAGCTCAATGTGAACCAGCGGCAGACCATTGACCAGCACCGTCACATCATAGCGATTATCATGCGCAGCGCCCTCCTTGGCGGAGATGGCGTATTGATGGATGACCTGCAAGCTGTTGTGGTGAATGCACTTTTTGTCGATGAGCTGAATGTTTTTGCTCTCCCCGCTGTCCCGGCGAAGCACCTGCACATAGTCCTCTTGAATCAGGCGCGTCTTTTCAAGAATGCCGGAATTGCTATTCGCCAGCACCTCGTTCCAGAAGCGCGTCCATTCGCCGTCAGTGAAGCGGTAATCATTCAGCTTTTCAAGCTGCGTGCGCAGATTGGCAATGAGGTCGGCTTCTTTGTGGATGGCAAGGCGCTCATAGCCAAGCTCGCAAAGCAGGCGGATGAACTCGTTTTCCAAGTCAGCTTCGCTCTGGTAAGCCTCCGAGCGCTGGGATTGCGGCGTATATTCGGCGACAACGGTACTTTCGTCGCTCTGAGAAACGATATTAAAGTAGCTCACGGGCTACCTCCTTCCGGGTCAATCTGCCGGGGTGAACGATAGCAGATTGTCCCTGTAATATTCGTATTGCTTCTGTCTTGCTTCAATTTCGGCGGGGAGACCGGAGGTGAGGTCGGTGCAGAGGGTGGAGAAGTGGTCGAGGATGGCAATGATGCGCTTTTGCTCTGCAATAGACGGTACTCTGATTTTTGCTTTGCTGATGTTGTCGTTGTAGAGCCTTGCAATAGTGCCGCCTTCGGATACCGCCCACGGCTGAAGCTGATAACAATAAAACAAGTAGCGGTTCAGTACGATGCTTTCATCGTTATCAACCCATACGATGTTGGAATCTTGGTAATAGGCATCTTCGCCGTCATAAATGACAGTTCTGCCGATTGTTCCGGCAGCAGAAATCAGGACATCTCCCTTTTTCGGGAACGAATATGCTTTTCGGTACTCCTCGAACTTTTCACGCGAGATATAGGCATCAGGCGTTTTACCGAATGTTCCGATTTTATAAAAGGGAACGTCTCCATTAGGAGCAGTTTCGGCTTTCATAATCCGCTTACACATTGATACTTTACCGATACTGCCGAGTTCGATAGAAATATACCCGAAAACATATTGACACAGGCGAATCAAGGCGTTATACTCGTCTGTCTGTCTGTCTGTCTGTCTGTCTGTCTGTCTGTCTGTCTGTCTGTCTGTCAAGACAATTTCATCCTGTGCGGCAAACGTCAAGAGTTGGTCGCGGTAGAACTCGTATTGTTTCTTTCGGGCTTCGATTTCGGCGGGCAGGCCGATGTTTAGGTCGGAGCAGATGGTGTCGAAGTTGTCGAGAACATGGATCAAACGTTCTTGTACATGCATATCGGGAACGGGCAAGGTCATTTCTGCCAGCGAAGATAAGCCTATCGTTTTTTGTGCCGCTCCCTTTGCGGCTTTGTCTGCCTGCGCTTTGAAAGCACTACTTTGCATTGCGTGGAACATATATCGTGGCTTGATATTTTCCGGCCTTGGGCGAAGAATTGCAATATGTCTTTGAAACACGAATTCGGAGTCTTGTTCAATACACACAGGAATTCCGTAAGAGCCTACAACAGTATAGAGAATATCCCCGCTATGCGGTTTTCGCTTATCTGCAAGTGCATCATAATAAGAACGTGGAACAAACATCGTATTTGAAAAATCAATTTTGTTTTGCTCTGTGATATTTGAAATCGTGATAAATGGAACTCCGTCGCTTGCTTTTGGTGGGGGCATGTGATCTCCATCAGCAATTGACTCACAAATATCTACCAATTTGCAAATCTTTGTTTTAGAAGAATGCGTCAACAACATATCTCTATAATATGCATACTGCTGTTTTCTTGCGATAAACTCCTTTGAAAGGATTTCGGTTAAGTCTCCTGTAAGCTCTGTGAATGTATCCAGTATACGGACAATTTCGCGCTGGATTTCAAGGGGAGGGACGGGAATTTCAAAATCTTCCGTCACAGGCAAAGAAATTTGCGGCAATGACCCCATTCCAGCGGCAGCACTCCGAAAATACTCTATGTTATTTTTGAGTACATAATAGAGGAATTTCACAGAGACTGGATTTTCGGTAGTATACGCCCACATTTCATTCTTGAATGTGAAAGGCTTATCGTAATAAACAGCGTCTATTACGCCACGAGACTGGACAAGCACCGCGGGAACACGAGTAATGTTGGCATTAGGAATGTCGATTTCTTTGGCATTGATAACTGTTTTTCCACCAGCAAATATTCTTATTTCACCTTGTGGGTTTTCGATTTCCTTCATTTTGCTGGCGGTGATGGGTGTGCCCTTTAAGCGTTGATATACTTCCTTGATTTTCTTAAACTCAACCCCGTTTGGGCATAGCTCCTGAATCAATTCGGTTAATCTACTCATAATTAGTCTCCTTAGAAACATTACATTCTTCGCATGAGATGCTGAGGATAATCTTGCAAATATTTCTGAACTCTGTCACCTCTCATATCAATAAAGCATAATGGTGGCGGTTGAAAGTTTATGTTCTCATTATGTTTATATGGCATATACCAAATGACAAAATCCAAACCAGACCCGAATAAACACTGCATGAATCGTCTGTCTCTATATGGAATGTGCGGTAAAGATAGTATTTTATAAGCACGGCTTGGATTAAAAGGGGTCGCTGCGTCCATAATATTACTGTGCTGTAAGTATGATTCTGTCTCATCCATAACTAAAAATCCTATTTTGAAACCCGGATGTAGTTCACGACATGTGGGAATACGCTCAACATGAGAAGAAAGCACTTTTTGTGTATGCTTATAATAGTTCTGATAATTATGAACCTCGTCATAATTTCCATCAACGGCAGCATTTACAAATATATTATCTTCCGGTGTATTCGGAAAGTGCTGTTTAAGCTCGAGCACCAGTTCTTTTTCTCTTTTTAGTACCGGGTTAGCGTATTTTGTTTTACCGCGCTTTGTTGTTATAAGAGTTTCGCTATCATTAACTCGCATAACATCAAACATTAGCCTATGGTCTTGTGAAAAAAAGTCTGGTGGATCGCTTGCATGACTATTATTAGCTGTCCACTTATGCCAATCTCGTATTATTGCATTATAGAGTGTCCTTTCAAATTTACTATTTGTCAAGAATGCGGTATCACTACGCGATACTATTCGTACATCATTTACTATGTTTTCCTCGTTATCAAATCGTCCCATAGGGCTCATCCCTCAATCTCCCCAATAATCCGGTCGATTTCTTCCCGCAGTTTCTGCTCCCGTGCCACAATCTCGGCAATCTCCGCGTTCAGCTGCACAATGTCAATCTGCTCCCGCGTGTCTTCCTGCTCCACATAGGTGGAAACAGACAGATTGTAGTTGTTCTGCGCGCTGCCGACTTCCGCGTTCGGCACAAGGCGGGCAAAGTGCGGTTCGTCCTTGCGTTCCGCCACCGCCGACACAATGCGCTGAATATTTTCATCGGAAAGGCGGTTGTTCTTCGTGACCTTCACAAACTCCTTCGACGCATCCACAAACAGAACCGCGTTGTCCGGTTTGCTCTTTTTCAGCAGCATAATGTCCACGGAAATCGTCACATTCAGGAACAGGTTGGAGGGCAGCTGAATGATGGCGTCCACGAAGTTGTTGTCCACCAGATATTTGCGGATTTTCTGCTCTGCGCCGCCGCGGTACATAATGCCGGGGAAGCAGACGATAGCCGCCGCGCCGTTGTTCGCCAGCCACGAAAGGCTGTGCATAATGAACGCCATATCCCCCTTGGAAGCCGGAGCCAGCACACCGGCAGGGGCAAAGCGCGGGTCGTTGATGAGCAGCGGGTTCTTGTCGCCCTCCCACGGCACGGAGAACGGCGGATTGGAGACAATCAGCTCAAACGGCTGGTCGTCCCAATGCTGCGGACTGAGCAGCGTATCCTCCCGCACGATGCTGAACTTGTCAGGATCAATGCTGTGCAGGAACATGTTGATGCGGCAGAGATTGTAGGTCGTCAGGTCGATTTCCTGCCCGTAGAATCCGTGGTCGATGTTCTCCCTGCCCAGCACCTTCGCCACTTTCAGCAGCAGCGAGCCAGAACCACAGGCAGGGTCATAGACCTTGTTGATTCGCGTTTTGCCGATGGTGCCGAGGCGTGCCAGCAGCTCCGAAACATCCGCAGGGGTGAAATACTGCCCACCCTTTTTCCCGGCATTCGCGGCGTACATGCCCATCAGGTACTCATAGGCATCGCCGAACAAATCAGGATTCATGCCATCGGTGGAGAAAAGCGGCATCTGCGCCACGCCGTTCAGCAGCTCCACCAGCACCTTGTTCCGCTTGGCGACGGTTTCGCCGATGGCCTTGCTGTTCACGTCGAAATCATCAAACAGACCGGCGAAGTCGCTTTCCGCCTCGCCGCTGGCAGCGCTGCTTTCGATGTGGTTGAATACCCGTTCCAGCGTTTCGTTCAGGTTCTCGTCCTTATCCGCGCGGGCGAGGACGTTGCAGAACAGTTCCGAGGGCAGGATGAAGAAGCCCTTTACCGGTATCATCTCTTCACGGATTGTTTCGGCTTCATCATCGGAAATCCGAGCATAGGAAAAATCGTTGTTACCAGCTTCATGTTCGCCTTTGTCAATGTAAGCCGCGAAGTTCTCCGAAATGTAGCGGTAGAACATCGTGCCCAGCACATAAGACTTGAAATCCCACTCCGCCACATGCCCCGCGTGGACAAGGTCGGTAGCGATTTTGTAGATTCGGCGGAACAGCTCGTCCCGCTCCTGCTCGTTCTTTCTGTCAGCCATCGTTGTTGCTCCTTCAAGGCAATCCATGCCGTTTCTATTTCGGTAAAGCCGTTCTCCATCCAGAAGACTAACAGCATTATAGCATATATCTATCATTTCCACAATGCGGCGTAGGGAAAATGGAGGATTTTTGGCGGAAAAATGGGGGTGCAGCAGATTGCGACGGCTGCACCTCTCCGGGGGATTCCAAAGGGGGCCGCAGCCCGCCTGTTGGCACACGACCTTGCTTGCAAGGTATAGTGTGTTATACCTCTGCGGAGGGGATAGGCGACGGATGCCAGCCGGACGTGCTGCTGATGCTGTCTGCGGCATGGATGCAGATTGTTTTTCAGCAGCAAAGGGCACATGCCCGGACAATCACCGCCGCAGAGGTATACCGTTCCCCCTCTCGCCGTTTGCGTTCCGTCAACTTCACACCATGCGAAAATCTGTGTTATAATAATCATAACCACACTTGAAAGCAGGTGATGACCTTGACGACGGAAAGTCAGGACTTTATCCCCGTGGGCGGGTCGTTCTTCAAAATTCCTTCTTCCAGCAATCTGCGCTGGCTGATTATGTTCTATGCGCTTCCCCGCGAGCTGGTGGAGAAACGTCCGGCATTCCTTTCCATGCCTCGGAAAGTCCGTGAAGTTGTCCATAATGAGAAATGGATGCGGATGGTCAATTCCGACACGTTCCTCGAATTGGTTTGGGATTGCTATGCGTGGGTCAGCTGGCAGTTTTTCAAGGTGCCTGCACCGCACGGCGGCTATATGCCTGTTCCCGGTTCTTTCTATCTGTACTCCGGCAACTTTCCGCTTTGGCGGTATGCCTACATAACGGCCGCACATATCAGGGAGAAACTCGACAAAATGCCGGAATTCTGCTTTCAGCGACTGTTTTCTATGGGGAAAGATTACGAAGTGCCGTGGCTGCCCTATGAAAACTTTTATGATTTTTTCGGACAGATGACGATGAAAATCGTGGAGGAACAGCATTGGCAGGAAACATTCGATATGCTCTGGGAACATCGTGCGCATGAGGATTACAACGGCAGCAGCACAAAACAGCGGGATTTTGAACGCTCATGGTATCACTCGCGAAGTCTTGAAAAAGAGCTGTCTTTGGAACAGATAAGGGGAAATGATGCTGAACTGCCTGTCAATGCGATGTGCCACGCCGCTGTGCAATCATTCGAGGAGCAGCTGCTTGATGAGGAACAGATAAAGCAGTTTATGCAGACTTTGCCGGATATGGACAGACAAATCATCATGCTTCGTATGCAGAACGATACACTTGCGGAAATTGCACAGAAGCTCAACTTTGCTAATGCCGGTTCGGTCAGCAAGCACCTTGCAAAAATCAGAAAGCAGCTGGAGATTTACAGAAAAAAATAAAAGCTGATGGAAACATTCGGCCTCTCTCATGCCCTGTTAGATAGAGGACACCAATACGTCATTTGCGTAAGGCAGCCGCAGTGATACGGCTGTCTTTTTGCGTCCTCATCATTGATATAGGGAGGTAATTCGTGTTTCTCACTGAAAACGCTAATAACGCTGAAAACAGAGTTGTGGAACTGAAAACCGCAGCAGGTGTCTTTCTGCCGTTCAAGCCATTGAAGCCCAGCGCAGATTCACTGCCGCCATTTCCGATTGACTGCCTGCCATCCAGACTGCGAAGCTATGTAGAAGCTGTCGCCATCCATACGCAGACACCGGTAGATATGGCGGCGGGGGCTGCTTTGGGCGTACTTGCTGCTTGCCTGCAAGGAAAAGTCAAGGTCGAAGGGAATGTTGGGCACTACGAACAGACAAGTCTATACATATTTCTGATTGCACCGCCGGGATCGCGGAAATCAGCGGTTATCCACGCTATGACCGCCGCGATTGAGGACTACGAACAGAAATATAATGAAGAAAACAAGGCGGCTATACGCCGGAACAGGCAGGCGCGCGAATCCTTGCAGCGGGACATCAACCGTTTGACCCGGCAGTTGGAAGCCAAGTATGACAAGCTGACAGAATTGGAATTGCAGCATACGCAGGACAAACTGGCAGAATTGCCGGAAATCAAGCCGCTGCAAATTTTCACTGATGACTGCACCAGCGAATCTATGGTCAGGCTGCTTCGGGATAACCAAGGGCGCATGGCACTCATCTTCGCCGAGGGTGGAGCGTTTGACAACATCATCGGGCGATATACCAAGAAGCCGAACCTCGACGTGTGGCTGAAAGGTATCTGCGGTGATACCATCCGTGTAGACCGCATCAACCGTGAGCCTGACTACATCCGAAATCCAGCATTGTCCATGATTATCAGCGCCCAGCCAAGCGTCTTGAGCGAGATTATGCAGAATGGTCTGCTGGATGGACGAGGCTTTCTGGCGAGATTGTTTTACATCAATATTTCCAGTAACGTTATGCCGAAGACTTTCCGTTCCGCACCGATTCCAGCGGCTGTGCAGAGGGATTATGAGGGCTTGATTTTTCATTTGCTTGAAAGGGAAACGACTGCACTGCACCTTGCGCCGGAAGCAGTAAACCGGATGGACAAACTTTGCCGCAGCATCGAAGCCTATCTCCGCAATGAACACCGCGACATGCGGGAATGGGGAAGCAAGTATATCGGGCTGGTGCTTCGGATTGCCGGGCTGCTGCATATTGCTGCGGACGGGGATGGAGACATCCAAATGGAAACGGTTGAAAATGCCATCCAGATTGGCAGCTATGCCTTTTACCATGCGCTGTATGCTTATTCCATATTGGGAGCAGACGAAACGGTTGAAAAAGCCCTGCATGTCGTTACGAAACTGCGAAAACTCAGCGTGACGCGCATCAGCCGTTCAGACCTGTATCAGAAATGCCGCGGAAGATTTTTTCGGGATGCCAAGGACATGGAGCCTGTACTGACTCTTTTGGAACAGCACGGGTATATTTGGATGGATATTCCGACCTATTCCGGCGTAGGACGGCCGTCAGCCGGGACAATTTATATCAATCCAGCAGCTTTGAAAGATGACTTTTCAGCGTAAATAGTGTTTTCAGAACGGAAATTGCAAAGGAGAAAAACTATGAGTTCACCCAGCTATGCCATTATGCGCTTCGCCAAATACAAAGGCCCGGAAATCGGCCGAATTGAAGCACATAATGAGCGCGCAAAAGAAAAATACGCCAGCAACCCGGATATTGACCGCAGCCGCAGCGACTTGAACTGCCACCTTATTCATCCGCCGCAGCATTACCGCGCTGAGGCTGAGAGGCAAATTGCAGATGCCGGATGCCGCGTAAGGTCAGACAGCATTCGACTGGTGGAAGTGCTTTTCACGGTCAGCACCGGGTACTTCGATGATAAATCACCTGATGAAATCCGTACATATTATGAACGTTCGCTTGCGTTCTTGCAGGAACATCAACGTTCGGAAACAATTGTCTCTGCTATGATTCATATGGACGAGGGGACGCCGCATATGCATGTGGTCTTTGTACCGCTGACGGCGGACAAGCGTCTCAGTGCGAAAGACATTATCGGCAACCGCAAGAAGCTGATTCAGTGGCAGGATGAATATTACGAGTACATGTCAGTGCGGTATCCGGAGCTTTGCCGCGGCGAATCCGCTGCGCAGACAGGGCGTACACACATGACTGTGCAGGAGTTTAAGGAATTTACCAAAGATATTCGCAAAATGACGAAACTGGCTGACAAGGTGGAGGTGCTGCTGAGTGGTGCAAACCTTCTGAACAGCAAAAGCCGGTTAGAACAGCTTGTGCCGATGGTAAAGGACTTGCTGCTGCGGTTCGGCAAAATGAAAGCCCAGCTTGGACAGTATCAGGAAGCATTTACGTCCGTTATGGTTGAAAACGAACGGCTGAAAAAGGAAAACGAAAAACTGGATTCGACGTGTAGAGCGTATCACAGCCGCGATTTCAGCAATATGTCAGCAATTCAGCAGCTGGAACAGCGCTGTCTGCGGTATGAACAGCAGCTGTCTGCTATTCCGGCGGGAGTTGTGGCAAGGTATTCCCAGCAGCAGCGCAAGGCGCAGAAAGAAGTCAGTGAAAGAAATTACTGATTGGGGAGGAAAAAGAAAATGAACAGAAGCCCAAAGTTTTTTCAATCGAAGCAGTACGACCGATGTTATGAGAAGGTGAAGCAGAGAAATGAAGGCAGCCGATGAATGGCAGGAACTTACGAATATTCTGAGCAATCTCATTGCCAAATACGCCTGTGTATTGAGCGGAATGCCTGTTCATCAGCAGGAGGACAAGCCAGAACTTCGCCCGGATGCAACAACAATGCCCAAAGTCGCCATTGCCTAACCTAAAACAGCGTGATATAATTGGAATTTGCTCGTTTATAGTATGATACAAAAATGTTGGGAGTGAGATGAATGAAAGCAGAACCTCAAGTCCTTTATCACTATACAAGCTTGGATACACTTGCCCTGATCCTCACCAACAAAAGTACATGTTTTAATACGCTTTTGAATGTGGATGATATAGATGAAGCGGAAACGTCCGATCTGGGACAGTTTGGTAAATATGTATATGTCAGTTGCTGGACGGATGAAGCGGCGGAATCAATAGCCATGTGGCAGCTTTATACGCCCAATATGCACGGTGTAAGAATCCAGTTGCCAGTGTATCCCTTCAAAAAACACCACTATAAAGCTGGAGAACTGCATTTCAAAGAAGATACTTCGTCCTATATCAATATTGAGAAGCTGTACGAAGAAAACAAGGCTTCGATTGCTCCGGGGTTGCCTAAATTGCTACCTATTACGTATACGATTGATGAAGGGCTTCTGCATCCCAGAGTGAGATTTGGTGATTCAACAAAAGATTACAGTAAGGCCTTGAAGGGTGAAAGTGGTAAAAGTAATGTTGAAATCCGATATGAATTAGGAAATCTGGGGAGATTCAAAGATGAGGCTTGGCGCTTTCAGAGAGAATGGCGCTATTGGCTCTTTATGTCGCCGATTGGCCTTAAGGAATCGGAACAGGCTACTTTTGACACACATATAGAATATGCAAGACGTTTGGAAGATGTAACAGCGAAACCTCCATATGAGCGCTTTTTCATTGAGCTAAGTGATGAGGCTATTTCACAAATGGAGGTTGTATTCGGGCCTCGCATGACGGAAGCAGAAAGGATACTGGCTGAACACCTGCTGCGCAGTTGTGGTTTGGATGGCAAATGGCGGGATAGCACATTACGAATTCGATAGTTTTGGAGCTTACGAAGAGCCAGAGAGCTGACCAGTACTTGGAATCAGGCGCTGGCCGGCTCCTTTTGCATGATGACGCTCTGTGTCTGGTGAATGTATTGGGAATAATGCGCGTATGAGAAATATTCAAGGGGCAATCAGGCCGTAGAATTTGAGCGCTTCGACAATCGCAGCTTCCTTGTCCGGCGGACACTGGGGCTGCTTTGCATCCTCGCTCTTGGGCTTGTTGTAGCACTCCCGCGCTATGATCCCGTATTTCTGCTTGACCTGTGCGATGTACAGGGTAGAAACCTTGAGACCGCTGTGCTCGAAAACATACGCCTTGATCTGCTCATAGGTCGCGCTCCCCTGAAGCTGAGCGACATTCAGCCCTTCAAGCGGGAATTCGACCTTCACAGAGCGATGTGGATATGTTTCTTTGGAAAAGCACATGACAGTCTCAAGCCAATCCTTTTTGTCTAAACTGAATTGCAGTTCTTCCTCAGCAATCAGCGGCAGCTTGAAGTGGATGGATTTCAGCCATTGACCATTCGGCTGGCGCTGCGGGTATACCTGAATGTCTGCAATCATCGTCGCCATCAGGTCACGCTTTTCGATGTCGCTCATAACGCTGTAAAGTTTCTCGAAGTTCATGAGGATACTGAGGATGTTGTCCCGTGTGATACGGTCAGCATCAATAGCTTGTTTCTTGGCTCGTGCCTCGATTAAATGCTCCTCTGTCTCCTCAATTTTATCATACATCTTATAGAGCCGTTCTTCAAGATCGGATTTTCTTCGCTGATAATGGCGGTCATCCGGGTCAAGTTGGTCGATGTCCTCTGCCAGTCTATCCTTCACCGCATACTGCTGGCGCAGCTGCTTTTCATAATGTGCAATTTCTTCCAGTAGCGCAGATATGTCGATTTCCGCATTGATTTTCTCTGCCATCATTGCCGCAAAGTCAGGACGGCTGACAAGCGAAACGATTACCTCCGCAACGGCTTGATCCATCAGCTCCATCGGCAGCTGATTTTTGAAGGTACACTTCTGTCCTTTATCCATCCGCCGATGCTTGCAGCCATAATATCGGAACTCCTTGTAATAAGAACCGTCTGGTCTCTTCTTTACACTCTTGCTGACATACATACCTGCACCGCATTCCGGGCATTTGATGATGCCCGTCAGCAGATAAGCGTGTTCGTTTTCCTGCCGATCATAGCGTTTATATTTTGTTGCCTGCGAACGAAGTCTGGCTTGTGCCTCCTCCCAGTCTTCTACGGAAACGATAGGCTGATGGATGCCGTCGGTCAGAAGGTAATCATCATTCCACACAATACGGTAATCGTTGCGGGTGCCATGAACCTTTTCCTGCTTTCTGCGTCCATAGGCGATTTTGCCGCAGTAGGTGGGGTTTCGCAGAATATCCTGTATGTAGGCTGCTGCGAACATATCGCCCCGCGTGTTCTTATGAGATAGCTTTTTAATGTCATGGCTTTCCAAGTATTGCGCAATCAACCGTCCGCCCATCTTCTTATGGACGTACAGCTCATAAACCAGCCGGACGGTTTTGGCTTCTTCTTCGTTAATATGAAGTTCGCCGTTGATAAGATCGTAGCCATACGGGGCAAAGCCGCCGTTCCATTTGCCTTCACGGGCTTTTTGAATGCGTCCTTCCATAGTCTGAATGCGGATGTTTTCACGTTCGATTTCAGCCACAGCGGACAGGACGGAGATCATCAGCTTGCCGGCATCCTTGGAGCTGTCAATGCCATCTTCTACGCAGATCAGATTTACACCGAAGTCCTGCATCACCTGAAGCGTGGAAAGTACATCAGCCGCATTGCGCCCGAACCGGGATAGCTTAAACACCAGCACATAAGATACATGATCCTTGCTGCATTTGATGTCATCCATCATGCGGCTGAACTCGATACGTCCCTCAATGGATTTGCCAGATTTTCCGGCATCCTCATATTCGCCGGCAATTTCATAGTCGTTGAACTCAGCATAGGCTTTCATCCGGTTTTTCTGAGCTTCAAGCGAATAGCCATCAATCTGCATGGCGGTAGACACGCGGGTATATAGGTATACCTTCGTTCTTTCCTTCATCGTCTTCTCCAATCACCTTCTGCGGAGTTTTTTGCTTTCCTCCGCAGAAGGTTTAGACAGGTTATGCAATGAAAAAAGGGAACCAAAAGGATAGAGACATTTCCTCTCTATGGTGGTAGAATGAAGAT
>ENA-UAHW01000113-UAHW01000113.1-human-gut-metagenome-genome-assembly--contig:-NODE-113-length-12699-cov-6.034087_pt1 | contig 12699 bp, 8 predicted proteins | sample MGYA00244412_ERZ654375 | MGnify/ENA primary metagenome ERZ654375 (study PRJEB26926, sample SAMN06165166) | human gut metagenome | biome: ENVO:00009003; feature: ENVO:2100002; material: ENVO:00002003...
CGCTAAGTGGAATGAGCGGACGCCAGAATGGAAAAGGCGCAAGCAGATGGCGCAGGTGAATCTGGAAATAGTATTACTTAACTTCCAGCAGGTTCTTGCATTCCGCGAACGCGCGGCGGCCAATGATTTCAATCGTCGCGGGCAGGGTTACGCTCTTGAGCTTCGTGTTGCCCTCGAACGCCTGCGCGCCGATTTCCACCACCGGCAGACCCGCCACCGTGTTCGGAACGGTCAGCGTCGATGCCGTGCCGTTGTACTTGACGACCACAATGCCCGTCGAGTCGTCACGAACCGTGAACACGAAGTCGCCTGTCACGGTGAATGCCTTGTTGACAGATTCCAACTCCGTATTGCCGGACAACGCCTTAATCGTGATGGTGTAGTCGCCCGGCTGCAGCAGCTTCAGACCCGGCACCGTGTAGTTCAACGCCGCCGTTTCGCCCAGCAGCGCAGCCGTGCCGTCCGGCGTGGTCAGCAGCAGCTCATACTTCGCTGCGCTGCCAGCAGCCGTCCACGTCACCGTCAGGTCGTCGCCCTGCTTCGCGGCAGGAACGGTCACGGTCAGCGGATCGTCGGTCACATACAGCGTCAGGGACTGCGCCGGGGAAAGCTCGCCAGCGGTCGTTCCGTAGTAGGGCTTGAACTGAAGCGTGCGGACACCGTTGCCGCTGCCCAGCGAAGCGAAGGCGCGCTCGATAACCGTCACATCGCCAGTCGTCGGGTAGCTGGTATTTGCCTTGCCGTCCACATACAGGACGACCTTCGTCGCGTTCTTGGTGTTGACCGTGAACGTCACCGGCACATTCAGCTTCACGCGGCTGGGATTCATGGTGAAGTTGACGACTTCCGGCTTGTTGACCACGGTCGTCGTCAGTGTAATCGTGTACGCCTTAAACTTTTCGCCCGCCGTCGTGCCGTTGTAAGGCTGGAACTGAATCGTACGGACGCCGCCATTATTCCCCAGCGACGAGAACGACATCGTGAACTCGTACTTCGACATGCTGGTCGTTACGTCCTCAAAGCGGCGGTTCACCTGCCCGTCGACATACATCAGCAGCTTCGTCGCGTTGTCCAGATAAACAGTGAATTTAATCTGCTCGCCCAGCACCGCGGTCGTCTTGTCAATCTTGACATTCGCAATCACGGGGGCAGCAGACGAACCGCTCGTCAGGGAAATGGTGGTTGCGGAGGTCTTGTCGCCGCCGACCGCGCCGTTGTAGGCTTGGAACGCAATGGTACGCTTGCCCCCGTTGTTCCCCAGCGAAGAGAACGCCATGGTGAAGGTGTATTCCGTCATATCAGGGGTGATGTTCTCGAAGCGGCGGTTGACACTGCCGTCGATGTACATCAGCACCTTCGTGGCGTTCTTGATGCGCAGGGTGAAGGTGATATTTTCGCCCAGCGTCGCGTTCTGATTGCTGATTTCCAGCAGCTCAACCCGCGGCTTGTTCGCCACGCTGATGGTAATCGTCTTGGTGTCGGACATAGCGCCGGGCGTGTTGCCATTGTAGGGCTGGAACGCCACCGTGCGCACGCCGCCGTTTGAACCGAGCGTCGAGAAGGACATCTGGAATGTCGTCGCGCCGTCCTTCACGTCGTAGATGTAGCGGTTCAGCTTGCCATCAATGTAGACACGCATCTTCGTCGTGTTCTTGGTGTTGATGGTGAAGGTGATGGTTTCGTTCAAATCAACCGTGGATTTGTTCAAACTCCAGCTGGTCACGGTCGGCTTGTTCGGGCTTTCGTTTGCGACAGTCACAACACGTTCGGAGGTCTTTTCACCCGCCGTCGTGCCGTTATAGGCTTGGAACGCAATGGCGCGCTTGCCCCCATTGCTTCCCAGCGACGAGAAGGACATGGTGAAGGTGTATTCCGTCATATCGGGGGTGATGTCCTCGAAGCGACGGTTGACACTGCCGTCGATGTACATCAGCACCTTCGTGGCGTTCTTGATGCTCAGGGTGAAGGTGATGTTCTCGCCCAGACCCACGGTCGTCTTGTCGATATCCTTCACCGTCACCTGCGGCTTGACAGACGGCTTCGTCAGCGTAATCGTCTGTACATCAGACTTTTCGCCGGGCGTATTGCCGTTGTAGGCTTGGAATGCGATGGTGCGCTTGCCCCCGTTGCTCCCCATCGAGGAGAAGGACATGGTAAGCGTCGACGTGTCGGTGGGTACGTCGTAGATGTAGCGGTTGACGCTGCCGTCAATGTACATCAAAATCTTGGTGGCGTTCTTCGTGTGGATGGTGAAGGTGATATTCTCGCCCAGCTCCGCCGTCGCCTTGTCCATTTCGAACGTCGGTTTGCCCGGAATAATCACATCCGCGCGGTCGATGTTTTCGAGGGCATCTGGCACGTCCGTAGGCGCGGGGGTCGACGCGGGCTCTTCGGTCGGCACGACAGCAGGTTCCTCGGTCGGCACGACAGCAGGTTCCTCAGTCGGCACGACAGCAGGTTCCTCAGTCGGCACGACAGCAGGCTCCTCGGTCGGCACGACAGCGGGTTCCTCGGTCGGCACGACAGCGGGTTCCTCGGTCGGCACGACAACAGGCTCTTCAGTCGGGACGGGCGTAGGCGCAGAGGTCGGCACGGGCTCTTCCGTCGCAGCCGCAAGCACCAGCAGGGCACTGGGCATTTCCACGCCGCTCGCGAAAACACCGGTGTGACGTTGATTCTCAATGCCCTCTTCCGGCACAGGATGCACTGCATCCGCCGCCAGATAGCCATATGCAACGCCAGCCGTCTTGTCATACACGCAGACGGAAATCCGTTCATTCAGCTGACCCTTCTGCGGACGATGCGTCACATACACCACGCCGGTTACCCGGCCAACCAGCTCATCGCCCGTCGGATTCAGGTACAGCTGTGTGCTGCTGAACGTCGCAGCAAAGCCGGAGTCAAAGAACTCGTTATCCAGCACGGAGCGGCTGTAATCTACGGCTGCTTCGTCCACGATTTCGGGCGCTTCCGTTATCTCGGGAACATCCGTCGTTTCGGGGATTTCCGTTGCTTCGGGAACATCCGTCGCTTCGGGGATTTCCGTTGCTTCGGGAACATCCGTCGCTTCGGGGATTTCCGTCGCTTCGGGAACATCCGTCGCTTCAGGTGCTTCCGTCGGCACGACCTCAACCGTTTCCGCCGGCGGAGTTTCCGGCGCTTCCGCAGCCGCCGTCAGCACTGTTCCCATACTGCCCGTCACCATGAATACAGCCAGCAGGAAAGACAATGCCTTTCGCATCCACTTTTTGTCCTTCATCGTCCTCACTCCTTGTTCTGTGCAATCTTCCGGCACGACGTATGGTTGTGCCAATGGCAAGCGATTGCTGTTTTCCATCTTTCTTTTCGCGGCGAGCCGCAGTGCTCCCGGTGGATATAGCAATCTCTTTCCCAATTCCAGCTATATTGTAACAAATTACAAGTCGGCTGTCAATACTTACCGCGCAGAAAGCCGTATTTTATACGAAAATCAAGGCACTTTCTCTGCATCTGTCTCGCGGAACTGATTTTTCCATTGCCGAATTGCCGTGGTCGGCAAATCAATTTGCGTCTCCCATGCGGAGCAGATGCGCTCCTCCAGCACATCCAAATTCCCGCCGCGGGGCAGGACGGGCAGATTCGTGTCCTTCGCGATTTCACTTGCGCGGTTGTCTACCGCCAGAATCAGGCTTCGGCAGCCCATATTCATTGCGTGGATGCCGCCGTGCAGCCGCGTGCCAACGTAGTCAATCCCGCCTGACGCCAAAAGCGCTGTGTAATCTCGCAGATTCGGCTGAATCAGGTGCAAATTCTGCGTCACGCGCGCATCCATTTGGCGCAGGCAGGCGTAGTCCTCAACTGCTTGCAGCCACACATACACCTCGCGATAGTGCTTTTGCAGCATGGTCAGCATCTGCGCATCCTGCTCCGGGCTGCTGCGGTAGTCCGTCAGCGTTGTCACGACGCGCTCCGCCTTGTGCGTCGGAATCTGCGCGCATTTGTCGGCTGTCAGCCCCCACATTGTCGGACACGCCGTATTCAGCACGTTCGTGATGCCCAGCTTCAGCAGGCGCTGGCGCGTGTATTCGTCGCGCACCGCGTGCAGGTACTGCCCATCCAGCAGCGTTTTTAGAATCCGCTTCGTGTACCCTGTCGGCTCGTCCTGGTATTGATACCACCCCGCACCCAGCAAAATGATATGCGTGCGCTGAAATTTTTCACGAATCAGACGGAAATTCAGCAGCTCCCGCTTGTGCAAAGCGCCGCAGCGCATCATCACCGCGTCCCGCAGGCGGATATTCCACATCCTTTGGCGGCGCATGTCCGAGGAAAGCAGATTCGTCCCGCAGACAAATGCGTAATCCGCACTGCCGACGTGCTTCATCGACACTTTCGACAGCCTGTCCCGAACCGGAACGGCGACGGACAGCTGCACAGGAAAGCAGTCGTGCAGCACATGCTCGCAGGCGTTGCGGATGATGAAATCTCCCTGATTCGCTGTTGAGATGGTAGGGTCAAAACGCACAATTTTGCGGCAGTGCTGCATTTCCTGATCGATCATGCCTTCTTCCTCCATTTGCGCAAGAAACTCCGCCCTTTTTCAAGCATCCAGCGGTATTCTGCCGTCCGTCCCAGCGCCAGCGTGTACAGGAGCACCGTCACCGCCGCGCAGGTGATGCCCTTGAGGATAATCCACATCAGCGTATGCCCCATCCGCGCGCACAGCAGCAGCGACAGCGCCATCACCGCGCCGTTGAGCAGCAGCAAGCCGCCCTGCGCCTTGAAATACGCGGCAGCGCTGCGCCCGAAGGTGCGATGGAACAGCACTTTCGGCTCATACCAGAAGATGGTGCAGAGCCGCGCCAGCCCTGTTGCGCCGATGATGCCCGCCACGCCGAAGAAGTGCCCCAGCAGGATGGACAGCAGGATGTTGACCAGCGCCGTCATAAACATAACATATTTCATTTGCCGAAAAAGCCCCAGCGTTTCGCGGTACATCCACACAGGCGCGACGATGGTGCTCAGGTAGAACGTGAACAGCACCGCCGCCACCGTCCCTGTGTCCATCAGGTATTCTTCGCCCACCCAAATCGGGATGAAATCCTGCACAACCGCGCCGTATGCGGCGACGCAGAAGCCTGTAATTGCCCCGAAGAGGACAATCAGGTTGCGGAACATGGCGTATGACTTTTCCGAATTCTTCTCGGCATTCAGATTTCCCAAGCTGGCGGAAATGCCGGTAATCACGATGGAAACGAATGTCGTCACATACGTCGTCAGCGACGCGTAGTTGGAGTAGTAGCCAACGAACACCGTGCCCAGCATGACGGAAATCAGAATGTTGTCCGTGTTGTTGATGAGTATTGTCGCCAGCTTGTAGAGAAACATGGAGCGGATGTTGTCGTTCAGCTCCTGCTTGCGGTGCATCGGCTCGTGTTTCTGCTTTTCCCGCAGGAAGGGGTACATCTTATCCGCTAAATGGCTCAGCACCGCGTTCTGCAGGAGGGTGCAGGCGATCTGAATCAGCAAATAGCCAAGATAGCTGCCCCAAATCAGCAGGCACGCCATCTGCGCCGCATACTGCACCACCAGCGCCGCGGCGGAAACCATGTTTTGCAAATATGCCTTCTGGTCAGCCTGAATCAGCGTCGTTTTGTAGATGACCAGATAGGATGCCACGGAGTTCGCCAGGTATAGCACATAGTAGACGATTAGCTGCGCCATCGGCAGCTCACTGCTGATGATGAGCGGCAGGAAGGGGATTACCGCCGCGCCCAGCAGCGCTACCGCCAGCGCAATCAGGCGGTAAATGCGACGATAATAGCCCAGCAGGTGCTGGATTTCGCCCGTGTCGCCCCGGTGCAGCGGTGCGTACAGGCTGTACACCAGCACGTTGCCCACGCCAAGCTCCGCCAGTGACAGCATGGCAAGAATGTTGCTGTACAGCCCGTTGACACCCGTATAATCCGCGCCCAGCCGGCGCACAAACACCGTTCGCACGGCAAAAGCCAGCAGCAGCGTAACCACCTGCCGTACTGCGCCTACACCGATGTTGCGTGCCGTGTTTTCGCTCCTTGATGCTGTGTTCATGATTCCTCTCCGCCTGTTTCGCCCGTCTGCTCCTGCGCCGCGCCCTCCGGCTGCCACTTGCCCAGCAGTCCCAGAAACAGTATGTTCAGGAAAACGCCCTCCGTGTTGATGCACAGGAAATACAGCAGGAAAACGCCCAGCACATACAGCAGACGCGCCTTGGCAAATTTGGTACGGATACCGCGGTACGTCAGCCACAGCCAAACTGCCGGGAGAATCAACCCTGTATCCATGACGAAGGCGGCAAAGCCATTGGAAATGTTCTGCACCCTGTGTTCCAGCAGAATTTCCGCCTTTCGCTCCGAGAAAACGCCCTGTCCCGCAATGGGGGATTCCAGCCCGATTTCAAAGCCGCTGAAGGTGTCGTTCCACCGCGTGTAGAATGAACCGCCGGAATTTCGTCCGATAATCTTGTTTTCCACCACGCCCGTGGCAGACTCGATGACAAACAGCAGTACCAGCCCAACGAACGCCGCCATCTTGATGCTGCGCGCCATTTTCCCGCCCTTTTTGCGGAATGCCACCGTCAGCAGCACAACGCCCAGACAAATAAAGCCTGTTGTGGACAGCGTGCTGAGGATGGTGACGATCAGCAGCGCAATTGCCCAGCAGTATTTCTTCTTGCTCATGCCCATGCGCGTTTCGTCGCTCATCAGGAACAGCAGCGCGAAGTTCAGGAAAATCTGGTGGCTGCCCGGCTCGTTGAACATGCCCGCGTTGCGGTGGAAAACCGGGATGTTCAGCCAGCCTAAGGTGAAATAAGGCGTCAAGTAAAATCCGTTGACGCTGGAAACTTCGTAGTGCAGCAACGGCAGCGGCAGCGACAGCAAATCGCCGATGACGAAGGAAATCAGGCTGATGGCCGCCTCTGCCAGCATGACTTTGGTATACAGCCGCATATACGTCCGATACCCGATGCAGCTTTGCAGAACCAGCACATAGCCGATGTTGCAAAGCCAAATGACAATATCGTTGATGTGGATGCCGTTCTGCGGGTTGACGAAACTCGTCAACAGCAGCGCCGCCGTCAGCAGCAGCGTCAGGCGTACATTCTGGACGCTGATTTTCGGATGATGCGCCCGCGTCAGCAGCAGAATCGACGCAATCAGCATGGCTGCCATCAGCGGCATCCGCAGCACCTGAAAATACAGCGAACCCATGCCCAGCACGCCAATCAGCACGCAGAGTACATCCACATGGTTCTTTGTGATTCGGATTTTCATCGTGCAATCTCCGTATAAATCTGATGCAGTATCTCCAGATTCTTCTGCGCATCATGCGTTTTTCCAGCGTGTTCTCGCCCGGCGCGCGCCATCTGCGCCGCTTTTTCCGGATGCGCGAACATCTCGCAGATATCATGCGCCAGCAAATGCGGGTCGTCTGCCGGATAAATCAGCCCTTCCACGCCGTGCGTCATCAGACAGCGCACGCCGCCGACATCCGACGCAATGCACGGTACGCCAAGCAGCATCGCCTCGCCCAGCGAATTGGGGGAGTTTTCAATGCTCGACGGCAGCACAAACACCTGACTTTTTAGATACCGCTCCTTCATTTGCTGTGCATTCAGGCTGCCGGTAAAAACAACATGACCGTAGAGGTCGTTTTCGCGCAGCAGACGGTGGATGTACCGTTCATAGGCATTGCGCGCAAGCGACGGAATGCGCCCATAGTCCTTGCGTCCCACATAGAGCTTGACATCGGGATAGCGCTTGCGGACAATCGCCAGCGCCTGCAATAGGAGATGCAGCCCCTTGAGCGGCACATGCGCCTGACTGCAGAAGAGACTGTGCGGCTCGCAGCTGTTCAGCGACCATTCGCCGGTGTAGAACTCGTCCCGCAGCGTTTCGTTGTTGAAATGATAGGCCGCCTGCGGGGCAAGCTCCGCCATGCAGGCAGCATCCCAGTCGGTGCGCCCGATGACGTGCCGCACCCTGCGCAGGGCTTCCTGTTCATACTGCCCGACGCGGCGGTAGATTGCTTCCTGCCGGACGATATTGCCCTTCACCAAGTCCTTCAGCGTGTGCCCGTGGCAGACGTGTTCCGGCAGATAAGCGCGATAATGCTCCGCGTATATGGACAGAAGCCCCTGAATGGAAATTGCAATCCGCTCGCGCATCCCCACGTGTTCCGCCGCATCAACCATGGCCAGCGTGTGCTGATTTTCCGTGCCCCAGAGGTGAATGACATCCGGCTGCTCTTTGCGCAGGATTTCCTCCAGCTGCCGGGTGTAGGCTTCCCCGCAGCGCTGCGTAGGGCGTGTGGGGTTGACAAGCCCGTAATAGCGGTAGCCGTCCACTTCGCCCGTCAGCGCTTTCGGCGCGTCAAACACATACGTCAGCGCCACATCCGGCAGCTGCGTCAGCCGCCGCGACAGCCCGACCAGCCAGCCCACGATATACACCGGGGGAAGCGATTCTTTTTCCGCAATGGCAGGGAGGATAATATTCCCCATCCACATGACCTTCACGCTTCAGCCCCTCCTTTCACTTTGCGCTGTGCGGCATGGTTATTCCACCGCGCCCCGCGTCAGAAAATCCCGCAGCTTTTCCCGCTCCTGCGCCTGCGATTGGCAGTAGCGCGCAATGTTGCGCACATAGCGGTCATGCACGGCTTCATCCAGCAGCCTTTCCGGCACAAAATCCGCTATGCTGGATACCGTTTTGCCCAATTCGTTTGCTTCCACCATTTGCAGCGTCCCGCAGCGGCTGCCCACAATCGGCACGCCCCGGAAGAGAATATCGAACACAACGCCGCTGCTGTGCAGGGAGTAATTCTCCGAATAATTTAGGATGCAGTAGCGGCATTGGCGAATCGCCTCGTCATACGCCGCTTCGGACAGGTATTCCAGCCGCAGCTCGATGTTCTTCGCCCCCGCGCAGACTGCCCGCAGCTCCGTTTCCAGCGGCGCTTCCTGCACCCGACCCGCAATCAGCACCCGATACGGCGTGTTCCGCAGCTGTTTTGCCGCCTCAACGACGCCCTTGTCCGACGTAATCAGCCCGACCATGCCGAAATCATAGCGCTTCTGCGCATACGGCACAGGCGGCTGCATCGTTCCTGTGCTGATGTAATCGGATACGACGCACATCGGCCGCCCATACGCCGCGCCAATGGCTGCATTGGGGCAGATAACGCCGCTGATTTTCCGCCTGCACAGCGCATACAGCCCCCGTTTCAGCAGCGAATTGACGCCGTCGGTGCTGTACTGGATGGCGTAGACCCGCGTTTCTTTCTTCTTGAACAGCGCAAGCCCCAGATACGCTGTTGCGACGGCGCTGCACTGGAGGACAATCACGTCATCCTGCGCTTCCCGCAGCAGCGCGCGCACGTTCTGGAACACGGCGCATTTGTTGCGCGCCGCCGAACTGCCCACGATGTAATCATGCGGCAGACGAATCAGCTTGTTTCCGAAGCGGTCGCCGTACACCGGCCCGCCCGCAATGCGCACATCCATCTCCGCGCCGAACAGGTCAAGATAATTCTGCGCGACGGTGAAATAATGCCCAGCGGCAATGCCGTCTGTGCTGGTGCTCCGTACATCTGCCACAATCAGCCGCATGATGGTTCGTTCCTTTCGCCGCTTTTCTGCATCGCCTTGCTGTAAATCGCCATCAGCTGACGATAATTTGCTTCCGCCGTGAAATTCTCCTGATACGTTTTCAGCGCGCCCTCGCTGACGGATTCCGCGTGCTGCAGCCGATTGAGCGTCTGTGCCAGCTGCTCCGCCGAGTCCGCCGGAAACTTGAAGCCCGTCACGCCGTCCGAAATCAGGGAACCCGCGTTGCCTAAATCCGAGCAAATCACCGGCGTGGCGGCGCTGAAGGCTTCCACAATCGTCATTGGGAAGCCTTCATACCACTGCGTTGGCAGAATCAGCGCCTTGGACTGCCCCATCAGCGCCCGTGCCGCCGAATTTGGCACAAAGCCGCGCAGCTCCGCCTGCTTCAGCTTTTCCCGCGTCAGATATTCGCGGCACCATGCTTCCTCCGGCCCTGTACCGCAGATGATCAGCTTCATGCCCCCGCCTGAACGCTCGTAGCGCGCCCACGCTTCCAGCAGCAGCCGAATGCCCTTGATCGCATCCAGCCGCCCGATGTACACCACCTGATTTTCGCGCGCCGCATATGGCACAATCGTCTCCGGCGGTTCCACAAAGTTCGGCTTTACGGACACGTTTTCCGGCGGAATCTGCTTAAGCGCCAGCAGCTTCTGCCGGTTGAAGTCCGTCAGGGTGATGTAATGCAGGCGGCTGTACGTTTTGAGGGCGCGGTGCAAACGTGTGCTGAGCACGCAGAGCACCGTCTGCAGGCGGCTGCCGCGGTAGCAGCGGTGCTTCACCGCGCAGTGCAGTCCCTTTTTCACGCAGTCCTCGCAGATATGGCCGTCGCGGTAGAAAAGCGCGTTCGGGCAGAGCAGACGGAAGTTGTGCACCGTCTGCACCACGGGAACGCCCTCGCGCAATGCCGCGTAATACACTGCCGGGCCAATCAGCGGCAGCGTGTTGTGCACATGCACCAGCGAAATCCGGTTTTCGCGGATGCTCCGTCGAACCTCGCGGTATGTACGGATGCTGAAAAACATCCCCAGCGCACTGCGGATTTTCTCCAGCGCTCCCATGCGCGAAATTTCCTCGTTCCGCCGCGCATACAGCGCCGCGGCGTGACCGTGCGTTTCCAGCAGGTGCTTCTCGTTCGCCACAACGACATCCTCGCCGCCGGGAACCTGATAATAGTCGTGTACCAGCAGTACAGCGGGCTGTTTTGTCGCTTGCTGCATTTACTTTCTCCTGATGGTCGCGTTCCAGATGAATTTCAGATTCGTGTTCCAGTAACGCTGGAATAGCCGCTTCGGGTCTTGCATCAGGCGATAGAGCCATTCCAGGCTGTGCTTCTGCATCCATAACGGGGCGCGCTTGACGTTGCCCGAAAAGAAATCAAAGCCCGCGCCGACGCCAATCATCAGCCCATGCACACGCCCTTGGTGCGCCGCCATCCAGCGCTCCTGCTTCGGCGCTCCCAGCCCGACCCACACAAAATCCGGCTGCGCCTGATTGATGCGTGCCACGGCAAGCGCATCTTCCTCCGGTGTCAGTTCGCGGAAAGGCGGCACGTCTGTGCCCGCAATTATCAGCCCCGGATACTCCTGCTGCAGGCGCGTAATCATTTTCTCCTGCACTTCCTGCGTGCTGCCGTAGAAATAATGCCGCCAGCCGTGTGCCGCCGACTGCCGAAAGACCTCCATCATCAGGTCAGGCCCGGTTGTCCGCTGAATCTGCGGATACCCGCGCCGCCGCGCCTCCTGCGCCAACGGATTGCCATCCGGAATCGCCATCAAACCGCCGTTCTGCACGGCACGGTAGTCCGCATCCTCGTAACTGACGACGGTTGTATGTACATTCGATACGCAGATGTAATCTCCCTGCAATTGATGAATATTCTGCGCCAAATATTTCAGCAGCCAATTCATGTTGATGACAGCAATATTGACCCCTAAAATCGGACAGACCGGAATTTCACGCTTGTCCACTTTGCGGCAGTATTGCGCTGCTCCTTCGTGCGCCGTGGCAAACACCCCTTTCCCCGCTTCCCCAGCAAGAAACCTTGATACTATTTCCAGATTCATCTGCGCCATCTGCTTGCGCCTTTTCCCTTCTGGCGTCCGCTCATTCCACTTAGCGTAGCGCTGCTACGCTGCGTTCCATTCACGTTAGCCAGAATGAAAAATTCGCCGCGCATCTTGGCGCATTCTTATCTGGAAATAGTATGAATCATAAATTACCATTTTCATTATAACGCAAACATCAGTAATTTGCAAGCATTTCCATTTCAGACGATGAAGAAATTTCCTTTTTTTCTGCGGATGAATTGCCGCCCCGTATTCGTTCTTTCATTAGCATACCAATGCGAAAGGAGTATTCTTTATGAAGAACTGTATTTCCCGTTTCTGCCTGCTTGCCTTGCTTCTCCTGATGACCATCGCCCCTGTCCGCGCGGAAATTATCGGGCAGACGACGGAGAACGAGTACATCCACCGCCTGATTGCGGACAACGGGCAGGAACTCTGCTTCGTGTCCGGCGAGAAAGACCCGTGTCTTTCCTATACGGATGTCAACTTCGACGGCATCAACGATGTGGTGATACTGACACAGCGCGGCGCGAGCAATTTCGTCTACCAGTTTTTCATTTCTGATGGCGAACAGTATGTTCTCTGTCCGCTGACGTTCACGAATTATGACCTTGATGCAGAACACAAAATTGTAAGGAGTTCTGTGAACGGCGGCTTGGCGGGCGGCATTCACAGAGAAACGCTGTACCGTTTTGATGGGACGGAGGCGGTGCTGCTGCGCTGGGCAGTCGGCGAGGAGAAAGAGGACTGGACGTTCGACGCGGATGGTTATACCGTCCGGCGCTACAACAATGTGCTGACCCTGCGGGTCTGGGAATATGATCCGGATATGGACGGCATCCTGATTTTTGAGCAGGATGTTTCTACTGAAGATGAAAATGCGCTGAGGGAAGCGTTTCAAGCGGAAAATGACGCGCTCTGGTCGGGCATCCGCTAATACTATTTCCTGCATTCACCTGCGCCATCTGCTTGCGCCTTTTCCGCTCTGACGTCCGGTCGTTCCAT
>ENA-UAHW01000120-UAHW01000120.1-human-gut-metagenome-genome-assembly--contig:-NODE-120-length-12418-cov-4.952115_pt1 | contig 12418 bp, 8 predicted proteins | sample MGYA00244412_ERZ654375 | MGnify/ENA primary metagenome ERZ654375 (study PRJEB26926, sample SAMN06165166) | human gut metagenome | biome: ENVO:00009003; feature: ENVO:2100002; material: ENVO:00002003...
GCAAGGGAGAATGAAACGGGACGAAGTCCCCTCCCTTGACCCTTTCGCGCGATTGAGTTGGATGCGGCTGCATACTGTGCCCGCGTGCTGATTGAGCGGACGGTGCGCAACTTAGAAGCGCATCCGCTCCTCAATGTAGCTGCGCAGGTCTTTCAGCGCCACACGCTCCTGCAGCATGGTGTCGCGGTCGCGAACCGTGACCGACTGCGTCGCTTCGGTGTCGAAGTCCACGCAAATCGTGAACGGCGTGCCGATTTCGTCCTGACGGCGATAGCGCTTGCCAATCGAACCCGTCTCGTCGTAATCCACCGGGAAATACTTCGCCAAATCCGCGTGGATTTCGCTCGCCAGCGTGCCCAGCTTGTTCTTTTGCAGCGGCAGAACGGCAGCCTTGTAGGGCGCCAGCGCCGGATGCAGGTGCAGCACTGTGCGCACGTCGCCGCCCTCCAGCTCCTGCTCCTCGTAAGCATTGCACAGGAACGCCAGCACCATGCGGTCAACGCCCAGCGACGGCTCGATGCAGTAGGGGATGTAGCGCTCGTTCGTCACCGGGTCGAGGTATTCCAGCGACTTGCCGGAATGGTTTTGATGCTGCGTCAGGTCGTAATCCGTGCGGTCGGCGATGCCCCAGAGTTCACCCCAGCCGAACGGGAACAGGAACTCGAAGTCCGTCGTCGCCTTGGAGTAGAACGCCAGCTTCTCCGGCTCATGGTCGCGCAGGCGCAGGCTGTCCTCCTTGATGCCCAGCGAAAGCAGCCACTGCTTGCAGAACGAACGCCAGTAGTCAAACCACTGCAAATCCTCGCCGGGCTTGCAGAAGAATTCCAGCTCCATCTGCTCAAATTCGCGGACACGGAAGATGAAGTTGCCGGGGGTAATTTCGTTGCGGAAGGATTTGCCAATCTGCGCGATGCCCGCCGGGAGCTTCTTGCGCATGGAGCGCATGACGTTGGCGAAGTTGACGAAGATGCCCTGCGCGGTTTCGGGACGCAGGTAAATCTCATTCTCCGGCGTTTCCATCACGCCCGCGTGGGTCTTGAACATCAGGTTGAACTGGCGGATGCCGGTGAAATCCTTCTTGCCGCACTTCGGGCAGACGATGTCGTGCTCGGCAATGTACTTCTCCAGCTCAGCGTTCGTCCAGCCGTCGCCGGTTTCCGCGCCGCCGGTGAAGTCCTCAATCAGCTTGTCTGCACGGTAGCGCGCCTTGCACGCCTTGCAGTCCATCAGCGGGTCGTTGAAGCCGCCGACGTGACCCGACGCCACCCACACTTCGCGGTTCATCAGAATAGCGCAGTCAAGCCCCACATTGTACTTGCTTTCCTGCACAAATTTCTGCCACCACGCCTTTTTCACGTTGTTCTTGAATTCCACACCGAGCGGGCCGTAGTCCCATGTATTTGCCAAACCGCCGTACAGTTCGCTTCCGGCAAAAATCAGACCGCGGTTTTTGCACAGCGCAACCAGTTTGTCCATCGTCAAATCAGCCATCGTGATTTCCTCCTGAAAAAGTGAGAATCTAACAAATGTAATGATAGGCGCAAACGCTCACTTTGTCAAGGCTGGAACGCATTTTTTCCACCGAAAACGCTGATTTTCCGTGCTGAAATCTGCTGATTTTCCCGCAAACGATATTTCTCGCAAATTTCCCGAAAAAAATTTCATTTTCCCTCTTGCATTTTCCGAAGAAGTGTGCTATTATATCAATGTTGTCAGTGCGATTCACTCGCCGGCACACGGATGCTGATATAGCTCAGTTGGTAGAGCGCATCCTTGGTAAGGATGAGGTCACCAGTTCAAATCTGGTTATCAGCTCCATAAGCCTTGCATTTTGCAGGGCTTTTTTCGTGTTTTGGGGCGGAATTTTGCATTTTTAAGCAGCACACCATGCAGTCTTGACATTTTCCTGACCTCATCCCTATTTTTCTGCACCTGCCGCTTCCTTGACGGTAAAATTCGCCAAAAAAGCACGGTGCGCAGGTCTGCCAATCGCCTGCGCACCGCGAGGTTCACTTATTTTCCTCCACTTCTACCGTCTGTACCGACTCCTTCTCCCGCCACGTCTCTTCCTTCACCAGCGTCGCGAACCAAATGCAATCCCCAACCATGCGGTTCTTGTGGCTCGATGGCGAGTTAATCTTCTGATTATTCAGCGCAATCGTGCTCGATGAGCCGCCGTCGAGGTTGTATGCGTTGTCCAGCCCAAACTGCACGCACAGGTTCGCCATCTGCACAAGGTCGAAGCCGACGGATTTCGGGGCGGTGCTTTCCGGCCCCTCGTTCGTCAGTATCAGGTATTCCAGCTTGCCGATCTGCCCGATGACCATCCGCTGGGCTTTCTTGGCTTTGCCGTTGTCGATGGTCACGTCATCAAGGCTCGTGAGCGGAACGCCGTCCACCACCAGCGCAGGGCCGAAGCAGAAGGCGTGCAGAACGGTGCCGCCGCCGGCAATGTACTCGTCCCACTTCGCCTGCGTGGTGCGGGTGATGAGGTGGAAGTCGCCATTTTCGTCCACAATCAGCTCGTCGCGGCCCTTGTGCGGGCGCATCCGCAGCGTCTGGCCGTTGCGGACGACGATGCCCTGCTCATGGTAGAGGCAGTAGTCGCCGTCGATGCCCATGACGGCGTTGAAGCGCTTCGTCATGTCGTTGACGTGGCGCGCCTGCTTCGACGGGTACTTGTTCGCGAAGCCTGTGCGGAACTGGCTCACGTCGGTCAGCTTGACGCGTGCGGACATGACGGTCGTTGTGCCTTCGCCGGGTGCATCAACCTGCTGCAAATCCTGCGTCCAGTAGGTGACGTTAATCTGGATGTCGATGGAATCATCATGGTAGCCGCCGTTATTGGGCAGGTAGCAATCCGGGTTCGGCAGGTTGGGGGAAACCTTGATATCCCACGGAATTGGCTCAAAATCAGGCGCATCCTCCGCCAAAGCGGGTACAATCAGCAGCGCGCAGAGCAAAAGCGAAATCAGGCGTTTCATTCGGAAATGTACCTCCTACGGTGTTCTACTTATCAGACGAATCAAAAGGGGAAAACGTTGTCATGTACGAAAATTTAATTTTTTTGTAACAATTTTGCGGATGCGCGCCATTTCGCCCAAAAGTTGAAATTCCCTCTTGCATCAGCGCGCAAAATGGCGTATAATAAGCCTGTCAAATGACCCCGCTTGACGGGAGAAAAGCAGCTTTTGTCCTTCCAGAGAGCCGCCGGATGGTGCGAGGCGGCAGGGCGCGGGTGCTTCTTCCACTCCTGAATGGGGGCAGACGAGGAGTCTGCCGGGTTCGCCCGATACAGCGAGCATGAGTGGTCTGACGTGCGTCAGGCAAACTGGGTGGCAACGCGAGCTTCTCGTCCCGGAATTTTACGGGATGGGAAGCCTTTTTGGTTTCCGCCAAGCAAAAAAGGAGGATTTTTTCCGATGCTGGACATCAATCTGCTCCGTACCAATCCCGAATTGGTGAAGGAGAACATCCGCAAGAAGTTTCAGGACGAAAAGCTCGTCATGGTCGACGAAGTCGTCGAGATGGACAAGGAGTACCGCGCCGCGATTCAGCAGGCGGACACCCTGCGCAACCAAATTAAGGTTGCGTCCAAGCAGATTGGCATGCTGATGGGCAAGGGTCAGAAGGAAGAGGCCGAAAAGGCGAAGGAACAGGTCGCCGTTTACAAGGCGGATCTGGAGGGCCTGGCGGCGAAGGAAGACGAATTGCAGGCGGAAATCCGCAAGCGGATGCTCGTCATTCCGAACATCATTGACCCGTCTGTGCCGATTGGAAAGGATGACAGCCAGAACGTGGAAATCGAGCGCTTCGGTGAACCCGTCGTGCCGGATTTCGAGATTCCGTATCATGTGGACATCATGGAGCGCCTGCACGGCATCGACCTTGACAGCGCCCGCAAGACCTCTGGCAACGGCTTCTATTACCTCATGGGCGATATTGCTCGCCTGCACTCCGCGATTCTGTCCTATGGCCGTGATTTCATGATCGACCGCGGCTTCACCTACTGCATCCCGCCGTACATGATCCATGGCGACGTGGTGACGGGCGTGATGAGCTTCGCCGAGATGGAGAACATGATGTACAAGATCGAGGGCGAAGACCTCTATCTGATTGGTACGTCCGAGCACTCCATGATCGGCAAGTTCATTGATACGATTCTGGACGAAAGCCAGCTGCCGCAGACGCTGACCAGCTATTCCCCCTGCTTCCGCAAGGAAGTTGGCGCGCATGGCATTGAGGAGCGCGGCGTGTACCGCATCCACCAGTTCGAGAAGCAGGAGATGATCGTCGTCTGCAAGCCGGAGGACAGCCCGATGTGGTTCAACCGCCTGTGGCAGAACACCGTTGATTTCTTCCGCTCGATGGACATCCCGGTTCGCACGCTGGAATGCTGCTCCGGCGACCTTGCTGACTTGAAGGTGAAGTCGCTGGACGTGGAAGCGTGGTCTCCGCGCCAGAAGAAGTACTTTGAGGTCGGCAGCTGCTCGAATCTGGGCGATGCGCAGGCGCGCCGCTTGAAGATTCGCGTCAAGAGCGACGACGGCCGCAAATACTTCGCGCATACGCTGAACAACACCTGTGTTGCGCCGCCGCGTATGCTGATTGCCTTCCTCGAAAACAACCTGCAGGCCGACGGCCGCATCCGCATTCCGGAAGCGCTGCGCAGGTACATGGGCGGGAAGGAATATATCGGCTGATTGGGCTGAAGGGAAAATTGCAAAGGGACGGGTGCAGGGGGGATGCAATGCTCCCTGCCCCCGTTTTTTCTTTTCCACACGCCCTTCTTTTCCGCCGCCCGCCCGCATACCATCCATCAGCCGAATCAACGGGCAAGGAGGCGGACAAACATGAAACTTCCCAAACTTCCGAAACTTCCATCCCTCAAATCCCTTCATCTCCCCAGCCGCATCACCATGGAACGGCTGCTCATTGTCTCCGCGGCGGCGCTTGTGGTCGTCCTCGCCGTCCGCGGCGGACAGCAGACCCAAACCGCCATGCAGCAGACCGACTTCACCCCCGATGTCAGCACCCAAACCATCGCGGACGCATCGCCGGATGTCGAAGTGACCTCTACCGTCTGCTGGTATGAGGACGGCGAGGGGTATCTCGTGCCGGTCACGCGCCAGATTCCGCTGCAGGACGGCGTGGCGAAGGCGACGCTGAGCCTGATGGTGAAGTCGTCGGAAAATGACCTCGCGGCGGCGCGGATGGGGCTGCGGAACGTTATCCCAGAGGGTGTGACGTTCGATTTGGACATTTCTGGCGGCAAGGCGCGCGTGGACTTGAGCAAGGAGGCGCTGAGCTGCCAGAACGCGGAGGAAGAGCTGCTGATGGTGCAGGGGACAGCGGCGGCGCTGTGCGGATTTGACACGGTGCAGGAGGTAACGTTCCTCTTTGACGGTCAGAAGCGCTCGCAGTTGACGCACGGGACGGACGTGTCGGGCGTGTTCAAGGCGGACAGCGTGAATCTGGAAAGCGTGGAAACGACGGCGAACCTGACAAATGCGTCGCGGGTGCAGCTGTATTTCCCGTCGGCGGACGGGCGGCTGATGGTGCCTGTTACGCGGACGGTATTTTCCCCCGCTGACCTGACCACGGCAATGCTGGAACTGGCGAAAGGCCCGGAGAAGGACAGCGGGCTGGAAATTCCGCTGCCGAAGGACTGTGGTCTGCGGTCGGTGACGCTGAAAAACGGTGTCGCGACAATTGACTTCACAAAAGAATTTGCGTCCCTTGCGACGGCGGAGGACGCAAGCGCGGCGACAAGTCAGGCGCTCCGGGCGATTGTGTTCACGGCGAGCCAATTTCCGGGCGTGAAGAAAGTCGAGGTGCTGGTGGAAGGAAAGCCGTTTGAGGCACAGCCGTCGGCAGTAACGACGTTCGTGAATCAGGCGGACGAAGTGATGGCGCAGTATCCGGGGCTGATTACGGTGGACTAATACTATTTCCTGCATTCGCCTGCGCCATCTGCTTGCGCCGCGAATTTGGAAATAGTATAAAAAAGGCGGGTGCGCGGAGCTTCAAACTCCATGCACCCGCTTTGCGTATATCAATAATTACTTCTTGTTTCCCCCGAACAGCCCCGTGATTCCGCCCAGAATCCCGCGCGTCACCTGCCGCGTCACTTCGCGGGTCGCGGTGCTAATCGCCGTATTCTGCACGCGCCCCAGCAATGAGTCGTTTTTCCGGGCGCGCGCGGCACGTTCTTCGCGCAGTTCATCCGCGTGCTTCCGGCGTTCTTCCGCTTGGCGTTCCTTCTCGGCTTTCTCAGCTGCCTTGCGCTGCTTTTCCGCCTCGCGCTCCTGCGCCTTCGTCGTTGTCGGCGCGGCTGCGGTCTGCGCCTGAGCCGGGACGTAATTGCCCGTCGCGGGGTCAAGCTGCATCGGCATCATCTTCTGCACATACTGCCCGCTTGCCGGGTCGTAGACCATCACCAGCATGTTCTGTACCTGCGGCTGCTGCACAGTCAGCACCGGGACAGGCTGCCCCTGACCTATCGGCTGCTGCTCCTGCTGATTCTGCCACGCCGGACGTGCGGGTTCGTCCGCCGCCATCCACGCGGGACGCGGCGTGCTGCCCTGTGCGGCAGACTGTGCCTGAGACATCGGCTGTGCCTGAGCCATCGGCTGTGCCGCCTCGCGCTGCACATAATGCCCTGTCTGCGGGTCGAACACAAGGAACGCATCGGGGCGGCTGACTGTCGGCGCAGCGGTCGAAATCTGCGGCGCGGCGGCTTCCGGCGCGGGCATCTGCTCCTTCTGGAACGCGCTTGCCAGCATTTCGTAGGCGGAAACGCGGTCAACCGGCGTGTCGTAAACGCCGCGGAAGGGGCTGGATTCGATGCACTCCTGCCGCACATCGCCGTCGATGGCGTTCATGGCGCTCTGCGGGGGAAGGATGGTCGCGCGCTCGACGATGCTCGGCGCACCGTCCGCATCGAGGAAGGAAACCAGCGCTTCGCCTGTTTTGAGCGTGGTGATGGCTTCTGCCGTGTCGAACGCGGGATTCGCGCGGAAGGTCATCGCAGCGGTGCGGACGGCCTTCTGGTCAAGCGGCGTGTAAGCGCGCAGGGCGTGCTGGACACGGTTGCCGAGTTGCCCCAGAATGCTCATGGGAATGTCGCAGGGGTTCTGGGTGACGAAATATACGCCGACGCCCTTGGAACGAATCAGCCGGACGACCTGCTCCAGCGTTTCCAGCAGCGCCTTGGGGCAGTCGTCGAAGAGCAGGTGCGCCTCGTCGAAGAAGAACACCATGCGCGGCTTGTCCAAATCGCCGCATTCGGGCAGCAGCTCGTACAGCTCCGACAGCATCCACAGCAGGAAGGTCGAGTACAGCCGGGGCTTGCGGTAGAGCACGTCCGCCGCGAGGATGTTGATAACGCCGCGCCCACTTTCATCAAGCTGCATCCAGTCGGCGATGTTCAGCGCGGGTTCGCCGAAGAACGCATTGCCGCCCTCGTCCTCCAGCATGGCGACGGCGCGCTGAATCGCACCGACAGACGCCATGGACACGTTGCCGTAATCGAGCGTGTACTCCTTGGCGTGCTCACCGACGTAGGCAAGCATGGCCTTCAAGTCCTTGAGGTCGAGCAGGAGCATGTTCTCGTCATCCGCGACGCGGAAGAGGATGCTCAGCACGCCTGCCTGCGTGTCGTTGAGGTTCATCAGCCGCGCGAGCAGCGTCGGCCCCATTTCGCTCACGGTCGTGCGGACGGGATGCCCCTCTTTGCCGAATACGTCCCAGAACACGGTCGGGAATGCGCGGTACTCGAACGTCGGCACGCCGCACTGCGTCAGGCGATTGGCGATATTGTCGCTGTGTGTGCCGGGCTGCACCATCCCGGCGAGATCGCCCTTGATATCCGCGAGGAACACGGGCACGCCCATGTCCGAAAATCCCTCTGCCAGCACCTTGAGGGAGACGGTTTTGCCCGTGCCGGTCGCCCCGGCAATGAGACCATGGCGGTTTGCCATCTGCGGCAGCAGGCAGACGGGGTGTTCACCCGTTCCAAGCCAGATTTTGCCTTCGTAGAGCATGTGTGTTGTGTTCTCCTTTTTCCTTTTATAGTGGTACTATTGGTACTTCGATGATTGTCTTTATCGCGGCAGGGGTTTCGCCTCTGCGGAGGTGACCAGAGGGCTTTGCGGTCGCCCTCCGGACTCCTTCGCACGCACACCCATGTTACTTGGATTTTATCGAAAATGCGATTAGTGGGTGTGCCGTTACTCCTTCTTCTCATCCATCTCCGCTGTGCGTTCCGAAATAATATACCGCGGACGCTGCTTGACTTCCAAGTAGATTTTGCCGATATATTCCCCGATGATACCGAGAAACAGGCACTGCATCCCGCCAACGAAGCATACCAGACAAGCCAGCGACGCCCAGCCAGCCACCGAATGCCCGGCAATCGCGGCAATCACCGCCCAGATAATGCCGATAAATGACAGAATCGTGATAAACAGCCCGGCGAAGAACACCATGCGAATCGGTTTGACCGATAGGCTTGTGATGCCGTCGAACGCCAGCCCCAGCATCTTCTTCAGCGGATAGTGGCTTTCGCCCGCAATGCGCTCGTGGCGCTCGTAAGAGACGCTGGTGGACTTGAACCCGACCAGCGGAACCATCCCGCGCAGATACAGGTTTACTTCGCGGAATTTCGCCAATTCCTGCAGGGCACGGCTGGAAATCAGGCGATAATCCGCGTGATTAAACACAACCTCCGCGCCCATTGCGCTGAGCAGCTTGTAGAAGCCTTCCGCCGTGAAGCGCTTGAAGAACGTGTCGGTATCACGCTTGGAGCGCACGCCGTAGACGATTTCGCAGCCGTCAAGGTACGCATCCACCATCGCGTCCATGGCGTTGATATCGTCCTGTCCGTCGCAGTCGATGCTGATGGTGATGTCGCAGCGGTCTTTCGCCTCCATCAGCCCTGCCCAGACCGCCCTTTGGTGCCCGCGGTTGCGGCTCTGCGCAATGCCTTGGAAGCACGGGTCTTTCGCGGACAGCGCCGTGATAATCTCCCACGTCTTGTCCTTGCTGCCGTCGTTGACGAACAGAATGCGGCTCTTGTCGCTGATTTTCCCCGCGTCTGCGAGTTGACGCACCTTGTCGCGGAACATGCCGCTGGTAATCGGCAGTACGCTTTCTTCGTTGTAGCAGGGAATCACAATATACAATACAGGCTTGTGTGCCACGCAGAAACACCTCCAGTATGGTTGATTATGTCTTATTATAGCACATTTTCTCCTGCTTGAACAGGTTCTTTTTGCAACAGCTTCGACGCAATTATTGTTCACAAAATATTTACAAACACTTCCGACATTCGTTACAAAGTCGTGCTATGATACGGAAAGTACTCCAAGAGGGGTGCGGCTATCAAAGGAAGTGTGCTTATGAATCAGGCGGCAATTGGTCAGTATATCGCGGGCAAGCGCACTGCGCAAGGGATGACGCAGGAGCAGCTGGCGCAGAAAATTGGCGTATCGCAGAAATCCTTGATGCGCTGGGAAACGGGCAAACGTCTGCCCGATGCTGACGCGGTGGAAGCGCTCTGCGCGGCGCTGGGTATCACCCTGCCGGAACTGCTCAACGGCAAGGATTCGCCGCAGAAGGAAGAAATGCAGCTGACGCATGACGCACAGATGCTTGACCTGCTGCGCCGGATGCAGCGCACAGTCTATGAGCAGCATATTCTCTACGGCGTTCTGCTGATTCTGCTGGGCATCGCGAGCAACGCATTGTCTGCGCTGGTCAGCGGCAGCCATGTCAAGGAATTCTTTTCGGGTGTGCTGATGGGGATGTCCGTTGCGGAAATGCTGGCGGGGGTCGTCATCGTTGCCATCCATGTGATTCACGGAAAATGCGAGGAGTAATTAGCAATTTGAGAAATCATTGCGCATTGAAAAGCGGTCGCTGACCGCTTTTTTCGTTTTGGGAAATCGCAGAAACATGCCTTTTTTCCTTGACCCCTTCGGCATTCCGATGTATAATAAACAATGGTGTATTAGCGCATTGAGCAGAAAGGGGTGAGTGTCCTGTACGCACAGGTAATTGTGGACATTGTGCATGAGAATGTTGCGCACACGTTTACCTACCGCATTCCGGACGGCATGACGCTCACCGCCGGACAGCGCGTGGAAGTTCCGTTCGGGCGGATGCGCAAGGAGGGGGTCGTCCTCTCCCTGACGCAGGAGACGGACGTGCCGCCGGAAAAGCTCCGCGACATCCTCCGCCCGCTGGAGGATTATGCCGCTATCTGCCCCACGCTGCTGACGCTCGCCCAGCAGATGGCGGACGACGTGCATTGCCCACTGGCGGAAACGCTGCGGCTGATGCTGCCCGCCCAAATGCGCGGTGGACGCATTCAGGTGAAAACGCAGACGGTCGCGCAGGCCGCGAAGCCGCGCGAAATGCTGGAAGCGGCGGCACTGGCGGAGAAACGCTCGCCGAAACGGCGTCTGCTGCTGACGGTCTTATCCGACGGGCGGACACACCCGGTGGAGGAATTGAAGCTGCTTGTCCGCGAACCGCTGCAAGCGCTGCGCCAGATAGAAGCAGCCGGACTAATTGCCCTGCGGGAAGAAGAAGTGCTGCGCCGACCGGGCGGCAATACGCCGGACACCGCCGTCCCTGACCCGCCCCTCACGCCGGGGCAGGAGGAAGCGCTGTCTGTCATGCTGCCGGATTTGCGCAGTGGACAGGGGAAATACCTGCTCCACGGTGTGACGGGCAGCGGCAAAACCGAGGTGTTCATCCGCCTCGTGCGCCAGACGCTCGGGCAGGGGAAATCCGCCATGATTCTCGTGCCGGAAATCGCCCTCACGCCGCAAATGGTCATGTGGTTTCGGGCGCGGTTCGGGGCGGTTGCGGCGGTGCTGCACTCACGGCTCAGTGCGGGCGAGCGCTTTGATGAATGGCGGCGCATCCGGCGCGGCGACGCACGGGTCGTCATTGGCGCACGGTCAGCGGTGTTCGCGCCGTGCGGGAACTTAGGGCTGATTGTCGTGGATGAGGAGCACGAATCGACGTACATCTCCGATCGTCATCCGCGATATGACGCGCGCGAAGTTGCCATCCGCCGATGCGAAAATGAGCACGCGACGCTTCTGCTTGCCTCCGCTACGCCCAGCATCCTGTCCTTCGCCAGGGCACGGCGCGGGGATTATGTGCTGCTTGAAATGCCCTCCCGCGTCGGCAACCGCCCGATGCCGCAGGTCACGCTGGTGGACATGCGCAAGGAGATGGAGAACGGCAACCGAAGCGTATTTTCCGGGCAATTGGTCGCGGCACTCAAGAACTGCGTCGCGCGCGGCGAACAGGCCATGCTGCTGATGAATCGGCGCGGGTACAACAGCTTCGTCAGCTGCCGAAGCTGCGGTTATGTCGTCAAATGCCCGAACTGCGATGTCGCCATGACCTACCACGTCGTGGGCAGCGGGCAGACCGAGGCGAAACTCCACTGCCACTACTGCGGATTCGCCGCGCTGCCGCCGAACACCTGCCCGAAATGCGGCAGCAAGTACATCCGCTATTTCGGCGCGGGGACGCAGAAAATCGAGGAAGAATTGAAGAAGCTCTTCCCACAGGAAAACGTCATCCGCATGGATATTGACACGACCTCCGGCAAGGATGGTCACGCAAAGCTGCTTGATGAGTTCCGCTCCGGGCGCGCAAAGCTGCTCGTCGGCACGCAAATGATTGCCAAAGGGCTGGATTTCCCGAAGGTAACGCTGGTGGGCGTGATTGCGGCGGATATGACGCTGAATCTGCCCGACTACCGCGCGCGGGAGCGGACATTCCAGCTGCTGACGCAGGTCGCTGGGCGCGCCGGACGCGGCACACTGCCGGGGCAGGTCATCATCCAGACGTACAAGCCGGAGGATGAGGTGATTCAGACCGCTGCCGCGCAGGACTATCGCGCGTTCTTTGAGCTGGAGTTCGATCGCCGGCGGACGGGGTTGTATCCGCCGTTCACGATTCTGGCGCGCCTGCTGGTGGAGAGCAATTCGCCGCAGAAGGCGCGGGAGGTCGCGACAATGCTTCATGCGCGGTGCGAGGAGCTGCTTAACGCGCATCCGCAGTGGAAGAAGCGGGCGCTGATGGTGCGGCTTGACCAGCCGAGCATCACGGTTTTGCGCGGAAAAACGCGCTGGCATGTTCTGATGAAGCTGCTGGTGCATCCGGAGACGGAGCAGTTTGCCGCGGCATTGAGTGAGCTGGCGCGGGAGAAGCAGGAGGGCGCGGAGGTGTACTTTGAGTATAACCCCACGACCATGATGTAAATGTGGTTTTATTTCCCTGAAATCGCGTGAATTGTGTGGGTATCCTGTGGATAAACACGCGGAAGAAGTAAGAAGAAGTCACCAACTCAATCGCGCGAAAGGGTCAAGGGACGAAGTCCCTTGCGGAG
>ENA-UAHW01000135-UAHW01000135.1-human-gut-metagenome-genome-assembly--contig:-NODE-135-length-11773-cov-3.916539_pt1 | contig 11773 bp, 9 predicted proteins | sample MGYA00244412_ERZ654375 | MGnify/ENA primary metagenome ERZ654375 (study PRJEB26926, sample SAMN06165166) | human gut metagenome | biome: ENVO:00009003; feature: ENVO:2100002; material: ENVO:00002003...
CCGTCAAACAGCACAATGCAGCCCCGGCAATGATAAATCATGATTTCCTTGGCATAATAATCCGCAGAGGCACCGAACCGGGCGTCCAGCTCTGCCAGATTTTCGGCCAGATGCAACGACAACTGCTGCACACAACATCCACTCCTTTGCACAGCAGTATGCCCGCCCGGAGCCGGTTCCATACCGGCGGGTGCCGACAGGAGGTTTCCACGATGAAGTTGTTGATCTTCCGCACGATTTTGATCTACCTGTGCGTGCTGTTTGCCATGCGGCTGATGGGCAAGCGTCAGCTGGGAGAGTTGCAGCCGGAGGAGCTGGTATCCACCATCCTGATCTCCAATCTGGCGTCCATCTCCATTGAATCGGAGGATGTGCCCATCACCGCCAGTCTCATCCCGCTGTTCCTCATTGCGGCGCTGGAACTGCTGGGTTCAGTGGTAAGCTTCCGCAGCCAGAAATTCTTCAATTTTCTCTCCGGGCGACCTAAAACGGTCATTCTGGATGGAAAGATCGATCAGAACGCTTTGCGGATGCTGCGGCTGACCACCGCTGACCTGATGGAGGCGCTGCGCGGCAAGGATATCTTTGACCCACGCAGGGTGTCTTACGCCGTCATTGAAACGAACGGCACATTGTCGGCGGCGCTTCGCCCGGAGCAGGAAGCAGCCACCCTGTCCGACTTGCAGCTGAAGGTGCAGCAGACACAGGCCACCATCCCCTTTGTGCTGGACGGACAGGTGCTGGAGGATAATCTGCGCTGGTGCGGCAAAGACCGTGCGTGGCTGGAACGCACCGCCACGGCAAACACGGTTTTGCCGCATGAGATCTTACTGCTTATCGGCAACGAGACCGAGGACTATTTTCTGCTGAAAAAGGAAGGCCGTCAGCCGGGAGAGAAACGATGAAGCGGATCTATGCGTGTATCCTGATCGTAGCTGCGCTGCTGGGGATATCTCTTTACAGCAACGGACGGGTGCAGGGCTTTGCGCAGGACATCTCGGCTGACTTGGACTGTGCCCTTGAAGCTGTGCGGCAGAAGGATTTCCCCACTGCGCGGCAGGCGCTTGCCGAGGGCGCAGAGCTGTGCGACACCATGCGCCAGACCATGAGCCATCTGCTGCGCACTGCTGACTACACAGAGCTGGAAGCTGCACTGCGGGCGGCGGACGGATACCTTGAGCAGCAGGCCACCGAGGATGCGCTGGGCGAGCTGCGCCGCGCACAGGTAGAGGTGGAGCGGCTGGAATGGCTTGCCCGGCGGCTGGTGTAAGCGGCACGCAAAAAAGGAGAGCGGCTCCGAAGAACCGCCCTCCCACAATTCAGGCTATGCTATTATAAATATGCTCGGGGACAGATGATCACAGAGCAGCCTTTGCTGCCTCGATCTGCTTGATCAGCTCGGGCACGACCTTGAACAGGTCGCCCACGATGCCGTAGTCTGCAACACCGAAGATGGGAGCACCCTCGTTCTTGTTGACGGCGATGATGCACTCAGAATCCTGCATACCGGCGGTGTGCTGGATGGCACCGGAGATACCCAGAGCCACATAGATCTTGGGGTGCACGGTCTTGCCGGTCTGACCGACCTGATGGTCAGCGGTCATCCAGCCTGCATCGGTAACGGCACGGGAAGCACCCACAACGCCGCCGCCCAGTGCAGCAGCCAGCTGCTCAGCCAGCTCGATGCCCTTGTTGACATCCTTGCTGATGCCGCGGCCAACGGAGACGATGACATCGGCACCGATCAGATCGACCAGCTTCTCAGCAGCCTTCTCGACGCTCAGGACCTCGGTCTTGATGTCGGCAGCGGACAGCTCGAAAGCGGGCTTCACGATCTGGCAGGCATCTGCCTTGGCCTGATCGAAGGGAGCCTTCTTCATAACGCCGGGACGCACGGTGGACATCTGGGGACGGAAGCGGGGGCAGATGATGGTAGCCATCAGATGGCCGCCGAATGCGGGACGGGTCATCTTCAGGTTGCGGTCTTCCATATCGAACTTCTGCTTGGACAGGTCGATGGTGGAGCTCTCCTTCAGGAAGTCGATGTACTTTGCAGTGTCGATATCCAGGTGGGTAGCATCAGCGGTCAGGCCGGTGTGCAGGCGGGCTGCGCAGCGGGGGCCCAGATCGCGGCCAATGTTGGTGGCACCGATCAGCAGGACCTCGGGCTTGTACTCGTTGACCATGTCGCAGACGACCTTGGCGTATGCGTCCGTGGTGTAATCCTTCAGCAGGGGGCTGTCGCACACCAGAACCTTGTCGGCACCGTAGCCGCCCAGCTCCTTGGCAATGCCCTCCACGTTGTCGCCCAGCAGCAGGCCGGTGACCTCGCAGCCCAGCTCGTCGGCCAGCTTACGGGCCTCGCTTACCAGCTCGAAGTCAGTGGACATCAGTGCGCCCTGGCGCTGCTCGCAAAAGACCCAGACGCCCTTGTATTCGTTAAAATCAGCCATTGTAATCCTATGCTCCTTTCATCAGATCAGGTGCTTCTTGGCCAGGATACCTGCCAGCTGTGCGGCGGTGTCGTCGCCAGTCAGCATGGTGCCTGCGCCCTTCTGCGGAGGAGTGAAGGACTTAAAGACGTTCGTCGGAGAACCCTTCAGACCGATGGTATCGACCTCGATCAGCGGATCGTCCTTCAGAGCGTTGTAATCGAACACTTCCATCGGCTTGTCGTAGCAGGTGAAGATGCCGTTCACGCTCATGTAACGGGGCTGGTTCAGCTCCTTGATGCAGGTCAGCAGGCAGGGAGTCTGCACCTTGACCATCATGTAGCCGTCTTCCAGCATACGCTTCACGGTCAGGGTGTTGCCATCCTTCTGGATGTCGGCAACGTAAGTGACCTGCGGCAGATGCAGCTTTTCAGCGATCTGGGGGCCGACCTGTGCGGTATCGCCATCGATTGCCTGACGGCCGCAGAACACAACGTCCTCGGGGCCAACGCCGATCTTGTTGACGGCAGCAGCCAGGATCTGGCTGGTTGCAAAGGTATCGGAACCGCCGAACTCACGGCCGGAGACCAGAACAGCCTTGTCCGCGCCGCGGGCCAGCAGCTCACGCAGCATTCCCTCGGCCGGAGGAGGACCCATGGTGATGACAACGACTTCGCAGCCGGTAGCGTCCTTGAGCTTCAGAGCAGCCTCCAGAGCGTTCAGGTCATCGGGGTTGGTGATGGTGGCCATAGAGGCACGATCCAGAGTACCGTCTGCCTTGACGGCGACTTTGCCGGAGGTATCAGGAACCTGCTTTACACAAACAATTGCTTTCATTGTAAATCTTACCTCCCTTACTTCAGCAGAGCGCCGGAAATGACCATCATCTGCACTTCGCTGGTGCCCTCGTAGATCTCAGTGATCTTGGCATCACGCATCATGCGCTCGATGGGGTAGTCACGGGTGTAGCCGTAACCGCCGAACAGCTGCAGGCAGCGGCGGGTCACATCGCTTGCGGTGCGGGCTGCGATCAGCTTAGCCTGAGCAGCCTCCACGCTGTAACGGACCTTTGCGCCGTCCATGGCCTGCTGCTTCTTCAGAGCGGCAGCGTAGACCAGATACTTGGCAGCCTCAACGCGGGCCTTCATCTCAGCCAGCTCGAACTGGGTGTTCTGGAATGCGGAGATGCTGCGGCCAAACTGCTTGCGCTCCTTGACGTAGGCAACGGTCTCCTCCAGAGCGCCCTCAGCAATGCCCAGAGCCTGAGAAGCGATGCCGATACGGCCGCCGTCCAGCGTAGCCATAGCCAGCTGGAAGCCCTTGCCGCGCACGCCCAGCATACGATCCTTCGGGATGCGGCAATCCTCAAAGATCAGCTCGCAGGTAGAAGAACCGCGGATGCCCATCTTGTCCTCTGCCTTACCAACAGAGAAGCCCGGGTCGGTGCGCTCCACGATGAAGGCGGAGCAGAGCTTGGTGGGACGGCCGCGCTTATCCAGCACGTTATCGGTAACGGCGATGACGATGAACACATCAGCAAAGCCGGCGTTGGTGATGAAGATCTTGGAGCCGTTCAGCACCCAGTAATCGCCATCTTCCTTGGCAATGGTCTGCTGACCCTGCGCATCGGTACCAGCGCCCGGCTCGGTCAGGCCGAAAGCACCCAGCCACTCGCCGCTGCACAGCTTGGGCAGGTACTTTGCCTTCTGCTCGGGGGTACCGTTCTCATAAATAGGAGCAGCACACAGGCTGGTGTGAGCGGAGACGATGACACCGGTGGTGCCACAGACCTTGCTCAGCTCCTCCACTGCCATGACGTAGGACAGCACATCGCCGCCTGCACCGCCGACCTCAGTCGGGAAATAGATGCCCATCATGCCCAGCTTGCCCATCTTTTCGACGGTCTCCTTGGGGAAGTATTCCTCTGCGTCAACCTTCTTTGCCAGAGGCTTGACTTCGTTCTCAGCAAACTCGCGGTACATTTTCTGCACCATCTGCTGCTGCTTGGACAGAGTAAAATCCATCGCTATATCCTCCTAACGGGTGTTTTTTATCTCCCGGGGTCAGGGTCCTCCCCTACCCGGTTGCAAACAAATTCCTCCTGACCGCTTTCCCCACGGCCAGGAGAAATGTTTATCAGAAATTACAGCTGGTCAACAGGGGTCTTGGTGCGGTCTGCGTTGTAAACGTAGAAGCCCTTGCCGGTCTTGCAGCCCAGGTTGCCGCCGCGGACCATCTTGCGGATCAGCGGGCAGGCGCGATACTTGCTGTCGCCGGTCTCATGGTACAGGACATCCATGATGGCCAGGCAGATATCCAGGCCGATGAAGTCGCCCAGCTCCAGGGGTCCCATGGGGTGGTTGGCACCCAGCTTCATAGCGGTGTCGATGCCGGCGATATCAGAAACGCCCTCCATCTTGATGAAGGCAGCCTCATTGATCATGGGGATCAGGATGCGGTTGACCACAAAGCCTGCAGCCTCGTTGACCTGAACAGGGTTCTTGCCGATGGCAACGGAGATCTCCTTGATCTTCTCAACAGTCTCTGCGGGGGTGTTGCAGCCGGCGATGACCTCGATCAGCTTCATGCGGTCAGCGGGGTTGAAGAAGTGCATACCGACCAGAGGACGGCTCAGGCCCTTGCCGATCTCGGTGATGGACAGAGAGGAGGTGTTGGAAGCGAAGATGCACTCGGGCTTGCAGATCTTATCCAGCTCGCCGAAAGTGGTCTGCTTGACCTTCATATCCTCAAAAGCAGCCTCAACGATCAGGTCGCAGTCTGCGCACAGATCTTCCTTCAGGCCCGGAGTGATGGCTGCAACGATCGCGTCAGCCTTTTCCTGGGGAATCTTGCCCTTAGCAACCAGCTTCTCGTAGCCCTTCTTGATCTTTGCCAGACCATTCTCGGCCCACTCCTGCTTGATGTCGCACAGAGCAACGGTGTTGCCCTCAACCTGTGCAAATGCCTTTGCGATGCCCTGACCCATAGTGCCAGCGCCGATAACACCGATCTTCATAGGAAATCTCTCCTTTAATATCAAAAATTATGTAATGGATTAGTTGTTGGTGAACACTGCCTTGGGCTTCGGTTTCTCACGGCTCAGGAAGCAGGCCATGCCCTCCTGCTGATCGTGGGTCTCGAAGCAAGCACCGAACAGCTTCTCCTCGACTTCCACAGCCTTCTCAATGGGCAGGCTGATGCCATCGTTGATGGCCTTCTTGCAGTTGCGCACTGCAATGGGAGCGTTCTTGGCGATCTTGCCGGCCAGCTTCAGCACGTTCTCCATCAGTTCAGCCTGCGGATACACGGCGTTGACCAGACCAATGCGGTAAGCCTCGTCTGCCTTGATGTTCAGGGCAGAGTAGACCAGCTGCTTTGCCATGCCCATGCCGACCAGACGTGCCAGACGCTGGGTGCCGCCGAAGCCCGGGGTGATGCCCAGACCAACTTCGGGCTGACCGAACACGGCGTTGTCAGAGCAGATGCGGATGTCGCAGCTCATGGCCAGCTCATTGCCGCCGCCCAGTGCAAAGCCGTTGACGGCTGCAATGACGGGGATGGGGAAGCTCTCGATCATCAGGAACACGTCATTGCCCAGCTTGCCGAAGGCCTCGCCCTCTGCCTTGGTCATGGTGCTCATGGAGCCGATATCAGCGCCTGCAACGAAGCTCTTGTCGCCTTCGCCGGTCAGGACGATGCAGCGGATGGTCTCCTGATCGACAGCCTCAAAAGCTGCCTTCAGGTCTGCCAGAACCTCAGGGTTCAGGGCATTCAGTGCCTTGGGACGGTCGATGGTGATGATCTCGACAGCGCCCTGCACCTCGGTTTTTACAAAAGCCATTGTGAAAACCTCCAATTCAGATTCTCAGTGTTTCAAAACAGCTCCCGCGCCCCGGCAGAGTCTCCGGTCTGAGCCGGGGCGCGGGCTGTCATTCAATTCAATCCCAAAGGGGGAGCTTACATCTCAACGATGGTAGCGCAGCCCATGCCGCCGCCGATGCACAGGGTAGCCAGACCCTTGTGAGCACCACGGTGCTTCATAGCGTACAGCAGGGTGACCAGGATACGAGCGCCGGAAGCGCCGACCGGGTGACCCAGAGCGATTGCGCCGCCGTTGACGTTCAGCTTGTCCTTATCAAAGCCCAGAGCCTCGCCGACAGCGATGGACTGTGCTGCGAATGCCTCGTTGGCCTCGACCAGATCCATATCGGCAACGGTCATGCCGGTCTTGGCCATGACCTTCTTGGTAGCAGCGATGGGGCCCAGACCCATGACCTCGGGCTCAACGCCTGCCAGAGCACCGGCAACCCAAGTTGCCAGAGGCTTCACGCCCAGCTCCTTAGCCTTCTCCTCGCTCATGACGACCAGAGCAGCAGCGCCGTCGTTGATGGCGGAAGAGTTAGCAGCGGTGACGATGCCGTCCTTGGTGAAGGCGGGCTTCAGCTTTGCCAGAACCTCGGGAGCGCTCAGACGGGGGCCCTCATCGGTATCGAACACGGTGTCGCCCTTCTTGCCCTTGATGACAACAGGAACGATCTCATCCTTGAAAGCGCCGTCCTTGATGGCCTTGTCAGCCTTGACCTGGCTGTTGTAGGAGAACTCATCCAGCATCTCGCGGGTGATGGGGCTGTAGCCGTACTTCTTCTGGTAGGTCTCGTTGGTGCAGACGTTCTCAGCGGTCATGCCCATGTGCTTGTTGAAGCCGCAGGCATCCCACAGAGCATCGTTGACCATGGTATCCACGATCTCGCTCTTGCCCATGGGAGCGCCCATGCGGTAGCCGTAGCGAGCCTTCTGCAGTGCGAAGGGAGCCATGTCCATGTTCTCCATGCCGCCTGCGACCACGATATCAGCATCGCCTGCCTCGATCATCTGAGCAGCCATGTTCACGCAGTTCAGACCGGAGCCGCAGACCACGTTGACGGTGACAGCGGGGGTCTCGATGGGCAGGCCAGCCTTCAGGGAAGCCTGACGGGCAACGTTCTGGCCCAGACCAGCCTGGATCACGCAGCCCATGTAAACATGATCGACCTGCTCAGGCTTGACGTTTGCGCGGTTCAGAGCCTCCTTGATGACGATGGAGCCCAGCTCAGCAGCGGGGACGTTGGCAAGGGTGCCACCGAACTTACCAATGGCGGTACGGCATGCAGATGCGATAACGATCTTTTTCATGTGAATAGCCTCCTGATTGTGTATGTTGTGATTTAAGAAAGACTGTTTTATCAAAACGCCGAAGCGTTTCTTGCATAAGGAATGGGGGTCAGACGTTCTCTCCCCTGCTGCGCAGCTCGGCCATCTTCTGCTCCACGGCGGCTTCCACATTCGGAGTAACGAACTTGGAGATGCTGCTGCCGTAGCGGGCGGCTTCCTTTACAATGGTAGAGGAAAGATAGCTCCACTTGATGCTGGTTGCAAGGAACATGGTCTCGATGCCGGGCATCAGCGCATGATTGGTCTGCGCCAGCTGGATCTCGTTTTCAAAATCCGTTACCGCCCGCAGGCCCCGCACCATGACCGAAGCGTGGCGCTTCTTGGCGAACTCCACGGTCAGGCCGTCGAAGCTCTCCACCGTGACATTGGGGATACCCTTGCAGCATTCCTGCAGCAGGGCCACCCGCTCCTCCACGGTGAACAACGGGTGCTTTGCACTGTTGATGAGCACGGCCACGATCAGGTGATCATTGATCTTTGCCGCGCGCTTGATGATATCGAGATGACCTCGTGTGACCGGATCGAACGACCCGGGGTAAACTGCAGTTGCCATCGGTTTTGTCCTCCTTGCGCGCCTTTGAAAAGCGCATTGGTTCTGACATGATAGCACTTTCCAGTTTGCTGTGCAAGATGTTCTTTTCTTCTGCTACGGTATATCGTTAATTTTTAAACAATCCCACCCGCAGTGCCACGCTGCATCCTGCTACGCTATAAGTAAAGCACATCGTCAAAATTTTATCAAGTATTTTTTGTATAAAATTTATTTTTTGTGCACCAAAGAATCTCTACAAAAAGCTAAGATTTTTAGTTATATTGCATCCAGCCCTGTTTTTTGCTAGGAAAGTATTGATTCTCCCGTTTGTTAATGATATAACTAAGTTGGAATTTACAATTCCTTTATGTTATTGTAAGAGAGGATGGTTTATAATGGATTTTACGGAATTGTATGCGCAGAAGAAAATGACAGCTGACCAGGCTGCCGCGTTGGTCAAAAGCGGCGACTGGGTGGATTACGGCTGGGCTGTGAACACCCCCGTTGCAGTGGACGCTGCCATTGCAAAGCGTCTGCCCGAGCTGGAGGATGTCAACTTCCGCGGCGGCATCCTGATGTGGGTGCCCGCCATCTTCCAGATCGAGGATCCCGCTGCCCACATGACCTGGAACAGCTGGCACATGGGCGGCATTGAGCGCAAGGCCATTGCCCAGGGCTTCTCCTTCTACTCCCCCATCCGCTACTCTGAACTGCCCCGCTACTATCGCGACAGCTCTGACCCCGTGGATGTGGCGGTGTTCCAGGTGACCCCCATGGACGAGCACGGCTATTTTAACTTTGGCCCCTGTGCTTCCCACCTGGGTGCCGTCTGCGATAAGGCCAAAAAGATCATCGTTGAGGTCAATCGGAACATGCCCAAATGCCTGGGCGGCACCGAGAACTGGGTGCACATCTCCCAGGTTGCCGGTGTTGTGGAGGGCAGCAACCCGCCCATCGGCCAGATGGCCGCTGCCGGTGCCGCCACCGAGGTCGATCTGAAGGTGGCAAACCTCATCGTCCCGCAGATCCCCGACGGTGCCTGCCTGCAGCTGGGCATCGGCGGTATGCCCAACGCCATCGGCAACCTGATCGCGCAGAGCGACCTGAAGGATCTGGGCGTGCACACCGAGATGTATGTGGATGCCTTTGTGGATATTGCCAAGGCCGGCAAGATCAACGGCAGCCGCAAGCAGCTGGACAAGGGCCGTCAGGTCTATGCCTTTGGTGCCGGCACCCAGAAGATGTATGATTACCTGAACGACAACCCGGAGTGCATGGCCGCTCCCGTGGAGTACACCAACGACATCCGCAGCATCTCCGCCATCGACAACTTCATCTCCATCAACAATGCGGTGGACATTGACCTGTTCGGTCAGGTGAACGCGGAGAGCGCAGGCATCAAGCACATTTCCGGTGCAGGTGGTCAGCTGGACTTTGTTCTGGGCGCATACCTTTCCAACGGCGGCAAGAGCTTCATCTGCCTGTCCTCTACCTTTATGAATAAAAAGACCGGCAAGCTGGAGAGCCGCATCCGTCCCACCCTGGAAAACGGCAGCATCGTCACCGACACCCGCGCAAACGTGCACTACCTGTGCACCGAGTACGGCTGTGTGAACCTGAAGGGACTGACCAGCTGGGAAAAGGCAGAAGCACTGATCAGCGTGGCACACCCCGATTTCCGGGACGAGCTGATCGCCGAAGCCGAAAAACTGCACATCTGGCGCAGGAGCAACAAGCGCTGACATTGCCGCAGGGAATCCTGCTGTCTGCGGCAGGAATGGAGTTTCTATGACATGATGGACAAAAAACCGCATATCAAACCCTATCTCTACGGAATGTTCGCAGGCTTTGGCGCGATCAGCCTGAGCATCCTCTTCTTTTTCCTGATCTACCGCTTTCAGGGCTTCGGCAACGCCGTTTCAACCCTGACCGGCATCCTGATGCCCTTTATCTACGGCAGTGTCATTGCCTATCTGCTCAAGCCGGTGTGCAACTGGATTGAAGCATTTCTCCACAAGCTGTTCCCGGAAAGGATGCACCGCTTTGCCAACATGCTGGCCGTTGCTCTGACCATCCTGTTCGGTCTGCTGCTGATCTACGCTCTGATCATGATGATCGTGCCGCAGCTCATCAACAGTGTGACCGCCCTGTACTTCACGGCACGGGACAACATCGGCGACTTTGTGGAGTGGATCTCCAAGCAGGAGTTCATTGCCAACAACAAAAAGCTGCTGGACTTCATCGAGAGCTCTTACGACAGCCTGGATGCCAACCTGGATGCCTGGATCAAGAACACCCTGCTCCCCTCCATGCAGAACATCCTCAGCGGTGCCGCTGTGGGTGTGGTGAACGTGGTGACCTGGATCAAGAATTTCGTTATCGGCCTCATCGTTTCGGTGTATCTGCTGGCCAGCCGGAAGAAATTCGGGCAGCAGGGCAAGCTCATCCTTTATAGTTTGGTCAAGCCCCGCTGGGCCGACCTTATCATGGAGGAAGTCCGTTACGCTGACCGGATGTTCGGCGGCTTCATCAACGGCAAGATCCTGGATTCTGCCATCATCGGCGTGCTGTGCTATATTGCCTGCCTGATCTTCAAGTTCCCCAGCGCCCTGCTGGTGTCGGTCATCATCGGCGTGACCAATGTTATCCCCTTCTTCGGCCCCTTCATCGGTGCCATTCCCGCCACCCTGCTCATCCTGATCCAGAACCCCATCAAGGCGCTCTGGTTCGTGCTGTTCGTGCTGGTGCTGCAGCAGGTGGACGGCAACATCATCGGACCCAAGATCCTGGGCAACACCACCGGCCTTTCCAGCTTCTGGGTGCTGTTCGCCATCCTGCTGTTTGGCGGCCTGTGGGGCTTTGTGGGCATGATCATCGGCGTGCCGCTCTTCGCGGTCATCTATGATGTCATCAAAAAGCTGGTGTTCCACGGCCTGAATCGCAACGACGAATCCGGCATGGTAAACCTCTATCACGATGCCTTCGGTGACCCCGACGACGAGTGATCCCAAACACAATAGAATCGCAAAACCGGCTCTGTCTCCTGCATGGGAGGCGGGGCCGGTTTTTGTATTCCTACCGCATGATTTTCTCAGAGCAGCCGAGAAACGCAAAGCTCCCCCTTCCCGGCGCTGTCTCGGCGCTTGGGGAAGGGGGAGCTTCGGCTTTCAGGGCAGATAAACCAAAAAGGGAGATTTCAGGGGGAGTACCTGCAATTACTGCTGATTGGGCTTCCAATCCTTATAGTTCTCGTAACGGCTCTCGCGGATCTTGGTATGGGACCAGATCTCGTCGGCGGTCGGCTGCCAGTTGGCGGCATAGGACTTGCACTTGTCGCACAGATGATCGACGCTTTCCGGGCTCTGGAGGTCGGTGCTGTGGGCGCCGGTCTCGTGCACCATCTTTTCCAGCAGTTCGGGGTTTTCCAGCATGGGGCAGGGGCGCAGATGGTTTTTGTTGAAGGGCTGGCCGTTGTGGTAGGCCATGAACAGCGGACTCTGCAGGATCTCCAGGATGCTGCTGTCATGGATGTTGGCATTGGAGTAGTGGATGAACACGCAGGGTTCCGCATCACCGGCGGAGTTGATGTGGAAGTAAT
>ENA-UAHW01000138-UAHW01000138.1-human-gut-metagenome-genome-assembly--contig:-NODE-138-length-11663-cov-3.679359_pt1 | contig 11663 bp, 9 predicted proteins | sample MGYA00244412_ERZ654375 | MGnify/ENA primary metagenome ERZ654375 (study PRJEB26926, sample SAMN06165166) | human gut metagenome | biome: ENVO:00009003; feature: ENVO:2100002; material: ENVO:00002003...
TTATAATATAGTGTAACGGCTCATGCTGTGAGATAACAAAATAAAATACGAGGGGATAACGATGACAAAAAGAAAACAATGTGCGGCTCTTGCGCTTGCATTGATGCTGACAATTTCTATGTTCGGCTGTGAAAAAGACAAAGAAACAACACAGTCGTCTGCGGTGTCGCAGATAAAGACAAGCGACTCAGCTCAACCAAGCAATGTGAAGGTCAAGGAATACAAATTTCCGGAGTTTCTGAATAAAATAAAAAGCCTTGACGAGCTTTCACGAAAGCTTTATACAAGCTTTGACAGCACTCAGTATGTTGCCGAGGTTGAGGAGCAGCCTTTTGAGGAATATAAATGTGAAAAGCTTCTTGCGGATCTTTTCTTCACTTATCGTGACGGCAGAGCAGTGGGACTTCTTGATAAGTCGGGAAACGTTGTGCTTGAAGCTGATGAGTACACTGAAATAACTGTGGTGAGCAATGGTATTCTACAGCTTTCCTATGATAAAGAGCGCAACGCTCCTATGCAGTATATGAAATATGACAGCGACGGAAATTTAAGTGACTATAAGCATAAGAAATTCTCCACTGACAGCCTTTATACATATGAGTCGCAGGCTGATGACAGCGGCACGAACACTGTTTATTCGCTTATGCTTCCTGACGGTAAAAATGTTGTGTCATCAGACGGCTCGGATAAGTGGGATTCTGTGGAGAAGATATCAGCCGACAGTATAGCTACAAATAAGGCGTACAAAGGCTGCTGCAAGCTCACAAAGAATGGCGGCATATACTATGCTTGCTTTGATGACTTTTATAATTACGATATCTACGAGGGCGCATATGCAAAGGTGTGTGTGAAAGTCGGCGGAGAATACGGAGAATGTTATCTTGCCGATCATGATGATTACACCGAGCTTGTGAAAATGATAGACAGCTTCGGCAACGCTTCATACAGGACGGCTCCGTCTAAAGATCCGGGACTTGATTTTATACAGATAACTCTAGGACTTAAAGAGAACACCAAAACAGAGATAACCATTTCCTCAGACGGCTATTGCCTGACGGACACCATAGAAGCTGCTGAGGGTGAGGCTGTGAACAAGTATTTCTCCTATCTTGACAAGGAAGATTTCGCAGATCTTATACTTTGGTGTGATCAGGTGCTTGCGGAGGAGTATCAAAAATAGATTTAAACTTTTTATAAATAATTTGCAGGATAGCGTAAATTTCCTGCAAAATCGGTTTTTTCAGCCCTTGCAAGTTGTTGACATTAGGTAGAACTTGTGCTATTATATTAAAGGCGTGGCGGTTTTCCTGCATATTTTTAATGAACACTGCAAATACTTCTCTTGTGACGAAAGTTACTAATGAAGAATGGGAGGTATCTGAGTGTCTGAACAAGAAGAAAATGTAGAGAGCGAAAAGCTTGCTGAGGATATAAGGCAGATAAAGGAAATGGGCTCTGTCACATTGCCGGACGCAAAGCACGTTATACACTGCCTGAACATTATCGGTCAGGTGGAGGGGCATTATATTTTGCCTGCACAAAACAAGACCACCAAGTATGAGCATATTATACCTGCCCTTGTTGCTATCGAGCAGGATAGGAGCATAGAGGGGCTTGTGATAATCCTCAACACCGTGGGTGGAGATGTGGAAGCAGGACTTGCCATTGCAGAGCTTATTGCTAGTATGAAAACGCCTACTGTGTCAATGGTTGTGGGCGGAGGTCACTCCATAGGCGTGCCGCTGGCGGTGTGTGCCAAAAAGTCATTTATAGTGCCAAGCGCCACAATGACCATACACCCTGTCAGAATGAACGGGCTTGTGCTGGGAGTACCCCAGACGCTTTCCTACTTTGATAAAATGCAGGAAAGGATAGTACGATTTGTATGCGATAATTCAGCCATAAAGCCTGAGCGTTTCCGTGAGCTTATGATGTCAACGGGCGAGCTTGTAATGGACGTTGGTTCTGTTATCGACGGGGAGCAGGCTGTAAAAGAGGGACTTATAGACAGGCTCGGAGGGCTTTCCGAGGCGATAGACTGCCTTTATGATATGATAGAAAACAGTTCTGAAAAGGAGAAAGCTGAAAATGTTTCAGACAATAATCGACCTTTATGACGTATTCAGGACTGACATAGATATAGGAGAAGAGTTTGAGGGCGATGATACTGCTGTGGACACAGACCCTGCGCATTATCTCAGCCGTGACGGCTTTTATCTCTGACAAATAACAAAATTTCGGAGGACAGCAATGGGTATCATCAATGCGATTTTTCAGGCTATAATTCAGGGCTTGACGGAGTTTCTTCCAGTTTCAAGTTCTGGACATCTTTCACTGTATCAGCATTTTACAGGAAACAGCGGAGAGGGAGCTTTGTTTTTCTCGGCGATACTTCACCTTGGCACGCTGGTAGCAGTATTTGTGGCTTTCAGGAAGACAATATGGGATATGATAAAAGAGCTTGGCGTTATGATAAAGGATATTTTTACAGGCAATTTCACTCTTAAAAATATGAATCCTCCAAGGCGTATGATAGTTATGATAATTGTTTCCTGCTTCTGCCTTGTACCGTTCCTGCCGTTCAAGGGCTGGTTTGAGGGCATTGCAGAGGATTCAAGCATTTTCGCAGAGGGTCTTTGTTTCCTTTATACATCGGCAATACTTTTTATGTCAGACCGCTGTGTAAAGGGTAAAAAAACTCAGGGCAATATAGCTTATAAGGACGCAATAACGGTCGGACTTTTTCAGGGAGTTGCACTGTTGCCTGGCGTTTCAAGATCAGGCTCGACTATCTCTGCAGGACTTTTCTCAGGCATGACCAGAGAAACATCTGTAAAGTATTCTTTCATTCTGGGCATACCTGTTATACTTATGAGCTGTCTGCTTGAAGTCAAGGACGCAGTTTCAACACATACTGATATAGATTGGGTTAGCTGTGCAGTTGGATTTGTAGTTGCCGCATTTGTGGGACTTTGTGCTATCAAGCTTGTAAACTGGCTCGTTAAAACGGATAAATTCAAGGTGTTTGCTTATTATACCCTTGTGCTTGGCGTCATAGTCCTTGTTATCTCATTTATCGAGATGTGCATGGGTCACCCTATATCCTTTGCAAAGTAATGACATAAGATAATACAGTTTCTGTGAAAAAGCTTGAAATTCTGTTTTCAGGCTTTTTTGTGGGTTATAAAGGCAAATAACATTTTGCCTTTATTTGCTTAAATAAGACAAATACCGAAAGGAATGGTAAAATAAATGGCAGCTCAAAAGAAAGGCTCAAAGCCTGCGCCTAAGCAGACAGCGGCAAAGAAAAAGCCAGCACAAAAGCCTGCGCAAGCTGCAAAAAAGAATACAAAACAGCAAAAGCCTCAGAGCAAGCCGCCACAGTCAAATTCCATGACAGCAGTGAGAGAAAGAGAGAACAGACGCTTCTGGTCTTACATACTTTTCTTTTTCGGCATACTTGAACTGCTTATCACGTTCGTGGAGGGGGACGGCTTGTGGAAATGGCTCCATGAGCTGAACCGAGGACTTTTCGGCGTGACAGTATTTCTGTTTGCACCTATGATAATCTATGTTGCCCTTATGATAGCTTCAGATGTGACCCACAACAAGGTCATAGCGAAGGTGGTGGAGGGAAGCGTTCTTATGCTTCTTATAAGCGGCATGGCTCAGATAATCCAAGTGGGCTCTGTGGACGGAAGTTCGTTCTGGCTCAAACTTGTGGGGCTTTTCAATGATGGAAAACAGCTCCGTGGCGGCGGACTTGCAAGCGCATTGCTTGGCTGGCCTTTGCTTTCGCTTTTCAAGAGAGTTGGCGCAGGTATCGTTATCGTGCTTGTGGCGTTCACTTTTATAATGCTGCTTACAAATGTTACGCTTCCACAGCTTCTAAAGGCAGTTTCAAAGCCTTTTGTGAAGAGCTATGAAGCGGTGAACGAGGAGCGTATCGAGCGTGCGGCTCAGCCTCCGAAGCCTCCAAGAGAGAAGAAGGAGCCAAGGCGTAATGGTAGGGTTGATATTGCAAAGTTTTATCCTGATGATGGCCCTGACACTGCGGCGGAAGCCTTTGTGCCTGTTGCAGAGGCGGAAGAAGCTACCGATAAGGTAGACGCTTCAAAGATAGATATGCCGGTCCACCCTGTGAAAGCTCCTGTGATAACACATGAAAAGCTTGAAGAAACGGCTAAGACTACCGATAATGAGGAGCTTAAAAAGATAATAGAAAACGCCATAGGCGACAGCAGAGAAGAAAAGAAGTCCAAGGACGAGCCTGTTAAGCCACCGGTAGTGAATGTTGATAAGAACGGTCAGACAACGTTCTTTGAGAAAGATAATAAAATATCTGCTTACGTTTATCCGCCTGTGGATATACTCAAATATGCTAAAAATCCTGTGGCTTCCGAGATAGTCCAGCAGGAGATACAAGAGAAATCTGCGAAGCTTGTGGAAACGCTTGAAACATATGGCGCTAAAACAAGGATCGTGGGCATACACAGAGGTCCGTCCGTTACAAGATATGAGCTTCAGCCTGCAGCAGGCGTAAGAGTGTCGAAGATAACGGGTCTTGCAGACGATATCGCACTTAACCTCGCGGCAATGAGCGTTCGTATCGAAGCTCCTGTGCCGGGCAAGGCGTGCATAGGCATAGAAGTGCCGAACGATCATAGAGATACGGTTTCTCTTCGTGAGCTTATCGACAGCGAGGAATACAGAAAGGCAAAGGGCAAGCTTACATTTGCAGTGGGCAAAGATATCGAGGGTAATATCATTATCGGTGATATCGCCAAAATGCCGCATATGCTCGTTGCAGGTACAACAGGTTCAGGTAAGTCTGTTTTTACAAACTCTATCATACTTTCTATACTTTACCATGCGTCACCTGACGAAGTAAAGCTTATTCTTATCGACCCTAAGAAAGTCGAGTTTCCTATTTATAATAAGATACCTCATTTGCTTATCCCTGTTGTTACCGAGCCTTTAAAGGCGGCTGGTGCGCTTGGCTGGGCGGTAAATGAAATGAACAAGCGTTATCTTATGTTCGAGGCGAACAATGTAAAGAACTTGCAGGAGTTCAACGACATGGTTCTTGAAGAACGCAATAAGCCTGCCGAGGAGCAGGACGAAGTCCGTGCGAAGATCGACCTGCTGCCGCAGATAGTTATTGTGGTCGACGAGTTCGCCGATCTTATGATGGCTGCGAGAAGCGAGGTAGAGGACTCAGTTTTAAGACTTGCACAGCTCGCTCGTGCGGCAGGAATACACATGATAATCGCAACACAGTCCCCTAGGGCGGACGTGTTGACAGGACTTATCAAGTCAAATATCCCATCGAGAGTTTCTCTCAGTGTATCCAGCAACGTTGACTCACGAGTTATACTTGATGAAAGCGGTGCAGAGAAGCTTCTTGGAAACGGTGACCTGCTTTATAAGCCTGTTGGCGTTAAAAAGCCTATAAGAATGCAGAGCGGTTATGCGGCGACTTCTGAGATAAGAGAGGTTGTAAACTTCCTCAAGAACGAGCATACCGCAGAATACAGCGACGAAGTTATCGCAGAGGTGGAGGAGAATACTCCACAGCCAAAGGACAGCGGTTCGTCAGGCGGGGATAATGTTTCCGTAAATCCTGATGACGACCTTGTAAATCAGGCAATATCCATAATCGTGCAGACAAATAACGCTTCCACTGCGTTCTTGCAGAGAAAGCTAAAGCTCGGTTTCCCTAGAGCCGCCCGTATTATGGACGAGATAGAGGAAATGGGCATAATAGGGCCGCAGGAAGGCTCTAAGGCACGAAAGATAAATATTACCAAAGAAGAATGGGCTGAAATGCAGGCAAGAAGATAGCTCAGGCGGAAAGGGATAACATGGCAGGCAGATCTGCGAAAAAGAAAAATTCTACAGCACCGCTTAAAAAGGCGGTAACGCTCATAGCGGTCTTTGTGGTGCTGCTTTTTACAGTGCTTGACCTGACGGGGTTAGTTTCTTTCGACAGCCTGCTTATCAAGGCAGGCGTTGAGGACAAGCCAGCGGAGCACGCTCAGACAGAGGTGCATTTTATCGACATCGGTCAGGGAGACAGCACTCTTGTGATATCGCAAGGCGAGGCTATGCTCATTGACAGTGGTGACAAAGACGACAGCAATAAAATAGAAAAATATCTTGAAAAGCAGGGTGTGACGGAGATAAAATATCTCATTGCCACCCACCCTCACGCTGACCATATTGGTGAAATGAGCGAGATAATAGACCAGTTTCAGGTGGATAAATTCATTATGCCGAAAGTCAAGGCTGATATGACGCCCACCACAACGATATATGAGAAAATGCTTAAAAGCATAAAGGCAAAGGGCTTGAAGATTACACAGGCAAAGCCTATGGAATTTGAGCTTGGAAGCTGTAAGGTGGAGCTTTTCACACCCAAAAAGGATTATGATGATCTCAATAACTACTCCACCCTTGTTAAGATAACAGACGGTGAGAACAGCTTTCTTATCACAGGGGATTGCGAGACCACTGAGGAGAAAGATATACTTTCTCAGGGATATGACGTTTCTGCAAAGGTGCTTAAAGCAGGTCATCACGGCAGTTCCACTTCTTCGGGGGTCGATTTTCTTAACAAGGTCATGCCGAGATATGCTGTAATATCCTGCGGCAAGGGCAACAAGTATGGTCACCCTCACGAGGAAACTGTCACAAGGCTGAAAAAATATGCTTCCTATTTGTATGTCACTGCAGATGAGGGAACGATAGTTTTCAGCTCTGACGGTGAGGGGTTGAGCGTTTCCACTGAAAAGGGAGAAAAATGATATGGAAGAAATTCTCATAGTTGACAGGATAGAAAACGGCTATGCCGTGTGCGAAACTGAGCAGGGAGAAAAAAAGGATATACCGCTTTCTGAAACAAAAGACGTTCACGAAGGTGATGTGCTTATCTTAAAGGACGGCATTTATATCCCTGACAATAACAAAACAGAAGCAAGAAGAAAAAGGATACTCGCCCTACAGGAGGATCTGTGGGCTTAAGGCAGCACCATATGATGCGATATGCCAAAAAATATGCTGAAAGGTATAGATAGAAATGGAAAAAGATTTATTTACGCTTATCAATGAAAAGCTTTCAGGCTTGTCAAAGGGACACAAGCTTATTGCGAACTACATTCTCTCCCACTATGACAAAGCGGCTTTTATGACGGCTCAGAAGCTTGGAAAAACTGTTGGCGTCAGCGAATCAACTGTGGTAAGATTTGCCTCAGAGCTTGGTTATGACGGCTATCCTGCCCTTCAAAAAGGCTTGCAGGAGCTTATGAGAAACAAGCTTACAACTGTTCAGAGAATAGAGGTCACTTCCGACCTTATGAGCAGTGACAACGTGCTTGAAAGGGTGCTAAATCTTGATATTGACAAGATAAGGCGTACTTTGGAGGAAACTTCAAAGGAGGACTTCAACAACGCTGTTGACACAATCGTATCCTGCAATACCCTTTACATAATGGGTACGAGAAGTGCGGCTTCTATCGCTTCGTTCCTTGCTTATTATCTGGGACTTATTTTCCCTCATGTAAAGCTCGTTCAGAGTACGACTACCTCAGAGCTTTTTGAAAAGATAATGAGGATAGACGAAAAGGACGCCATGATAGGTATTTCTTTCCCTAGATATTCTAAGCAGACCGTTAAGGCGCTTAAATATGCAAAGAGCAACGGTGCTAACGTTATAGCCATAACAGACTCAAAGGCTTCGCCTATCGCAAAGTATGCAGACAGTCTGCTTCTTGCAAGAAGCGATATGGCTTCGTTCGTTGACTCTCTCGTTGCACCTCTGAGCCTTATAAACGCACTTATCGTTGCGGTATCAATAAGAAATATCGACAGAGTGTCTCAGACCTTTGAACGTCTTGAAAAGGTGTGGGCTGAGTATGACGTTTACGCAAAAAGCGAGGAAGATACACAGTGAGAAGATTTGACGCAGTTATAGCAGGTGCAGGTGCGGCAGGAATGTTCTGCGCAGTTCAGCTTGGCTGGCGTGGAAAGAGCGTGGCTGTTATCGAGCATAGCGGCTGTCAGGGCAGAAAGCTCATGATAACAGGCAAGGGCAGGTGTAACGTCACAAACAACTGCACCGCTGACACTGTTATGAAAAATATCCCACGCAACAGCAAGTTCATGTATTCAGCACTGAGCAGATTTGCTCCGGAGGACGTTATGAGCTTCTTTGAGTGCCTTGGTGTGGAGCTTAAAACAGAGCGTGGCAACAGGGTGTTCCCTGTGAGCGACAACGCAAAGGATATCGTAAAAGCACTTGTGAAAGCCTGCGAGGACAGTGGTGTGCAGTTTATTGATGACGAGGTGAAAGAGCTTATCATCAAGGACGGCAGAGCAGAGGGCTTCAAGTGCGAGCATGGGGATTATTACGCAGACAGCGTTATAGTCGCAACAGGCGGAAAGTCCTATCCACGGACAGGCTCAACAGGCGACGGCTATAGGCTTGCAAAGTCTGTGGGGCATAAGGTCACGGCAATAACTCCGTCACTTTGTCCTGTGGTCACATATGAGCGTGAGGAGTGTGCTTCTGCAATGGGGCTTTCTCTTAGAAACTGCACCTTGACCCTCCGTGAAGAGGGCAGAGATAAACCAATTTTCCACGAGCTTGGGGAAATGCTTTTCACGCACTTTGGTCTGAGCGGACCGCTTGTACTTTCGGCTTCGGCTCACCTTGGAGATATGAACAAGTCACGGTACTATATGGATATCGACCTTAAACCTGCCCTGAGCCATGAACAGCTTGACAGCAGGATACTTCGTGATTTTGGAGATTTTCCAAACAGAGATTTTCAGAACTCATTTGGCAAGCTGCTGCCTTCAAAGATAATACCCCTTATAATAAAAAGATGTAGCATCGACCCTGAGAAAAAGGTCAATCAGATAACCCGTGAGGAGCGTGAAAGGCTTGTTTCCACTGTGAAAAAGCTCACGTTCACAGTGAAGTGTATGCGCCCTGTAGAAGAAGCTATCATCACCCGTGGGGGAGTTGATGTTTCACAGATAGACCCACGGTCAATGGAATCAAAGATGTGCAAAGGGCTTTACTTTATCGGTGAGGTGCTTGACGTTGACGCTTATACAGGGGGCTTTAATTTGCAGATAGCATTTTCCACGGCGTATAGCTGTGCGGATAAAATAGGATAAGGAGATTTTGATATGGGAATAAACGTGGCTCTCGACGGACCTTCCGGAGCAGGAAAGTCCACTATCGCAAAGGCGGTAGCGAAAAAGCTTGAATATGTATATGTAGACACAGGTGCTATGTACCGCTCTATAGCTTATTATGTTATAAGCAAGGGTGCAGACCTTTCTGACCCTGAGCAGATAAAACCCCTTCTTGGTGAGATATCCATAAAGCTTTGCTACACAGAAGCAGGGCAGAGAGTAATGCTCAATGACGAGGACGTTTCAGACAAAATAAGAACACCTGAGATATCCATGGGTGCGTCAAAGGTGTCTGCTATACCTGAGGTAAGAGAATTTCTGCTTGAACTTCAGAAGAATATCGCAAAAGAAAACAACATCATCATGGACGGCAGAGATATCGGCACTGTGGTTTTGCCAAACGCTGACGTGAAGATATTCCTAACAGCCGCTCCAGAGGCAAGAGCGGAAAGACGTTTCAGGGAGCTTCAGGAAAAGGGCGACAAGTCTACATATGACGAGGTATTGCAGGATATAATACAGCGTGACTATAACGATACACACAGAGAGATAGCACCGCTGAAAAAGGCTGATGACGCTGTTGAGGTGGACTCTACTGAGTTGACTCTTGAAGAGTCTGTTGAGGCTATCTACAAGGTAATAACCGACAAGACTAAAAAAAAAGAGCGTAAGATAAAAGAAATAATGCCGGTGAGACCTGTGAAAAAAGAACACAGGCTTGGTCATTTCCATATGTTTTGGTACACAGTGCTGAGATATATCGTTATCGGACTTTATCATCTGTATTTTAACATCACATTCGAGGGTACGGAAAATATCCCAAAGGACGGCGGGAATATATTCGCTTCAAACCACAGAAGCTATCAGGACCCTGTTTTTATTGCACTGCCAACAAGAGTGCCGCTTTCTTATATGGCTAAGGAGGAACTTTTTCATCAGAATGTGTTCTTCACTCTGCTTATAAAAGCGTTCGGAGCATTCCCTGTCACAAGAGGAAAGGGCGACACTCAGGTCATAGATACATCTATCGAAAAGCTTGAAAAGGGCAGAAACCTTGTTATATTCCCTGAGGGAACACGTTCAAAGGACGGCAAGGTAGGAAAGGGCAAAACGGGTGTTGCATTGGTGGCGGCTGTGGCTCAGGTACCTGTGGTCCCTGTTGGTATCAATTTCGAGGGCAAGCTCAAATTCAGAAAGCGTGTAGTTGTAAGATTTGGTAAGCCTATAGTGCCTGGCGAGATAGGAGTTACAACCACCGACCCTCATTCGCTTAGGACTATCAAGAACGAGATCATGAAAAATATCACGGAGCTGGTACATTAAATGTTAACAAAGTGTAAAATTTGCGTTGCAAAGACCGCAGGTTTCTGTTTTGGTGTAGACAGAGCCGTAAAAATAGTGTATAATGAATTAGATAACCGAAATAATGTTGTAACGTTAGGCCCAATCATTCACAATCCAAACGTAGTTTCTGACCTTGAAGCAAAAGGAGTTTACTCCACCGATGTGGATAAGGTCACGAAAGACCAGACAGTTGTTATCAGATCCCACGGTGTTGGACTGGACGTGTATGAAAAGCTTGCAAAGGTAGGTGCGGAAGTAATTGACGCTACCTGTCCCTTTGTGGCAAGGATACACAAGATAGCAGCCGAAAAATCGGGCGAGGGATACGTTATTCTTATCGCAGGTGATGAGGCTCACCCGGAAATAATGGGTATAAGAGGTCATTGCAGCGGAGAGAGTTATGTGTTCAGTTCATGTGACGATTTTGAAAATTTGGTGAAAGAGAAAGATTTTTCGTCAAAAAAGGTTGCAATTCTGGCTCAGACAACGTATAATAAGAATATGTGGAGAAAGTGCGAAGAGCTTTTTGAGAGGTATCTGCCTGAGGCTGTGGTGTATAACACCATATGCAGTGCCACTTCTGAAAGACAGAAGGAGGCGGCGGAGCTTGCGAAGGCTGCCGACATAATGATAATAGTCGGAGGGCTGCACAGCTCCAATACTCACAAGCTTAAAGCCATATGCGATGAATATTGCAAATGTTGGCTTGTGGAGGACGCCGAAGGACTGAGGGCATGTGATATTGACTTATCAGGTGCAAAATTTATCGGGATTTCTGCTGGTGCATCGACGCCGGCTTATATAATCAAGGAGGTACAACAGACCATGAGTGAAATGTTGAACAATGTTGACGAAGAATTTAATTTTGAGGAGGAACTGGAAAAGACTCTGAAAAAAATACATACGGGAATGAAGGTTGAGGGCATTGTCACCGATATCAATAACGGTGAAGTAGCCGTAGATATCGGAACAAAGCACACAGGCTATATTCCTGCATCTGAGCTTACAGATGATCCTACTAAGAAGCCAGAGGATATCGTAAAGGTAGGCGACAAGATCGATCTTATCGTTCTTAAGACAAATGACCAGGAGGGTATCGTTACACTTTCTAAGAA
>ENA-UAHW01000145-UAHW01000145.1-human-gut-metagenome-genome-assembly--contig:-NODE-145-length-11240-cov-4.703710_pt1 | contig 11240 bp, 9 predicted proteins | sample MGYA00244412_ERZ654375 | MGnify/ENA primary metagenome ERZ654375 (study PRJEB26926, sample SAMN06165166) | human gut metagenome | biome: ENVO:00009003; feature: ENVO:2100002; material: ENVO:00002003...
TTTTTGTCTTTATCTTTTTTATCCTTTTCTGTATCCTTTGGAGCGGTCTTTGCTGCCTTTTCGTCTGCTACAACGTCTTTAAGCAGGTCTGCTCCTGATACAGAGATCTTTTCGTTATTATTCTCTTCCATTTAAACAGCCCTCCTTTAGCCCCAGCGGCGTTTTTCAAGCACTCTCACCGTGAGGAAAAGAAATGCCACTATTGCACTCAGAAAGAACACAACGTTAGAAAAATCAAAAAGTCCATAGGTGAATGAATAATATCTCTCGCCGAATGACACCTTTTCGCACACTGTTGTGAGCCATTCAAAAGGCAGAAGATTGCCTATAGTTGACAGGAACGACACGAAGATAAGTGCGATAAAGCTTATTACTGCGGCAACTATCTGGTTTTCTGTGAAAGATGAGCAGAAGATACCGATAGCGATATAAGCGCCGCCAACAAGTGCCAGAGCGACGATATTGCCCACAACGACGTTCCAGTCAGGCGTACCGAAAGCGGATACGACAACTGCAAAAACGCCTGTGATAGCGATAGCTATGATATAGATAAGGAAAGCGGCAAGGAATTTACCTACAACTATGCTGCCAAGGCCCACAGGGGCGGTGAGCAGACACTGGTCTGTTTTTGTTCGCTTTTCCTCGGATATGGTCCTCATGGTGAGGACAGGTATAAGCACTATTATGATTATAAGAAGCGCACTGAAAACGGAATCAAGTCTTGTATAGCCGCTTTCAAGGCTGTAGTTTGCAAACATTACGCCTGAATAGGCATAGAATGCCGCAAGGAAAATATAACCGATAGGTGAGGTAAAATAGCTTCTTACCTCTCGTCTGAATATTGCGCCCATTAGTCATTTCCCTCCTTATCGGAAGTATTTTCAAGGGCAGGCAAAGCCTCGCCCATTGTGAGCTTGAGGAATATATCTTCAAGTGAAAGCTCAGAGGTCTTAAGTTCAAGCATATACCAGCCGTTTTTAACAACTGTTTCAAAGACGTCACGTCTGATATCCACGCCCTCTTTTGCCTCTATTCTTATATCGTTCACGCCGTCTTTATGGCTTGCGTCGCAGATGACTTTTTCAACGCCCTTTATGCCCTGCATTGCTCTGACGATCTTATCCTTATCGCCCTGTATCTTTGCAGTGAGCTTATGCTCGCCTGAAAGCTTCTGTGAGAGGTGTTCCTCTGTATCGTTTGCGACGACCTTGCCCTCGTTGATAACTATTATCTTATCGCAGACAGCCTGCACCTCAGAGAGGATATGGGAAGAAAGGATAACAGTATGATTTTTGCCGAGCTTTCTTATAAGAGTTCTTATCTCGATTATCTGCTTAGGGTCAAGACCTACTGTAGGCTCGTCCAAGATAAGAACCTTTGGATTGCCGATAAGAGCCTGAGCAAGACCTACTCTCTGTCTATAACCTTTTGACAGGTTCTTGATTATTCTGTTATAAACATGGTCTATCTTTACAAGTCCGCATATATCTTTAAGATGCGACACCTTTGGAAGCTTACACTTTTTAAGGTCATAGACAAAATAGAGATATTCTTTTACGGTCATATCCATATAAAGAGGCGGAAGCTCAGGGAGATAGCCTATCTGCTTTTTAGCCTTGATAGGGTCTTCAAGGATATCTACGCCGTCTATAAGGGCTTTGCCGTCTGTACAGGATATGTAGCCTGTAAGGATATTCATGGTGGTGGATTTTCCCGCTCCGTTAGGACCGAGGAAGCCGAGAACTTCGCCGTCCTCAGCTTTAAAAGAGATATTATCGACAGCCTTTTTGTCGCCGTATCTCTTGGTAAGGTTTATAACCTCTATCATTTTATTTCCTCCTCTTAGGAAAAGCATTCATAAGTCTTTACAATTTTATAATACTTATGTGACAGGGGAGTGATAGCTGTACGAAATACAGAGCATTTTAAGTAAATTTAAAGTAGCAAATACTCAAAATGCTCCGCTGTTGAATTATTTATCTGTTTAAAAGCGATGTATCTATGTAATTTGTAGGGGAGCGGTGCAATTTCTGCTTTGCAGAGATCCGACATCCCACTTGTTTGGAAATTATTTCGCCCCTACACATATCCAACATTTTCGTAGTTTTTATTATGACAGCTTCTCAATGCCCTTTCTTATTCTTGCAAGAGTATCCTCCTTGCCGATGAGATATGATATCTCAACACCGCCGCCCGGAGTGAACGCCTTACCTGAAACTGCAACTCTAAGAGGCCACAGAACGATGCCGTTCTTTACGCCAAGCTTGCCGATAAGGTCAAAGAGTGCATCATGGATATTTTCCTCTGTCCAATCCTCAACGCCCTCGAGAACAGGGAGAACTTCTTTGAGAGATTCAAGAGAATTTTCAGGGTTCGTTTTCATCTTCTTATGTGTATAGAGAGCTATATCATACTCAGGGAGAGCGTCGATAAAGTCTACCATTTCAGGTATCTCTGTGAAAAGCTCTGTTCTTGCCTGCAAGAGCTTTGCGATCTCGTTAAGGTCAACGTCCTCTCTATGAACGGACTGCTTGATATAAGGGATAGCATACTCAGCAAACTTCTCAGGGGTCATAGCCTTTATATACTTGCCGTTGATAGCTTTGAGCTTAGCAGGGTCAAAGATAGCAGGGGACTTAGAAAGTCCGTGGATATCGAATTCCTTAACAAGCTCTTCAAGTGAGAATATCTCGTTCTCGCCCTTTGGCGCCCAGCCAAGCAGAGCGATATAGTTTATAACGGCTTCTTTAAGATAGCCCTTTTTCATAAGATCCTCGTAGGAAGCGTCGCCGTCTCTCTTTGAAAGCTTATGCTGTTTATCTTTCATGATATGCTCAACATGGATATAGGTTGGTATCTCCCAGCCGAAAGCCTTATAGAGCAGGTTATACTTAGGTGCAGAAGCAAGGTACTCGTTACCTCTTACAACGTGTGTGATACCCATAAGGTGGTCGTCAACGACGTTTGCAAAGTTATAAGTAGGCATACCGTCTGTCTTTATAAGTATCTGGTCGTCGAGGGTAGAGCAGTCAACAGTGATATCGCCGTAAAGCTCGTCATGGAAAGTAACTTCGCCCTCTGTAGGTATTTTCTGTCTGATAACATAAGGAACACCTGCGTCAAGCTTTTCCTTTATCTCTTCAGGTGAGAGGTTACGGCAATGTCTGTCATACATTGGAGCGATACCGCTTGCTTCCTGAATGGCTCTTACTTCCTCAAGTCTTTCCTTGTCGCAGAAGCAATAATAAGCCTCGCCCTTTTCAACGAGTTCCTCGGCATATTTCTTGAACATACCCATTCTCTGTGACTGGATATAAGGGCCTACAGGTCCGCCGATATCAGGGCCTTCGTCCCAATTAAGACCAACGTCTTTAAGTGTTTTATAGATGACCTCAACAGCACCGTCAACATAACGCTCCTGGTCTGTATCCTCGATACGGAGAATAAAGTCTCCTCCGTTCTGCTTTGCAATAAGATAGGTAAAGAGTGCTGTTCTCAGGTTTCCTATGTGCATATAACCTGTTGGTGAAGGTGCAAATCTTGTTCTTACCTTGTTCATTTATATCTTCCTTTCAAAATTAGAGTCTTATTTCATATCCTGCTCATCAAATGCAATTTTTACATATTTCGCAGGATTATTTGCAATATACTGCCTTATTTCTGCGTGTTGCTTTCTGTTTTTGATTATCGTATCATAAAAAGATTTTTGCCATATGGAATAACCTAGTTCTTTTGTGACAGCCTCTTTGAAATGTTTTATGACCCTTGAAAGTGTCGGTGTTTCACTTGTAGGGGCGAACAGTGTTCGCCCGTTTTTCGGCTGTTTTTCAATTTTGATTATAATATGCACATGGTCAGGCATGATACAAGACATCTCTACAAAAACGTCGGGATAGTACTCAGATATCTCTGTGAGTTTTCTCTTTACAAGTTTTCCTGTAACAGAAAGTTTTGGGTGCAGAATTTCATTTGCAGTCAGCGGGCGAACACTGTTCGCCCCTACATTCTCCCACAGGACTTGGTATTTTTCAGTAACACATATCGTCACAAAATACAAGCCGTTCGCAGAATAATCATAACCCTCAAGACGTATTTTCTTTCGTCTTGGCAAATCTTCACTGGTCATATTTTATTTTCCTCAAAATATCTGACCGCCTGCTCTTTGTTTTTTGCTATCTCTTCACGAAGTCTGTCAAAGCTGTCAAACATTTTTTCGGGGCGAAGAAATTCATGCAGTTCAAGTTTTAGCTTCCTGCCGTAAAGATCCCCATGATAATCCATGATGAAGGTTTCTGCAAGGGGAGCTGTTTCAACATGGACGGTAGGCTTTACGCCTATATTTGTCACGCCTGCATACTTATTTCCGTCTATTTCAACAGCGGAGCAATAAACGCCGAATTTCGGCATTACCCTGCCCTTTGGTATCTGCTGATTTATCGTGGGAAAATCCCACGTTCTGCCACGCTGAAAGCCGTGTTCCACTTCAAGGCAGAATCCAAAATGATAACCCAGCATTTCATTTGCTTTGGCTATCTCGCCCTCACGGACGCATCGTCTTATCTCAGTGGAACTTATGACCTCACCGCCCATGAGCAGTGGACTTACTATTTCCACATCTATATCATATTTTTCACCGAGCCTTTTAAGGTCAACAGCCTTGCCCTGTGCGCCTTTGCCGAATGTAAAATCGTTTCCGCACACTGCGCCGCTGCAATTGAGCCTTTCTTTCAGCACCTTTTTCACAAAATCCTCCGGTGACATTCCTTTGAACTCTGCAAAATCAGGTGAGAAAAGCACTTCGACCCCAAGCTCTGCCATTTTTTTATGCTTTTCCTCGTCGCTCATAAGCATTTCTATCCTGCCGTCATGACCTTTTGAGGTCACTGTGTCGGTCTTGAAACAGAAAACTGCCGAATGTCCGTCAAAGCTCTGAGCCTTTTTCACAGCCGTTGTTATTATGAGCTGATGTCCTCTGTGGACTCCGTCAAAAAGTCCAAGGGCGCAAACTGTCTTTTTTTCGGGGATAAACCCGCTGTTTGTTATATCCGTCAAAATATCCCTCCGAATAAAACAAATTATCAGAAATTTTTGAAGCTTCTGAAGCTGCCCTCATGAAAAGTGCCGATACCCAGGAAGCTGTTATCACTGCCGTAGACACGGTAAAGTTTGTCCTCTGACAGATCTTTTATCCCTGTCTGCTCAGGTCTGAGCTTTACTCCGTTTCTATAAAGCTTTGTTTCCCACTGTCCAAGGGTAGTTTTTTCGTAGCTTTCAAAGGCTCTGTCAAGGGGGATAAGCATTTGTAACAGCTTATCCTGCTCACAAATTTCGGCTATCTCCTCTATGGTATAGCAATCCTTTATATCAACGCCCCCTGAATAGGAACGCTCAAGAGAAGTCATCATTCCGCCGCAGCCAAGCTTTTCACCTATGTCGCTGATAACGGAGCGTATATAGGTGCCTTTTTCGCAATCAACTTTCATTACTCCGCTGCGTGAAGCTTCGTCATATTCTATTATATCAATGCTGTCGATATGGACAGCTCTCGGCTCACGCTCTATTTCTTTGCCTGCTCTTGCAAGCTCATAGAGCTTTTTGCCGTTCACTTTTATTGCAGAATACATAGGCGGCACCTGCATGATATCGCCTACAAAACTGCTTTTTGCACATTCAAGGTCGGCTCTGGTAACTGCCTTGTCGCTTGTTTTTAACGTCTTTCCTGTGCTGTCTAAGGTATCGGTGCTTACCCCAAGCTGAAAGCCTGCGGTATAGACCTTTCGTCTGTCGGGGATAATATCGCAGGCTTTCGTGGCTCTGCCAACGAAAACAGGCAGAACGCCTGTTGCCATGGGGTCAAGAGTCCCTGAATGACCCAATCTTTTTATCCTTAGAACTCCTCTGAGCTTTGCGATAACGTCAAAAGAAGTCCAGCCCTCGGGCTTTTTTACAGGCAAAATGCCGCAGATATTATCCTTGCTGTTATCCAAGCTCATCAGCCCAAGACCTTTTCCGCTTGCTTGAGAAGCTTAGCCTTGACTTCTTCAAGGCTTCCTGTTATCTCACAGCCTGCGGCTCTTATGTGTCCTCCGCCGCCAAACTCACGGCAGAATGCAGAAGCGTCTATCTCATCGTCGCTTCTTACTGATATTTTAAAGACGTTCTCGTGTCTTTGCTTAACTGTTATGCCTATTTTCACGCCCTCAACGGACAATGGTATAGAAGCAAGTCCCTCGAACTCGGCAGCGTCAACTCCACTTTTCTCCATAAGCTCTTTTGTAAGCACTATCATAGAACATTTGCCACCGCAGTAATACTCCATATTCGCTGTAACGGACTGCTCCACCATAAGTCTGCCCTTGCTTTTTACATCAAACATTTTTCTGTTGATATAAGCAAAATCTATGCCATATGACATAAGCTCTGCACAGGCGATGTGAGCCTGCGGAGTTGTGTTTTCATACTTAAAGCAGCCTGTATCCGTTGCAATGCCTGTATAAAGGCATCTCGCTATCTGACGTGATATCTTTCTTCCTGAAGCTTTGAATATCTTATACATTATAAGTGCTGCGGCAGAAGCGTCTGCTTCTACATATGACTGCTTTGCAAAATACTTGTTTGAGATGTGGTGGTCGATGCAAAGGTCGATCGCACCCTCCTCGGCATACTTTGAAAGGTTGCTGCCAAGAAGATTTGTGTCTGCGATATCCACTGCGATAACGTACTTCACATCAAATTCCTGAGGGTAATAGCTCTCATAGATAAGATCATATCTTTCGGGAAAGCTGTCGGAATTTACAACGTTAGCCTTTTTCCCCATATCTCTCAGAAAAGCGCACAGGGCAAAGCCTGAACCAAGCGTATCGCCGTCGGGACTTTTATGAGTTAAAATAAGAAAATTGTCATTTTCTTCAAAAATTTTAAGAATATCCTGAAATGTCATAATATCCTTTCTCCTCTATTGTTCTTCGCCGTCTTTCTCTTCTTTTTCTTCTTCGGGCAGAACTTCTTTAAGAAGCTTGTTTATCTTTGCTGAATGCTCGATAGAATTATCTGCGATAAATTTAAGCTCAGGGCATTTTTTCAGCTTCAGCACGTTTGATATCTCCCTTTTGAGAAATCCTGTTGCCGACTCAAAGCCTTTAACGGCTTCCTTTGCCTTTTCATAGCCCTCAAAGCTTGAAACATACACTTTACAGAATGAGCCGTCGCCTGCCACGTCGCAGCGGACGATAGTGAGCATATCTCCTCCGTGTATCCTTGGGTCTTTAAGGTCTCTCATTTTGCCCGATATTATTCTTCTTATATCTTCGGACATACGTCCTGCTCTGTAACCTGCCATAATATCTTTATCTCCTGCTTAAATATGCTCTTACGGGGCGGCTGTCCGTCCCATAAGCATCATTATCAATCTCTGTATTCTTCCATATAGAACGCCTCGAAAATGTCGCCCTCCTTGATATCGGTGAACTTTTCAAGAGTGATACCGCACTCAAAGCCTGCGGCAACTTCCTTGGCGTCGTCCTTAAATCTCTTAAGGCTTGACATCTTATCCTCGGCGATAACGATACCGTCTCTTACGACTCTTATCTCGTTATTTCTGCCCACCTTACCGTCAAGGACGTAAGAACCTGCTACAGTACCAACATTGGATATCTTGTATACCTGTCTTACTTCGATACGAGCTGTTTCCACCTCTCTGTACTTAGGAGCGAGCATACCCTTCATAGCGTCTGTTATTTCTTCTATTGCATCATAGATTATTCTGTAAAGTCTGATATCAACGCCACTCTGCTCTGCATTCTGCTTTGCAACAGGGTCAGGACGAACGTTAAATCCAACGATGATAGCGTTTGAAGCGTTTGCGAGCATAACGTCGCTTTCAGATACAGCGCCTACGCCGCCGTGGATGACCTTAACTCTGACCTCGTCATTTGAAAGCTTTTCAAGTGATTGCTTAACGGCTTCAACTGAGCCTTGAACGTCAGCCTTGACGATGATAGGAAGCTCTTTCATTTCTCCCTCAGCTATCTGGCTGAACAGGTTGTCGAGAGTTACCTTCTGATGCTGCTGGAACAGTTCTTCCTTAGCTTCATGCTTTCTCTGCTCAACAAGCTCTCTTGCAAGCTTTTCGTCTGCAACTGCGTTGAAAACGTCGCCTGCACTTGGAACTTCGCCCAGACCTGTTATCTCAACAGGTGTTGACGGGCCGGCTTCCTTAATGCTTCTGCCCTTATCGTTTGTCATCGTTCTGATACGTCCGACAGAAGTGCCTGCGATTATAACGTCGCCTGACTTCAAAGTACCATTCTGAACGAGAAGTGTAGCAACAGGGCCTTTACCCTTATCAAGTCTGGCCTCGACAACAGTACCTCTTGCAAGTCTGTCAGGGTTAGCTTTAAGCTCCTTGACCTCTGCAACGAGGAGAATGTTTTCAAGAAGTTCGTCGATACCCATACCGGTCTTTGCGGAAACAGGAACTGCGATAACGTCGCCGCCCCATTCCTCGACGACGAGGGACTGCTCTGTGAGCTGCTGCTTAACTCTGTCAGGGTCTGCGCCTTCTTTATCCATTTTATTGATAGCAACGATTATTGAAACGCCCGCTGCCTTTGCGTGGTTGATAGATTCGATAGTCTGCGGCATGATACCGTCATCAGCGGCAACAACGAGGATAGCGATATCTGTAACGTTCGCACCTCTTGCTCTCATGGCTGTGAAAGCTTCATGACCCGGAGTATCCAGGAACGTTATCTTCTTGCCCTGATACTCTACCTGATAAGCACCGATATGCTGTGTGATACCGCCTGCCTCAGTGTCAGTAACGTGAGCGTTTCTTATTCTGTCAAGGATAGATGTCTTACCATGGTCAACGTGACCCATAACGACAACGACAGGGCATCTTTCCTGCAGGCTCTCCTCTGGATCTTCGTCAGTTTCGATAAGTCTTTCTTCTATTGTAACGTGTACTTCCTTTTCAACCTTTGCGCCAAGCTCTTCTGCAACAAGTGCGGCGGTATCAAAGTCAACCACCTCATTGATAGAAGCCATTACGCCAAGACCCATAAGCTTTTTGATGACCTCGGTAGCTGTTACTTTAAGTCTGCTTGCAAGCTCTGAAACAACGATCTCGTCAGGTATCATGACCTTGAGCTGCTGCTTTCTTGCTCTTTCAAGCTCCAGTCTGCGGAGCTTTTCGCTCTCAGTTTCCTTCTTATGTGAGAACTGCTGTTTCTTTCTCTGCTGAGATTTCTGAGTGAGCTTCTGCTTCTTTGTGAAGTTATCCTTGCTCTTGTTCTGCTTTGAGTTTGCAAGGTTATCATACTTCTCGTTATACTTATCAAGCTCTATATAGCTTCCTCTTGTGTCGATAGTTCTCTGTGTGCCGAACGAATCGTTATCCTCAGAGATAGTATATCCGCCTGAAGCTTCTTTCTTATCAGAAAAACCGCCAAGCTGCTGACGAACGCCATGCTCTTTCTTCTTTGCTGGCTTCTGTGGAGCTGGCTGCTTTTTCTTCTGTTCAGGTGCAGGCTGTTTTGTTTCGACCTTGACCTCCGGCTTCTTTTCCACCTTTGGCTCTGCCTTAGGCTCAGGCTTAGGCTCAGGCTTTGCTTCCGCCTTTGGAGCAGGCTTAGGCTCAGGCTTCTTTTCAGCCTTTTTCTCCTTTTTCTCAGCCTTTACAGGCTTCTTATCTGCCTTCTTTTCTTCCTTGGCAGGCTTTACGTTATTTGCATAGAAAGCATCAAAGCTGTCCACCTGATTGTTCTGTGTATAATACTCCAGAACATAAGAGATCTCCTCAGGGGTAAGCACTGACTGTGTTTTCTTTGGCTCTCCGCCGAGCTTGCCAAGACACTCGATAAGGTCGTTATTTGTAACTTTCAGATCCTTAGCCATATCGCTAAGCTTATATTTAGTTGTTTTCATACTCATAGGCTAAAAAATACCTCCTCAATAAATGCTAAATGCTATAAAACTCATTTTCGTCTATAGGGATCTCCTCAAGCCCTTTGGCGCAAGCCTTTGCGAAGCCTCCCTCGCAAATAGCGATAACGCCTGTTCTTTTGCCAAGGCCAAAATGGATATCGTCCATTGTCATGCCAAGGCTGTAAAGCTTTATCCCGTTTTTGTAGCAGTTGAACTTTATCTCTTTAAGAGATTTAGGTGAAAAATCCGTTGCTGCAAACACTGCGCAGGCTTTGCCTGTATTGCAGGCGTCCTTCACCATATCCATACCCATTACAAGCTTTCCTGCTTTTCTGCACATTGTAACAAGCCCTATTTTATTATTCATTTTCCCTAAGCTCGCCCTCCATGCTGTTATATATATCCTCGCTTATCATGCAGGAAAAGCTTCTTTCAAACTTTCTTGCTTTTCTTGCTTTTTCAAAGCACTCGACGCTTTTGCATATATAAGCGCCTCTGCCTGATTTTTTGCCTGTGAGGTCAAGGGAGATATCCCCCTCTTTTGACTTCACCACTCTGATAAGCTCTCTCTTGGGTTTCATTTCGCCGCACCCAAGACACATTCTCATTGGTATCTTCTTAGTTTTCATCATCAGCAGCCTCAGCCTTTGCAGAGCTTTCGGATACGATATCTATTTTATAGCCTGTCAGACCTGCGGCAAGCTTTGCGTTCTGACCCTTATTACCGATAGCAAGTGAGAGCTGGTTATCAGGAACAGTAACACGGCACTCTCTTACGCCCTCCTCTTCGCTGAGAACAACGTTTATTACCTCAGCCGGAGCAAGAGCCTTTGCGATAAACTGTGCAGGGTCTTCGCACCAATTGATAACGTCTATCTTCTCGCCCTTAAGCTCGTTCACAACAGAAGTTATTCTTGACTTTCTAGGACCGATACAAGCGCCTACGGCGTCAACATTAGGGTCCTTTGAATAAACCGCTATCTTGCTTCTTGCACCTGCAACTCTTGAAATAGCCTTTACTTCAACAGTGCCGTCTGCTATCTCAGGAACTTCAAGCTCAAAAAGTCTTTTAACAAGCTCTCTGTGAGTTCTTGATATCTTGATAGAAGGCTTTCTGTCAGGATTTGCGATACCCACAACATATACCTTGATGATATCTCCTGCCTTGAGTGTTTCGCCTGGTATCTGCTCGTTTCTTACAAGATAAACTTCGTTCTTGTCGATAGTAAGTATAGCGTTCTGAGTAGCAGGCTCGACCTTCTGGACCTGTCTCTTATACACATCTCCGAGCCCACGAGACCTCTCTACATCTC
>ENA-UAHW01000159-UAHW01000159.1-human-gut-metagenome-genome-assembly--contig:-NODE-159-length-10680-cov-5.148800_pt1 | contig 10680 bp, 9 predicted proteins | sample MGYA00244412_ERZ654375 | MGnify/ENA primary metagenome ERZ654375 (study PRJEB26926, sample SAMN06165166) | human gut metagenome | biome: ENVO:00009003; feature: ENVO:2100002; material: ENVO:00002003...
CCGCTGAATCCGCTGATGCCTGCCGCCATTGCTTCCAGCGCGTTGACCGCGACGCAGGGCTTCCCCGCGCCGTGCGCCAGCCCCTTCACCGTGCTGACGCCGAGCCGGACGCCCGTGAACGACCCAGGCCCGACCACGACAGCCAAGCGATCCATGTCCTGAATCGTCAGCCCCGTGGACTGGAAGGCGTTGTCAATCATGGGCAGCAGGTTGACCGAATGCGTCTTGTGGTTCATGACGGCACACTCATGGCGAATGCCGTCCTCGGTCAAAATCGCTACGCCGCACACCGGCCCGGATGTATCCACAGCAAGCAGCTTCATTGTTCTTCCTCCAAGGATATTTCACGGAATCCGCCCATCGGAGTAATGGTCACATCGCGCGTCGTTTCGTCCACCGGGGTCAGGCGGATGGCAAGGTGCGTTTCCGGAATGGCTTCGGGGCACTGGCTGGGCCACTCAACCACCGCCACGCCGTCGCCGCCGAGAAATTCCTCCATGCCCATTTCGTACAGCTCCTCGACGCTGTTCAGCCGATACCAGTCGAAGTGGTACAGTGGAATTCGCCCGTCGTCGTAGACGTTGAGGATGGTGAACGACGGGCTGGTGACGGTCGCCGTCACACCAAGCCCCTGCGCCAGCCCGCGCGTGAACTCGCTCTTGCCCGCGCCCAAATCGCCCCACAAAAGAAGCACATCCCCCCTCCGAAGCTCTTTCGCCAGCCTTTTCGCCAGTTCGCGTGTTTCATTGGGAGAATGTGTTCTCATAGTTATGTTCCTTCCTATTATAAGGAGGCGCAAGGGGCGTTGCCCCTTGACCCCACCAGAGAGGCTGTCTCTGGACTCTGCAAGGGAGTTTCTCCCTTGACCCTTTTTCGCGATTGAGTTGCGCGCGCTTTCAGGCTGTGTCCGCGTGTTTATTTTCTTTACTTCCGGACGTGCAGCATCGGCGACAGCCGCTTATACAGCACAAACGTCAGCAGGCTCAGCACAAAGCCCTTCAGCAGATTGAACGGTGCCGTCACATACAGCAGCACCTTCCATTCCGTATCCACGAACGGCAGCGCCTTCTGCGCCATGCCGATAATCGCTTCCATGTCCATGTGGAACGCGGTCATGTAGAACGGAATCATCATCTTCCAGTTCACCAGCACCGACACCACAATCATGCACAGTGTGCCGACCGCCATGCCGACCAGCGCGGTTTTGCGCGTCTTATGCTTGCGGTAAATCAGCGACGCGGGCAGGATGAACGCCGCGCTCATGATGAAATCCGCCAGCTCCCCAACATACATGCTCGACGAATACGCCAGACGTGACAAGTCCTTAATCAGCAGAATCGCCAGACCCGGCAGCGGACCCATCGAGAATGCGCCGAGCAGCGCCGGAAGCGTACTGAAGTCGAGCTTGTAGAACGCGACAATCGGGATTTCCAGCGGGAACAGGACGGCGGACAGTGCGCCCAGAATGGCGATGCGCGTCATGTACTGGACAGAGAGATTGGAACGGGTTTTCTGCTTTGTCATAGGACAAGCCTCCTTAAAAATATGCACGCCCCTGAAGCAGGTTCGCTTTTCAGGGGCGGAACATCACGGAACTTCGGCATACTCGCCGAAATTCCGCGCATATTTCCAGCTTTCCTCTCTCATCCAGACTATACTGTTGGCGCCGGAATTGACTTTCGTCTCACCGGCTCAGCCTTCCTGCCCATTGCGGTGCGGAAGGGTCGCGGGCTGTACCGCCAGTAGGGAATTTCACCCTGCCCCGAAGAAGCTCCAAGTGGCTTATGCAGTTGTTTCGCGCGTTTCAGCAAAATCTGCCGCCCGCGCCATCGTTATGATAGCACAGGCGGCAGTCCTTGTCAAGATTTTGCCGAAATTATTTCATCATTCCAGCCGCAGCACGGCCGCGCCTTCCGGACGAATATCCAGCACATTGCAGCAATGCTCCCCAAACGTGCCCTCCATCGTCTCGATGAACTGACTCAGCAACTTGTCCGGCACGAAGTTCAGCGTCGTACCAGCAAATCCGCCGCCGTGCACGCGCCACGCGCCGTCCTTGTCCAGCATCATGTGTTCCGCCATCGCCAGCGCAAGCGACAGGCTCTGATCCTTCGGGTTCGCATAGACGTTTTGCAAATACATATACGACGACCGACCGGAGCAGATGATTTCCCACAGGAACGCGAACAGGTCGTTGCGGTCAAGCGCCGCCACTTGACGAACCACGCGCTCGTCCTCTTCAAAGAAGTGCATGGCGCGCAGCAGCGCCCGGTCGCTCACCTTGCCGCGCAGGGTCGGCAGCGCCTGATAGAATTCCTCCGGGCGCACACGGCGCAGGTACGGTTCATTGAACAGTGCCGCCACTTTCTTCATTTCCGCAGGAATCGCCGCGTAATCGTCCGTCAAATCAGCGTGATTGCCGCCCGTCGCCACCACGACCAGCGAATAACCGTACTTGGCAAAGTCGAAGTGCATCGGGCGCACATCGGGGTCATCATGCTTGAAGTCCACCGTCACCAGACCGCCAGCAGAAGATGCCATCTGGTCAAGCAGACCGCTGGGCTTGCCGAAATACACGTTTTCGGCGTACTGGCTGATTTTCGCGCGCGTCTTGTAGTCGATGGTGAAGCCGTTGTAGAGTGCGTCGAAGATGGCGCACGTCATCACCTCGAACGCCGCCGAGCTGCTCAAGCCGCTGCCGGACATAACATTCGACGTCACCGCCGCGTTGAAGCCGCCGATTTTGTAGCCCAGTTCCGCCATCCGCGCCGCCACGCCGCGCACCAGCGCATGGGTTTTCCCCTTCTCCTTTTCAACGACATCAAGGTTTCCCAAATCCACCTTGATGGCAGGATAGCCGTCGGAGTGGATTTCCACCATCATATCGTCGCGCGCGGAAACCGCCGAAAGCGTATCCAGGTTGATTGCCGCCGCCAGCACACGCCCGCGGTTGTGGTCGGTGTGGTTGCCGCCAATTTCCGTGCGGCCGGGGGCGCTGATCATCAGCACTTCGCGGTTCTCGTGAAACAGCTCTTCATGCCGTTTGAGCAAACCAATATAGCGTCCCGTCTGCTCCACCAGCATACCGTCGCGGCGGCCGTACAGGTGCATCAGGCGTTCCATCACCTCAGGCGATTTTAGGTTGCGGATCATCGTGGCGTACTGATTCATGTTCGTTCCGTCCTTTCATTCAATGGATGGTTTCTTGAATGGTTTGCGTATGTATATACTATTTTCAAATGAGAATGCGCCAAGGCGCGAGCAGATGGTACAGGTGAATGCAGGAAATAGTATTACTTGTCAAGATGCCATGCGTTGTCATATGTGCTTTGCCAGATACTGACCATCTCGTCGATGCCCAGCGCCTTCACCTGCGCGCAGAAATCTGCCCACGTTTCATCATTAAGTTCCACGTCACCCGCGACAAACCACGCCATGCGCGTTTCCGCATAGGTGCTGATGCCGCTTTGCAGCTCCGTGACACGGTTCATCTGCTCCTGCGTCAGGTAGAGCAAGGGCATTGCACGCTTTTCCCATTGCCGGACGCGCGCCAATTCCGTTGCCAGTGCGTGCGTTGCGTCATCATCCATTTTCATCTGAATTTCCGCACTGGCATAGGAGGGCATCGAGGTTGTCCAAATGGTATTCGTACCCTGCATGGCGACAACTTCCTCCGCCGTGCGGGCATACGCCCATGTGCCATCGTCGTTCCAGTCGTAGTCCTCGCCTTCCTTGCCGACCTGCGCCGCCAGGAAGCCCTCGTCCGTGTAGAGATAATCAACCCATTGCAGCAGTTTTTCCGGCTCTGCGCAGGTGGACGAAATTGCGAACGTGCCGCGATAGAGGTCGCCGGTGAAATCACGGTAAACCTGCTGACCGTTGTACACCAGTGGATCAAGCGCGATATACTCCGACGCGAGATTCACGCCGACCACGTCCTGCGGCGTTGCACCGAAGAACACGCCGTATTTCGCTGTAGCATTGCTGTTTGAGGACGATGACGAGGACGTTGCCGCCTCCACCAGCCGCATGGCCATAAAGCCCTGCGAATCCAGCAGCCCCTCAGTGTACAGCTCGTGCAGCCACGTCAGGAACGCGCGGTTTTCCTCCGTCGTCAGCACTTCGTTGATTTTTCCATTCTGTTCCGTCAGGTAGTAATCATCCGCGTTGATGCCGAACGCGTGCGCCAAGAAGCGCAAGTCCCACATGCTCACGAAGGACAGCGGGATTTCGTCGTTGCGGCTGCCATTCTGGTTCATGTCGCGGTCGCGGAATTGACGAAGCACCTCCGTCAGTTCCTCTGCCGTCGTCGGCACGCCCATTTTCAAGCGGTCAAGCCACGTCTTGTTAATCCACATGGTATTGTTCGGCGTCAGTTCGTTGATGCTCGGCAGGGCGACAATCGCGCCGTCGGGCAGCGAAACGGCTTCCATCCATTCCGGATTGGCTTCCAGCAGCGCCCAGGCGTGCGGCGCGTACTCCGCCAGATACGGGCGCAGGTCAATCAGCTTGCCCGCTTCATAGAACGCAAGCGTCTCCTGCGGGGTCAGTTCCGCCTTGAAGAACATATCCGGCATGGCAACCTCGCCCGCCAGCATTTCCGTTTTCGCCTCCGTCCATGCCTCTCGGCTGACGTATTCGGTAAAGGAGAAGGCAATTCCGGTTATTTCCTGCATTGTTTGAAAGAATAAGTTCGTGTCCCAGTCATGCTGCGCTTCCGTGCTGCTGGAGGACGACGCAGCTTCCAAGCCGGCAAGCATAATCGGCGCTTCGGCGGCGAAAGCTGTCGGCAGCGCCATTGCTGCCATCAGCACGAAGATTTGCAGAATCGCAAGAAGTTTCCGCACAGTTTTCCTCCTTCAATCAGACGGGCATCTGCCGCGTCTATCTGTCTGTGCTTTATTATAGACCAATTTCACCCGTTTGACCAGTCTTTTTTCACAAAAAAAACAAAATATCTGCTTTTTTTCGTAAACCGTCTCTCTATTGAGTGATGAAAAATATTTCCATGCAGATTTTTTTCATTTTCGGGGCAGGATGGAAAGAGAAATATGGGAGGCGTGGCAGGCATGAAGAAAGAAAGGCATTGGGTGCTTCCGGCGATTTGGGCAATTTTGCTGATGCTGCTGCTCGGCGGCGCGGTTTGGGCGTATCAGGCGTTTTCCGTGGCGGATTGGCAGTCGCTTGACCCGTCCCGCCTCACGTCGCTCGCCCAGACCGGTGCCATTCACGATAAGAACGGCGATTACGTCACCTCGCTCGTCGGCAAGGAGAACCGCACGGTCATCGACACGTCGCGTCTGCCCGCGCACGTCGTAAATGCGTTCCTTGCTGCGGAGGATTTGCGCTTCTACAAGCATCCGGGCTTTGACATCACGCGCATCATCGGCGCCATGCTCACCAACGTCCGCGACGGCGCGTTCAGTCAGGGCGCATCCACCATTTCCCAGCAGCTGATTAAGCTCTCCCACCTGTCCAGCCAGAAGACGATTGCCCGCAAGCTGGAGGAAATTCACCTCGCGCTGCAATTGGAAAAGCAGTACACGAAAGACGAGATTCTGGACATGTACCTGAATTTCATCTACTTCGGACAGGGCGCATACGGCGTGCAGGCGGCAGCAGAAGTCACGTTCGGCGTCGATGCGGCGGAGTTGACCCCTGCGCAGGCAGCCTCCCTCGCCGCTGCCATCAAAGCGCCATCCGCGTACAGCCTGCAATCCGCGCCGGAGAGCAACCGCGAGCGCCGGGAGTACATTCTGTCCATCATGCTGGCGGAAAACATGCTGACACAGGCGGAATACGACGCGGCAATGGCGGAGGAACTGACCGCCCGCAGCGCGCCGCAGGTGCAGACAGATTACGGCTGGTTCGTCGATGCTGTGCTGGATGAGGCCGAAAACCGGCTGGACGTGAGCGCCGAAACGCTGCTTGCGGGCGGCTACCGCATCGATACGACGCTCGACCCGGACATGCAGCGCATCATGGACGAGCAGTACCTGACGGATGTCTTTCCAGCCGACAACAAGGACGGTACGCCCGTGCAGGCAGCATCCGCCGCGGTGGACACAAGCAGCGGGGCAGTGCGCGCCATTGTCGGCGGACGCAAATACGTCACCCGCCGCGGATTGAACCGCGCGACCCAGCTGCGCCGTCAGCCCGGCAGCGCGCTCAAGCCGCTGGCTGTCTACGCCCCCGCGATTGAATCCGCCGGATGGACGTGTGCCAGCGTAATTCTCGATGCGCCAACCGCTTTCGGCACTTACAAGCCGCGCAACGCGGGCAATGCTTACTACGGGAACGTGACCGTCCGCACGGCGCTCAAAAACAGCCTGAACATCCCCGCCGTGAAGGTGCTGCGGGCCATTGGCGTCCAGACTGCGCAGCGTTATCTGCGAAGCGTCGGCATTGAGCTGGATGAACGCGACGCGAATCTCTCCCTCGCCTTGGGCAGCATGACCTACGGCACCTCCCCCATGCAGATGGCGGCGGCGTATGCGCCCTTTGCCAACGGCGGAACATACTACGCGCCGTACTTCATCGAGCGCATCACCGACCGTGACGGCAATGTCATCTACGAGCGCGAAACCACCGGCACGCGCGTGCTGTCGGCGCAGTCCGCGTATCTGATGACGAGTCTGCTCAAAACCGTCATTTCTTCCGGCACGGGCACACGCCTCTCCAGCGCGGGGACACCTGTCGCAGGCAAAACCGGCACGGTCAATGAAAGCGGCGGCGGCAACCGTGACGTGTGGATGGCGGCGTACACCCCGGAATTGTCCATCGCCGTCTGGATGGGCTACGACGAGCCGGACGCGGCGCACCGCCTGCCCAACCGCGTCTCTGGCGGCACGAATCCCGCTTCACTGGCGCGCAATTTTCTCCGCGCATGGTACACAGGACGCAAGAAGCCCGATTTCACCAAGCCAAAGGGCATCGTCAGCGCGGATATCGACAAGAAGGCCATCGAGTGGCGCGGCGAAGCGATGCTGGCCACGTCGCTCACGCCGAGCGCCTACCGCCTGAATGAGGTTTTCCTCGACGGCACACAGCCGAAGAAGAAGAGTGACGTATGGAATGCGCCCGCGTCCGCAAAATCCTTCTCCGTCTCGCATTCTGACGACGGGCAGCCGCTGCTGGTCATTCAGGCCAGTGATGCCGCCGTCTACCGCGTTCAGCGCGACGCTGCCGGAGAGAGCTTCATCCTGACCGAGCTTCGCGCCGCCGCGGGCGAAACACTCTACTACACCGACAACCGCGCCCAGCCCGGCGTAACATACACATATCGCGTGATTCCCGTGCACGCGGAGCTGCTGGACAATGGCATTCTATTGGAAGGAACGCAGAGCGTGCAGGTGGCGCGGGTGGAGAAGCCGAGTGCGCTGAGCCGGTGGTTCAGCGGGCTTTTTGCCCCAAAGCCGGAGGAAAAGCAGGAGGAAGAACTGCCTGCATCGATTTTTGCCCCGTAACAAAACGCGCCGCCGCACCGTAATTTACTTTCCGGTGCGGCGGTGTTTTGTTATGGATATTCTGCTTTGGGGCGCAGGGCTTTCCGTTCGCCCCCGACACTCCTTCGGTGCCGTCACTTTTAGGATTCGTCCAATCCTTGCACGGCGTTTTTTGGTTTACTGCGCAGCTTCCGCCATGTCCGCTAAATCACCCTGCGGCAGGATTTCCGTCACTTCAAACGGGACGTTGTTGCCGGTGAAGTAGAACATCAAGTCCGTTGTGTTCTGGCAGTTTTCCAACTGCGGCGTCGGGAAATAGCGCACCTGAAGGCACGAAACGCCGTTCTCCATGCTCGACATCACCAGAATCGGCGCGCCTTCATCGTACAGCAGTACATACATGGCATTGGTGCGTTCGTTCAAGTCAAGGTACAAGTGTTTCTGCGTGGCTTGGTTCATAATCAGCGAGTAGCGCGCGTCGATTTCTTGCATCAGTTTCTGGAAATTCTCCGCTTCCGTCTTCAGGGATTCATCCGGCGTATCCGTCTCACTCGTTTCGTCCGTGAAGAGGCTGTCGCTTTCCTCATTCTCGTCCTCTTCCTGCTGATACAACGTCCGCACGCCCGCATTGTATTCGTCGTACATAGCAAAGAGTGTCACCATGTGATACATTTCCATTGCCCACGAGCAGGTTACCTCGTACAGCACCTGCGGCGCTTCTGAACGGTAAGTCAAGCGGAGCATCTGCGCCATCGACGATTCCATCAATTCAATACGGTAGATGCTGCGCGGCGACTGCCCCTCATGCGCGTATGCCGCCAGCTTCGCCACATCCTCGTCGCTGATGCCCCACGTTGTCTGCAAATAGCGGCTTTCAATCAGTTCATCCAGCGCATTGCCCGCTTCTGCCAGACGCTCGAACGGCACAGGCTCGCCCTCGTCACCGAATGGATCCTCCGTAAAGGGATACGCCGCAACGCCCGCCAAATCCACCGCCGTGCAGGCAAGTTCGGGCATTTGCTGCGCCGCGAACCACGCTGTCACTTCTTCAGCGGATTTGCACGCCGCCAATTCATCCGAGAGCACCGGCGTGCAGTACATCTCGTTCACCGTGCCATCGCTGATCCAAAAGCTCATCATCGGCAGTGCATCCGCGTACAGCGCGATATACATGCCCATTTCCGGCTCGCCGTCCGGCTTGGGATACTGCGTCGAGCGCGCCATTTGGTTCAGCATTTGCTTGCCATATGTATCCTGCTGCTCCATCAAGATGCGCTGCGGCATCAGCTGAAGCACCCTGCGCTGCTCCGGCGTGTCGGTGTAATCCGGGTTATCGCCGATGAAGCCTGCCAGCAGCGTTTCGCCCGTGACATAGTAGACGGCGGATGGCATCGTGCGGTTTCCCGCGCGCAGGCGATTGACAATCTTCTGTTCCTCGGTGATAGCGGCGTCCGTGTCGCCCACCAAATCGGCCACAATGCGGTCGCTGCGCAAGAGGATATCCACGCGCTGGCACAGTTCCAGCATATGGCTGATGTTCGTGTTGTTATCCGTCGTTTCTTCCGCTGTCGCCATACCGCTGAGCATCATCAGCAGGGCAAGCAGAATTGCAAGCATCTTCTTCATGGGGTTCTTCCTTTCTTTGCAGCTGTTTCCGTCACTCCTGCGGCGCGTACACGCTGCGCATCACCACCGCGCCGTTCATTGCCTGCCACGCCACCACAATGGGCGTACCCGTCCTCGGTCGCAGATACAGCAAACCGCCCGTGTCGTGCGCGTCGCAGGGGTACAGCGCAATCGCCAGGATGTCGAGGAACTTGGTCTCCGTCTTGCCGCACTGCTGCATCTGCGCTTCAAACGCCGTCATCTGCGACGCATCGTAGTCGAGTATGCTGATTTGCACCGCCGTCTCCGCTGTATTCCACGGGATAATGCCCTCCTGCTCGCCGCTCAGCGCCGCCCAGTGCTGCATCTCCTGCGCTGATTGCAGGGCAAGCTGCCGGATGGTCTCCTCGTCCGGCTGATGCGGTTCCAATTCCGCCAATGCCACCGCGCAGGACAAGTCAACTTCCTCAAATTCGCCTGCGTAGAATTCGCTCAGCTTGTCCGTTGTCAGCTCGGTCGCCTGATGCGCCGCTGGAATCGCCGTCAGGCACACACAGCCGTTTTCCGCGAACCAGCGCACCAGCACCGCGCCATGCTCGCCGTAAGACAGCAGCAGCAGTCCCATTTCCGGCGCATCCCCGGCGTAAAGCAAATTCGCGGCGGCACTCGTTTCCTGCGCGTCCATCCCGAATTCCGGGGATACCGCGAACGTGCGCTCTACAATCCGCAGATAGGCGGCTTCCGTCTCGTCCGTCGCATCCGTGTCCGCGCTGGCATCCATCATCATCAGCGCAAAAAACAGCACCGACGCCGACTTGTCCGTGCCGTTGACGCTGATGAACGCCTGCCGGGGCATTCCACGGTCAATCGGCTGCGGCGTTTCTGTACATGCCACCTCTGTAATATTGAGCGTGTCCTCAAACAGCTGCCCTCGCTCCTGCGCATCCATCTGCCGCACAAGCTCTATTGCGCGCACGACCAGCTCGTACTCCCAAGCGTCGTCCGCCGAATTTTCCGCCGTCGCCATGCCCAGCAGCAGCAGCATCAGCGCCAGCAGCATAGAAATCCATCGTTTCATCATTCTACCTCCTATTTCGCTTAAACACATCTTTCCTATCAACGTCATTTTGCCATATTTGCGCAAGTTTTGTCAAGCGAACAGGCACTTTTCTAATGCAATTCTCATCCTAATATGCAAAAAGCCCTGCTTCCATGTTGGAAACAGGGCTGGTAGTGTATATTAGTTGCCGCGGCGCTTCATGAACGAAGGTACGCCGTTGGCGTCCGTCGTCGGGCGCTTGGGCTGCTGCGGCTGCACAGAAGGCATCGGGCCGGTTGCACCGCCCGCGTACTGCTGCTGCACAGGCTGCATATTGCCAGTGTAGCCCTGCTGCGCGTAATCCAGCTGCTGGGGCTGATTTCCAAACAGCTGCGGCTGACCATACGCCGGCTGCTGCGGCTGCGCGGGCTGCTGGGGCGAATAATACGCGGGTTGTGCCGGCTGCTGCGTCATCGGCGCTTGCGGAACGCCCATGGTCGGATGGCTGCTGTAGCTGTCGCTGCTGGTGTAGGACGGCGTGTACCCTGTCTCTTATACACATCTCCGAGCCCACGAGACCTCTCTACATCT
>ENA-UAHW01000168-UAHW01000168.1-human-gut-metagenome-genome-assembly--contig:-NODE-168-length-10431-cov-5.606978_pt1 | contig 10431 bp, 8 predicted proteins | sample MGYA00244412_ERZ654375 | MGnify/ENA primary metagenome ERZ654375 (study PRJEB26926, sample SAMN06165166) | human gut metagenome | biome: ENVO:00009003; feature: ENVO:2100002; material: ENVO:00002003...
GGCTCGGAGATGTGTATAAGAGACAGCTCCCTTGTGGGGTCAAGGGGCAAAGCCCCTTGCGCCTCCCTATGTCAGAAAGGAAAGCTATGACAGTTGTTTCGGTGCTGGTGGCGCTGCTGCTGCTGGGAATCCTGATTACGGTGCATGAATTCGGGCATTACATTTTCGCGCGCATGACGGGGATAGAGGTCATGGAGTTCGCGATTGGCTTCGGGCCGAAAATCGTCGGATGGACGGGAAAGTCCGGGACGAAGTTCGCGCTGCGGTGCATCCCGCTGGGCGGGTACTGCGCATTCTACGGCGAGGACGACGTGGAGGGCAAAGCCACGAACGACCCGCGCGCGTTCGGCAAGCAGCCGGTTTGGAAGCGGATGCTGTCGGTGCTGATGGGGCCGGGCATGAACTTCCTGCTGCCGCTGGTGGTGCTGGTGCTGTACTTCTGGATTGGCGGTGTGACGGGCACGGAAGCCCTCGTCGCGGACGTGGAGCAGGGCGGCCCGGCGTACACCGCGGGGCTTCAGGCGGGCGATATTATCCTTGACGTCAACGGCACAGCGCCGAATCCCGAAAACGCGTCGCAGTCGCTGACGGAGCTGATTAACGCCTCGCAGGGCGACGCGATGGTGCTGGGCATCCGCCGCGACGGTGAGCGCACCGAAATCACCCTCACCCCGTTCTATGATACGGAAACCGGGCGCTACCGCATGGGCATCCACGTCAGCGCGGTCGCGTCGGGCGAGATGCTGCCCGTATCGTTCGGGGAGGCTGTGCGGGATAGCTGGAACGTGTGCGTCAACGCCGCGACAATCATCGGGCAGGCGCTGCGCGATATGGTCACGACGGGCGCGGGGCTGAATGAAGTCGGCGGCGTCGTCGGCACAGTCGCGGCGGTCAGCGAGCAGGTCAACACCTATGGCTTCGCGGCGTTCATCAACGCGCTGGTCGTTATCTCCATCAACTTGGGCATCATGAACCTACTGCCGATTCCGGGGCTGGACGGCGCGCGGTTCCTGTTCCTGCTGGTGGAAGCCATCCGCCGCAAGCCGCTGCCGCAGAAGAAGGAAGCCATCGTCAACCTGATTGGCATGGCGCTGCTCTTCGGGCTGATGATTCTGCTGGTATTCAAGGACGTTTGGACCCTGATGGGACACTGAGGTGAATGATATGTACGAAACGAGAATGGTTCGCGTCGGCAACTTGACGCTGGGCGGACACAACCCGGTCTGGGTGCAGTCCATGACGAACACCGACACGCGCGACGCACAGGCGACGCTTGGGCAGATTCGCGCCTTGGCGAAAGCGGGCTGCGACATCGTGCGCGTCAGCGTGTACGACGAGGATTGCGCCCGCGCCGTCCGCACGCTGGTGGACGGCTCGCCCGTGCCGCTGGTGGCGGATATCCACTTCAACCACCGGCTTGCCATTGCCGCGGCGGAAAACGGCATCCACAAGCTGCGCATCAACCCCGGCAACATCGGCGGCGAAGCGCACGTCCGGGAACTGGCGGCGGCGGCAAAGGCGCACCACATCCCGATTCGCATCGGCGTGAACACCGGGTCGATTGAGAAGGATATTCTGGCGAAGTACGGGCAGCCGTGCGCCGAGGGGCTGGTGGAAAGCGCCCTGAATCACGCGCGGATGCTGGAGAAAGTCGGCTTCGAGGACATTGTGCTGTCCATGAAGGCATCGGATGTGCGCCTGACGATTGCCGCCTATGAGCTGGCGGCGAAGCGCTGCGATTATCCGCTGCACGTCGGCGTGACCGAGGCGGGTCTGCCGGGGCAGGGAACAATCAAGAGCGCGATTGGCATCGGCGCGCTGCTGGCGGAGGGCATCGGCAACACGATTCGCGTCAGCCTGACGGGCGACCCCGTGCCGGAAGCAAAGGCGGCGTGGGACATCCTGCGCGCGCTGAACCTGCGGACGCACGGCGTGCAGCTGGTGTCCTGCCCGACGTGCGGGCGGACGTGCATCGACGTGGCGGGCATTGCCGCGCGCGTGGAGAAGGAGCTTTCGGATATTCAAGTGCCGCTGAAGGTGGCGGTGATGGGCTGCGTGGTGAACGGCCCCGGCGAAGCGCGCGAAGCGGACATTGGCATGGCGGGCGGCAAGCGCGGCGGCGTACTGTTCGTCAAGGGGCAGGAGCCGATGGTGGTCGAGGAGAATCTGGCTGACCGCTTGATTGAGCTGGCACGGAAGATTGCGGCGGAAAAAGCGGGGAAATGATGCTTTCTCGGCGGAAAAGCTGGGAAAAGGGCTTTTCGGTATATTCGTGACTTGATTTTTTGTGTTGCAGAGGGTTTCGCCTCTGCGGAGGCGACCAAAGGGCGTGAAAACAAACGAAGTTTGCGATCGCCCTTTGGAAACCTTCGGCGCCGCTGCTTTTGGGGTTCTTTGCGGTTGGTTTGTGCCATAGTTAGAAGACCCAAAAGCACACTAACTAAAATGTTTCGATAACGCTCAATAAACTTAGAAGGGGCGCGAAGCAGTCCAGAGGGCGACCGCAGACTTCGTCTGTTTCCATTGCCCTCTGGTCGCTCCCGCAGGAGCGAAATCCCTGCATAAACACGCGGACATAGTATGAAATCGCGCACAACTAAATCGCGCGAAAGGGTCAAGGGATGAGATGGGACGAAGTCTCCCCCTTGGCTCGTTCGTCTTTAAGGGGAAGGAGGAAAGCATGAGTTACGATGAATTGCTCGCGCAGGTGTATGCCGCGCTGCCGCAGCTCAAGGGGCAGCTCCATGCGCCGCGCGTGGTGTATGTGCAGTCGCAGGGCAAGGTGTACATCACGTTTGAGTCAAATGTGCTGGTGGAGGAAGCGTCGTTCCTGAAGCTGGAAGCGCTTCTGCGGCGCGTTTTCCCGCAAAAGCCGCTGGCGCTGCGCGTCGTCTCGCCGGGACTGAAGGACGATTTTCTGGAGAACATCAGCGCGTATAAGCAGGTGCTGACCGACTTCCTGCGCCGCAATTATCCCGCGTCCGCCAGCTGGATGAGCCAAATCGACTGGCGGTGCGACGGCAAGCGCATCACGTTGACCTTCCCCGACGCGTTCAGCCTGGAATATATGGGGCGGCAGAACGTCGCGGCGCGCCTGTCACAGGCGGTGAAGGACATTTTTTCAGCCGAGGTGATGGTGGAACTGACCGTCGCGGGCGATCAGGAGAAGCGGCTGGCGGAAATCCGCGAAGAGAGATTGCGCGAGCAGACCGTCACCTACACGCCGGAGCAAATCGCCGCGATGACGCAGGGGGACGCCAAGCCCGCGAAGGAGCACAAGGAGCGCAAGCCGTCCGCGCCGCGCGAGAAGAAGCCGGAGCAGACAACGCCGGAGCGCGACCCGATGCTGCCCGTGATGACCGACCACGCCATCGGCAAGCCGATTATGGGGCGCGCGATTGCCGATCCGCCGATGGAAATGAAGGAGCTGGCAAGCGACGCGGGGCTGGTCGTCGTGCAGGGCGACATTTTCAAGCTGGAAACGAAGGAACTCAAGGGCGGCGAACTGCTGCTCGTCACCTTTGCCATCACTGACTACACGTCCTCCATCCTCTGCAAGGCGTTCATGCGCTACCGCCGCCTGCCCTTCGGCAAGAAGAAGGACGACGACGCGCCGCCGCCGCCGATTACCGACGAGGAACGTCAGGCGGTGATGGACAAGGTCAACCAAATCAAGGTGGGGCTGAACGTCAAGGTGCGCGGCGAGTGCATGTACGATAATTTCGCGCATGAGCTGTCCATTTCCATCCGCGATATGGTGCCGATGGAGCGCATCAGGCGCGAGGACACGGCGGAGGAAAAGCGCATCGAGCTGCACATGCACACCAACATGTCCACCATGGACGCGCTGACCCCGGCGGGCGACCTCATCAAGCGCGCCATCGAGTGGGGGCATCCCGCCGTCGCGATTACCGACCACGGCGTGGTGCAGGCGTTCCCGGCGGCGTTCAATGCCGTCAAAAAGCAGCCGATTAAGCTGATTCCGGGCTGCGAGGGCTACCTTATCGACGAAACGCAGGTCGTCACCGATGAAGACGACCGCTCGATTGATGATACCATCGTCGTGCTGGACTTTGAATCCACCGGGCTGGACACGCTGAAAGACCGCGTGATTGAAATCGGCGCGGTGAAAATGACCGGCGGCACGCTGGTGGATACGCTGTCGATTCTGGTGAACCCGAAAATTCCCCTGCGGCCGAAAATCACCGAAATCACAGGCATTACGGACATGATGCTGGCGGATAAGGAGACGGCGGAGACCGCTATCCCGAAGCTGATGGATTTCATCGGCGATGCCGCGATTGCCGCCCACAACGCCGCGTTTGACGGCAAGCTGCTCAAAGCGGAGCTGCGGCGGCTGGGGCGCGACTTCAACGCGCCGATTCTGGATACCCTGTCCCTGTCGCGCAAGCTGCTGCCGGAACTGAAGTCGTTCAAGTTGAAGAGCGTCTGCAAGGCGCTGAGCGTGAGCCTCAAAAACGCCCACCGCGCCGTCCACGACGCAACCGCGACGGCGTACTGTCTGGCGAAGATGTTCAAAATCGCCAAGGAAGAGCACGGGTTCACCAAACTTAGCGACCTGAACACGCTCAAAGGCGGCGCCATCGGCGAAAGCTACCATGTCATCCTGCTGGTGAAAAGTCAGGAGGGGCTGGTCAACCTCAACCGACTGGTGTCCATCGGGCATCTGGACTACTTCCGCCGTCGCCCGCACATGCCGCGTTTCATGATTGACCGCTACCGCGAAGGGCTGATTATCGGCAGCGCGTGCGAGGCGGGCGAACTCTACCGCGCGGTGCTGGAAAATGAGCCGTGGGAGAAAATCAAGGAAATCGCGTCGTGGTATGACTATCTGGAAATCCAGCCAGTGGGCAACAACGCGTTTCTGGTGCGCGAGGGGCGCGTGGCGGACGATGAGGCGCTGCGGGACATCAACCGCAAAATCGTCCAGCTGGGCGACGAGCTGGACAAGCCGGTCGTCGCGACGGGGGATGTGCACTTCCTTGACCCGCACAACGCCATCAACCGCTCCATCATTCAGGCGGGCATGGGCTACGATGATGCCGACATGCAGCCGCCGCTGTACTTCAAGACGACGAACGAGATGCTGGAGGAATTTGCCTACCTTGGCGCGGAAAAGTGCCACGAGGTCGTCATCGACAATCCGCGGAAGATTGCGGATCAGGTGGACAAGCTGCAACTGTTCCCCAAGCACCCCAAGGGCGAGGACACCTTCCAGCCGTTCTGGGAGGATGCGGCGGACAATATTCAGAATATGACGTGGGGCACGGCGAAGGAACTCTACGGCGATGAGCTGCCCGAAATCGTCGTGAACCGGCTGAACAAGGAGTTAAAATCCATCATCGGCTATGGCTTCGCGACGCTGTACAACATTGCCCAGCGGCTGGTCAGCAAGTCCAACGCGGATGGATACCTTGTCGGCAGCCGCGGTTCGGTCGGTTCGAGCCTCGTTGCGCGCATGTGCGGCATCACGGAGGTCAACGCGCTTCCGCCGCATTACCGCTGCACCCATTGCCGCAAGGGCTTTTTCGACGTGGACAAGAGCCAATACAAAGTCGGCGTTGACCTGCCGGATAAGGACTGCCCCATCTGCGGTCAGAAGCTCGTGAAGGACGGCTTCGACATCCCGTTTGAGGTGTTCCTCGGCTTTGAGGGCGACAAGGTGCCTGATATTGACCTGAACTTCTCCGGCGAATATCAAAACCGCGCGTTCCATAACGTCGAGGAGCTGTTCGGGCATGACCACGTTTTCCGCGCGGGCACGATTACGGGTCTGGCGGAAAAAACGGCATATGGCTATGTGTCGAAGTACTTCGAGGAGCGCGGATTGCAAGTCGGCAACACGGAGAAGGAGCGTCTGGCGGCGGGCTGCGAAGGCGTGAAAAAGACGACGGGGCAGCACCCCGGCGGCATGGTCGTCGTGCCGAAGGAATACGAAATCTACCAGTTCACCGCCGTGCAGCACCCTGCTGACGACCTCAATTCTGACTTTACCACCACCCACTTTGACTTCAACTCCATGCACGACATTCTGGTTAAGCTGGACTGTCTCGGTCACGACGACCCGACGGTTTTGCACATGCTGGAGGAACTGACGGGCATCGGCTACAAGGATGTTCCGCTGGATGACCCGGACGTGCGAAGCCTGTTCTCGTCGCCCAAGGCGCTGGGCGTGACGCCGGAGGATATCGGCTGCCTGACGGGTACGTTCGGCGTGCCGGAATTCGGCACATCGTTCGTGCGCGGGATGCTTGATGAGACGAAGCCGACGACGATGGAGGAGCTGCTGCGCATTTCCGGCCTGTCCCACGGCACGGACGTGTGGCTGGGCAACGCGCAGGAGCTGATTGCAAACGGTACGGCGAAATTGAGCGAGTGCGTCTGCTGCCGTGACGACATCATGAACTACCTGATTGACAAGGGCGTTGCGCCGAAGATGGCGTTCACGACGATGGAGAGCGTCCGTAAAGGGCGCGGCCTGAAGCCTGAAATGGAACAGGCGATGATTGAACAGCACGTTCCGCAGTGGTTCATGGATTCGTGCAAGAAAATCAAGTACATGTTCCCCAAGGGGCACGCCGTGGCGTATGTGACGATGGCGCTGCGCGTGGCGTGGTATAAGGTGCATCGTCCGCTGGCATATTATTGTGCGTACTTCACCGTGCGCGGCGACGGTTTCGACGCGATGACGATGCTGATTGACCCCGCGACGATTCGCGAGAAAATCAAGCAGATTAAGGCTGACCCGAAGGCGTCCGCGAAGGACAAGGAAGCCGTGACGAGCCTTGAACTGGTGCTGGAGATGAACATGCGCGGCTTCAAGTTCTTGCCATGCGACCTGTACAAGAGCGACCTGAAGAAATTCAAGATGGAGGGCGAAACGGGGCTGCGGTGTCCGTTCACGTCCTTGGGCGGACTGGGCGAATCGGCTGCCATCAACATTGTGCGCGAGCGCGAGCGCGGCCCGTTCATGTCGGTGGAGGACTTGAAGGAGCGCACACGCATTTCCAGCGCGGTCATTGAGCTGCTGCGGACGCACGGTTCGCTGGAGGGCTTGAGCGAAACCAGTCAGGTGTGCATGTTCTAAAGATTTCGCCGCTGCGGCGGCGACAAGGGGGCTTTGCGCTCGCCCCCTTGACCCCTTCGCCCGTCGCCCTAAAGCAACAGTACGGTTATGCTGCTTGGGGGTACGAAAGGCACACTAACTAAAAAGCAACGATAACATCCAACAAACTTATATGGGGATGCGAAGCAGTCCAGAGGGCGACCGCAGACTTCGTCTGTTTCCATTGCCCTCTGGTCGCTCCCGCAGGAGCGAAATCCTCGCATAAACACGCGATAGTAGTATGAAAGTGTCACCAACTCAATCGCGCGAATGGGTCAAGGGGCACTGCCCCTTGCTGGGGAGGTATCTCAATGAAGGAATTGCATCGGGCAAGGGTCGTCGCCATCGGCAGCGAAGAGGATATGGCGGCTGTCTGCCGCACATTGCTCGCAAACTGCGATTGGCTGGAAATCCCGGATGATCGCCCGCCGTATTCGCTGGAGGAGCTGCGCCAGCAGGTCAAACAGCACGCGGAGGAGCTGGGCGGCGAGGAGAGCGGATTCTACTATGGCATGGTCGCGCGCTATACCTATGGCGACGCGGATAACCGCACCTGCCGCTTTGACATTGCGCGCCAGCCCAGCGGATTGTGGACGGCGTGCTTCCATTATGATGGCGAAACGCCCTTCCAGAGCGAGGACTGGCTGTACCTGCATGAACACGCCGGGCGCGTGCCGATGCTGGCGATTCATGCCTGCGCGGATTTTGCGGCGGATAAGGGAATGACCGTCTTTACCGGCGGGCAGACGCTGGATGAGTGGTCGCAGATGGCGGAAATCTGGTTCTGGCTGATGGAGCAGTACGAAATCGGCAATCCGCCAGAGGAAGCCGTGCAGCACCTGAAGAAGCTGGAAACCATCATGCGCCAAAGCGACTTTGACATGACCATCCCCGAACTTCTTCGGGGGTGCATCGACCACCTGAACGACGTCATGGCGCACACGAATCAGCCGGATGAACTGCGCCGCTTGATGGACGAATGCGCCGAAAGAAAAGATTATCAGGGGCTGTTCGTCGTGCAGTGTCAGGTGGCGGAAACGGTGCTGTGGGACTGCACGCACGTTGATTTGTGGCTTGCGAACCTCGAAAGCATCCTGCGCGAGTGGCAGAAGGAGAATCCGGCATAATCGGCAATCGCCGCGCATACCCTGACAGCAGGAGAGGGGGGAGCGCACAGTGAAAGAGCCGACAGTGCCGCAGAAGCCCTGCGGACTGGTTATCGAGAATCGCAAAAAGGCGGTTCTCACCGGGGTCAAGGAGGTTGACCGCTTCGATGAAACGGCGGTCGTGCTGGAAACATGGGGTGGGCGGCTGACGCTGACCGGCAGCGGGCTGCATGTTTCCGCTTTGCAGCTGGAAGAGGGCAAGCTGCTTGTGGATGGCGATATCGACGGCGTGCAGTATGAACAGGGGCACGCGCGGCGCAGGGGCGGCTTCCTCCGCCGTGCCATCGGATGACGCTGGAGGTGCTGTTCGCGCAGCAGGGACAGGCGGAAACGTTCCTGCGGATGGTGCTGCTTGGCGCGGCGTTCGCCTTGGCGCTGACCCTCGGCGGCGCGTGGCGGCATCGGCACGGCCTGTCCGACGCGGCGGATGTGCTCTGCGCACTGATGCTCACGCTGGCGGCGCTCCTCGTCCTCATCCATAGCGGGGAAGGGTTGCGGCTGTACGCGCTGCTGGGGCTGCTGCTCGGCGCAGTGCTGTGGGAAACGGGCATCCGGCGCATCCTCCGTTGGATTGGAAAACGGCTGAAAAAAAGTTTTCCGTCAGGCAGGAATATGCAAAATCATAGCGAATAGATAAGGAAAAGAACACTTCCGATTCTGGAGAAAAGGAGTGAGGGCGTTGGGGCGCAGGCTGGTGCGTTGGAAGGCGGTTGTCATCCTGCTGGTGGTGTTGGGCATCATCTTCTATGTCGTGATGGCGCAGTCGCGGCAGCGGCTTGACGCGCTCTCGACGCACAATGAGCAGCTGCAGCAGCAGTATGCGGCGCTGGATCAGAAAAATCGGGACTTGCGCGAAGAACTGACGTATGTTGCGACGGATGCGTACATTGAGGAAACCGCGCGCAACGAGTTCGGCTATGTCCGCGACGGCGAAATCCACTTCCACTTTGCCAGCATGGATGTGCTGCGGGGCTACACCGAGGCGGAATGGAACGCGCTGCTGGATGAATTTCGGGATTAAAGGGGGACTTTGCGTCTGCAAGTCCCTTTTTCGTTACACATATTGTAAACCAGAAAGACAGGAGAGGTGAACCATGAGGGCAGCAGTCATCGGGATCGGCTCCAATTCGGTGAGGATGCTTGTGGCGGAAGCAGCCGACGGGGAGATTCGCCGCATCAGCCGCGACCGCGCCGGCACACGCCTGTTCGCCGGGCTGGACGAAGCAGGCAACTTGTCGCGGGAGGCAATGGCGTCCTCCTGCGCGGCGGTCAAACGCATGGCGGATTCCGCCCGCAGTCAAGGCGCGGAAAAAGTGCATCTCTTTGCCACCAGCGCCACGCGCGACGCCGCCAACAACGCGGATTTCGCGGCGCTGCTCAAAGCGGAAACCGGCTTGACGCTCGAAATCTGCTCCGGCGATGAGGAGGCCGCGCTCTCCTTCTTCGGCGCGACGGACGGCGGCGATTCCGGCGTCATCGACATCGGCGGCGGATCAACCGAAATCATCATCGGGCAGGGGATGAACATCCGCTGCTCCTTCTCCTGCCAAATGGGGGCGGTGCGCCTGTTCCAGCGGATTCCGATTCGCGACCACGGCGATTTGGACGCGGTGGAACAGATTGCCACCGACATTCTGGCAGATAAGCTGCTGGATTACCCTGTGCTGTCGATGCCGGGCAGCTGGCGCGGCACGGGCGGCACATTCACGACGCTCGCCGCGATGGTGAAAGGCATTTACTGGACGGATAGAACCTACATGCACGGCACGGTGCTGACGGAGGCGGATGTGGCGCGCTTTGAGCGGCAGCTGGCGGATATGACGCTGGAGCAGCGCAAGCAGCTGCCGGGATTGCAGCCGAACCGCGCGGATATTGTGGTGCATGGAATCTGCATTTTGCGGGCGATTATGCGACGGATGCATATTGGGCAGATTGTGGTGAGTGAATATGGGAATTTGGATGGGTACTTCAAGAGGGAATACTTAATGAAGAAGAAATAAGGTCAAAAAAAAGAGGATAAACACGCGGAAGAAGTAGGAGAAAGCGCCCAACTCAATCGCGAAAAGGGGTCAAGGGGGGGATTCCCCCCTTGCAGGGTCAAGGGACAGCGTCCCTTGTGGGGTTTGGGGCAACGCCCCA
>ENA-UAHW01000175-UAHW01000175.1-human-gut-metagenome-genome-assembly--contig:-NODE-175-length-10307-cov-7.126317_pt1 | contig 10307 bp, 6 predicted proteins | sample MGYA00244412_ERZ654375 | MGnify/ENA primary metagenome ERZ654375 (study PRJEB26926, sample SAMN06165166) | human gut metagenome | biome: ENVO:00009003; feature: ENVO:2100002; material: ENVO:00002003...
AGGTCTCGATCACACCCTTTGCCGCATCGTGACTGAGATACATTCCGTCGAAGTGTTCCCGCACCGCCGCTTCAATGGACTCCTTGCATTGGAGATTTACATTGTTGGAAGCTCGGTACTGCTCCAGCTCCCCATGTTCTCTCGCATAGGCAGCTGAATGGGGATAGACCGGTGTTGTTCGCAGTTCCTCTTTAGCTCTGCACACATCGTCGGCACGGTTCTCAATGCTGTCCCGGATCACATCCATGTGACCGGTCTCCAGCTTTTCAAAATAGCGGCACACATCTTCCAGCGGCGAAGGAGATTCCAGAAGGGCCTGTGCCTGAGCATCCGTCAACTCAAGTTCCTCCATCGCCATCACGATGTCCTCACGGATGGTGTACTCATAGGTGTGATTCAGGATTTCTTCCGGGGGCTGGCTTTTCAGCCAATCCCTGTATTTGTCCTGCTCAGCAGCCATCTTTTCATAAAGGGCTGTATTCAGATCGTTGGTATTCATGTTATCGCACCTCCTCATGCTGTTTTGATTTCTTGTCGGTACTGCGGGGCGGCACCGGGCGTTTCAGATGGTCCAATACCGAAGGCCGTGTGCTTTTGGCAACGACAGCTTCATCGTGTGCCGGTCCCTTTCCGTCGATGTTGAGCAGGGTATCCAGCTCCACCAGACGGGCGTTTTTGCTTCTCAGTTCTTCTTCATAAAGGAATGGCTTTCCGACTTCCTCCTTTGCGGCAGCCTGCTGCTGATAGAGGTTATCCAGCTGGGCCTTTGCCGCCTCCAGACGCTGGGGCATCTGGGCGAGGGCATTGTCGATACGGGTAAGATTTCCGCGAGGGTCTGTACCAAGGGTTGCCCGGTGGGTCATCTGTCCTTTCAGCAGGAGCGTATATTCCTGTTTCCAGGCGGAAAATTCCACGGACATGGCACAACCCCGGTAGCTGCCAATCTGCACCGGATCGGAGGTTTTGACCTCCTTGCAGGCATCCAAAAGGGCTGCACCGGCGTTCTCCTTATCGGTCAGCAGGTCTCCACGGATCTCCATACCGGCAAAGCCGTCCTCCGGGTGCGGGTGAGCTGCCAAAACCTCCAGATCGGATTCAAAGCCCTTGATAAAACCTTTGTGCTTTTCAATCTCCTCCGGGAAGTATTTGAGCAGCTGGTCCTCCAGACGATATTGCTTGCTCTGGTGGTCGGCTTTCATCAGCTTCAGGCGGGATACCTCCACATCCAAATCCATACGCTCTTTGATACGGGGATCTCCCGCGCACAGGGCCTTGATCTCGGCAAAACTGAGGGCGGTTTCATCCACATCATCGCAGGAGCGCACCGGCGATTTAGAAGTCATGATCTGGCTGATGAATTTCTGCTTATTCTCCACCGTCTGCCACAAATAGGCATCAAAAGTCCCCTCGGTGACATAACGGTACACATGGACAAGAGGGTTCTGGTTGCCCTGGCGCTCGATACGGCCCTTACGCTGGGCAAGGTCTCCCGGCCTCCACGGGCAGTCCAGGTCATGCAGCGCCACAAGGCGGTCCTGCACATTTGTGCCTGCGCCCATCTTGGCGGTACTTCCCATAAGCACACGCACCTGACCGGTACGGACTTTGGAGAACAGCTCCTTCTTCCTGACTTCGGTGTTTGCTTCATGGATAAAAGCGATCTGGTCGGCAGGCATCCCCTGGGCAATGAGTTTCTGACGAATATCGTCATATACCGTAAAGGCCGGTTCCTGCTCCGGCAGAGGCACAGCGCCTTCCAATGCGTGAAGCAGTGGATTATCCAGCGTTTTCGCCGCCTTGCTTGCAGGAGCTTTTGCCTGTGGGGTAGAAATGTCGCAGAACACCAGCTGGGTCAGCTTGTCAGCTTCGCCATCCCGCCAGATCTGCATGATGTTGTCCACGCACTGATTGACCTTTGTGCCAGGTTCATCCGGCAGCATCTGGTTGACGATTCTCTGGTCCAGACCCAGCTTACGGCCATCCGAGGTAATCTTGAGCATATTGTCCTGGGACGGGTCAACGGTTCCGCTGTGTACCAGCGATGCGCGCTCCGAAAGGGTCTTGACCATTTCCTGTTGATGTTCGGTAGGCTGCGCCACGATGTTGTGGTATTCCACCTCCGGGGTGGGCAGGTTCAGTTGGTCGGCGGTCTTGATGTCCGCCACTTCTTTGAACAGGTTCATCAGCTCCGGCAGATTAAAGAACTTGCTGAATCTCGTTCTTGCCCGGTAGCCGGTGCCTTCCGGTGCAAGCTCCAATGCTGTGACGGTCTCTCCAAATCGGGAAGCCCAGCAGTCGAAGTGGGTCATGTTCAGTTCTTGCAGGCGTTCATACTGAAGGTAACGCTGCATGGTGTAAAGCTCGGTCATGGAGTTGCTGACCGGTGTGCCGGTGGCAAAAATCACGCCACGGTTTCCGGTGATCTCATCCATATAGCGGCACTTGGCAAACATATCGGAGGATTTCTGCGCGTCCGATGTGGAAAGACCAGCCACATTCCGCATTTTTGTGTATAGAAACAGGTTTTTATAGTTGTGGGCCTCGTCCACAAACAAACGGTCCACACCCAGCTGCTCGAAGGTTACCACATCGTCTTTTCGCCCCTCGGCTTGCAGCTTTTCCAGTCTGGCTTCCAGAGACTTTCTGGTACGCTCCAGCTGCTTGACGGTAAAACGCTCGCCGCCGCTGGCCTGCACCTCTGCGATGCCCTCGGTGATTTCGTCGATCTGCTCATAGAGAAGCCTTTCCTGACGCTCCCGGCTGATGGGGATACGCTCAAACTGGCTGTGTCCCATGATGATGGCATCATAATCACCCGTCGCAATACGAGCGCAGAACTTCTTTCGGTTATGGGTCTCAAAGTCCTTTTTGGTGGTGACTAAGATATTGGCGGAAGGATAGAGACGCAGAAACTCCGACGCCCACTGCTCGGTCAGGTGGTTTGGAACCACAAAAAGAGATTTCTGGCACAAGCCCAGGCGTTTGGCTTCCATAGCAGCGGCCACCATCTCAAAAGTTTTGCCCGCGCCTACTTCATGTGCCAACAGGGTATTTCCTCCATACAGCACATGGGCAATGGCGCTTTTCTGGTGTTCCCGCAGGGTAATGGCCGGGTTCATGCCGCCAAAAGTGATATGGCTGCCATCATACTCGCGGGGACGGGTAGAGTTCATTTCCTCATTGTACTGGCGCACCAAAGTCTGGCGGCGCTCCGGGTCTCTCCAGATCCAGTCCCTAAAGGCTTCCCGGATCGCCTGCTGTTTTTGAGCAGCCAGGGTGGTCTCCTTGGCGTTCAGCACACGGCGCTCTTTTCCGTCTGCGTCCTCTATGGTGTCATAGATACGGACATCCCGCAGGTTCAGACTGTCCTCCAAAATCTTATAAGCATTGGCGCGGCTGGTTCCATAGGTGGTATAAGCTGCCACATCGTTGTAGGATACGGAAGATTTCCCCTTGATCTGCCATTCAGCGGTAAAGGAGGAATAGTTGACCTCAATGCTGCGCTGGAGATAAAACGGGGTGTTGAAGGTCTCGTACATAAACTGCTGGATGTACTCTTTGTCGATCCAGGTAGCGCCCAGACGCACCTCGATCTCCGACGCATCCAGGTCTTTGGGCTGGGCGGCGGTAAGAGCTTCCACATTGACTGCATAAACCGGGTCCTGCTGTGCGGCCCGCTGCGCCTGACGCAGTTTGCGGCGTACATTGCCGGAGAGGTATTCATCAGCAGTCACATAATGGGGCGTTCCGTCCTGCTCCAACTGTCCCGGTACACGGAAGATCACGCCTTGCAGCTCTCCGGCCAGTTCTTCTTTTGTTTTTCCGGTAAGCTGGCTCATATAGCCCATATCCACACAGGCTTTTTCCGAAATGGACACCGCCAGTGCTTCACTTGCCGTATCCACGGCAGCCACCGCCTGATGGGGCTTGATGGTGCGCTTGGTGAACATATCCGCCTTGCGCTCCAGCTTTCCGTCCTCGTCGATGACTTCCAGCGCACAGAGCAGGTAATAGGAAGAATCGTCTGCATAGGCCAGACGGTTTGCACGGTCATTGATGAGACCGTATTTGGCAGAAAAGCTGTCATAGAGGCTGTTCAGTTCCGCCTGCTTCTCCCGAATGGTGCTGTCCGGAACCGCTGCATCCATCTGAAGGTCGATCAGTTCCTGCACACAATCACGCAGTCCCACAAGACCTTTCACGCGGGCTTCGGCGGTGGCGTTGAGGTCAGGACGCACCATACGGCTGTTTTCCCGGTAGTACACCTGCCCGTCTACAATGGCATAGGAATAGTTCTTCACATTGGGGTCGGCAGGAATGGAGGTGTCAATGGCTTCGCCTTCGCCCAGCTCCGGCAGCTCTGCCTCCTGATAAGTGCCATGAATGTACTTCACAGCATCATGCAGCTGGTCGGAAAGCTCCAGTCCCTCGATAGGGTTCACGGTGTAGTCCATACCATGAGCAGTGCTTACCGGCTCCTGTCTGCCCAGCACCATTTCCGGGTGGTCGATAAAATACCGGTTGATGGCAAACCCGTCCTCCGTCTGTCCGGTCTGGGTCCATTCCGGCACGATGTCCAACGGGCGATCCCGCTTTTGGAGAAAGATGATGTCGGATACCACCTCGGCACCGGCATTCTTTTTGAACGCGTCATTAGGCAGACGGATGACTCCCAGCAGCTCGGCACGTTGAGCAAGATACCGGCGCACGGTGGAATCCTTGGCGTCCATGGTATATCGAGAGGTCACAAAAGCTACCACACCGCCGGGACGCACCTGATCCAGTGCTTTGGCAAAAAAATAGTTATGAATACTGAAATTCAGCTTGTTGTAGGCTTTGTCGTTGACCTGATACTGGCCAAAAGGCACATTACCAATGGCAAGGTCATAGAAATCTCGCCTGTCGGTGGTCTCAAACCCGGCCACGGTGATGTCGGCCTTGGGGTAGAGCTGCTTTGCAATCCGTCCACTGATGGAATCCAGCTCAACGCCATACAGACGGCTGTTTCGCATTTCTTCCGGCAGCATACCGAAGAAATTGCCCACACCGCAGGACGGCTCCAGGATGTTGCCGGTCTCAAAACCCATGCGGCCCACGGTCTCATAGATGGCCCGGATTACCGTGGGACTGGTGTAGTGCGCGTTGAGGGTGGAACCTCTGGCGGCGGCATATTCCTCCGGGGTCAGCAGTTCTTTTAGCTGGGCATACTCTAAAGCCCATGCCGGTTTCTCCGGGTCAAACGCATCAGAGAGACCGCCCCAGCCCACATATCGAGAAAGAACCTCCTGCTGTTCGGGGCTTGCCTGCTGTCCGGCAGCTTCCAGCTCTTTCAGCAAACGAATCGCATTGACATTTGCCTGGAACTTGGCTTTCGGACCGCCCTCACCCAAATGCTCATCTGTAATGCGGAAGTTTTTTGCATTGCGGCGCAGGTTAGCCTTGTATTCCTCATAAGATGCTTCCTCGGCAGCTTTGGCATTGGGAAAGGTCTGCCACTGGCCATTGACCTGAATGGAAACCGGGTGTTCATCCAACACTTCCTCAAAGGTTTTCTCCGGCTCTGTTACAGGGGCTGGCGGCTCCGGCTCCTCGATATGCAGCCGTTCCACCACCACATCATAAGGCAGATGGTTCTTATCGCCCGGATAGACGGCCATGGTCTCGGAATGGAAGGTCGGGGATTCGGTAGTCGGTTGGGGCTGTTCCTGTCCAAAACCGTCCTGCTGACGGGCATACATCCCGCGCAGCAAAGGCGCAACCTCATCCCAGCGGAAATACAGCATAGCCAGACGCTTTTCCTCTGCATCCATGACTTCCAGTTCTATGCCCTGTGCCGTGGTACGGTAATCGGCAATATCGCCGGTCTCCAGATTCAGTGTCTCGATCTCACCGGAATAGGCTCTGCTCAGCCAGTAGGCGATCTCGCTGTTGCTCCTGCCGGATTGCAGCAGCGTGGAAATCTGCTTTTTATCCGCTTCATCCATCAGTCCATGAGCCAATACATCCCGCAAGTCCTGATCTGCCTTGTCCGGGTCAATAGGAAGAAACTCGGTATAGTAAGCATTGCGGCGGTCTGCCCGAAGCAGCTGCTCGAACTGTTCTTTGCGCTCTGCCCGGTAGATGGGATATACCATCCCGGTGGGCAGAAGCTGTACGGTGTCCTCCCGCAGCTCGGTGATCTGATAGGCGTCATCCTCGATATACACGGTATCGCCCACGGCATAGACCGGGGCAGCAGGGTCATAGGATGTTCTTTGCGGAGTTGGGCGGCGAACTGCATCATATTCCTCATCGGAAATGGAAACTTCGGAAGTCTGCTCTGTCTCAGCAGCTGCGATCTGCTCTACATCCGACATCACCTGTTGGATAAACGGATCATTGTCCAGTTTTTCCGGGTCTGCCACCTGGCCGTTGACGATCCCTCTTTCCTCCAGAGCTTCCCGGATGGCGATAGGGTCGATGTTGTCAAAACGGTCCTGTTCTTCTTCGGTATAGAACCGGTCCTCCTGAATGAGCTGGGCAATCCGGCGCTGTACCTTCGGCCAGGGCAGCTGCGTTTCCTCCGGGCTGCCGGCACGGACAACGAACAGGCTGTTGCTGTTACTGCCGCCGTATTCCTGAGCCAGCCATGCGGCGGTATCTTTTTCTCTTGCATGGTCTTTCATATAGCGGACAACAGCGTGTTTACTCTCGATATTGCCGTTCCATGCACAAAGGGCAGTATCAATATCTTCCTGAGAAAGAGGGCGCAGAAGCTCATGGAGCTTTGGATAGGTCTCGTCGATCACTTCCCGGTGCAGACGCTGACGGAACTCCGGCACATCCGAATAGAGTCGGATCAGCTCCATATCCTTAGAACCAAGGACTGCACGGCGCACAGCGGCATTACCCTCGATGACAGCATTTTCACGGTCAGAATGACCGCAGGCATTGCGATATGCGGTATCCTCGGAAATGGCGGCAGTCACCACAGGCTTATACTGCTCAAACTGCTCCCCAAGGGTAGGCTTTGGTGTTTCTTCCTCCACCTCCGGCTGCTGGGCTTGGATGGCATCTTCTTCTGCCAATTCCTTTTCAGCCTGGATCTTGTCATACTGCGCCTGTTCCTGTTCGGTAAGATAGCGGCCTTTCTGGACAAGAGAGGTAATGCGCTTGGCAACCTTTTCCCAGTTCAAGTGAACATCCGGGCAGTCCTGCTTTTTATAGTGCAGTCCTTTCCCATCGTGATCTTCGCCGCTGTGTGTTGCGCCGGACAGGGCATGAGAGCGTCCGCCAATGCCATACTCGTCTTTGAGGAATCTCACTTTCTCCTTATCCGTATGGTTTGCCATGAAGAACGCATAGATACGGCCTTTTCCTCCGGCGAAACTGCTTCCGCCGGTCATGGCGGCGTCGATCTCATCCTCGGTAATAAAGTGCTGGACGGTTGGCACTTTGGAAAGCTCTGAAGAAAAGGTCCTGCGGGGCAGGTCAAGGTCCTTCAGGTTCTCCCAGATCTCCCTTGGCCTATGATAGTGAAAACGCAACAGGTCACGGTCCTGCTGATAGGCAGTCCAGAAGACAGCGTATTCTTCCTTGAGGGTCTGGCGGAAAGCCGGGTCACTCAGCTGCTCCGTCAGGCGGCGAGTCTCCTCCGGGAAACCATTGCCTTTGATCTCTGACAGGCAGGACAAATATCCGGCTTCTCTGGCACCCTCACTGAGATCGTGATACAGATACCAGAGCTTTTCTGCAAGGAGGGAGCGTTCATAGCCTGCCGCGCTTCTGCAAGCTCCACATTGGAGGCAAACTGGCCGCTCTCCAAAAGCTCCCCGATACGCTCTGCGGCGCTCTCCCAGGAAATGACCTGGGCAGACCTGTCATAACGGACAGACTTCCCGTGGGAAAGATGGATACCATCCTCGGCATACCATGCGCTCACACTGCCAAGGCCATTGCCGCCGTGGTACAGCGTTTTCAGTATCTCGGCAATCTCAGCGGTGGTTTTCTGCTTTTCAAAGGCTGCAACCACACGCTCCCTTTGACGGTCTGTATTGCCGCCCAAACGCAGCACATGGTCGATGTCATTTTGGGCAAAAGAAAAAGCAGAGGATGTATGCGCTACATTCTCTGCTTCATCTATGGATTGGATCTGTTCCGCTTCGGAGAGGAACAGGTTTAGGGTCAGCTGTTGATAAGCTCCGCCATCAGGATTTCCTCGGCCTGAGCTTTGCAGGTGTTCATCAGCCCCACCCACTTCATGGGATCGCTGGCTTTCAGTTCCTCGGTGGCTCCCGCTTCCTTCGCCAGCTGGGGCATCATCTGCTCCAGTCTGCTCTGGGCGGTCTCGTCGATCTCCAGAAGGTGCGGGTACAGCTTCTCGCTCAGCAACATCTGGTTGTAGAGGATGGGACGGTGTTCCTTCAGGTAGGTTTTCCTCATCCTGCCGTACTTGCCCAGGGGTTTCTCCGGCTGCTGGCTCAGCTTCAGGTCGGGAATCAGATAGTCTCCGTTCTGGATATAGGTCATGGGATTGTTCATCTTGTTTGCTCCTTTCTTGGTTGGCTTCGCGCTCTGCATTTCGGACGGTAACGCCGATCTGCCGCAGCACCTGCTGGTTGATCTGGCTGACCGCTGTTCCCAGCGCTCCGATGGTTGCCGGAGTATTGAAATCAAAGATCGCCATGAAATCTTCGTGGTCGAAGTAGCGTTCCGGTTCCAGTCCACAGCGGGACATCAAAGCATAAGTGATACTGACGGTGGCTGCTGCCTTGAACTGTACTCCGATGTTAAACTCATCATATTCCTCCAAAAAGGAACCGTCAACGATATAGAAGAAGTCCTGCTGATGCTCCGTCCAGTATTCCTCAGCCAGTTTTCCGGCTACCTTAGTGAGCTGTCCGGCAAGGTCATCACCGGAAACATCATAGGTGCGCTCAAGCATGGCCTGCACGGAATCTAGATGGCGCTCCTCCAGCTGCCACAGCCAGGGAGTGCGGGAATGTTCACGGGTTCCGGTGTCGGAAATGTCAAAGACATAACGCAGGCGAGGTCTGTCCCCGGAATCGTCCACCAGAGCGATCCCTTTGGAACCGCGCCTTACATACCGGCCCATCTTTTCATTCCACAAATCGTACTCCGCACAGGCGGTGGCGTCCGGTCGCTGGGCGTAGATCATCAGCTGCTCATGGAACGGGTACTTGTAAAGGCGGGAAGCAGTGGTGAGAAACCCTGCCCATTCCTGCCAGCTCCCCGTGAGCTGCGTTGCCACCTTGTCCGCCATCTGTGCATATAGTTCAGCTTTGGTTGGCATAGTGTTCTGTCCTCCTTTCAGTTTTGGGGTAAAAAGGTGGGGTGGCAGATCGCCACCCCATCCCTGCGGTTATGTTGTTTACTGGTCAAAATCCGGGTACAGCTCCAGTTTGGCAAACTTCTCATCGGTCATCGCACAGAGCTTCGTAAGGGCGCTGTCAGTCAACTCTCTCAGCTCCGTTTCCTCCGGCGAAAGCTCGCCGCGCATCTCACGCAGACTGTCAATCAGCCCGGTGCGGCTGCCGGTATTGTAAATGCACATCAGGTTCATTTCCTCAAAAGTAAAGTTTCCCATATCAAATCTCCCTTTCCGCACTCTTTTTGGGTGCTGTCTTTTTGTGTTCTGTCTTGGGCTGGCCTTTCAGCTGCTCCATGACGGACTTTTTCTTTTCCCGTTCCTCCCGATGGGTGGCGGCTGCCAACTCCATCAGGGAAATGGGCTGACCACTTCGGGCCTGCTGTTCCAGCTCTGCCACCGTGGGTTCTTTTGCGCCATTGTTGATGATACCGTCGATCATACCGTAATCGTCCTCCAGCATCATTTCCGCATTTTTCAGCGGGTTTTCTGGCAGGAATCCGGGGATCTGGGTAAAACCAACACTGTCACAGTAATGACAGGATACCTTACCGTCCTGTCTGATCGCAACGATGTCGCTGACGCTCATGGAGGGACTGTGAAAGTCCACGGGCTTTTCCAGATTGAATTGCTGATAGAGTTTTTCCAGCTGCTCCGGCACAGTGCCAGACTCCCTCAGAGGAGCTGTGTAAATGAGGTCATAATTGCTGCGATCTATGGAAATGTTATGGGACTTTAACCAATCCAGATTCATAAAGCGCACATTCTGCGAATCGTCACGGCTCACCTGATAGATGGCAAAGCAGTCTCTGTTCTGGGAGAGAAATGCCTGTTCGCGTTCCTGCTGATGTTCCTGACGCTCCATGACCTTTTCGTGGAACTGAGGGCTTTTCTCCCATTCCTCACGGTCCACGCCAAAAAGACCGCCATGATCCATGAT
>ENA-UAHW01000179-UAHW01000179.1-human-gut-metagenome-genome-assembly--contig:-NODE-179-length-10110-cov-5.226057_pt1 | contig 10110 bp, 10 predicted proteins | sample MGYA00244412_ERZ654375 | MGnify/ENA primary metagenome ERZ654375 (study PRJEB26926, sample SAMN06165166) | human gut metagenome | biome: ENVO:00009003; feature: ENVO:2100002; material: ENVO:00002003...
ACCAAAGGGCAATGAAAACAGACGAAGTCTGCGATCGCCCTTTGGAAACCTTCGGCGCCCCACTCCCATGCTTGTTTGGGGGCGGAGAGAATGGCGAAGTCTGGTGAGCTGGAATAGCATTCGCATCCATTGTAGCGCAATGCGGGCGGAAATGCAAGCGGGGGAGAAAAATCCGCGAAAAAACGGCAAAGAAATTCAAAAATCAGTGAACGAAAAGGCGTGCTCAAACGTCTATATATCGGAGAACAAATGGAAGGAGGTGCGGCGGTGGATGCGCGCACGTTTCAGACGGAAGCGCTGAAAATCGAGAAGCTGCTGTACCATATCAGCTACGCGATGCTTCGCAACGAAAGCGACTGCGAGGACGCGGTGCAGGAGGCGCTGCTGCGGGCGTGGCAGAAGCACGGCACGCTGCGAGATATGGCGGCATTTCGGAGCTGGCTGTGCCGGATTGTGGCGAACACCTGCACGGAACTGCTGCGGCGGAAGCAGCGCACGACGCTGACGGACATCCCCGAAGAGATGCCCGCGCCGCAGAGCGACGCCATCGACCACATGGCGGTGATGGACGCGCTGGCGGAACTAACGCCGCAGATGCGCGTCTGCATGACGCTGCATTATCTGGACGGCTGGCGCGTGCCGGAAATCGCGCAAATGCTGGACATCCCGGAAGGGACGGTCAAAACGCGGCTGATGCACGCAAGAAAGCGGATGGAAACGCTGCTGAGGGAGGTGGAAACGTGACGGACGAGCAGATGAAGAAGTTGCTGGAAGAGGACACAGGCGAAGTGCCGGAGCGCTTCCATCAAGCAATGCTGGCGGCGTTTGGGCAGATAGAGGACGAGCCGTTTGACGGCACCGAACTGCCGATTTCGGTGGAAGCGGCGGAGAAGCCGCGCCGTCCGCGCCATGTGCCGCGTCAGGGTGGACGATTTCGGCGGATGATGCTGGTGATGCTCATCACGCTGGGGCTGCTGGGTGGATTGGCAGTCGCGACGACGGCGAATCCGCGGCTGCTGGAAGTGTTCTGGGGCAAGGATTTTGAGCCGAGCGCACAGGCATCGGCGTATATCGCGCACGATTTGGCGGAGGTGGAGACAAGCGGCTACCGCGTCCGCGTGGAAGAAGCGGTCTATGACGGCATGACGCTCTATGTCCGCTATTCCATCCGCGACATGAGCTGCGACCACCTGCTGGGCGAAACGAACGTGGACACCGGGCGGCGGATGCTGAACGAGGACGAAATCACCGCGTTTGACCACGCGCCGGTCGGCTGGTGGACGGACAACCTGTGGTTGAACGGGCAGAATGTCGATATGCCGGGGCTATCCGGCGGCGAAACGTGGGCGGGCGACGAGAACGGCGAAATTGTCGTGAGCGAGATGTACCGGCTGGATCAGGTCGGCGTGTTCCTGTCGGGCGATGTGCAGATTGATCTGCCGATTGGCGAAAAGCAGCATTACGACTACGAAACGTGGCAGTCGATGCTGAAGGAAGACGGCACGTTCCGCAAGCCAGACGCGGGCCTTGTTTCGTTCACGCTGAACTGTGATGTGCCCGTGACGCACTATGCGGACGGCGAGCGGGTGATTCTGCCCGACGGCACGACGGCGTGGGTGGAATCGGCGGACGACACGCCGGTGAAGCTGTATGTGACGGTGCGGTTCGAGATTTCGGACGCGCAGCGGGAAGCGTTCCGCGCCGAAAACGGCGAAGGGTATGTATTCCCGGACGGCACGGTAATGCCCTTTGATGATGTGGACATGGTCGGTTCATGGGTGTACGGGCTAACGCTGGTGGATGCGGACGGGAAGCCGCTGCGGGCGAGTCTTGGCTACGGCGAAGGCAACTGGGGCGTTGGCAGCGGTGTTGCGGACTATGTATTTTCGCACGAGGATGCGTATCCAGAGCAGGTGTATCTTGCGCCGCAGACGGGGGAGGACAGCGCGGATATGGCGTGGGCGATTCCACTCCCCATGCGAAAGTGAGCAGCGCGGCTGCTTTTTGCGCTGCTGCTGCAGGGCGATTCCTTTGCTGCTTGATTTTTTTGTTGCAGGGGGAATCGCCTCTGCGGGGCGGAGAATGGAGGGAAATTTGATGCTCGGGCAGAAAAAGAGCGCACAAAAAAACCTTCTGAGCAAAACTCAGAAGGTTTTGGTGCGGCCGACGGGACTTGAACCCGTACCCATTGCTGGACACGCCCCTCAAACGTGCGCGTATGCCAATTCCGCCACGGCCGCAAGCGCAAGAATAATTATACCAAACGACAAGTGATTTGTCAAGAGGGAAAATGACAAAATCCGATTTTTCGGGATTTTGGGTTGAGGAAGAGAGAAAAGGAGACGCAATCGTGAACATAGGCAACGTGTGGAGAAAAGGACTGCTGCTGGGCATTCTGCTGCTGGTGCTGATTGGCAGTGCACAGGCAGAAAATTTTACGGTTCGGGTCGAGAAGGACATCATCGGGTTTGATGAAAACCAGATTACGGTGGAAACCGACCAGACGGGCCTCCTGACGCTGACGCTCAGCGATGCTTACGGAACGTACCGCACCATCACGCGGGAAGCAAAGCGCGGCGTGACGACGTTCATGTGGGACGGACTGGGCGAAAACGAGGAGCGTCTGCCGTCGGGAAGCTACACGCTGCACGCGCTGCTGGTGACGGCGCGCGGAAATCAGGAGACGCAAATCAACGTGACGGTCGGCAAGGCGAAGCAGGCGCTGCTTTTCGCGCTCCGCAGCAGCGACACGCTGTATCTGGACACGGACGACTGGTTCTGCGAAGCCAAGCCGGTGCGCACGGGCGCGGTCGTCATGGACATTTACGCGGCGGATGACCTGAACACGAAGCTCGACACGCTAAAAAAGACGTTCGGCAGCACGACGAAAGTCAGCTGGAACGGGCGCGTGAAGGGCAAAAAGGTGGCGGAAGGGGACTACCTGCTGCGCTTCTACGCGGAGAGCAACCCGGCGTATGTGCGCGATGTGCGTGTGACGGTGAAGGAAGGCGCGCGCCCCGTCGTTCCGGTGGCAGAAACGGGCAGCATCATGCCGACGTGGGACATGGACGACGCGGCAATGTGGGACATGATGATGAAGCCGAGCGTCGTGGTGGACATTGCGGCGGTCAGCCATCAGAAGGTGTATGACAAGCCGTCGACGAATGGCAAGGCACTGGGGACGCTCCACGGGCAGAGCCAAGGCGTTGAGGTGCTGAAGGTTGAGGGCGGCTGGGCGTACATCGGCGCGTGGCAGCACGAATCCGGCGGGTATATCGAGGGCTGGGTGCCGATGAAACGGCTCAAAACCGTCACGCCGAACAGCGACTTCGGGCTGGTGGTGGACAAGCAGACGCAGCGGATGAAGGTGTTCTATCGCGGCAAGTGCATTACGACGCTGACGATTTCGACCGGGCTGGCGGGCAAGAATCGGCTGATTCGAGAGACGGCGGCGGGCGCGTTCATCACCGTCGAACGCGTCAGCGACTTCGAGGACAGCGGCTATCACTACGAGTACGCCATCCGCTACGACGGCGGCAACCTCATCCACCAGCTGGGCTACAAGGCGCAGCGCACGAAGAAGGACTTCTCCGACCAAGAACCGGTGCTGGGGCAGAAGGGCTCGCACGGGTGCGTCCGCATTCCGCGCGCGGTGGATGCAACCGGGGTCAACGTCTACTACTTATGGACACACCTGCCCTACGGCACGCGTCTGTTCATCCTCGATGACCCGGAGAATCGCACGCTGCAAGCCGCCGCCGTCAGCGATAAGGTGCAGGCGGATGTGACCGCGCCGACCGACGTGCCGACTTTATCCGCCGATGAAACCGAACTCGTGCTGACCTTCGGCGGGGACGCCGTGCTGGGAACGCGCGAATACTGGTGGAACGACCCCGAAAGTCTGCCGGCATACCTCAATCAATACGGCATGGCATACCCGTTCAGCGGCATGCAAAGCCTGTTTGCGCACGATGACATGACCTTCATCAACCTTGAATGCGCGCTCAAGGAGGACGGCAAGGGCGAGCAGACCGGTCGCTTGTGGCGCTTCCGCGGGCTGCCGGGCTACACCGAAGCACTCTGGCAGGGGTCGATTGAGCAGGTCAACATTGCCAACAACCACCACGGCGACTACGGTACGGCGGGCGAGGAATCCACACGCCAAGCGCTCATCGACGCGGGGATGCCCTTCAGTGGCTATGGGTATACCTACGTCTGGGAGAAAAATGGGCACAAAATCGGCTTTGCGGGCTGCCGCGAAACCACCTACAAGAACGACGAATTTGTGATTGCCCGTGACATCAACCGCTTGCGCGAGCAGGGCTGCGACGTGATTGTGTACAGCTGCCATTGGGGTACGGAGTACGATGATAAGCACAACGACCTCCAGCAGGAAATGGCGTATAGGGCGGTCGCCGCGGGTGCGGATATTGTGGTTGGCAATCACCCGCACGTCGTGCAGGGCTTGACCAGCGTGGGTGGCGCGGTTGTGTTTTATAGCTTCGGGAACTTGATGTTCGGCGGAACGCATGATTTGACGACGTTTGACGCCATGGTCGCGCAGGTGCGGCTGCGGTTCAAGGGGAAGGCGTACGTCGGGTGTGAGGTGGATGTGATTCCGATTTTGACCAGTGGACGAGCGGCGGAAGGTGTGAATGACTTCCGACCGGTGCTGGCGGAAGGGGAAGATTGGGTTCGGATTTGGGAGAAGGTGCAGAAGGACACACCGTTTACGATGGAAGAAACGATGTATTTCGCGAAATGAGGATAACTACAAAACAGGGTCAGCAGCCTATTAAGCCGCTGACCCCAATTTTATTCACCAATCGCCGTCACCCTCCGCTTCCCCAATCTCGCTGAACGCCGATGCCGGGGCTGTGCCCACGAATATCTCCTCGTTATCCGCGAACATCATCAGATAATCGCCATCTGCCATGGTGCCAATCATCCACCATGCGCAGCCTTTCGCCAAGGGAAGCGCCTTGCCGCTGAAGGACACCGCCTCCTGCGCCCTATCAACTTCCTCATGCGTGGGGAAGGTGCAGACCACGTTCTCCGTGTCCGCGCCGAACGCCAAATCCGCCGCGCGCACCCAGCAGCGCAGCCCGTCCACGTCACTGCCAAGCTGCACTTCGCGCCAGTCGCCGCTTTCGCTGATGACTACCATCGGCACGCGCGTGTAGCAGTACGCCAGTACCTCGCCATCCGGGGCGGCGTAGAGGGGTGTGCCGTCGTGCGCGGTGCAGGCGACACCCGTGTAGTCCATGTAGGCGAGAACTTCGTCAAGCGTTTGCGGAAAGGTGGAAAAATCCACATCAGTCAGAGAATGGGGAAGGGTGAGGCGACCGTAATGCTCCGAATTGTTGTCCTGATACCATTCCTCAATCTCCCCTTCGATTATGCGATTCTGGAAAACGACGAGATTTGTGTCATTGATGAAGAAGTGATTGATATGCCACCCGACCTCCGCGTCATAGCGGGGATAGACCCAATCGTCCGCGCTCACCCAAAGCTCCATCTGGTCATTGTAGGAGTGCAATGTGTTGAAGGACAGGTGCGGCTGCGGCTGGGTGGCGGTGACGTTCGTGTAGCCGCTGCCGTCCCACTGGGCAAGGCGCAGAATGTATTTTCCGGCGCTGTTTTCCGTGATGCAGAAGAGAAACCGCGAACAGGACATCAGCTGGGTGACGGTTTCGTCCGCCGCGCGCAGGCTGGGGACAAGCAGATTTCGCGCCGCGTCGGTGAATGCCGCCCCAACGCCGTAATCGAAGATTTCCCTTGCAGTCATGGCGCGCAGGGTGTCCGCCGCGCCGGGGACGATTTCTACCGGAATCAGCGCGTGGACAGACCACGGCACGTCGTCGCCCTCGCGAATCGGGTTGACGAGGGCGGTCAGCTCCAGCAGCTCAATCGCTTCATCGGTGATGCGATAGAGCGAAACCTCCGCGTACTGCGCTATTTCGCCCTCATAGCACCCCGACCCGTAGCGCGTCGAGACGCGGACAGACCAATCCGGATAATTGCGCTGGATATCCGCCAGAAAATATGATTCCGGCAGCAGCTTTGTCTGCACGGATTCCGCAAACGCGCCCGCGCAGAGCATCAGCAGGGCAAGAAAACCCGCAAGCACCTTTCGCATACGCATCCTCCATGTGAGCAAAAAGCCGCCAAGCCCTGCATTTTCCGCAAGGCTCGGCGGCTCAATTTCAATTACCCGTTTCCTTCTTCGTCCGGCTCAACCAGCAGAATCGTCGCGTCGCGCGCGTCAAGGTTCACCGTGGAGATGACTTCGCTGCCTTTCACGAAGAACACCTGCCAAGTGCCGTTCTGCTCGCTGCTGCCCATGATGTAGCCGTAGCCGACCGCGTCGTAATCCGCGGCGGTCAGGCCGGTCACGTTCAGCGCAGCGGCAAGGGCTTCCTCCTGCGTCAAATCGCCCTCGACGGGTTCGCCGTAGCAGGGCGCCATGGCGTACAGGCGGTCAAACAGCATCTTGTCCTGAATGCTCCACAGCGCGTAGATGCCCTTTACGCTTTCCCAGCGGGCCTGCGCGGTGGCGAAGAAACCGGTGTCGGTCGTGTCCTCCTGCAGGACTTCCTGCGTTTCGGCGTCGATGACGCGGCTCCATGCGTTGGACATGGTCGTCTGGTCAAACTGGCAGATGACCCACGCTTCGCGTCCGTCGGACAGCACAACGCGCTCCCAGCGGGTCAGGGCGTTCTCTTTCGGCTCGATGAGGGCGGACAGCGCCGCCGTCGTCGCCTCATCTGTCAGGTCGTAGGACACGATGGCGATCGGCAGCAGCGGCGCTTCCTCCGCAAGGGCGAAACAGCCCAGCAGCAGCATCGCCGAAATCAGCAGGGAAAGGGAACGCTTCATAAACTTCATCATGGGAAATCAACTCCTTTTGCGGGATATTTTAGGGTTTCCACTCATCCAACGAATGAAAAACACGAAATGTTCCCGTTCACGGAATATTTACGATTTAATCCACCACGATGCTCTTCTTTTTGCCGTTTTTCTTGCGCGGATATTCCCGGATGCGGGTGACGAAATCCAGATTGACGATTTCCGTCTCGCCCGTCGTCTTCTCGATGACCAGTCCGCCATCTTCAACCTCTTTCAGCACGCCCTGTATGCTGCCGCTCTCCGAGGTAATGGTGTAGATGATGCAATCTTTGCCAATCAGCCGTTTTGCCAGTTCTTTCATTTCGTTGCTCTCCTTATTTTGCTTTTTCCGTTTCAGAAACTCCTTGATTGCCGCCGCCCTCCGTCGCCGTGCGAGCAGCGGAAGAATGACGAGAAACAGGATGATGAGAAGGGGAAGAAAAGTTTCCATTGTATATCCTCCCGGCGTCCATCAGAAAATTTTATTGCCCGCCTTGGCATAACGCATGGCTTCCTTGCAGTAAACAGAGAGATTGACCATCCAGATGATGCACACCGCCAGCGAAGGCAGGAAGCTGATGCCGAACACAAGTGCGCAGATGGCAAGCACAATCGCTGCAATCGCGCAGACGCGATTGACGGCGGAATACGCTTTGAAGGCGCACTTGCCAATCATGATTTTTTCGGCTTCGTCGCAGTCGTCCATCCACTTTTTCTGGAAGCGCATGTCGTAGACGGATGCTTTCTTTTCGGGATTCATCTGCTTGGCGGCATCCACGCACTTCTGCTGAATCAGGATGGATTCCACCAGAATGGCAAGGAACGCCGCAATGCCAATGAAGATGAGAACCGTGCTTTCCCAGCTGTCGAACGACGCAAAGCCGACGGAATACGTCGCCGCAATCAGGAAAAACGCAAGCACGAGGCTGGCGCTGGATAGCCAGAGGGCGGCGGACAGTTTGCCGTCAATGACGCTTGATGTGTCCTCATCTTCGCCGTCCCATGATGCCAGCAGCGCCTTGGCGTGCCGGTACATCGGAATGCAGACTGCCGGTGTGACGACTGCCAACGCCACCATCAGCCATGGGGCGATGCGCGTGCCGAAGAATGCGCTTGCGTCCGCCAAAACGCCGGACAGCTGGTCAAGGCCGTATCGGGCGGCGCAGTAGCCCGTGACGCCGCCAATCACGGCACCGACGAGGGTCAAAAGCAGAAATTTCGGCAGCGCCTTGCGATTCGCAGCCCTGATTTCGTCATTCTTCATGTTCCGTTCCCTCATGCAGGTAGAAAATTTCTTCGACCGCTGCGCCGCAGACTTTCGCAATCGTCAGGGCGAGGGTGACGGACGGCGAATAGTCCCCCCGCTCAATCAGACTGATTGTCTGCCGCGATACGCCGCACAAGCGCCCCATTTCCTGCTGATTGACATTCAGCATTGCCCGGTACACCTTCAAGCGATTTCGCAGTACCATACAGCACCTCCGTCTGACAATTTTGCTTGCCTTGATGACAAACATCATTGTCAAAATGAATTATACACTTGTCGTGCAGCTTTGTCAAGAGGGCATGAAAAAAAGCGGGAGAAAAAGCGAATTGCTTTCTCTTCCGCTTGGGATGCGCTGTCTATCAGGTTTTCGTCCGAATCGCCTGCACGGTCATGAAGGAAAGAAACGTGCATTCAATCATCATCGTGCAGCCGCTCACGGGCTGGAACGGCAGCGCCACGCCGAGCGCGCGCATGAGCTGCAGCGCCAGCAGGACAATCAGCGCAATCATCGGCACAACGAGCAGCGTCGCGAACGGCTCCTTGCGGCGGGACGCGCCGGAAAGCGGCAGCAGCAGCGCCAGCAGCGCGCCGAGAATCAGCCCCTGCAGCAAGTCCGACCACAGCCCGAACCCGCCCAGCAGTGGCAGGAAGAACACGCAAAGCCCGCACAGCACCAGCGGCACAACGATGACCAAGAGTTTCCGCAAAAACATCACAATTCCTCCAGCAGACGCTTTTCCTTGTCGGTCAGTTCGGCGGATGCCAGCAAATCCGGGCGGTGCTTCTTCGTCGCGCGGAGGGACTCGATGCGCCGCCACGCCTTGATTTTCGCGTGGTCGCCGGACAGCAGCACATCCGGCACTTCCATGCCCTTCAATTCGCGTGGGCGCGTGTACTGCGGATATTCCAGCAGCCCGTCGGAGAACGATTCCTCCTCCGGCGATTCGGCAGACCCCAGCACCCCCGGAATGAACCGCGCCACGCAGTCTGTCAGCACCATCGCCGCCAGTTCGCCGCCGGTGAGGATGTAGTCGCCGATGCTGATTTCCTCGTCGATGCAGCTGTCCAGCGCGCGCTGGTCAACGCCCTCGTAGTGGCCACAGAGCAGGACAAGTTCCTTCTCCTGTGCCAGTTCGCGGGCGACGGCGGTTGAAAGCGTCCGTCCACGCGGACCGAGATAAATGCGGCGGCCGCAAAAGCCTTCGCCCGTAACGCTTGCCATCGCGTCCATGATTGGCTGTGCCAGCATGACCATGCCCGCGCCGCCGCCGAAGGGGTAATCATCGGTGTTCTTGTGCTTGCGGTCGGAGAAGGGGCGGATGTCCACGCAGCGGATATCAAGGATGCCCTGCGCGCGCGCCCGCCCCAGAATGCTGGAATTCAGCACGCTCTCAAACATCTCCGGGAAGATGGTTAGAATGGTGATTTTCATCGCGGGCGCTTCACTCATTGTAGACGGCCACCTCGTCCAGTTTTTCGCGCACGACGCGGATGATGCGGTTCTGCACATCCACCGCCGGGAAAACCGCCTTGAGCGCGGGCGCCATCCATTCGCCCTTGTCGGACTGGAAGACGTACACGTCCACCGCGCCGTGCTGGAGCACGTCCGTCAGCTTGCCGAGGGAGGCGCCGGTTTCATCCACCGCCGCGCAGCCGATCAGGTCGCTGATGTACACCTCGTCCTCCGCGAGGGAAAGGGCGTGTGCGCGGTCGATGTAGAGCTTCTGCCCGCGCAGCTTCTCCGCGTCGTCCATGGTTTTGCAGTCGCCAAGGGTGACATACGCGAAGCCGTCGTGGACGCGGGAGCAGACCGCCTTAATGGGCTGATAAGAAGCGCCGTCGTGGAGGTAAAGGGTTTTCCAGTCATGGAACGCCTCCAAATCGGCGGCGTAGGGCTTGATTTTGACCTGTCTCTTATACACATCTCCGAGCCCACGAGACCTCTCTACATCTCG
>ENA-UAHW01000181-UAHW01000181.1-human-gut-metagenome-genome-assembly--contig:-NODE-181-length-10091-cov-5.441212_pt1 | contig 10091 bp, 9 predicted proteins | sample MGYA00244412_ERZ654375 | MGnify/ENA primary metagenome ERZ654375 (study PRJEB26926, sample SAMN06165166) | human gut metagenome | biome: ENVO:00009003; feature: ENVO:2100002; material: ENVO:00002003...
AGATGCAGCACATCTGCCCTTGTCTGTGCCAGCACATCACTCCTGATTCCATCTTCCCCCATAGGCAGCATTTCACAGACCGCACCCGTTCCCTCATAGACTTTCCGGATCTGATGATAGGACGGATCTTCAATTCCATAAATCTTATCCGCTCCAAGAATACGCACAACCGTACCATACAGATGTTCCGCTCCCGATCCGATAATAATCTGTTCCGGCTGTGCAAATAATCCACGATAACGCAGCAGATAGGATGCAATACTGTTTCGCAGAATCGCACAGCCCTCATTTGGTGAACGATACAGCAATTCTTCTCCATATTCTGTAATAACACTTCGCACGGTCTTAAAATACAGGGAATATGGAAAGCTGGAAAGTGCTGCATTCTGCAATCGTCCATCTTCGATTTCTTCCGGTATCTCGGGAAGCATATGCAGTTGCTGATTCTGCTCTTTCATTTCTCCGATTACATGTATTTCACATACATAATATCCACTGCGTTCTCTCGGTTCTATATACCCTTCATCTTTTAACATCTGATACGCATTCTCTACCGTGATCAGACTGATTCCGAGGTGTTCCGCCAGACTTCTCTTGGATGGAAGTTTTTCTCCTTTTTTCAGTTTTCCACGCTCAATATCCCGTCGGATCATTTTATATATATAATAATATTTCGGTTCATCATTTCTCTGTTCCAGATTGTAAGTAAGCATATTCTTCTCCCGTCATTTTCTTTTATATTTGAACTTTTACGTGCTGGAATACTAAAAAAGGAGTAAGACTTACGTCTTGCTCCTTTTTTCATACGTGCGCGAGAGGATTCGAACCCCCGACACCTTGGTCCGTAGCCAAGTGCTCTATCCAGCTGAGCTACGCACACATATTTACTTAACACTATAAATCATAGTGTAATGCCGGCGACCGGAATCGAACCGGTACTGTGTCACCACAACAGGATTTTAAGTCCTGCGCGTCTGCCAGTTCCGCCACGCCGGCATGAATGGGACCTACAGGGCTCGAACCTGTGACCCTCTGCTTGTAAGGCAGATGCTCTCCCAGCTGAGCTATGCTCCCAAGTCCTGTACTGCTCCCGATGCACAGAGCCTTTCGCCAGCTCAGTGACCTTTGCACCACAGCCAAGTGGTGTCTGCGCGGGGTTCTTCGGTCGAACCGCGGCGACATGGATTATTATATCATCCTTTGGCGGCGCTGTCAAGAGGGAAAATGCAAAAAATTTGGGTTTTTCGCAAGCGAAACGCCGCCTCCGCAGTCAAAATGTAAATTCCGCTGTTTTTCGTGGACTTTCGCGCGTGGGTATGGTATGATAGGAAGTGCAAACCTAAAGGAGGTTATTACAATGAAGCGAATCATTGCGCTGCTTCTTGCCGCGCTGCTGATGGTCTCCTGTGCGCTGGCAGATGTGGCCCTGCGCGGCTACGACGCCAAATCCGGCTATGTCTATGTCGCGCTGGGGCAGTGCCCGCAGGATGCGGACGGCGGCATCGAGCCGATTGTCTGGCGCGTACTGAGCGTTGAGGACGGCAGAGCGTATCTGCTGAGCGAATATGTGCTGGAGGCGCGCCCCATCCACAGCGATTATCAGGAGTACGCCAACAAGCCCACCAACAAGAAGAAGCCCGGCTTCAACGGTGACTTCACCCAAACCGAAATGAGCCGCTACCTCTGCGGTGATTTCGCCCAGAACTGCTTCACGGACGATGAGCGTGCCATGCTGACCCCGGATGACACGTTCGGGTTGTTTTTCCTCGCCAGCGACGCGGATTTGAAGAACAAGGCGTACGGCTTCACCAGCAATGAAAGCCGCAAGGCGTGGGGCACACCCTACGCGCTGGCGAACGGGCTATTCAAGTACGGCAGCCAGCGCGGCGGCCATTCCCCCTATTGGACGCGCTCCCAGTCCTCCTCCGACGCCCGCCACGCACGGTGCATCAAGTCCAAGGGCGAGTTGGGGCGCATCAACGTCATCACGCTGGACGAGGGAATGCGGCCCGCGTGCTATCTGTCTTTGAGCGCGAGCGAGATTTCCGGCGGCACGGGCACGCTGGATGATCCCTACACTTTCACCCTTATCCCGCCGACGGTGATGGAGGATTAACATGCGGAAGATAACCTGCCTGCTGCTGCTTCTCTGTCTCCTCCCCTCTTTCGCGCTGGCGGACAAGACCATCACCCTCACCTTCACCGGCGATATCACCCTTGGCGGCGAGGATTACCTGCGCACCGCCGAGGACAGCTTCTTTGCCGTCTATGAGCGCGAAGGCGCGGGGTACTTCCTCAAAAACTTCGCGGATTTCTTTGCCGAGGATGACCTGACCGTCGTCAATTTGGAGGGCGTGCTGACCGACAACAACGCCCTTTACCCGCGCGACAAGGGCAAAGGCGACGATGGCTACTGGTTCCGTGGACCGGCAGCGTACGCCAAGGTGCTTTCCGCCGCGAGCGTGGAAGTCGCGTCGCTGGCAAACAACCATGCGTTCGACTACGGCGCACATGGCTTCCGCGATACGATTGCCGCCGTCGAAGCAGAAGGTCTCGGCTGGTTTGGCACATACAACAAGAACCGCGACCCCGAAACGGAAAAGTTCTACTTCTACACCAAGAACGGCGTGACCATCTGCCTGATGAGCCTGCTCTGGGACGACTACAACCCGCAAGACCCCAATGGCAACGGCGCGTATCTCCGCCAGCAGATTACGGAAATCAAGCAGTCCGGTCAGGCGGACGCGGTCATTGCTATCCTCCACGGCGGGCAGGAGTACGGCCGCCACCGCACCAAGCCGCAGACTATCTTCACCAAAATGGCGATTTCCGCCGGGGCGGATTTGGTCGTCTGCCACCACGCGCACGTCGTCATGGGCATGGATGTCATAAACAACCGCAGTGCGTTCTACTCGCTGGGCAATTTCTGCTTTGGCGGCAACCGCAAAGCGTATCAGGAGAACAAGAACCGCACCCCCGCCGTGCAGGACGCCGCGCCCGCGCTGATGCTCCGCGCCGTGCTGACGTTTGATGATGACGGCACTTACAAGGGGCAGCAAATCACCCTCTATCCCGTACAGACCACCGGCATTGACCGCGCGGCGGGCGACACCGTGCAGGTGAACAACTATCAGCCGAAGTTCATCACCGGGTCTTTGGCGGCGCATGTGCTGCACCTGATGCAGATAGACATGAACTACGACGCCAGCAAAACGCCGAAGTACAGCAATGCCGAATCCATCAACAAGGCGCTGCGGGCGCTGGTGATAGCGCGCGAAGAGGAACTGGCGGCGATGGATTCCTCCGAGGGCAGGGAGGCGCTGACGCTCCCGTTCCTGCCGGCGGAAGCGGAATAAAGCCGCTCAACCCGCGGTAGAGTTCCGCGAAATCGCGATTTCGGGCATATCAACCGCTGGTTCGTGTGCAAAGCCTCTTTTCCGTGATAGAATGACTGCCAGAAGGGAGATGCTTCCACATGAATCAGGAGAAAATCGGGAAGTTCATTGCGTCCTGCCGAAAAGAGCAGGGCTTCACCCAAACCGCGCTTGCAGAAAAGTTAGGTATCACAGACCGCGCGGTATCCAAATGGGAAACCGGGCGAAATCTGCCGGATGCAGCCATTATGCCCGAATTATGCGATCTGCTGAACATTCAGCTGAGCGAGCTTTTTCACGGGGAGCGAATGACGATGGAAGCGCATCAGAAGGCTTTCGATGCATTGCTTCTGGAAATGAAGCAGCGGGAAGAATCAGCGAATCGGCGGATTCTTCAGCTGGAAAAGGCGCTTGCCTGCATGACGATTGCCGTATCGCTCACGATGATTCTTGTCGGGTGTTATCTGGCGAAAGACCATCTTGCCCTCGGAATCGCCTTATTGACATTCGGCGCTGCGGTTGTTTTTGCCATCTGCTTTGTCGGCGTGAAAATCGAGCATGATGCTGGATATTACGAATGTCCCGAATGCGGGGAACGCTACATACCGACCATGAAAGCCGTCGTGAAAGCGCCGCATCGCGGCACCGCCCGCAAGATGACGTGTCCGTTCTGCGGAAAATATGCCTATCATCAGAAGTTGCTTTCAAAATAATGCGACTTCTTTCAAAAAGCACCATCATAAAACGAAAACGCCCGGTGCGTGAACCCACCCTCACGCATCGGGCGTTTCTATATCATTATCATTCTTCCGGCAGCGGCGCAATCAGTTCGCGGTCGCACTTGCGGTAGAGCAGCAGACAAATCGTCAGCGAGACGATTTCCGCAATCGGGAACGCCCACCAGATGGCGTTCGGGCCGATGAGGGACAGCGCCCACGCCGCGGGCAGCAGCACAACCAGCTGGCGGCACAGGCTCATAATCAGGCTGTATGTTCCGCGGCCGACCGCCTGGAAGACCGTGCTGAGCGTAATGCCCGCCGCCGCAATCAGGAAGTGCGAGCAGATAATCCGCAGGGCGACGCAGCCTTCCGCCGTCAGCGCCTTGTCCGCCGAGGAGTCGAACGGCATCATCAGCAGGTTCGGCACAGCAAGGAACAGCAGCGCGCCAACCGCCATAATCACCAGCGCATACACCAGACACACGCGGACGCACTCGTAGACGCGCTTTTTCTTCTGCGCGCCGAAGTTGTAGCCCACAATCGGTACCATGCCGTTGCACAGCCCGAACACCGGCATAAAGACAAACGACTGGAGCTTGAAATATACGCCCAGAACGTTCACATAAATATCGCCAAAGCCTGCCAGAATCATGTTCATCAGCGTCGTGCAGACGGAGGAAATCGCCTGCATGATGGTGGACGGAATGCCAACGACGAGGATATTCTGCACCGTCTTCCAGTCAAAACGGAAGCCCTCATGCGTCAGGCGCAGTTCCCGATTTTTCCACTGATTCAGGGTGAAACCGACGGCGCAGCTCACGACCTGACCAATAACCGTCGCAATCGCCGCGCCGGCGATACCCATTTGGCAGCTGAAAATCAGAATCGGGTCAAGGATGATGTTCGTCACTGCGCCGGACAGCTGGGTAATCATCGACAGCGTTGTGTTGCCCGTCGCCTGCATCATGCGTTCAAAGCAGATGGACATGAACTGTCCCAAACTGAGCGTGCAGACGATGCGCAGGTACAGTGTGCCCATTTCCAGCACTTCCGCCTTCGGGTTCGTCATGCCGATATACATGCGGGCGAAGAACAGCCCGACGATAACAAACAGCAGCCAGCCGACAACCTCAATCAGGATGCCGTGGCGGGCGGCATCGCGCGCCTCATGCGGGCGCTTTTCGCCGAGCCTGCGTGAAATCAAGCTGTTGATGCCCGTACCCATGCCGGTCGAAACGGCAATCATCAGCATCTGCATCGGCATAGCGAGGTTGACCGCCGTCAGCGCATCCGGCAAATACTGCCCGACAAAAATCCCATCGACGATATTATACAGTGCCTGCACCAGCATCGACACCATAATCGGTACGGACACTGTCGGCACGAGCTTGCGCATCTCCATCGTGCCCAGCATCCGGCTGCGTTCCGTGTTCTGCTGTTCCTGTTTTTCTGACATATTGCTTTCCTTTCCGTATTCATACTATTTCCGGATGAAAAGGCGCAAGCAAATGGCGCAGGTGAATCCAGAAATAGTATCAGTCCCCTAAGAAGCCGAGAGGAAAATGCCCCTCAGCCAAAGGTTTATTGTAGCAAAATTTGCCCTGTCCGTCAAGGGAAAATCCGCATTTTCCGCCGCTTTTGCGAAAAAGAAAATGCCCTTTGCCCCCATCGTGATTTCGTGTTATAATAGCTGATGAAAGCAGTTGTTTTTCCGCTTGAAGGGAGGAATCCGCATGAGCGTCAAAATGCCCAAACCCGTCAGCAAAACAGAACTCTCGCGCCTATACACACGGCTTGCCATCGACACCCATCATCGACTTGACAACAGCACCGCAGAAGGGCAAGCGCGCCTTGACCTCCTCCGCCGTTTCTTTGATGCCTGTGCCAATCTTTATGGGACGATGACACTCTGGCACGCATGGGAGCTTTTTCAGCATGTTGAGCCGGAATTGACTGCCAAGAAAAAGATTCTCCGCAAGGATTTCTTTTCCTTTGCGGAAATTGTGCGCGTTGAAAAGCATGCCTATGCCATCATGCTGCTGCCTGACCTGTACGAAGAGGAGACGTCCATCAGCATTCAGGATGCCGAGCTGGTTCATAGAATGCTGATTTACCCGAACATTTGGGGCTTGAATGAGTATTACAAGCTGCTGAGCCATCAGGACGATAAGCCCTGTGTCGTTCCCGCACACGATGTGTTCTATGCGTATGCCGACCCGAATTATTTCTGGGAAACGCCAGAAGCGCGTTCTCTCCGCTTCTTTCTGGCAAACCTCCATGTCGCTCCGAATGCCAAAACCACTGCGCCCGACGGCACGCCTCTGCGCGGCAAGGCGTTGTCAGAGGTTGTATTCTGGACAAAAGATGACCACTGGGATTATGACGATTATAAGGCGGCGTGGCGCAAAAAAGCGGTTGCTGAAGAAGCAAACAGGCCATATTTGCAGCGCATCATGGAAAAAATCCAGCGCGGGATTCTGCTGTCGTTTGTCTGCGATCAATTTTCTTACTATGTGGAGTTGCTTGAAGAAGCCGGCATTCAGTTTACCAAGCCGCAGTTTGAAACATTCGCGAACCGCCTCTGTGAATTGAACAATCACAGCCATCTTTGGTCAAACCGCGGCGGTCAGCCTGTTGAAATGTACGATGGGCTGGACAATGCGGAACTGGATGCGGCGGCGATTATGAAAACCATGCAGCTTGACCCCGATGGTTATTATCGCAATCCAGTCTTATCGCGCATCACGCCGAAGAAAAATGAGGATGGACAGGACTGAACGATCCGGAAACAGTATGCGGTATCGGCGAATTTTCTCCATGACAAACGCAGGAAAGTATGCTACAATAGACGTGGTAAACACACCAATTCACTCGACAAAGGAGGTACGCCCCATGCCGCGTACCCTATCCCCTGCTGCACGCATCGAGCGCAGCATCCTCTCCGATTTCCGCAAACCGCTCTGGCGGCCGTTCGTCCGCGGCATCAAGCAGTACAAGATGATTGCTCCCGGCGACCACATCGCTGTGTGCATCTCCGGCGGCAAGGACTCCATGCTGCTGGCGAAAATGATGCAGCTGCTGCAGCGCCACACCGACATTCCCTTCGAGACGGAGTTTCTCGTCATGGATCCCGGCTACAATGCCGAAAACCGCCAGCGCATCATCGACAATGCCGCCCTGATGGAAATCCCCATCCGCATTTTTGACAGCAGCATTTTCGAGACAACGAAAATCGCCGAGCGAAATCCCTGCTACCTCTGCGCCCGGATGCGCCGCGGTTTCCTTTACGACCGTGCGCAGGAAATGGGCTGCAATAAAATCGCACTTGGGCATCACTTCAACGATGTTGTGGAGACGACCGTTATGGGGATGTTCTACGGTGCCCAGCTGCAAGCCATGCTGCCGAAACTGCACAGCCGCAATTTCCCCGGCATGGAACTGATTCGCCCAATGTACTGCATCCACGAGGAGGACATCTGCGCTTGGCGCGATTTCAACGCCCTGCACTTTATCGCCTGCGCCTGCCGCCTGACCGAAGAGCGCGACAAAAGCGGCGATGGCATCGGCAACTCGAAGCGCGCGGAAATCAAGCAGCTGCTGAAAACGCTTCGGGAGACGAACCCCGATGTAGAGAAGAACGTCTTCAGCGCGATTCACGCCGTCAGTCTGGACACCATGCCGGGCTGGAAAATCGGCGAAAAGGAATACAGTTTCCTGGATGACTATGACAATTGGGAAGCAACGCACCGTCCGGCGGATAAGTAACCGAATACGGGTCAAGGGAAGCACATTCCCCCGACCCGTTTTTATATAATACGACAAATGTACAAATTTCCGTTTTTAGACAAAAATTCAGTTCCCCAATGAAGCAGATTTTTGCTGCCATCAGGGAGCTGTTTGCTTATTCCGTTACTTCCGGCGGATTCGTTATTCCCGGCACGTCCGTCGGCTTCGGCACGTCCGTCGGCTTCGGTACGTCCGTCGGCTTCGGCACATCCGTCGGCTTCGGTACGTCCGTCGCTTCTGGCACGTCCGTTGGCTTCGGCACTTCCGTCGCTTCTGGCACATCCGTTGCTTCCGGCATGTCCGTCGCTTCCGGCGCTTCCGTCGGCTTCGGCACTTCCGTCGGCTTCGGCACGTCCGTTGCTTCCGGCACATCCGTCGGCTTCGGCGCTTCCGTCGGCTTCGGCGGATTCGTCGGCATCGGGGCTTTCGTCACTGCCGGCGCTTTCGTCGTTTCCGGGAGCTTTGTCGCTTCGGGCGCATCGGTCGCTTCCGCATCGTCGGGCTTGTCCAGCACCAGCGGTTCAAGCCCCAGCAAATCAGAAACCGTCACGAACTCGAATCCCGCGTCGCGCAGCATGGGAATCAGCGTTTTCAGGCACTCATAGTCCGCCATTCGCGCGTGATAGAGCAGAATCGAGCCGTTCTGGGTGTCGCGGAACGCCTGATAAGGTTCGGTCTGCGCCACATCCCACAGGACGACCTTCTCCACGCCGTGCGCATAGAAAATCGGCAGGAAGTTCTTCTCGGAGTTCATATAGTGCCCGAACGGCGGACGCAGCAGCCGCAGCGGATAGTGGTAGCCCAGCACCTCGTCCACGCGCTCCTGCGACAGGCGCACCTGCGCATCCGCACTGGACTCGGAGTATTCCAGCAATTGCGCGTGCTTCCATGTATGGCTGCCGAACTCATCGCCGTGTGCCAGCGCGTCTTCCCACAGTTCACGGTCTTCCGCGCAGAACAGCTTGCCGACGATAAACCACGTCACCGGGAAATCAAGTTCAATGCTCAATTCGTGGATTTTATACACAGCATCCATGTTCCAGCCGTCATCCACCGTGATCGCGATTTTTTTGGATTCGCGGTCGCCGTGGCGGACGACGTAATCCTCCGGAATCGCGGCAAACGCCGTCTGCTGCACCAGCATCAGGCACAGCGCCAGCGACAGCAGACGCATCATGCGTTTCATCAGCAGCCCCTCCTTATTGCGGATCAACGTAGTTCGGTTCCTGTCAGATATACCAGTCCGTGCCGTCGGTCAGCATCGTAACCGTGCCGTCGCCGGAGAAGTAGAGCGCCGCGCCCGGCATGTGGTTCTTCACCCAGCCCGCCGTCACCTTTGTGCTGAGGGCGGAGCGGTTGGGGACGAACAGCACCTGCGGCTGTGTCTGCTCCACAAAGCTGTCCGGAATCGTCGCCAACCCGTGATGAGGCGCTTTGAGGATATCGCAGCGGAGTTTTTCGCCATATGTCGCGGCGTACCACTGCATCGTCTCGTTGTCAATATCGCCGGTCAGGAACGCCCGCGAGTCCCCAAACTGCACCATGCAGGCGGCACTGCGGTTGTTCTGCCCCGTCGGCAGGGGGCAGCGGAAAATCGTCAGCTTTGCGTTGCCCAGCGTCAATTCGTCGCCGTCGCCAATCTGCACATAGGGGATGTTCTTCGTCCCCGTCGCTTTGACCGCCTGCTGATGGTAGCCCTCTTCGTCCACATACGTCGTGGTGTTGGGCGACAGGAACGCATCCACCTGATACAAATCGGAGTACATAAGGTAGATGAAGGTGTGCAGGTGGTCATCGTCGCAGTGTGTGTTAAGCAGATACTTCAGTTCCGTGATGCCATATCCATCCAGCGTCGCATACACGCGCCTGCGATAGCGTCCTTCACCGCTGTCCACCATCATGGCCTCCCCGCCGGATTGCAGCACCATCGCGTCTGAGCGGTTCGTGTCAATGCAGGTCAGGCGCAGCGTATCCTTCTCCGCCCAATCCGCCGGCACATCCGTTTCGTTCTCCACCCGGTACACCTCCGCCTGCGCAGCGCCCAATCCCAGCGCCGCGCACAGCAGCATCAGCAGCGATTTCCGTTTCATACGTTTTCCTTTCCCCAAGGGAGTTCCTCCCTTGCCCCTTCCGCGCGATTCGGTTGGTGACACACTCATGCCTGTCTCTTATACACATCTCCGAGCCCACGAGACCTCTCTACATCTCGTAT
>ENA-UAHW01000195-UAHW01000195.1-human-gut-metagenome-genome-assembly--contig:-NODE-195-length-9612-cov-4.560218_pt1 | contig 9612 bp, 10 predicted proteins | sample MGYA00244412_ERZ654375 | MGnify/ENA primary metagenome ERZ654375 (study PRJEB26926, sample SAMN06165166) | human gut metagenome | biome: ENVO:00009003; feature: ENVO:2100002; material: ENVO:00002003...
TTCATCAGGCTTTCTGGGGAAGCCTTTCTGCCTATAATACGGGCGGGTCACAGAAATAATTGCAAATGGCTCAAATTTTTACAGAAACAAAAGATCAGAACATATTTTCGTTATGATAACGCCCGCTGCGGACGAACTCCACCCACTCGGCCAGGTTCACGGCGTGGTCGCCGATGCGCTCCAGATATTTGATGACCATGAGCAGATCCAGGGCGGCATCCACCTTGCCGGGGTCGGCGGCGATCTCCTGCGCCAGCGTATGCTTGATGGCGTTGAAATCGTAGTCCACCTCATCGTCGGCGGCAATGACCCTGAGGGCGGCCTGCTCGTCCTCAGCGGTCAGGGCATTCAGGGCATCCAGGATCATCTTGTGCGCCTTCTGGCCCATCTTGATGGCCTGGCTCACAGCAGGGTCGCCCTCCTTGCGGACAGTGACCAGATGGGGGATGATCTCCGCGATATCGGAGGCATGGTCGCCGATGCGCTCCACATCCGTGACCACCTTCATGGTGGTGGAGATGCGGCGCAGGTCGCCTGCCACCGGCTGCTGGCGGAGCAGCAGGGTCATGCAGCGGTGCTCAATGTCCCGCTCCATGTTGTTGATGCGGCCATCGCCCTGCGCCACGGCAGCGGCAGCCTCGGCATCGGCGGTGCAGAGGGCTTCCATTGCAGCTTCCACGGCATCGGCAGCGCTCTGCCCCATCTCGGTCAGGGCCGTTTTCAGGGCAGCAAGGTCGTTTTCGTATTGTGTACGGTTGCTCATTGCGTTTTTCTCCTTAGCCGAACCGGCCCGAAATGTAATCCTCGGTGCGCTTATCCTGCGGGGTGCTGAAGATCTGCGCCGTGGGGCCGGCTTCCACCAGCTCGCCCAGCAGGAAGAAGGCGGTGCGGTCGCTGATACGGGCAGCCTGCTGCATGTTATGGGTCACAATGACCACAGTGTAGTTCTTTTTCAGCTCACTCATCAGCTCCTCCACCTTCATGGTGGAGCCGGGGTCCAGGGCGCTGGTGGGCTCATCCATCAGCAGGACTTCAGGCTTGACAGCCAGAGTGCGGGCAATGCACAGGCGCTGCTGCTGGCCGCCGGAAAGGCCCAGAGCGCTCTTTTTCAGGCGGTCCTTGACCTCGTTCCAGAGGGCGGCACCCTTCAGGGAGCTTTCCACCAGCTCGTCCAGCTCTGCCTTGTTGTGCACACCGTGCAGCCTGGGGCCGTAGGTGATGTTATCGTAGATGCTCATGGGGAAGGGGTTGGCCTTCTGGAACACCATGCCCACCCGGCGGCGCAGCTCGGTGGGCTGCATCTCGCGGGCAAAGATATCCTGCCCTTTCAGGCGGACATCACCCTCGATGCGGATCCCGGGCACAAGGTCGTTCATCCGGTTCAGGGTCTTCAGGAAGGTGGACTTGCCGCAGCCGGAGGGGCCGATGAGGGCCGTGATCTCCCGCTCGCCCATGTCCAGCGAAATATCTTTCAGCGCCTTGAAATCCCCGTACCAGAGGTTCAGGTCTTTGGCTGTGATAATGGGTGATACGTTTTCCATAGTTTTCCTCTTGTATTGACTCCCTCAGTCGCGGCTATGCCGCGCCAGCTCCCTCTGAGAGGGAGCCTTTTGCGTTGCGGGCAGGATAAGCCTCCCTCCGTGAGGGAGGTGGCATCGCGCAGCGATGACGGAGGGAGTTATCTACTGCTTCTGTTTCAGTTTGGTTTTGGCCAGCCGGGCTGCCAGATTGATGGCAAGCACCAGCACCAGCAGCACTGCACCGATGGCCCAGGCGGAGTCGAAATCGCCGTCCTCAAAGGCACGGAGGTAGAGCAGCACCGACAGGGTGGCACCGTTGGAGGTGTAGGCCTTGAGCACGCCGTTGGCAATGACCTCGGCGGCACCGGCGGTGAAGAGCAGCGCGGCGCTTTCGCCCACGATGCGGCCCACGGCCAGGATGCAGCCGGTCACGATGCCGTCGATGCTGCAGGGCAGCACGATGGTGCGGATGATGTGCCATTTGCCCGCGCCCAGACCCAGCGCACCCTCACGGTAGCCCTGGGGCACCGTTTTCAGGGATTCCTGGGTGGTGCGGATGATGGTGGGCAGGTTCATGATCACCAGCGTCAGGCTGCCGGAGAGCAGGCAGGTCTGGAAGCCCAGTGTCTGGGCGAACACCAGCATACCCACCAGACCGTAAATGATACTGGGGATGCCCGCCAGCGTCTCGTTGGTGAACTCGATCACCGAGATGACCTTGCGGTTCTGGGCGTACTCGGTCAGGTAAACGGCCGCGCCCACACCCAGCGGCAGTACGATCAAAAGCGTCAGCAGGATGACATACAGCGTGTTGAGGATCGCAGGCAGGATGCCGTCCGTGCCCTTCAGCACACTGGCGGTGGTGGTCAGGAATTTCCAGCTGATGTGAGGGATGCCGCGCACCAGCACCATGCCCAGAATGCCTGCCACCAGTACGATGACCAGCACAGCCGAGGCCCAGACCAGAGCGTTCATCACGCGGTTCCAGGTGCGGCGGGAGGCAGAAGCACTGTTATTCATCGCGCTTTCCTCCCTTCAGCACCACATTGAGCAGGATATTGATGCCCATGATAAAGACGAACAGCACCAGCGCAATGCTGAACAGCGCCTGTTTCTGCAGGCCGCTGGCGTAGCTCATCTCCTTGGCAATGGCGGTGGTCAGGAAGGTGACGCTGCGGAACAGGCTGTCCGGCATGTTGGGGCTGTTGCCAGCCACCATCATCACGGCCATGGCCTCGCCGATGGCGCGGCCGATGCCCAGCACGATCCCGGCGGCAATGCCGCTCCTGGCAGCGGGGACGCTGACCTTGAACCAGGTCTCGACATCCGTTGCGCCCAGAGCCAGGCTGCCCTGCTCATACTCCGGCGGCACAGCGTTGAGCGCTGTGACCGACACCGACACGATGCTGGGCAGGATCATCACCGCCAGCACCACGATGGCGCTCAGCAAGCAGGCACCGGAGGCCTTGCCAAAGGTCCTGGCCACGGCGGGCACCAGCACCTGCATACCCAGCAGGCCGAACACCACGCTGGGGATGCCGCTCAGCAGCTCAATGGCGGTCACGACCACGGTGCGCACCTTCGGGCCTGCGGCCTTGGAGAGGAACACCGCCGTCAGCAGGCCGATGGGCACACCGATCACGGTGGCACCCAGCGTGCCGTAAACGCTGGACAGGATGAAGGGCAGGATGCCGTAGGCCGGGTCAGCAGCGGTGGAAGCCCACCGGGTGCCGAACAGAAACCGGAACAGCCCGATCTTCTGGATGGCAGGCACACCGGAGAGGACCATGTACACCGAGATCAGGAGCACACAGCCCACCGCCAGAATACCGCAGAGGAAGAAGATGAAGTTCATCACCGCTTCCAGCCACTCAGCAGGGGTTCTGGGAAGAGAAATCTTTTTGTTGTTCATAGCATCATTGCTTTCCGCAATTACTCATTCACAGGAACAGCACCGGCAGTGCGGATCAGGTCAGCAGCATCGGCACTGGTGGCAAAGTCGAAGAAAGCCTGTGCCTGCTCAGACAGAGCGACAGACTTGTTGGTGACGAACACGAAGGGACGCTGCACCTCGTAGCTGCCGTCCTTGACGGTCTCCTCGCTGCACTCCACACCGCCAACGGTGACCATCTTCACGGTGTCGCCCACAGCGGACAGGGAAGCGTAGCCGATGGCCAGGGGGTTGGCCTCCACAGCGCTGATGACAGCGCCGGTAGCGGTCAGCTCCTGCGCGTACTTGCAGCTGTCCTTGACATCCACGATGCTCTCAAAGCCATCACGGGTGCCGGAGCCAGCCTCACGGCCGATCAGAACGATCTCGCCGTCGTCGCCGCCAACCTCAGACCAGTTGGTGATCTCGCCGGTGAACATCTGCTTGAGCTGGTCAACGGTCAGATCCTCGACCTTGCTTGCATTGTTGACGATGATGGCGATGCCGTCCAGAGCGATGGTGGTGCCATCCACGTCAGCCTTCTCGTCGTCCTTCAGGGCACGAGAGGACAGGCCGATGTCCAGGGTCTTATCGGTAGCACCGGTGATGCCTGCGCCGGAACCGGTGGGGTCGTAGCTGACGGTGACACCCGGCTCAACCTCAGCAAAGCCTTCGGTCAGGGCAGCGATGACGTTCTTCATAGAGGTGGAACCACCGGTAGCAACGTTGCCGGACAGGGCAGCAGCGGTGGAAGAAGCAGTGGAGCCTGCAGCGGTAGAAGAAGAAGCTGCAGCAGAGGAAGCAGAACCGCCGCATGCGGTCAGGGCAGCAGCGGCAGCAACAGCACCGCAGACAGTGAGAAACGAACGACGTGTGATCTTTTTCATAATATTTGTCCTCCAAACATCCGGGCTTTCCGTTCCCGGCTCTTGTTTTCGTATTTTCCTTGGGTACGGCACTATTGTATCCCAGTCGGAGAACCGCTTCGACCACAAGCGGGAAAAATCGAGGTAAATTGTTTGGACATGTTTTGGCCCCAATGTAAAATTTGGGCGCAAAAAAGCCCGGGGTGCGGGTGCACCTCGGGCTCTTGGGGGATATTAGACTTTATCGACAGCGGAGACTGTCACTTTGCCGTCGCTCGTCAGAGCAAACTCGGCTGTCTTGCCTTGCAGGGTCACATACAGCTTGAAGGGTACGCCCTGCTTAAAAGAACCGTACCCACTGGCCTTTGCACGGAACTGCGGCACATAAGTCTTTGTCAGTTTAGAGGAGATTTCCTCTTTTCCATTGGTCAGTTCCAGCGCGGTCTTATCAATTTTTGCCACAAAGACACCGGCAAAATTGTATTTGATCTCGCTGGCTGCACCATTGTACCGAATCCGCACATTGGGTTTGCAGAGGTAGCCGTTGGCGTTCTCATTGCCCACGACCTCATCACCAGTGATGGTCATGTTGCCGGTCATGGTCACTTCAAACTCACCCAGCCCGATGGTTGCGGACGGGATCTCGCTGCCTCCCCCATCGCAGCCGGTGAGGACACCAGCGGCAGAAGCGGCCAGCACAGCGGCGGCAGATGCTTTCAGAAAATCACGGCGGGAAAAAACATTGCGCATCAGAAATTCCTCCCATTTCAGATCTGGTTTGTTCCTATCACCATAGTACCATATTTACCCAGACTGTCAAGGGACAGAATTCAACCCCTCAGTCTCGCTGCGCTCGCCAGCTCCCCTCATAGGGGAGCCCTTGGCATATCGGGAAAGTCTGCACGGATGGACAAAGCACCGTCGTTAAAGCTCGACCTCCACGCCATCGGGGCGGTAGAAGGTGACGTTCCTGCGCCACTGGGGCTCGCCCATGGTGCGGCGGTAGCAGTCTGCCAGCTGCCGCACGGCTTCCTCGGGGCTGCGCACCTTTCCGCCGCAGCAGGGGAGCATCAGCACCCGGAACCAGGCATCAAAGAGATGCTCTGTCCAGCCGGTGTCCTTGGCCCCGCACCGGGCGTAAAAGCCCAGGCGGCGCACGGCCATGGCCTCGTCCTCCGCTTTTTCGGGGCACTCCGCTTCAATGAGGATGGCCTGCGCGCCCTTCTCGTGGTCAGGCAGGGCGGCAAGCAGAACGGCTCCGATGCCGCCGGCCCGATACTGGGGCAGAACGGCAAAGTAGTCCAGCTGGCTCACCTCACAGCCCACGGGCCGCACCATCAACAGATACGCCACCAGCGCGTCGTCCTCATACACGCCCCAGGTGTGGGCGGTACCGGCGGCCTCGCTGTTCAGGATCATGCTCAGGGGCTTCAGCTCTCCGGCAGGAAAATCCCGGCGCATCTCGTTCAGGTAAACGTTCGTCAGCTCTTCGGCGGTCAGCAGCCGCCAGGTCAGGCTCTCGGGGTTCATACGATACGGGTTCCTTTCTGGTAGACAGCCTGAATATTCAGCTCCTTGTCTGCCAGGATCACATTGCCGTAGCGGCCTGCAGCAAGACTGCCGTAATCATTGTCGATGCCAATGCTCTTGGCGGGGTTTTCGCTGGCGGCGCGGACAGCGCTTTCCAGCGGGACGTTCATCTCCAGCACGGCACGCTTCATGCAGTCGTACAGGCAGGTGGCACTGCCCGCAATGGTGCCGGGATGCTCGGTCAGGGTGGCGCGGGGGCCGCTGACCGTGACCGCCTGACCGCCCAGGCTGTACTGGCCGTCGGGCAGGCCGCAGGCCATCATGCTGTCGGCGATCAGGATGACATGGTCATCCCCGAAGGTGTTGAAGGTGAACCGCACCATGGCCGGGTGGATGTGAACGTTGTCGGTGATGAGCTCCACCTCCGCGCCCCGTTCCAGCGCCGCAATGATGGGGCCGGGCTCCCGGTGGGTGATGCCGGGCATGGCGTTGTACAGGTGGGTCATGTGGGTCGCGCCTGCGTCAAAGGCGGCGTTGGCGGTGTCGTAGCTGGTGCAGGTGTGGGCAATGGAGATCCGCACCTCGTCATGGCAGGCAGCAATGAACTCCAGCGCACCCGGCTCCTCCGGGGCGATATCCACCAGCTTGATCAGGCCGTTTGCCCGCTTCTGCAGGCGGCGGAACATGGCAACATCCGCCTTGTGGAGATACTCCGGGTTCTGGGCACCCACCTTGTTGGGGCTGATGAAGGGGCCCTCCATGTTGATACCCACAAGGTCTGCGCCTCTGCCGTTTTGATGGGCGGCGGCAGCATCCATCACACCGTTCAGGATCTCTTCCGAGAAAGTCATAGTGGCGGGGCAGATGGCCAGCACGCCCTTACCGGCCTCAAAATCGGCCAGGGTCTGGATGGCTTCTTCATTGCCGTCACAGAAATCCTTGCCCATAGCACCGTGGAAGTGGATATCCACCAGGCCCGGCAGAGCGTAAGCGCCCTTGGCATCCACGATTTCTTCGCCTTCCTCCGGCTGTGCAAAGGGCACGATGCGCCCCTCCCGGATGGTCAGGCTCCCCTCCTCAAAGGTGTGGCGGGGGGTATAAATCAGAGCATTTTTGATGATCATAGTATCGGTCTCCTAACCTCTCAGGCGCTTCGCGCCAGCTCCCCTGATAGGGGAGCCAAGTTCATGCTGTTACTTTCTTGCCTCTCCTACCAGGAGAGGTGGCATCGCGTCAGCGATGACGGAGAGGTTCTGTAATTACAGCAGGCTCAGTGCTTCCTCATCGGCCACAAGGATGCAGTCGGGGTGCATCTGCAGGATGGAGCCCGGGCACTCGGGGGTCACAGGGCCGGAGACGACCGCCTTGACTGCCTTTGCCTTTGCCAGACCGTTGGCCACCACCAGAACCTTGCGGGCCTGCATGATGGTCTTGATGCCCATGGTGTAGGCCTGCTTGGGCACCAGATCCTCGTTGCCGTCAAAGAAGCGCTTGTTGGCCTCGATGGTGGCAGGGGTCAGATCCACGCAGTGGGTCTCCAGCTCAAAGGCCTCGCCCGGCTCGTTGAAGCCGATGTGGCCGTTGGGGCCAAGGCCCAGCAGCTGCAGGTCGATGCCGCCCACGCTGTGGATGATCTCGTTGTACTTTTTGCAGGCATCCGCAGCATCGGGGTTGGTGCCGTCGGGCAGATGGATGGCCTCGGGGCGGATGTTGACCTTGTCAAACAGGTTCTTGTGCATAAAGCTCCAATAGCTTTCGGGGTGCTCCTTGGGCAGGCCGCGGTACTCATCCAGATTGACGGTGGTGACCTCAGAGAAATCCAGGTCGCCCTTGTTGTACCAGTCCACCAGCTGAGCGTATGCGCCAACAGGGGTGCCGCCGGTCGCCAGACCCAGCACGCAGTTGGGCTTCATAATGACCTGTGCGGAGATGATGTTGGCAGCCTTGCGGGACATGTCCTTGTAATCTTTTGCACGAATGATCTTCATAATGGGGAACCTCCTGTTATTTTGCTTTGTTGTTTTCAGTATAGCATATTTTCCGGCCAAAAGGGTAGCCGGTTTGTGAACAAAACAAAATGCCGCCGAAAGCGGGGCGTAAACGCCCGCCCTCAGCGGCATTTTTACAGTTTGAGAATGGATGCGGAAGCAACCAGCCTTCCGCACGGAAACGTGCTCAGAAGGATGCTTACAACATCTTCTTCAGCTCATCATACACGAACTGCACCTTGGTGCCGATGATGACCTGGCAAGTGGTCTTGTCGGGGCGGATGACACCGGCAGCACCGGCAGCCTTCACAGCCTTCTCATCCACAGCGGTGTAGTCCTTAATGGTGAAGCGCAGGCGGGTAGCGCAGTAGTCCACGCTGGAGACGTTCTCCTTGCCGCCGATGGCCTTCAGCACGCCAGCAGCAACCTCAGTGTAGTTGTTGTTGGCCAGAACGACCTTCTTCTCAGCCTCTTCGGCATCCTCGTCCTCACGGCCGGGGGTCTTCAGGTCGAACTTGGTGATAGCGAAGTAGAACACGAAGTAGAACACCAGGAATGCTGCGATGCCCAGAGGAATGATCATCCAGGTCTTAGCAGCTGCGGGCAGGGATGCAGAGAAGATCAGGTCGGTAGCACCTGCGGAGAAGCAGAAGCCAGCACGGAAACCGGAGTAGTAGGTGATGATGGTGAAGATGCCGTACAGAGCGGAGTACACAACGTACAGCGGGAAGCACAGGAACATGAAGCCGAACTCGAAGGGCTCGGTAACGCCGCAGACGAAGGCGCAGATTGCAGCGGACAGAACCAGACCGATGGCAGCCTTCTTGTTCTTGGCGGTACGGACCATGGCCAGTGCAGCACCGGCGATACCGAACATCATGCAGGGGAAGAAGCCGGACATGTACATACCCAGGCTCCAGCCCACATCAGCAGAGGTCTCGCCTGCCCAGAAGTGGGACAGGTCGCCCAGGCCGATGGTGTCGAACCAGAACACGTTGTTCAGAGCGTGGTGCAGGCCGGTGGGGATGAGCAGACGGTTCAGGAAGGCGTAGATGCCGGCGCCGATGCCGTCCATGCCAGCGATGCCCTTGCCCAGAGCGACCAGAGCGTCGAAGATGACGGGCCAGACGAACAGCAGAACAACGGACACCAGAATGGAGATCAGACCGGTAGCGATCGCAACGAAGCGCTTGCCGGAGAAGAATGCCAGCCAGTCAGGCAGCTGGGTATTCTTGAACTTGTTGTAGCAGGCAGCACCCACAACAGCGGCCAGAATGCCGATGAAGGAGTTGCCGGCGACCTTCTGGAAGGCAATGTAGGTAGCGGTGCCCTCTTCCAGGGTGCGCACCATGCCGACCACGCCGGGGCTCAGCAGCTGCTGCATCATCAGGTAGCTGACCAGACCGGCCAGACCTGCGGTGCCATCGTTGTCAGCCAGGCCGACAGCGGCACCAATGGCAAACAGCCATGCCATGTTATCGATCAGAGCGCCGCCTGCCTTGACCAGCAGGAAGCCAACGGTGTAAGCTGCACCGGAAGTTGCAGCACCGGGAACACCCATGACACCCGGGGCCAGAGCATAGCCGAGACCCATCAGGATGCCGCAGATCGGCAGCACAGCGACGGGAAGCATCAGAGCTTTGCCCAGTTTCTGGAGATACTTCATCATAAGACACATTCCTCCTTAAAGAATGTTGTTGTTATGGAGGCCTCTGGTTGCAGGCTGTCCATAATCTGTCTCTTATACACATCTCCGAGCCCACGAGACCTCTCTACAT
>ENA-UAHW01000204-UAHW01000204.1-human-gut-metagenome-genome-assembly--contig:-NODE-204-length-9268-cov-5.639640_pt1 | contig 9268 bp, 8 predicted proteins | sample MGYA00244412_ERZ654375 | MGnify/ENA primary metagenome ERZ654375 (study PRJEB26926, sample SAMN06165166) | human gut metagenome | biome: ENVO:00009003; feature: ENVO:2100002; material: ENVO:00002003...
CAGCGCGAAAAATTCGCTTCGCATCTTGGCGCATTCTCATTTGGAAATAGTATGAGATGACACTGCCGGAACTGGAGCGCTATTCCGGCGCGCTTGGCTGGGTGCATGGCTGCAAGGATGTACCGTAAAATCGCACATACGAAAAAGACCACGCACCGAAAATCGGTCATGCGTGGTCTTTTTCATATGCGGCAGAATCAGGGAATCAACAGACGCCCGCAGCTTTCGCACTCCACAATCTCGCCGTTGGCGGACGTGACGCGGCTCAGCACTGCCGACGGCAGCGACATATTGCAACCGCTGCACTGGTTGTTAATCAGCCGAGCGAGCGGCGGCGTGATGCGCTTCTTAATCTCGTGATAGCGTGCCAGCAGCTCCGGCGAAATGCCCTCGCCCTTCTTTGCGACGATGGCCTTCTGTGCCTTCAGGGCAGCTTCCTTTTCCGGTGATTCCTTGTCGTACTGCTTCTTGAGATTATCAAATTCTTCCTTCAGCTTAATGGCATCGCGGCGCAGGCTGCGTTCCTTCTGATCGTAATCGTTGGCATCCTTTGCCATGCGCTTCATTTCCTGCTCATAGCTGCCAATCGTCTCCAGAAAGCGGTTCACTTCGCTCAGCAGCGCTTTCGTATCATCCAATTCGGTCGGAGGATTCTGCTCGAAGCGGCTTTGCAGGTGGCGCAGCTGTTCTTCGCAGCGGGTGATGGCATCGAGGATGGCATCCTTGCGGTCAGAGAGAATCGCCACCTGTTCCTCCATCTGCTTGTACTGCTTCTGCTTGGCGTTGAACTGCGTGCGGCAGGTATTCATCTTCTGGCGCAGCGGACTGCGGCTCAGCTCCTGTTCGAGTTTGTCAGCCTTGCGGTCTTCCACTTGATACTGCCATAACATAGCAAGCTGGTCCATAAGTACCTCCTTGATAAACAGCGTGCCGGAGGGCACGGACGGTCACTCATACGCGCTGCGTTCGGAGCGCGAAATGTGCATTTTCCATTGTACTATATCCGGCGCGTTTTGTAAAGCCTTCATGAGCGCAAAAATACCGGGATTTTCCGTGGCAAAGTGTCCCGCCTCCAACAGCACCACGCCGTGGTAGGATGCATCCAGCGCAATGTGATGCTTCACCTCGCCCGTGAGGAAAGCATCCGCGCCCATGACGCGCGCATCCGCCCACTCGTCGCACCCGCCGCCGGAGCAGAGGCCGACGCGGTGGATGAGCGCCTCCCGATGCCCCATCACGCGCACTGTGTCGCCCAACTGCCGCGCGGCAAAATCTGCGAACGCTTCCGCAGTCATCGGTGCGGATAAATCTCCCACGCGCAGGAAGCCCTCGCCGACGATGCTCTCCAGCCCCAGCAGTCCTGCCAGCGTGTCGTTCATGCCGCCGGACGCTTGGTCGAAGTTCGTGTGCGCGGCAATCAGCGATAAGCCGTTTGCAATCAGCCGAATCAGCAGATGCCCCTCGTAATCCGCCTCAGTCAGGCGCTTCCGGGCGGAAAACATCAGGGGATGATGCGTCACAATCAGGTTCGCGCCCGCTGCCAGCGCATCGTCAATCACGCGGTCGGTCACATCCAGCGCAAGGTGGATGCCCGTCACTTCCGCCTGGGGATTGCCTACCAGCAAGCCGGAATTGTCGAAATCCGCCTGTGTGTCAAACGGCGCAAGTGCGTCAATCAGCTCGTAAACCCGCTGTACCGTCAGCATAATGCACCCTCCAATTCCGTGATTTTCCGCTGATAAAAGTCGATTTCCGCCGAAATTTCGCCGCGAATCTGGCTTACGTCACCCGCTGCGGATGCCAGCCCGGTCAGGCGGTCGTCCATCACCTTGATGCGGTAGCGGCAGTAGTCCAGCAGCATTTTCGGCGGATTCTGCACCCACAGCAAGCGCCCGTAGTGCACTTCCTCCGCCGTCCAGCCTTCCGCCTGCCCCGGTTCGGCACGCCAGAAGATGTAAAAGCGCCCCGCCGCTTGGCAGAGTTTCTCCTGCACGATGTGGTAGCCGATTTCAGGCAATGTCCGGCGGACGAGCGGCTGCTCCGTATGCGAGGAAAGCACCAGTACCGCCCCGCAGAGCTTCTCTGCGCCGCTAAGCAGCACCGTGCGGATGGTTTCGCCGCCCATGCCCATCATCGACACACACCCGCAAGGTTCGGTTAGCGCATCCAGCCCGTCGGCGAGCCGCACATGCGCACGCTTCTCCAAATGATGGCGGCGGACACTTTCTTCCGCGTGGAGAAGCGCCTTCGGGCTGACATCAGCCAGAATCATCTCTTGGCAAATGTTGTGCGTCAGCAGATAACAGGGGAGCAGCGCGTGATCTGTGCCGATATCCGCGCCCAGCGCACACGGCTCGTACAGCTGCGCGGCGAGGGATAGTCTTTCGTCGAGCATAACGCCTCCCAAAAACGGCCCTGCCGCCAATTAGTGGACAGAGCCGCAAATGTTATTCCGTATAGTAGTCGCGCAGTTTCTTGGAACGGCCAGGGTGGCGAATCTTGCGCAGTGCCTTTGCTTCAATCTGCCGGATGCGTTCGCGGGTGACGTTGAACTCCTTGCCAACTTCCTCCAGCGTGTGCGCCTGTCCATCCTCCAGCCCGAAACGAAGGCGGATGACCTTCTCCTCGCGCGGGGTCAGTGTGTGCAGTACTTCCTGCAATTGTTCGCGCATCATGGCGTTGGACGCCACCTCCGCCGGCGCGGGCGCGTTCTCATCCTCGATGAAGTCGCCCAAATGGCTGTCCTCTTCCTCGCCAATCGGGGTTTCCAGCGACACCGGCTCCTGCGCAATCTTGATGATTTCGCGCACCTTGCTCTCGCTGATGCCCATTTCCTTCGCGATTTCCGCGGGTGTGGGGTCGCGCCCCAGTTCCTGCGCCAGCTGACGATTGACGCGAATCAGTTTGTTGATGGTCTCCACCATGTGCACGGGAATGCGAATCGTGCGCGCCTGATCGGCGATGGCGCGGGTAATCGCCTGCCGAACCCACCACGTCGCGTAGGTGGAAAACTTGTAACCCTTGGTGTAGTCGAATTTTTCTGCCGCTTTGATTAAGCCGAGGTTGCCCTCCTGAATCAGGTCAAGGAACTGCATTCCGCGCCCGACATAGCGCTTGGCGATGGACACCACAAGGCGCAGGTTCGCTTCACTGAGCTTCTTTTTTGCCGCTGCTTGCTCCTCTGGCGTGCCTTCCGCAATCTGCTTTGCCAGCGCAATTTCTTCCTCGGTGGTCAGCAGGGGATATTTGCCGATTTCTTTCAAATACAGGCGGACAGGGTCGTCGGAACTCACGCCGTCGGGGACGGACAGGTTAATCGTGTCAATGGGGGTGTCCTCGCTGGACTGCGCGGGCTGCGGGTCGTTTTCATTGATGACGGTCACGCCGAGCGCTTCGAGATTCTCCAGCACCTTGTCCAGCTGATCCGGCTCGATGTAGAGATCCATCAGGCGTTCCATAATCTCCTTGTAGGTCAGCGTGCCCTTCTTCTTGCCGTATTCATAGAGGTCATCAAGCCGCTTTTGGCGGCCATCCGGGGTTTGTGTCAAGCGGAATCCACTCCCTTCAGCCCAACAGGGAATCATCAATTCATGTAGTCCACCAGATTCTTGAACATGTTCGGGCGCTTGATCTTGCGCAGCGCCTTCACCTCAATTTGGCGGATGCGTTCGCGGGTGACGTTGAACGCCTTGCCAACTTCCTCCAGCGTACGCTGCTGACCGTCATCCAGCCCGTAGCGCATCCGGATGACCTGCTCTTCGCGCGGCGTCAGCATGTGCAGCACATCGGAAAGCGTCTGCTTCATCATGCTTTCCGCCACAATCTGGGAGGGCGGCGGCGTCTTGTCGTCTTCGAGGAAGTCGCCAAGGTGGCTGTCCTCCTCCTCACCAATCGGGGATTCGAGCGACACCGGCTCCTGCGCAATCTTGATGATTTCCTGCACCTTGCTCACGCTGATGCCCAGTTCCTTTGCGATTTCCTCCGGGCGCGGCTCACGCCCCAGCTTCTGCTGAAGCTGGCGGTTCACGCGCACGATGCGGTTAATTGTTTCCACCATGTGCACGGGGATGCGGATGGTACGCGCCTGATCGGCAATCGAGCGGGTGATAGCCTGCCGAATCCACCACGTCGCGTAGGTGGAGAACTTGAAGCCCTTGGTGTAGTCGAACTTCTCCACTGCCTTCATCAGACCGAGGTTGCCCTCCTGAATCAGGTCGAGCAGGCTCATGGAGTTCTTGCTGCGCCCAACGTACTTCTTGGCAATCGACACGACAAGGCGCAGGTTCGCTTCGCTCAGGCGGCGTTTCGCCTCATTGCGGATAGCAGGGTCGTCGCTTTCCAGCTGCTTGGCAACTTCAATTTCCGCTTCGCTCGTCAGCAGCGGAATGCGCCCGATTTCCTTCAAATACATGCGCACCGGGTCGTCGGCGGAAATGACATCAGCTTCGCTCAGGTCGTCGTTCAGTGCGGGATCGGGCACTTCCATGGCAGCAGGGGATGCATCCGGGATTTCCGCGGAATCCACCACAGTCACGCCCAGACTCTCCAGCTTGTCCAGCACCTTCTCCAGCTGATCGGCCTCAAAAAAGGTATTGCCCAGACGATCGGTCACTTCCTGATAAGTGATCGTGCCTTTGTTTTTTGCGTATTCGTACAGTTCGTCAAGCGGTGACGGACGGCCATTCTGCGAAAGCGTCAAGTTGAACTCTCCTTCTTGTGATACAGCCGGGTTTTCCGGCTCGGTAGCGATAAACAAATTGCAATTTCCATAACGACTGCATTATTTCAGTCGGTTGATGGTGGCAGTCAGCTGCTTTGCTTCATCCAGCGCCTGCATTTTTTCTGCGCCGGAGAGCGTTTTGATGCGCTTCATAATCTCGTCGTACTGCGCGCGCGCTCGTTTCAAGCGCATCCGCGATAGGCAGTCGTGCGCCATTTGCAGCATTTGATCCGTGCTTTCGCCGCTCTGCGCCATCAGCAGATGACTGACGCGGGCACGCACCACCTCGTCGCTCTGGCTTTCCACCAGCGACGCGGCGGACACACCGCTTTGCAGCTGCAGAAACAACTCCTTGAGCAGCGGGTCGCGGAAGTCGTCCTCCTGCGCCAAATCTTCCGGCAGACGCGACGTGGCAATCAGCGAAAGCAGCAGCTCCTCCGCGCGCACATCCTCGTCGGCATTTTCCGGCTCCGGGACAGGCGTCGCGGGCGGACGAGCGATTCGCGCGGGCAGGGGAGGCGCAGAGGCGATGTCCTTCGGCGGCGTCATGCCGATTTGCGCAATCAGCACATCGCGGCTGAAGCCCGTCTGCACGATGAGCTCCTGCAGGGCGTTCTCCATCTCCACCGGCTCCAAGTTCCGCAGGATCGCGGCGCACGCCTTCGCGTAGGCGGTTCGCCCCTCCTGCGTGGTCAGGTCGTGTTCCGCGCGAAGCCGCCGCATCCGGTAGGCTTGCGGCGTCAGGGCAGGCAGCTTGTCGAAGCCTTCTTTTCCGTCACGGCGGATGAATTCATCCGGGTCAAGCCCGTCGGGGAAATCCAGCACGCGCGCCGGAATGCCTTCCGCCTCCAGTATATCCAGACCGCGCAGGATGGCGTGCTGCCCCGCGCTGTCGCCATCGTAGGACAAGTATACCATCGGCGCAAAGCGTTTGAGCAGCTTTGCCTGTTCGCTCGTCAGCGCCGTGCCGAGTGTCGCGCAGACGCCGGTCACGCCGAACTGCGTCAGCGAAACGACGTCCATGTACCCCTCGACCAGCACCACACGCTCCAAGTGCCGCTCTTTGCGCAGAAGATTTGCTGCGTACACGCCCAAACGCTTGTTGAAAATGGGGGTGTCGGACGTGTTAAGGTACTTCGGCTGCACGTTCTCAATTGCGCGCCCGCCAAACGCCAAGACGTTGCCGTATTGGTCGATGATGGGGAAAATCGCGCGGTTGCGGAACATGTCAAAGGCGCGGCGCGGGCGCGCAGGGCGATCCGCTGTCGCTTCCTCCGCGTCTTTGATGACAATCAGCCCAGCCATTTGCAGCTCTTCGGTGGTGTAGCCCTTTGCCTGCATCGCGCGGGTTAAAGCGTCCCAGCTGTTCGGCGCTGCGCCCAGACCGAATTTGCGGATGACGCCGTCGGATACGCCGCGGCGCTTCAAATAATCCAGCATCGGCTGCCCCGCGGGGGTGAAGAGCGTTTCGTAGAAGAAGTGCGCCGCATCCCGATTGCACGCCAGCAGTCGCTCGCGCTGCGTCTGCCGCCGCTGATAATCCGGGTCGGCCTCCATCTGCGGCAGCGGCATGTGCAGCTGATCCGCCAGATGCTTCACCGCTTCAGGAAACGGCAGATGTTCAATCTCCATCACAAAATGGATGACGCTGCCGCCCGCCTTGCAGCCGAAGCAGTAGAACAGCTGCTTTTCCGGATCCACGGAGAAAGATGCGGTTTTCTCTCCATGGAAGGGGCATAGCCCCCAGTATTTGCGCCCATTCTTTTTGAGCTGGACGTACTGCCCAACGATCTGAACGATGTCCGCACGCGCGCGGAGCTCATCCAGCCAAGAAGGCGGAAAACGCACGGCACCGCTCACCTCCCTCAAAAAGCGTTCTGTCAAGGAACACAAAAAGCACACCCGGAACCAACAGGAAACGGGGAACGCATTGTGTTATTTGGATGGCTTGCAGGTCTGTCTCTGCTCATCCATCAGTTTAATTCGCCAAGAAATCGAAATTTCCTGCTTGTTTCAGCCCTGTGTTTTTGGAATCTTCGGAAAAAAAGCGGGAAAATGCGAAGAACACTTGTTATATTGCCGAAAACCCGCTCGGCACGAACAGCTGCTGATAGGTGCGGATGGCGTAGCGGTCGGTCATGCACGATACAAAGTCGCACACAGCGCGTGCCGTGCCTTCCTTGTAGCCGATGAGCACGAACTCCTCCGGCATTTCGCCCGGATGCTCGCTGTAATAGCTGAACAGCGCTTCCACAACGTGTTTGCAGCGCTCTTCCTCCGCCTGCCGCCACTGGTCGCGGTATACGCGCGCAAACATGAACTCCCGCAGGCCGTCCATGGTTTCCTGCACCAGCGGCGACATGGTCAGCTTCGGTTTGTCCGCGCTGCACGCCACAATGTCGCAAATCATGGTGTTGATGCGCTCACCGTGCGTCTGCCCAAGCACCTTCAAGCAGTCCGCAGGCAGTTCAAAGGGCTGCAAGACCCCGGCGCGCAGGGCATCATCCAAATCGTGATTCAAATACGCAATCCGATCGGCACGGCGGACGCACTGCCCCTCCAGCGTTGCGGGAAACTGCTTGCCGGAGTGACAGAGGATGCCGTCGCGCACCTCCCACGTCAGGTTCAGCCCGTTTCCGTCGTTCTCCAGCGCCTCGACGCAGCGCTTCGACTGTTCGTTGTGCCGGAAGCCTTCGGGCATTAGCCTGTCCAGCGCGTGCTCGCCGATGTGCCCGAACGGCGTATGCCCCAAATCGTGCCCCAGCGCAATTGCTTCCGTCAAGTCCTCGTTCAGCTGAAGACACCGCGCCAGCGTCCGGGCAATCTGCGCCACTTCCAGCGTGTGCGTCAGCCGTGTGCGGTAGTGGTCGCCTTCAGGCGCGAGGAACACCTGCGTTTTGTATTTCAGGCGGCGAAACGCTTTGCAGTGGATGATGCGGTCGCGGTCGCGCTGGAAGTCCGTGCGCATCGGGCAGGGGTCAATCGGCTTTTCGCGCCCGCGCGTGTCCTTCGCGCAGACCGCCCGCGGTGATAGACGCTGTGCCTCCTCCTGTTCCAATCGCTCCCTGATGGTCATCGTCGTTTCCCTCCTCTCTTTGCATTATAATTACAACATCGAGGGGCAAAAATCCTTGCGAAATCACAAATTTGACGCGAAAAATTCACACTTTACAAATCTGCGTTTTTATGCTATGATACTTGACTGTATCAACAAATTTGCAACGGGAGGAAAACTGACCCCATGAAGAAGAAATCAACCGCGAAGAAAGTATTGCTGACCATCCTCGGCGTCCTGCTGGCGCTGGTAATCGTGCTGGTGGGCACGGTCTACGTCATCTGGCACGACGAAATCACAACGCTGCTGTCCTTTCAGCAGGTGACGCAGCGCGATGAAAGCCATAAGGATGGTTCGGTGTATGTGCTGAATGTCTCCGGCGGCTACCATTTCGATGAGTTCTTGGCGCAGGGCGGCGCGTCCAATGACACGGAGCTTATCTCCTTTATCACGAACAGCATCACCAAGGGCATCATCCCCATGAGCATCAAAACCTCGGAAATCGCCTGCTCTGCTTTCACCGCGGATACGGCGGACGGCGACCGCGTTTTCGGCCGCAACTACGATTTCCACGAGACGAACACCGTCATCGTCTACACGAATCCGGGCAACGGACGTCATGCTTCCTATTCCACGGTGGACTTGCAGTTCCTCGGCTTAGACAGCACGAAGGACGTGACCACCTTCGGGCAGAAGATTCTCACGCTTGCCGCTCCTTTTGCGCCACTGGATGGCGTGAATGACGCGGGCGTGGCATGCGGCATCTTCATGTCCTATCAGGGCGGAGAGAAGGTCGCCGCGACGAATCAGCAGACCGACAAGCCGGATTTGACCTCGACCACGATGCTCCGCATGATTCTGGACTACGCCGACTCCGTTGAAGAAGCAGTCGAACTGGTGGAAAAGTACGACCTGCACGACTCCGCAAAGACGAGCTTCCATTATATGATTGCGGATTCCACGGGCAAGAGCGCGATTCTGGAGTGGGTGTCCGACAGCAGCGACGACGACGCGGACGGCGCGAACCGCCACTTGAACGTCATCTGGAACGACGCTGACCCGCTCTCCGGCGCGACGGACTGGCAGATGATTACCAACTTCATTGTCACGCCGGATTACTACACGGCGGACGCGAACAAACCGGGTCTTGACCGCTATGAGCTTCTGCGCGACCGTCTGGCGGAACTGAACGGCGTCGTGGCGGACGAAGAAGCGGCGATGGGTCTGCTCGATGCGGTCAGCCGCCGCGACTGGGGCAATCCCGGCGATTCCAACTCGCTGACGATTCACTCTGCCGTCTATAACCTCACGGACAAGACGGTGTTGTGGGTTGGCAATGAGCATTACGGCGAAGAAGGCTACACGTTCCGCTTCAGCCTGAATAAATAATACTATTTCCAAATGAGAATGCGCCAAGATGCGCCGCGAATTTTTCGCTCTGGCTAACGGGAGTGGAATGCAGCGTAGCAGCGCTACGCTAAATGGAACGACCG
>ENA-UAHW01000222-UAHW01000222.1-human-gut-metagenome-genome-assembly--contig:-NODE-222-length-8821-cov-5.285307_pt1 | contig 8821 bp, 9 predicted proteins | sample MGYA00244412_ERZ654375 | MGnify/ENA primary metagenome ERZ654375 (study PRJEB26926, sample SAMN06165166) | human gut metagenome | biome: ENVO:00009003; feature: ENVO:2100002; material: ENVO:00002003...
TGGCGCATTCTTATCTGGAAATAGTATAAGCGAGCAATTGCAAACGCCTGCTTCCTGACGATGCGTGAGGGGGCAGGCGTTTTTGCGTGTCGCGGGCAGAACGAAAACCATTTTCGGAAACGCTGGATGATTTTCGTAAATTTACAAGCCGAAGCACTTGACATATATCAAGCGTTACGCTATACTACAAGTGAAATGATGCTTGCGGTCAATAAAATGCCATTAGCACCATCAAAGTTGTGCCTCTTACGAGGGGAGGATTGGGCGGCATAACGAAGGCAGCGTTTTCTTTACGACCGACATGAAAGGAAGGAAGCTACATGAAGAAGATTCTGGCGTACCTCTTGGTGCTCGTTTCTTTGATGACGCTGTTCTGCGGAACGGCAGGAGCAGAAGAGACAGGGGCGAAAGAGATATACTTTACTAACAGTGATGCAAATGCCTATTTCGCAACAGTTACTGTGACAGATCTTTCAAACGGCAAAAGCAAAGATGAGCGCATTTACATGGGGTATTGGATGGTAACTGCTACATGTAAATATGAGCAGACGAAGAACTCAATTGCTCCCTTAGCAGCATGGGCATCAAGTGTTGTGAGCGGAACATATAATGCTGGTGGGGACACTCGTCGCGTTGGCGAACCAAGTGAATCAACAAGGACATTTTACGAAGGTTTGAATCGCTATATGGTTGAGCATTATTACACATGTTCGATGGTAATGAACCATGCAAGCTACGCATCAAAGTATGATAGCAATACATCATTCGATAAATATTCGTATGGTCCCAAAACCAGTGTGTATGGAGGGCTTATTAATACAAAAATCCAATTTTTACGTAAGTACTAATAAGTAATAGCAAATGACAGCCGCCCAATCCTCAGATCTGATTATTTAACTATTTGTGACACCAAAGGAGGTTCTCTTGTGCGCCGACTGCTGATGCTTCTGCTTTGCCTGACGATACTTGTTCCATCCTTTTCCGCTGTGGCAGAAGAAGAACCGCTGCATTTGGTTATTGCGGTTACTTCCGAAAGTGATGCGCAGAATCTGCCCATTGAAGAGGCGTTCTTCAAGGCAAATCCGGGCGTTGCCATTGAATATCGTTTGTACAGCACCAATCAACTGAACAGCCTTCTGATGACCAATCAGGCGGATTTTGATATGATTATCACAGGATATGCCGGGCTGATAGACATGGCGGAAAAGGACTATCTGCTGACGCTTGACCAGATTGGCCTGGAAGCGTACCCGGCGGAATTATTGGATATGTCCGAACTACTGATGTACAACGAAAAGCTGTTCGCATTGCCAATTAGTATTGGTCAGGAAGCGTGGTTTATTCACTACGAATTAAGTGAGCAAAACAATATTGAATATCCTGCCAAAGACGGCGCTTGGACGTGGGATGAGTATCTTGAGTTTAGCAAGCGGTTTCCAATTTTATTTGGCAAAAACAGGGAAAAGAACTTGTACATGATGACAGGTGCTTCTTTGCTTGATTATCCAGCTCTGCAAAATGTGCAGGTGGACATGTTCTTGAATTATCTTGCATTGTATCCAAACGAAATTAATCGGTTCTTCACAGACTACTTTCCTACATTCCGCCAGGTGCTGAAATCGGATGCACTGATGCCGAGGGAACTCGATGAATCGGGAATTTTGCGTGAAAATCGGACAAATGATGTACTGATGGTGATAACAAGTGCAGATAATCCCATTGGCATGATGCAGAGTTTCATGGCGCGCGAAGGTTACTTAGACACGCTGGCGCTGATGCATGACCCGAATTTGACATTTTCAGGTGGGCCTACGGAAGAAGAAATCGTGAATGAAATTCTGCCGACGCTGAACAGCTGGATGCTGCTGCCTGTGCCGGTGTTCGACAAGAACGATGTGCGTTATCTGGGCTACATGACCGCTTGCGGCATCATGAAAAACGCGGAACACAAAGAACTGGCGGCAAAATTCATCGAAGCAATGTATTCTCAAGAAGCGCTGGACGTGGGCGTCGTCATGGGGGAAACTGCGTTTATCGGACGCGAATGCCCCAGTCAGTTGATTCTTGACAAATACGCATATTACCCGGTTTTCATGGATGAAAACGGCACACAGGTCTACACAGTGGAGGCAGGGCGGTCGTTTGAGTATATTCCGTTTACGTCGATGTACGCGGAGCATATGTATTACGAAGCGCAAGAGTACCGTTCGCACCTTGCCGTCACCCGCTTCCATGCGCAGCGGGATTTCTACAACGCCGTCTGGAGCTACCTGCAAGAGTGGTACCTCGGTCACATCAGCGACGCGGAGCTTCAGGAGTCCGTGACGTACCTCGTGGAGATGGCATTGGAGGAGTGAGGACGCGAATGCATTCCTCGAAACACACAAAGCACTTTATCTATCCCCGGCGGGACGCATGGTTCCTCCTGCCGGGGTTCCTTGGGTTTGCGCTGTGGTATCTCGTGCCGTTTGGCATGTCGCTGGCGGCGTCGGTCATGGAGAACAGCGCAAACGCGCACTTTGCGGGGCTTGAAAATTATGCCGCCGTCATGCAGAGCAGCTACTTCCGCTTGGGCTTCGGCAATACCCTGCGGTTCTTTGCCGTGGCGGTGGCGCTGTCCCTCGTCATCGGCTTCCTGCTGGCGAACATGATTTTCTGGCATTCACGTCGGCGGATTTCGTGGCTGACGCTCGTGCTGCTCATCCCGATTTTCCTGCCGACGGCGGCGATTGTCCCCCTCTGGAAGGTGATGATGGGCGGCAGCTCGTGGCTGGTGCGCACGCTGAAACCCCGCGACGCGGACTGGAAATACATCACCCTGCTCACCTTGTACCTGTGGAAGAACATCGGCGCGGTCAATCTCCTGTTCCTCATCGGCTTGCAGGGGATTGAAGCGTCTGTTTTCGATGCCGCGAGCGTGGACGGAGCACCGCACCGGACCATCGCCATCCGCATTGCCTTGCCGATGCTGTGCACCGTGACGCTGTTCGCCATCATCTATCTGGCGATGAACGGGATGCGCATCTTCCGCGAGTCGTATCTGCTCTACGGCATGTATCCGCCCAAACCACTCTACTTCATCCAGAACTATGTCAACAACCACTTCACAAAACTGGATTACGGCTTGCTGTCAGCGGGTTCGTCGCTCTTTGCGCTGGTGATGACGGGGCTGTTCCTGTGCATTTGGGGATTCCTTCAGCGAAAGGAGGATGCCTGATGAAGCATGTGCGCCGGATTTGCGCGGTGCTGCTGGCGGCGGTGGTGCTGCTGCCCGTTGTCCTGCTTTGCGTGCAGGCGTTCGTTCCGCCCTTCGATGCGCTGATGATTTCGACCGGCTCGGAGCCGCTGCGCCTGCTGCCCATCCCGTTTTCCGCGGAGCAGTGGCAGATGCTATTCAACCAGTCCACCTATTGGCGGGCGTTCTGGAACAGCCTGATTTGGACGGTGGGGGCGTGCGTCGTGCAGGTCATTGTCGCATTCTTAGGCGGCTATGTGCTGGCGAAGTACCCGGCGCGGTGGTGCGTGGCGATTGCGGGCTTGTATACGCTGATGATGCTCATGCCCCCGCAGATGACGCTGCTGCCCATCTACCGCGTCGCCTATGCGAACAAGCTGCTCAATCACCCGATGCTGCTGTATGCGCCGATTGCGTTCGCGCCGTTCGGAACGTTCTTTATGCGGCAATGGCTGCTGCGCTGGCCGGACGAACTGACGGAGTACCTGCGCTTGGAGGGCGGGTCAAGCGTGAAGCTGCTGTGGTACTGCCTTGCGCCGTACTCCCTGCCGGGGATGCTGGCGCTGTTCGCGCTGACGTTCACGGAGGGGTGGAATCAGGTGGAGCAGCCGCTGATGCTGGTGTCGGATTCGCTGCGGCAGCCGCTGTCCGCCTTGCTGAAAGACTTGTCAGCGGGAAATCCGCAGATTGTGTTTGCCGCGTCCGTCGCGTCAATTTTGCCGATTGCGCTGGTGATGCTGGCAGTGCTGGTGCAGCAGGGAAGCAAGCGGAAAGCAGCCTGATTGCGTGCTGCGCAGAGAATTTTGCCTCTGCGGAGACTGATGCGTTCTGGCAGATGTGGTTACGCTGGTTTGGTAAATCCTGAACGATGCTTCAATGGAATGCGGACGATGGTCATCCCCAGAGCAAAATTCCCCCTTTGCTCTGGGGACTTATTCGATTCCGATGATTTCGTGGCGGCTGACTTGCAAATCCGACCGAGTTGTGCTACTATTTTGTCAGATGTCCAGCCTCCCATTATCGTGCTGAAAAAGCTGCCCGTCACGGACGGCAACCTCTGCGCAATCAATCAAGCGATTGATGCTATTTCCGGATTCGCCCGCGCTGTTTCCCTTCTGGCGTGCGAGCGCAGCACTGCGTTTTATTCACGTTAGCCAGAATGAGAAATTCGCTTCGCATTCCAGCACATTCTTGTCTGGAAATAGTATGTAGAACCAGCAATGCTGCTCACAACAAAGAAGGAGTATCCTATGCGTGAATACACCCCCGAACGGCTGCGCCACCTGACCCTGCTGGCGGAAAAATATCCTACTGCCTTGTCCGCGTACAGCGAAATCATCCGCTTGGAGGCGCTGCTCCGTTTGCCCAAGGGCACAGAGCATTTTATGAGCGACCTGCACGGCGAGCATGAAGCCTTCATCCATATTCTCAACAGCGCGTCGGGGGTCATCCGGGAGAAAATCGACCGCCTGCTGGGCGATACGACCCCGCCGGAGGAGCGCGCGGATTTGGCAACCCTTATCTACTATCCGCGGGAGAAGCTGCCGGAATTGAAAGCGCGTCAAAACGACCTCGACGGCTGGTATCAGCGGGTGCTGCTGCAGCTGATTGACCTCTGCCGGCTGGTGTCCAGTAAGCACACGCGGCGGCATGTGCGCGCTGTGATGCCCAAGGAGTGCGGTCACATTCTCGACGAGCTGCTCCACGCGCACTTCGAGGATCACGACAAGGAACAGTATTATGGCGAAATCATTGCGAGTATGCTGCGCTATGGGCTGGCGGATCAGTACATCATCGCTCTGTGCGAGGTGGTGAAGCGTCTGGCGGTTGACCGGCTGCACATTGTGGGCGACCTGTTCGACCGTGGCCCGCGTCCGGATATGATTCTTGAACGCCTGTACCAGTACCACGATGTGGACTTCCAGTGGGGAAATCACGATGTGGTGTGGATGGGCGCGGCGGCGGGCAGCCCGCTGTGCATCCTGACGGTGCTGAAAACGACGCTGGCGTACAACAATGTGGATACGCTGGAGCGCGGCTACGGCATTCCGCTGCGCTGTCTGGAGCATTACGCGGAGGAATACTACGCCCAGAGTGACCTGACCCGCTGGATGCCGCACGCCGACCCGAACGCGACAGACGTCCGCCCGGCGAACCTCGCGCGCGTCGCCCGGATGCACAAGGCGGTCACGGTGCTGATGCTGAAACTCGAAGCGGAGGTGATTGCCCGCAACCCCGATTTTGAGATGCAGGGGCGCGACTATCTGCGCCAAATCGACTATGACGCCGGAACGGTGCGTTGCGGGGGCAAGGTATATCCGCTGCTGGACTGCGATTTCCCGACCGTTGACCCGACTGCGCCGGAGCGCCTGCTGCCGCGCGAGGAGGACATTATCGCCCGACTTGTGCGTGATTTTAAGGGCAGCGAAAAGCTGCAAAAGCACGTCGAATTTCTCTTTTCACAAGGTTCGGTGTACAGCTGCGTGAACGGCAATCTGCTCTACCACGGCGCTGTGCCGATGGATGAAGACGGGCAGTTCACCGCCGTGCGCTTCTGGGACGCGGAGTACAGCGGCAAGCGCTGGTTTGACTGCTGCGACCGCTGTGCGCGCATGGGGTACTTTGCGCCGGAGGGCAGCTGGCAGCGGCAGGTCGGGCAGGATTTCCTGTGGTATCTGTGGTGCGGCGCGGTGTCGCCCATCTACGGGCGGAGCGCCATGACGACCTTCGAGCGGCTGTATATTGCTGACCCGGCGACACATGCGGAAATCAAAAATCCGTATTATCGGCTGATTAACGACCCGGCGAATGTCGAGCGCATTCTGGCGGAATTTGGGCTGACTGCGCCGAACAGCCACATCGTCAATGGGCATGTGCCGGTTCGGGCGATTGAGGGCGAGAATCCGGTCAAGGGCGGCGGCAAACTGATTGTCATCGACGGCGGATTTTGCAGCGCGTATCACCAGAAGACAGGCATCGCGGGCTACACGCTGGTCTACAACAGCCACGGCATGACGCTGCGGACGCATCAGCCGTTCGAGAGCATCGAAAAGGCGATTCACGAGGATGAGGACATTGAATCATCAAGCGAACGCATCTACACCGCGCCGCGCCGGATTCTGATTGGCGACACGGACGAGGGGCAGCGCAAACGCACGGAAATCGACGATTTGGAGGCGCTGACGGAAGCGTATGGGAATGGGTTAATCCGCGAAAAAATGGAGTAAACGCAAACGGCGCATCCTCCTGTTCGGAGCGGTGCGCCGCAATGCTTCCTATTTTATAATGCCAATTCTTCGCCGTCTTCCGTCAGCTTTTCCAGCACGCCGTTGTGCATCAGCCACGCTTCGCCGCACAGCATTTCGTCGCCGTCCCGCGCAAGGATATAGCTTCCGTCGGGCAGAATATAGAACGTATGTCCAGTGCTGTCGGCAGCGGTGATGTCCTCAAAGAGCCGCAAGCCGTCCAGCACGTTGTCCTTTACCTGATTGTAGTGCGGTAGGATGTTCCGCGTCGTCAGCCCCAAGCCGGGGATGAAGCGCTGATAATCCGGGTCAACCGCTTCGCCGGGTTCTTCCGGCTGGGCATACACGGTGTCGGCGCAGTTCATACTGCCCGCGCTGATGCCGATGATAACGCCGTCAAAATCCGCCAGCAGGTTACGCAAGTCCATCGACGCGAAAAAGGCATTTTCGGTCGGTACATGCCCGCCGGAGAGCAGGATTACGCCGCTTTGCGCGACAAGCTCCGCCGCATCACCGGCGTTCCGGCTGTCCAGCACGCACACATCCTCCAATTCGATTTCCGCCGCCGCGAAACAGCCCTCAAACGTCGCCGCCATTTCGTCATTGCCCGCGAAAGCATCCGGGTCGCTGGCGATAATGAGCAGCTGCGCGCCCGGCTCAACGCTGGCGCGGAGGTTCTCGACAAAGCCGTTGCGCGCGTCGAAAATACAGGGAAGATCAAGCCCTTCGGGAACGTTATTGTCGCAGGGGCTGCTGGTCAAAAAGAGCGTCATGCGGGAAAATCCCCCTTCTATTAGTCGCTGAATTGCCGAAAGGATTCGACGCGGAAGACGGAAATTCCTGTTGAATCGCGCGGGCGGGGGCTATCGGCAGAAGAATTCTATTCGGTGGATGAAAAAATCCGCATTTCTTTCGCTTCGGGCGCAAAAAAGGCTTTTCATCCGCACAAATTTGTGATACAATGAAGATGGCTATGCACGCGCATGAGCCTACTTTGCCGTTTGCTGAAAATGGCAGGTGTGTTTTGACTGAATCCGTGCCGCGGATTTGGAAATAGAGAACCCACAGACACCGAAACAATTGGAGGAATTGATTCATGATTACTGCTGGCGATTTCAAAAAGGGCATTACCGTGGAATGGGACGGCGGCGTCTGGACCATCGTTGACTTCCAGCACGTCAAGCCCGGCAAGGGCGCGGCTTTTGTCCGCACCAAGATTAAGAACGTGATGACCGGCGCGGTGGTTGAGCGCTCCTTCAACCCCACCGACAAGATGCCCAAGGCTATCATCGAGACGAAGGAAATGCAGTACGTCTACAATGACGGCGAACTGTACTACTTCATGGACGTGGAAACCTACGACCAGATCCCGATGTCGCTGGACAAGGTGGAGGACGCCATCCCCTATGTCAAGGAAGGCACGAATGTGACCGTCCGCTTCTTCAAGGGTCAGCCCTTCTCCGTGGAAGCGCCGAACTTCGTTGTGCTGGAAGTGACCGACACCGAACCCGGCTTCAAGGGCGATACGGCTTCCAACACCTACAAGCCCGCGACGCTGGAAACCGGCTACTCCCTGCAGGTGCCGCTGTTCGTCAACACGGGCGACAAGATCCGTATTGACACCCGCACCGGCGAGTACATGGAGCGCGCATAATTATCTGACTATAAGTTCAAACCGGCTCGGTGGACAGACTTCCTCCGAGCCGATTGTGATACAAACAAAACCATCATTAGGAGGGTTGGACATGAGCAAACTGACGGACAAAGTGAGCTACCTGAAGGGCCTTGCGGCGGGCATGAAGCTCAACATGGAGAAGGACAGCAACAAGCTGCTGCTGGAAATCCTCGGCGCGATGGGCGACATGGCGGAGGAAATGCAGCGCATGGACGAGGCGCACAGGGAGCTGCAGGACTACGTTGAGTCCATCGACGATGATTTGTCCGACCTGACGGAAACGCTCTTCAGCGACGAGGAAGAGGACGACGAAGATGCCGATGATGCGGACGAATGCGACTGCGAGGACTGCGCGGACGACACAGACGATGAGGATGATGCCGCCGAGGAGGAAAATCCCGACGACGACCTGATTGCCTACGCCTGCCCGAATTGCGGCGCTGAGCTGACTTTCCACGCCAACGACGTTGACTTTGACGAGAACACCCTCTGCCCGAACTGCCATCAGCCGATTTTCCCGGAAATTGACGAGGACAGCGAGGAAGAAACGGAAGAGTAAATAGAAAACAGGAGCATGGATGCAAAACGCCCATGCCCCTGTTTTTGATTGCTAATACTATTTCCAGATGAAAATGCGCCAAGATGCGCCGCGAATTTTTCATTCTG
>ENA-UAHW01000226-UAHW01000226.1-human-gut-metagenome-genome-assembly--contig:-NODE-226-length-8752-cov-5.614005_pt1 | contig 8752 bp, 8 predicted proteins | sample MGYA00244412_ERZ654375 | MGnify/ENA primary metagenome ERZ654375 (study PRJEB26926, sample SAMN06165166) | human gut metagenome | biome: ENVO:00009003; feature: ENVO:2100002; material: ENVO:00002003...
TACGAGATGTAGAGAGGTCTCGTGGGCTCGGAGATGTGTATAAGAGACAGTGTGGCGGCTGCTCCCGCGGCGGCGGCTCCGGCTGCTGCGCCCAAGGCTGCTGCGGCGGCTCCCGTGGCGGGCGGCGAACCCGTTAAGGCGCCCATGCCCGGCAACATCCTGGACGTGAAGGTCAAGGTTGGCGACACGGTCAAGGCGGGCACGGTGTTGTGCGTGCTGGAAGCCATGAAGATGGAAAACGAAATCCCCGCCCCCAAGGACGGCAAAGTGGCGCAGGTCGTTGTGACCAAGGGCGCGACGGTCGGCGCGGGCGACACGCTGGTCGTGCTGGCGTAATCCGACGTATTTACCGATCCCGAAGGAAAGTGAGCTGATATAATGGGAATCAATGTGGGCGAAACCCTCATGGGGCTCGTCACGACCTCGGGTATCTACCAGTATCTGACGAACCCGCTGGCGCTGATCATGGTCGCCATCGCTTGCGTACTGCTGTATCTCGCCATTGTCAAGCAATTTGAGCCGCTGCTGCTGCTGCCGATTGCCTTCGGTATGCTGCTGACCAACCTGCTGGGCAGCGACATCTTCCACGAAGAACTCTTCGCCGGCGGCCATGCCAACTGGGCGCTGTTCGGCGGCGCGGTCTTGATAGACGGCAAGGATTTTGTTGATTCCGTGGGCTACATGGTCAATGCTGCCGGTCAGATTCTGACCAGCAACAATGTCGTGCTGGGTCACTTCGTCAACGCCGTTACCATTGACGATCCGACGAGCCTCGTGCCTTTTGCTGACATCCTGGCGCAGTTCGCCGCCAACGGCAACGCGGCTTCCATCATTCTGGAGGATGCCTTCCTGAAGAACGGCGCGGTCTACACCGCCACCGGCGCGATGCTGGCGACGGCGGGCAAGACGATTTCCGCGGGTCTTCTGGACTACCTGTACCTCGGCGTGAAGCTGGGCATCTATCCGTGCCTTATCTTCATGGGCGTTGGCGCGGGCACGGACTTCGGGCCGCTGATTTCTAACCCGAAGACGCTGCTGCTGGGCGCGGCGGCGCAGCTGGGCATCTTCATGACGTTCATCTTCGCGTATGCCGTGTTCGGCTTCTCCGCTGCGGAAGCGGGCGCCATCGGCATCATCGGCGGCGCGGACGGCCCGACGGCGATTTGGCTGACCGGCAAGCTCGCCCCGCACCTCCTTGGCCCGATCGCGGTCGCGGCGTACTCCTACATGGCGCTGGTGCCTGTCATTCAGCCGCCGATTATGCGCGCCCTGACCACCGAGAAGGAACGCAAAATCGTCATGGAGCAGCTCAAGCCTGCCACCAAGACGCAGAAGATTATCTTCCCCATCGTCGTCACCATTCTGGTTGCGCTGCTGCTGCCGTCCGCTGCTCCGCTGGTCGGCTGCCTGATGCTGGGCAACCTCGCGAAGGAATGCGGCGTGACCGAACGTCTGAACAAGACGATGCAGAACGAGCTGATGAATATCGTCACGATTTTCCTCGGCATCACGGTCGGCGCAACGGCGACTGCCTCTACCTTCCTGACGGTGCGCACGCTTGAAATCATCGCGATGGGCATCGTCGCGTTCGGCATGGGCACGGCGGGCGGCGTGCTGCTGGCGAAGCTGATGAACAAGCTCTCCGGCGGCAAGATCAACCCGCTGATCGGCTCTGCCGGCGTGTCCGCTGTCCCGATGGCGGCGCGTGTGTCCCAGAAGGAAGGTCAGAAGGCGAATCCCGCGAACTTCCTGCTGATGCACGCCATGGGCCCGAACGTTGCTGGCGTTATCGGCTCTGCCATCGCGGCAGGCGTGCTGCTCAGTATGTTTGGCTGATAGGCATAACCCGTTGATGGAAACGTATCCGGTCAGGGGCAGGGGAGTGCTTCTCCGCCTCTGACCGAACTGAAGGAGGAAATTCGTCCTATGGCAAAGGTTCAAATTACGGATACCATCCTGCGCGACGGCCACCAGTCTCAGGCCGCGACCCGGATGCGTACCGATGAGATGCTGCCTGCCTGCGAAATGCTGGACAAGGTTGGCTACTACTCTCTGGAGTGCTGGGGCGGCGCGACCTACGACGCGTGCCTGCGCTTCCTGAATGAAGACCCGTGGGAGCGGCTGCGCAAGCTGCGCAAGGCGCTGCCCAACACCAAGCTGCAGATGCTGCTGCGCGGCCAGAACCTGCTGGGCTACCGTCCCTACGCGGACGACGTGGTGGATTTCTTTGTCAAGAAGGCCGTCGAGAACGGCATTGACATCATCCGCTGCTTCGACGCGCTGAACGACCTGCGCAACATGCAGACCGCCGTCAAGGCGACGAAGAAGTACGGCGGCACGGCGGAAATCGCCATGTCGTACACCGAATCCCCCGTGCACAACGAGGATTACTTCGTCAAGCTCGCCGTGGACATCCAGAAGATGGGCGCGGACGTCATCTGCATCAAGGACATGGCGAACCTGCTGCTGCCCTACAAGGCGTACAGCCTCGTCAAGCGCCTGAAGAAGGAAACCGACCTGCCCATCGTCCTGCACACGCACAACACCACCGGCACGGGCGACATGGTGCTGCTCAAGGCCATCGAAGCGGGTGTGGACGTGGTGGATACCTGCCTGTCCCCGCTGGGCTCCGGCACGTCTCAGCCGGCGACCGAATCCCTCGTTGCGACCCTGAAGGGTACGGAATACGACACGGGCTTCGACCTCGACCTGCTGGCGCAGCTGGCGGCGCACTTCCGCACGGTGGCGGATCGCCTGACCAAGGACGGCTGGCGTGACCCGGCGCGCGTGCTGGGCGTGGACGTCAAGACCCTGCAGTATCAGGTGCCGGGCGGCATGCTGTCCAACCTGATTGGTCAGCTGAAGCAGGCGAACCAGATGGACAAGTACTACGACGTGCTGGCGGAAGTGCCGCGCGTCCGCAAGGACTTCGGCTATCCGCCGCTGGTCACGCCGACTTCCCAGATCGTGGGCACGCAGGCCGTGATGAACGTGCTGGGCGGCGAGCGCTACAAGATGGTGCCGAAGGAATCCAAGGACTTGCTGGCGGGACACTACGGCCGTCTGCCGGGCAAGGTGAACGAGGACGTGCGCAAGAAGTGCATCGGCGACACGAAGGTCATCACCCATCGCTACGCCGACGACATTCCGCCGGAACTCGACAAGCTGCGTGAGGAAATGCGCGAATGGTATCAGTGCGAGGAAGACGTGCTGTCCTACGCCATGTTCCCGAAGGTCGCGCCGAAGTTCTTCGAGTATCGCGCTGCCCAGCAGCTGAAGGTGGATTCCACCATGCTGAACAAGGCTGACAAGACGATGCCTGTCTAATAGGTAATACTATTTCCAGATTCGCCTGCGCCATCTGCTTGCGCCTTTTTCCTTCCGCCGTCCGCTCATTCCACTTAGCGTAGCGCTGCTACGCTGCGTTCCATTCGCGTTAGGCAGAAGAAAAAATTCGCGGCGCATCTTGGCGCATTCTTATCTGGAAATAGTATAATGGTCAGGGGTGAATCCGCACGGGTTTCCCCCTGACCTTGCTGTGTTTTTAGACAAAAAGCATCAAGTGTCAAGCTGTTCGCAGAAAATTTGCCAAAGTACATCTTGATTTTACCGCGCAAGTGGTGTATGATATAGATGCGGAGAATCGGGATTTTCCCTGAATCCGCAGTGTATTGTCCCACCAATTTAAAGAAAGAGGTAGGTTCTACATGGCAGAGCTGAATCTGAGCAAGTATGGCATTACCGGCACGACCGAGGTTGTGCACAATCCTTCTTACGATCTGCTGTTCGAAGAAGAAACCAAGTCCACCAACGAGGGCTATGAAAAGGGTCAGGTGTCCGAACTGGGCGCTGTGAACGTCATGACCGGCATTTATACCGGCCGCAGCCCCAAGGACAAGTATATCGTCATGGACGAGAACTCCAAGAACACCGTGTGGTGGACGAGCGAGGGCTACAAGAACGACAACCATCCGATGACCGAGTCCACGTGGGCGTCCGTGAAGGATCTGGCGATTAAGGAGCTGTCTAATAAGAAGCTGTACGTCGTTGATGCCTTCTGCGGCGCGAACAAGGACACCCGCATGGCCGTCCGCTTCATCGTGGAAGTGGCGTGGCAGGCGCATTTCGTCAAGAACATGTTCATCCAGCCCTCTGAAGAAGAGCTGAAGAACTTCACCCCGGACTTCGTGGTTTACAACGCGTCCAAGGCGAAGGTCGAGAACTACAAGGAACTCGGTCTGAATTCTGAAACCTGCGTGGCGTTCAACATCACCAGCCGTGAGCAGGTCATCCTGAACACGTGGTACGGCGGCGAGATGAAGAAGGGTATGTTCTCCATGATGAACTACTACCTGCCGCTGAAGGGCATCGCGTCCATGCACTGCTCTGCCAACACCGATAAGGAAGGCAAGAACACTGCCATCTTCTTCGGTCTGTCCGGCACCGGCAAGACCACCCTGTCCACCGACCCCAAGCGTCTGCTGATCGGCGACGACGAGCACGGCTGGGACGACAACGGCGTGTTCAACTTTGAAGGCGGCTGCTACGCCAAGGTCATCAACCTCGACAAGGACTCCGAGCCGGACATCTACAACGCCATCACCCGTGATGCGCTGCTGGAGAACGTCACCCTCGACAAGGACGGCAAGATTGACTTTGCCGACAAGTCCGTGACCGAGAACACCCGCGTGTCCTACCCGATTAACCACATCAAGAACATCGTGCGCCCGGTGTCCGCTGCGCCTGCCGCGAAGAACGTCATCTTCCTGTCTGCTGATGCGTTCGGCGTGCTGCCGCCCGTGTCCATCCTGACGCCCGAACAGACCCAGTACTACTTCCTGTCCGGCTTCACCGCGAAGCTCGCCGGCACGGAACGCGGCATCACCGAGCCGACCCCCACCTTCTCTGCTTGCTTCGGTCAGGCGTTCCTCGAACTGCACCCGACCAAGTACGGCGAAGAGCTGGTCAAGAAGATGAAGGCGAACGGCGCGAAGGCGTACCTCGTCAACACCGGCTGGAACGGCACTGGCAAGCGCATCACCATCAAGGATACCCGCGGCATCATCGACGCGATTCTGTCCGGCGACATCCTGAAGGCGCCCACCAAGAAGATTCCGTACTTCGACTTTGAGGTTCCGACCGAACTGCCGGGCGTGGACTCCAAGATTCTCGACCCCCGCGACACCTACGCCGACGCTTCCGAATGGGAGAACAAGGCGAAGGATCTGGCGTCCCGCTTCGAGAAGAACTTCGTCAAGTACACCGGCAACGACGCTGGCAAGGCGCTGGTTGAAGCTGGCCCCCACGCGTAATTTGACGGTTGCGTAAATATTGAGCGGCTTGTTCTGAAAAGAGCAGGTCGCTCTTTTTGCGTGGAATGAAAAATGACGGCTCTTTCCGCTGATGGAAAAGAACCGTCATTTATTTCGTTCTGGATTATCGGTTTGATTGAGCAGATAGTCGATGCTGACGTGATAGAAATCTGCAAGCTGGATGAGAATGTGCGTCGGAATATCGTTTTCGCCGGTTTCGTATTTGCTGTAACCGGTTTGTGACATGTTGAGCATAGAGGCGACGTTGATTTGCTTCAAATCGTGGTCTTCGCGCAAATCACGCAATCGACGATACCGCATCAACATCACCTCGCGTAATATTCTATTATAACCTGAAACAGAGTATTGACAAATAACCTGAAACAGGTTACAATAGTTGCAACGGGGCGAACCCGAAAAAGGAGGAGAAACGAATGAAACGGTTTCTAGCGGTGCTGATGCTGGTAGTCATGCTGTGCGGGTGTGTCGGATTAGCGGAGGAGCAGAAATTCGACTATACCGTGCTGGAAAAGCTGGAAGGGTACAGCTATGACAAGTTTGAAAAAACTTGGTCATACTATGGCGCTTATGCAAAGAAATACTCTGATGCGCGGCTTGTGATTGGAATACAAGTCGATGGTGATAAGGATTCTGTACTGGCGGTACAATTCTATGCAAAAGCCGTGGACAACAAGAATGAGACATATAGTATGGTCGAAGAGGTGTCAATACTGGCGGATGACACATTGATTACTTGTAAATTGATGCCAATAGACGGAGGACAAGTAACACTTGTCTTGACATCGAATGCAGATGCACTGCAAGCTATTGCAAATGCAAAAGAAATTTCCTTTAAAGTTAAAATGAAACTTGGAAGCATTACATTGGAGCCGACCATGGAGGATCTTGCTGACTTTATTACAGTGATAAAAACTATATGTGAGTACAACATCTTGTCATATAGCACTAACTTTGGTTACGATACAGCAACAATTCAGACTTTAGAGAAAAATTTTCCGATTACCGTCGAGAAGTAAAGAGATAAGAAAAGGTTCTGCACCCACAAATGCGAGGTGCAGAACCTTTATTAATGTCTGTAATGTTTATTCCCCGTACTCCACCATACCCTGCGATTCCAAAAACATTTGCTGGGCATCGAGGTAGTCGTCCACCAGCGCGGCGAGCTTGACCGCCTGTTCGGGGTCGAGCGCGTTCTTCGCCGCCAGTGATTCGACAATGTACTCAATTGCTTCGTCGTCCTCGTAGTACGCGTCGCCCGCGTAGCCGTCGTTGTCCAAAACGCCCGCTTCGTGCATGTACGCCATGTCCGCATCAATCATCTGCGGCACGAGCGCGGGAATGTCCTCCGCCAGCTCCGGGTGATCCGCCTTGCGGATGCAGCGGGTGATGAATGCAACCGCCGCATCCTTGTCGTAACCGTGCATCATGGATGATAAACCTCCTGTTTATACGATTTTTAGCTAAGAATGAGCAAAGGTGCAAGCAGATTGCTCAGGCGAAGCTAAAAATCGTATTACGCCATTATAACCGCCTTGAACTGCGCCAGCGTGTCCTTGAAAACGCCCAGCGCACGGCGGATGGGTTCGGGGCTGCTCATGTCGATGCCTGCCAGCTTCAAAGCGTCAATCGGCGGCACGGCGCAGCCTGCGGACAGGAACTTGCGGTAGTCGCGGACGGCGCTTGCCCCCTCGGACAGAATCTTGTCGCTGAGCGAAACCGCCGCGCACAAGCCCGTCGCGTACACATAGACGTAGTAGGAGCGATAGAAGTGCGGGATGCGCATCCACTCGTTGGCGATGTTCTCATCCACCGTGCAGACAGCGCCGTAATACTTCTGGTTTAATTCGTAGTATGCCTTGGACAGGCTCTCGCGGGTCAGCGGCTGCCCCTGCTCCGCCATCGTGTGGGCAATCAGCTCAAACTCCGCGAACATCGTCTGACGGAACACGGTCGTGCGGAACTGCTCCAGGAAGTGGTTCAGCAGGTACGCCAGTGCCTTCTTGTCGTCCGCGAACGTCTTGAGCAGGTGGCGCATCATCGTCGCCTCGTTGCAGGTGGACGCAACTTCCGCCACGAACAGGCTGTAATCGCTCTTGGGCGCGGGCTGGTTGGTGTTGGAGTAGAAGGAGTGCATGGAGTGCCCAAGCTCGTGCGCGATGGTGAACGTGTCCGACAAATTGTCGTTGTGGTTCAGCAGCACATAGGGGTGCACGTCGCGCAGGTTGCCGGAGGAGAACGCGCCGGAGGACTTGCCCTTGGAGGGGTACACGTCAATCCAGCCGCCGACGCGGGCTTCGCGCAGCTTGGCCAAATAGTCTTCGCCCATCGGCTTCAGGCCTTCCAGCACAAGGTCAAACGCCTTGTCGTAGCTCAGCTCCATGTGGAAATCCTTGACCATCGGCGTGTAGAGGTCGTACATGTGCAATTCATCCAGCCCCATCAGCGCTTTGCGCAGCGCCAGATACTCATTCAGCACCGGAATCGCCGCGTGCACTTCGCTGATGAGGTTGTCGTAGACGCTCGTGGGGATTTCCAGCGGTTCCATGCGGGCATCGCGGGCGGTGGCGTAATGGCGGGCGCGCGCCTGGAACACGTCGTTCTGCACGCTGCCGTTGTACGTCGCGGCGATGGTGTTGCCGAAACTGCCGTAGGTGTTCATGATGCCGTCGAACGCCGATTTGCGCACGTCGCGGCTGTCAGAGCGGATGAACTGGGAATATGTGCCTTCAGTCAGCTCAGCGGTCGTGCCGTCGGGCATCTGCACGGGCGGGAAGGACATATCCACGTCGGTCAGCATCCCGAAGATGTGGTTCGGGGCTTGGGCGACCTGCCCCATCATGGCGAGCAGCTTCTCCTGCTCGGCGGGCAGCGTGTGCGGCTTCTGGCGAATCAGGTTGCGCAGGAACGCGTCATAATCCGCCATTGCCGGATCAGCGGCGATTTCCGCCAGCAGCGCATCATCCAGCGAGAGCAGCTCCGGCTCAAAGAAGGACATCGCGGTGGACAGCTGTACGCCCATCTGGGACGCGCGGGCGCGAAGTCCCTGCGCAACCGGGTCGCCGTTGTCCGTTTCGCCGCGCAGGAACGCGTAGGAGAAAACGGGCTCAGTCTGCTGATTCAAGTCGAAATACTCGCGAATGGCCTGACGGGGATTCTCGGCGACTTTGCCCTCCCACGCGGCGAACTTCTTGCCGGACGCAAGCACATCCGCCAAAGCGACCTCCCACGCGGCATCATCAGGGTAGATATGCGACAAGTCCCATTTGTACTGCGCGGGGATTTCCTCACGCTTGCGGAGCTTTGCAGCCATTGTAAGACCTCTTTCTGCCGGGAAAAAACCGGCGTTTCCATTTCATTTCCTAGAGTGTGTTTCTAAATTCGCCCGGCAGCATTTTCGGCATCTTTTCTTGCACTTCTGC
>ENA-UAHW01000229-UAHW01000229.1-human-gut-metagenome-genome-assembly--contig:-NODE-229-length-8592-cov-3.616493_pt1 | contig 8592 bp, 8 predicted proteins | sample MGYA00244412_ERZ654375 | MGnify/ENA primary metagenome ERZ654375 (study PRJEB26926, sample SAMN06165166) | human gut metagenome | biome: ENVO:00009003; feature: ENVO:2100002; material: ENVO:00002003...
ATATCACATTTTGCTGATTCTGTTAATATGTATTTTAATCAAATTAGCAAACTCCTATTTGGCTATAATGTCAAAATATCAGCGTGAATATGGCAAATATCTCAAGAAGAGGGTTTGAAGGGTGAAATGTGACAATATTGTAATTAAACTGTCATTGACATTGATGATAAAAAATATTATAATATATTTATGTACCTGTGCTTTGTTTGCGGGTGGGCAGGTGTATTCCTGCAAAAGGAGGCGAAATGCGGCGGCTTGTGCCGTGCAATATATGGATAATAACAAGAATAATGTTTCCCACAAGGCTTCGGGAAATACGGCGAGCGTTGTCGCAATAATCGTCGTGGGCATATTTGTGCTGTGCGTGATACTTCTGCTTGCCAAGGGGCTTTTTGCAAGCAATAGTTCAGAAGTGCCAAAGGGCATAAATACTGCTACTATAAATACAAACGAGTCTGTGGCTGAACCGGTGAACAGTGCCGCCCCTGCGGACACGTCCGTTACTGATAACAGCAGTGTGGACGAAAGCGGTGCGGTAACAGATGTGTCCAGCGACGAGTCTAGTCAGACAGATGTGCTTGAAGTAATGTATGTCACAGAGTATGCTTATCTTCATGTGGCACCTGATAATGACGCTGAGAATATCGTTTGTATGTCACCGGGCGTTCAGGTAAACGTTCTTGAATATGAGGATAACGGATATGTGAAGATAAATTTCATGAACATAGACGGTCCACTCACAGGATATATTTATAAGGATTATCTTACAACAGACAGCTCTATAGCAGTACAGTGGTAAAAAATACAGCGCCGCACAAAAGAATGTGCGGCGTTTTTGGATATGGGGGCTTTGAAGTGCCGAAATATAATACTTTTATCGAGGATAAAAACGGAGAGCGCATAGACTTTATCCTTGACGTTGCCAAAAGAAGTCGCCTTAATATGGGTATGCGTGACGGCACTTTGACAGTGCGTGTGCCTTACGGCTGTTCAAAGCAGCAGCTTGAAAGCTTTATTAATAACAATCTGGGCTGGATAAAGGAGCAAAAAGACAAGGCGGCGGTGGGTCTGCCGAAAGATTTCTGCCATGGCGAAAGGCTCAGACTTTTGGGGAACGAGCTTACCCTGACCCTTGTTCAAGCTGATAAGTATTTTTCTCCCAAGATAGAGGACGGCAAGCTTCTCATTGCCGTGAACAAAACCAGCGACCGGACCTATGTAAAAGAGCAGACCACTAAGTTCATAAACGATCTCACAGTGGCGGAGATAACAAAAAGTATGCAGAAAATGTCTGCCGCCACAGGGCTTGTGCCTGAAAAGGTCACAATAAAACCGCTGACAGCAAGCTGGGGAAGATGTATCTCAAACAGGCATATTTCCATAAACTCAAAACTTATCGTTTTCCGCAGAGAGTGCATTGATTACGTCTGCCTCCACGAGCTTTGCCACTTGGTCTTTATGGATCACAGCAAGGATTTCTGGGCTTTGGTGGGCAAGTTCTGTCCCGATTGGCGAGGCATAAGAGAAGAAATGAAAGGCTGACCATGCAGGCATACCCTACAAAATATACTCATGTGCTTTGTAGGTATTAACTATTGACAAGTACAAGATATTGTGGTATCCTTTTATTGTGGCAACAATATGTATAACAAAGAAAAATGGAGGTAATGTAAAATGGTAAATGTGAACGTAACAGGCGGGGAGATGTCCCAGGCAGAGATAAATTCATATATCGACAGGGCGCAGAAGCTTTACCCTGAAAAGACTATCCAGACTATCGACCTAAAAATAGACGGCGACTTTGTTGACGTTGATTATCACTTTGCAGACGTGCCTTTTCAGCGTATAAGAAGAATAACAGGCTATCTTGTTGGAACTCTCGACAGATTTAACGACGCAAAGAGAGCGGAGGTCCGTGACCGAGTAAAGCATGGTCTTGCAAGCCCCAGCGTATCAGAACAGTAAAAATGAAACACGGCATATGTCACCGAAAAAGTGGCATATGCCGTATTTTTTATGGAAGTGTATTGGTGTAGCTTTTTAGACCTTGTTTCCGCAAACGCTGCAAAATTTGGCTCCGCTCTTCAGCTCTGAGCCACAGTGAGGACACTTTTCAGGTGCGGTCTGCTCGACAGGCTGTTCAGCCGTTTCTGTAGGTGGTTCTATAGGCTCAGTCTGTTGTGGTATCTCAGGCTCAACTACGCTCTGTGACATAACAGGCTCGGCATTGTCGGGCTTTCTGAACTGTGACATATCAGGCTGAGCAAAACTCTGTTCTTGCGGTGTAGTCATTGGGATAGGCGCAGGGGCATTGTCAGGCGTCTTTGCGGCAACAGGTATCTCAACGGCGAAATCTTCGCCCATAAGTCTGCCTGCAATAACAAGTCCACCGATAAAAAGCAGGAAAGCCGCAATAAATGGCAGAACATCATCAGCAAGTGAAAGGGCTACCCTGAACTTGTCATTGTCATAGCCCATTGTTATAGCGTTTGAAAAGTGACCTTTTACCGTAACATAGTATATCGTTATGCCCTTTGTTATCATCACAACAAGCGGGAAAAGGATAAGAAAGCCTGCGAATGCACCATCAAGCTTTTTCTTGCCCTTTGCTCTTGCAGATGTGAAAAACGCCACAAGGCTGAATATGGCGAGTGCGCATGAAAGACCATAGGTGTTCACATAAGCGAAAATGTCGGGGGTGAACAAAAAGTCTATCTTGTTTGTGAAAACGTTGTTGTAAACGAGCTTTCCCACAGGGTCAGCCAGTGCGCCTGCTGCCGAGAGAATGAATGCGAAAAAACTCAGCAGACACAGGGACATTCCTGCATATGTAAGCTTTTTTGTGTAGATCTTTTTTGCCATTTTGATTAGTCCTTTCATTTGTGAAGTCTTTATCCGCTGTCCGAAAAAATAGGGGCGGATAGAATTTCCGTCCCTATTATAATACTATTTTATAAAAGCCTTGTCAATAGATTTTTTTCGCAGCTTTCGTCGCTATTTATCGTTTTTGCCGCTATTCTCGTCCTCACCGAGAATATTTTTCATCATCTCGTTGATGTGCCGAAGCTTTTCGTCATCATCATTGTCAGGTCGGTATATCCTCAGCGGCTCGTCAGTTGTATCTGTTGTGTCATTTATCACAGGGGTTGTGGCTTTCTCACTGCTCTCAGCCGTAAAGTTAGCTTTTGCAAGCACCTTTTTCATGACTTTTCCACGCTTATATTCAAACAGGAATATAAGCACCAGCAGGGCAACACCGAAACCTGTTATGATAAGAGATACTTTCCAATAGTCAGGGGAGAACTTCATTGTTATCTTGTTTTCACCCTGCTCCAAAGGGATAGTTATAAGGCTGTCAAGAGTTTTTTTAGCCGTCACCTTTTTGCCGTTCACAGTGATAGTCCAGCCGTTTTCGTATGGTATGGTCGTGAACAGTACAGAGCCGTCATTTTCAGCATTAACAGTGCCTTCGAGATAAGTGTCCTTAAAGCTTGTTACCTCAAGCACATTTTTCTGCATATCAGCGCAGGTCTGTGCAAAGCTGTCATAATCAAAGGTGTAGAAAAGCTGGTCTTTCCAGTAAGCTTCGTTATCGTCATTTGCCACTGTTATGCGTATGCGAAGCTCCTGCCCCTCATAGAATTTGCCAAGATTCATAATGGAATAATTGTCGCCCACAAAGAACTGACCTGCATATTCCATAGGCTCAGAGCCGTCCATATAATCGTCCTCGTCCTGTATCCACACGTTGCAGGAACGCTCATATTTGGTTGGAAGATACATATAAAGATATGAGTCCTTATCCATTTTCACAACATAGTCAATGTGACATTCTGCAATGGAAGTGTCTGTAGGGAAGTATTTCGTGTGTCCGTCAGTGAGCTGAGATGTAGAAACGTTCTCCATTTCGCTGTTTATAACAGGTATCTTTGTGAAATATTCCTTTGTTGTGCCTGCGAGGGCGTTGAATATCATGTTCTGATTTTCAAAAGGATTATCTTCAGAAAGTGACACGTTCTCAATACTAGGCGAAGATACCATGCCAAGACCAAGAGCGTTAGGGTTGTTGTAGAATTTATACGTTGCGTCGCCCTCAGTGTATTCTGTAGTGAGCTTGTATTCCTCAGGGACTTTAACTCTTGTGCCTACAAAAGAGGTGTTGCCTGTTTTGTCCATAAGATATTTTATGTCAAACAGAGCGTCGGTCATGAACGTTGTGCCGTCATATTTTGTGTAGTGACCGCCGTAAGCATAGCCAAGCTTGTGGAGCATCATAAGGGCAGGTGCGTTCATTGTTGAGCTTGAATGTGAAATGCCCTTGTAGCCTGTTCCGATAGGGTCGTTTACGGTTCTGTGGAAAGTTGCCTCCATGCGGTAGAAAAGCGACGGGTCATATTCCTTCATCATTGACACAGCGTTTCTCGTCTGCGTCATGTAAGGTTCATAAGAGGTGTATTTGCTGTATGCAACGTCAGTGTCTATCTTGTCGATAGTGTCAGCGCTGTTTGCAAAAAGCTCGACCGCAAGAACGCCTACCATTACGATACAAACAGCCTTTGATTTTGGATATTTCTTGATAAGATAGATAAGTGCGAAATATGCCGCAAGAGCTATCATGGATACCCATATGCCCTGTATCACATTTGTGGTGTCGCCAGTTTCACTTGTCTTTGTTTCAAAAAGCTGGAAGTGAGAGTAGTTCTCACGCTCACACCAGAAGAGGAATACCATAAGTCCGAAGAAAATTCCACCGATGTTCTTTGCAGTTATGCCCTCGAGGTTCTCAAACGCCCTGAATGCCATTACTATCATCAGGAATGAGAATATGAAAGAATATCTGTAAGGCAACCAGTTCGGCACTTGAAAGCCGTGCATTGCCATGTCAGCAGGCTTTATATACATTAATATAACAAGCAGGAAAGTGAGCAGACCTGTGGAGGTCTTTTCTTTCATTGTTATCCTGTCGTTCATAAAGAACAGCGGAACAAGTATCAATACAGCCGTTCCGCAGTATATCATAGGCATACCCTCAGGGTAAACAGTGTCATATGACATTGGGAAAAGCTTTGTTATGAACGTAAGAAAATCAAATTGCGTTGCAAGTGAGAAATCAGGGTCAGTGAATTCAAATTTGCCGAGCTTCAAAGAATTGTAAACGGTTATAAGAACGAACGCCGCACACATAAGCGCAACAAGCGTGCCGATACCGAAAGCCACACAGCGTGAGAAGAACTTTTTTGGCAATATCCTGCCCTCTCTTGAAAGGCAGTACCAGCAGAAGTAGAAAAACGTGAAAATTCCCACCATATAGCCGATGTAGAAATGTGCAATGAACATAAGCGCCAGTGGCACTATATAAGGCACAAGCTTGCCCTCATCAACGAGCCTGTGAACGCCCCAGCATATAAGCGGCAGATAGATAAGTCCGTCAAGCCACATAGGATCCATAAGCTGTACCACCATGTATGACATAAGAGCATACATGGTAGGGAATATGATAAGTGAGATAGTCTTAGGCTTCTGCACTGATATCTTTTTTAAGAAGAACATGAACGTCACAGCCGCCGTGCCTATCTTTGCAAGCTGTAAAATAAGGATAGAGGTCGCCATCATCGTTCTCGGCAGCAGCACAAGTATCAGCATAAAAGGACTTGCAAGATAATATGCAAACACACCGAACATTTCTCCGCTGAGGTTTCGTGACCAGTTGTAGATAAAACTGCCGTTGCCATGGAAAGCGTCACGGAACTGCTCGTAGTAGTAAACATACTGACCGTTCAAATCAAGCACAAGCACCGAGCTGTCGCCTATAGGGTGTATCTTGAAAAACGCATAGGCTGAAAACATTATTGCCACAGGCAGAAAAAACACCAAAAAGTACAGCCGCTTATCATAGCACCATTTTTTTATAAATGAAAGGGGAGATGTCTTAGTCTTTTCCATTCTTTTTCTCCTCGTCGTCTTTTCTTATGATATCACGGATTATGTATCTAGGTCGCTGTTTTATCTCCTCGTATATCTTTGAGAGATAAAAGCCTATTATTCCAAGACTGAACATTATTATACTCGATGTGAGAAGCTGCAAGATTATGACAGTTGAAAATCCTACCGCCGACGCACCGATAAGCTTTTTGATAAGGGTGTGAAGTCCCAGTATGACAGAGAAAATAAACGTTATAACACCGCATACTGTCACTATCTGCAAAGGCGCAGAGGTAAAAGAGGTTATGCTGTTTATGGCGAATTTGAAAAGCCCCTTTACAGACCACTTTGATTCGCCTATCTCTCTGTCAGCAACGTCAAAATATACACGCTCCGTCTTGTAGCCTACCCAGCTTGACATTGCTCTGAAAAACGTCAGTCTTTCAGGCATTGCATTCAGTGAATCTACCACAGCCCTGTCAAGAAGCTTGAAATCGGAAGCCGCTTCCATGTCGAGTCCGCTTGACTTGTTTATCATCTTGTAAAACCACAGAGAGAAAAATTTGTATACAGGGTTTTCCTTTCCACGGGAATTTTTTCTGCCCTCAACAATGTCAACGTCATTGTTTTTCCAGATGTTGTACATCTCGATTATGACCTCAGGCGGGAACTGCAAATCACAGTCCAGCAGAACGCAGGCGTCGCCCTTTGCAGTTTCAAGTCCTGCGAAAATTGCGCTCTCCTTGCCGAAGTTTCTTGAAAAATTCACGCCCACGATATGCTCGTCATTGCGTGCAAGGTTTGAGATTATATCCCATGTTCTGTCCTTTGAGCCGTCGTTTACAAAAACAAGCTCATAGTCTATACCGTTTTCGCTGAGAAGCTTTGAAACAACAGAAGCACATTTTGCAACGTTGCCCTCCTCGTTATAGCTTGGTATTATTATTGATAGCATTTTTCGTTCTCCTATTCTTTGTTGCCTTTATACACAAAACAGAACGCCATTTGTGAACATGACGTTCTTGAAATATCCTTATTTGTTTTCTCTTTCACGGCGTTTTTCATAATCTGTCCTCAGCTTGTTGAAGTTATAAAGCATGATGAGCAGGAAAATATACACAAGTATCTTTGCTATTGCCGCAATAACGCCTGCAAGGGTGGTGACGAACTCTATTGGTATTAGCCTGTTGAGCAGGTCGCCCCCAAAGTAAATAAACGTCATAAGAGCAAGCTTGTTGAAACTGCCCTGAAGCCTTACAATGTTTGAAACGTCTTCCACAAGCTCTCTTTGGCTGTCAAGCGCCACAAGGAACATTCTCATAAGGTTCAGTGACATATAGACAGTTGCCGCCGACAGCAAAATGCTTATAACGTTCGCCGCCATTGCCGCAGGGGAGAGAAGCTTCAATAGAAGCTGACATACCACCGCAAGAGCGCACATAGCGGAAGAAGTGTAAGCAGGCTTTTTAAGATGTGCGAAAGCGTCAGTGCGTTCTTCCGCCTCAGCCGTTCCCACTGCGAAAAATAAAAAGCCTACAAGCTTTATAACGTAATTAGAAGTCCAGCCTGCGTTTAGCATGAAAAGCATGAAAAACGAGCCGACCATAAAGAAATTCATTGTTTAAGACCCTTTCGTAGCTGATTATACTTATTTATTATATCTCATTTATATACCCTTGTCAACCGAAAACGCCTTGTTTTCACCTTTTGTACACAAAGCGTCAGCCCTGTATTCCGTAGGTGACACACCCTTTGTCTTGTGGAATATCCTTGAAAAATAAAGGCTGTCATTATACCCTACCGACCTTGCCACAGCCGACACAGGAAGCTCAGTTTCTTCCAGCAAACGGCAGGCGGCGTTCACACGGAAATCAGTTATATACTGTGCAGGAGAAAGCCCCTCGTATTCCATGAAAGCTCGATATAGCGTGGCACGGCTCACGCCAACGAAATCGGTGGCATTCTCGACCCCTATCCCAAGGGTGTAGTTGTGTGCAATGTAGTTTTTCGCCTTTGTGACATATCCCTTTGCGGTGCTCCCCGAACGGCTTTGACTTCCAGAGCGTTCCATAAGAATGCCCAGCGTGATGTAAAGCTGACCTGTCATTTTCACAAGGTCTGAGCTTCTGTTTCCACTAAGACGATAAATGCGTTCAAGACTGTCTTTAAGCTCGCTTCCAAAGTCTGCGGAGATAACGGGACACTCTCTTGTGAAGCCTGCACGATCAAGGATAAATTCAGCGTCAGAGCCGTTGAAGCCTGCCCAGTAGTATTCCCATGGGTCGTTCTTGTCGGCGGTGTATGTTATAACAGTGTAGGGGTAAATGAGAAAAGTGTCCCCTGCGCTAAGGTGATACTCTCCCTGCGGTGTTTTGTATACGCCCTTGCCGCTTATGATGTGGTGGATAAGATAATGGTCACGAACACCGCTTCCCCAACTGTGAAGCCCCTGACATTTTTCATAGCCCACGTTGTATACTGACAGCGAAAGTGCGTCCGTCTGGTCTGATTTAAAGGAATGGCGGTCTGTATTCATTCTGTGTGTTCCTTTCTGTGAGATGGTCTGTTATAGATATGATAGCATATTTTTATTCTCTTTGCAACAAAAATCCATGTGTTTGAAACAAAAATGGTATTGCAAAAACGTGAAAATATGGTATAATGTAAGTG
>ENA-UAHW01000231-UAHW01000231.1-human-gut-metagenome-genome-assembly--contig:-NODE-231-length-8587-cov-3.702180_pt1 | contig 8587 bp, 6 predicted proteins | sample MGYA00244412_ERZ654375 | MGnify/ENA primary metagenome ERZ654375 (study PRJEB26926, sample SAMN06165166) | human gut metagenome | biome: ENVO:00009003; feature: ENVO:2100002; material: ENVO:00002003...
TGACATTGTTTTATGACAACTCGTTGAGAAGATCCATATACAATTCGTTGTAATCTGTTCTGTTATCCTTCAGGAAAGCGATAGCCGCACGAGGGTGGCGGTTGAGCGCACCTGTGAGCATATAAGGCACGTCATAGCCCCACTGTGAACCTTTTGCCCTCTCCTCAGCAACGTACTTTTCAACAAATTTCAGTGTAGGAGTAAGCTTGTAGTTAGGGTTTCTCAGGAAGCTGAGCATCTGCTCCATGAAGCAGTTTCCTGCACCTCTGCCCATTCCGCTCATTGTAGCGTCAGCAAAGCTTGCGCCGTGAGAAATGCTCTCTATGGTGTTTGCGAAAGCAAGCTGCTGATTGTTGTGCATATGAACGCCAACTTTTTTACCGCTAGCCTCAGCCACCTCGCAATACTGCGCAGTAAGTCTTCTCACCTGCTCAGGGAAAAGAGAGCCGTAGCTGTCAACAAGATAGATAACGTCAACAGGGCTTTTTGCCACAAGGTCAAGAGCCTGTGCGATATCGTCCTCACGGCTTGCGGAAACAGCCATGATGTTGATAGTAGTTTCATAGCCCATGTCGTGGCAGTAGTTTATCATCTCCAGCGCACCAGGCATCTGATGAGTATATGTCGCAATTCTTATCATGTCGATAACGCTCTCGCTCTTTGGCAGGATATCCTTCTTGAAATCACATCTGCCAACATCAGCCATAACAGAAAGCTTCAGAGGGCTGTCATTCTCGCCCACGATAGCTCTGATATCTTCCTCATCACAGAACTTCCACTTACCGAACCCCTTGACGTCAAAAAGCTCCTTAGAAGCCTTATAGCCGAACTCCATGTATTCAACGCCTGATTTTATGTTAGTTTTATAGAGTTCTTTTACAAACTCGTCTGAAAATCCAAAATTATTTACAAGTCCTCCGTCACGGATAGTTGCGTCCAGAAGCTTTATATCAGGACGATATGACATAAGGTCACCTTTCTGATTTATTGTCTTTGCCTGATTTGCCATTGTGATTACTTCCTTTCCAAAAGCAGGTACTTATCACGCCTGTATAAGTTCATTGCTTTAAAGATTTTATGCTTTTAAGCTTTTATGTATTAAAGTATAACACTATTTTTCTTCCCTGTCAATAGCCACAAAGCCCTTTAAACACATTTTTTACATTTTAATAATATTTCTCTCCCCAAAGCCTGAACTTTTGTACATTTCAAACTATCAAAACGACGCAGTATTGTGATAAGTGCTGAAAAATATCCACGCTCCTTGACAAATCAGACTTATAGTTGTATACTCTAAGTGTACTACAACAGATAATACAGTTGGTACAGCAGAACAAATGAAACGAAACAACAAAATCGAAAGGAGGTATTCAAGGTGATAACGCTTGATCTTACAGGAAGAGCACCTATATACGAACAGATATGCAGCCAGTTCTCAAGCCTTATATCAAAAGGCGTGCTGAAAGAAAACGATAAGCTGCCAAGCTCAAGAATGTTGGCAAAGGAACTGGGTCTGAATCCAAACACAGTCGCCAAAGCCTATAGCAGACTTGAGCATGACGAAATAATCTATTCCGTGGCAGGAAAAGGCTGCTTTGTGGCAAAGCAGAAAGGCTCTATAGAGAAAAAATTACTGGAAGAATTTAAGCTCCATGCCGCCGCCGCAATGCAGGCAGGCATAAGCCTTGGATCGCTTACCTCCGTCCTTGAAGAACTGGCGGAGGAACAGAAAGAAAGGAGTGACAAAGAATGATAGAAATAAAAGACCTGTCACTTACATTCAAAAACGCAGACGAAGATCACGAGGCACTGAAAGCCGTCACCCTGGATATCCCCGAGGGCTGCATATACGGCTTTGTAGGCTCGAACGGAGCAGGCAAATCCACCCTGCTGCGTGTTATAAGCGGGATCTACCGCCCCGACAGCGGCAGCGTCACCATTGACAAAACAGAGGTCTATGACCGGCCGCAGGCTAAAGAGAACATCTTCTTTGTGAGCGACGAAACGGTGCAGTTTTCAAGACTGACAGTGAATGACCTGAAAAGCTTTTACCAATGCAGCTACCCGACCTTTGACGACAAGGTGTTCGATGACCTTATCTCAAAGCTTGACCTGCCACGGAAGAAACCTCTGTCCCAGTTTTCAAAGGGCATGAAAAGGCAGGCTATCGTTGCGGCTGCACTTGCCTGCCGAACAAAGTATATCCTCCTTGACGAGGCTTTTGACGGCCTTGACCCTGCCATGCGAAAGCTTATCCGCACAATGATAGTTGACGATATTTTCGACCGTGGTGCGAACCTTGTGGTGTCCTCACACAACATCACCGAGATAGGCGAGCTTTGCGACAAAGCAATGCTCCTGCACAAAGGCGAGGTCATTTTCGCCAAGGATATCGATGATGTAAGAGAGGGCTTTGAAAAGGTGCAGATAGCCTTGCCTGAGGGCGAGCTTGACCGCTCCGCCATAGAAAACGCAGGCGTCGAAGTGCTCAGTTTCAAAAAACTCGGAAGAGTTTCCACCGTGGTGGCAAAGGGCGAAAAAGCGGATATCACCGCAAAGCTTAAAAAGCTCTCCCCTGCCGTTTTGGAGCTTGTCCCTCTGACCCTTGAAGAGATTTTCATTTACGAAATGGAGGTGCGTGGATATGCTGTCAGCAGCGAAGAGGATAAGTAAGACCTCAAACCGTGATCTTAAAGCGAACAGTTTGTTTTTTATAATCACAAATCTGGTGCTTTTTGTAAATTACATCGTGCAGATGTCCATACGAAATTTTATTACTTACTACAATGAAAGCATAACGAACTATTATCAGGGCTATGACATTGCATACATTGGCGTTGCCGCTGTCGCACTGTGCGGAGTTTTCACTGTGTTCGCTCTTTTCCATGAGAGCTACAGCAAAAGTCACGCAGACCTTGCCTACTCACTGCCCGCAGGTGCAAAGGAGCGCTTTTTCTCAAAGCTTTGCACACTTGTAAAGCTGCACATCTTGCCTGTAGTTTTTTGGAACATCATTCAGTTTATTTCCACTATCATAACCACCGATCTATCTTTGAAGATACTTGCAAGGTATGCCGCAGTGCTGTTTCTCACTGAGCTTTCTACCTGCCTGTTCGTTGACCTTGTTGTGATACTGTGTCTTGTCTGCTGCGGCAGGCTTGCGGAGGTCATATACACGGCTGTGATAATAACAGCCTGTGAGGCGATACTGCCAAGGTGCATAGTTCTTTCATCTATCAGCATTTTCTCAACACGAGGCAGTGATGATATTGAAATCATTACAGATAAGTGGTTTGCGTGGAGTGCATTTCCTGCTTATCTTATGGATAACGGCTATTCAAACGCACTGGTTTTAATGCTCATGGGCAGCTCGCTGCTTTCGGCAGCACTCATATGCCTGCTGTATTTCATCTACAAAAAGCGTGACGGCAGAGCCACAGGCAAGCCATTTGTATTCACCGCTTTTCGTGAGATAGTTCTTATCCTCGGCATTGTGACCGTGACGACCTACGTTCTTTCCGATCCTGACAACATAGTTCTGCTGCCAGTGGTGCTACTGAGCTACCTTCTTATAAGGATATTCTCTGCAAAGAGCACCTTGACAATAGCGAAATTCGTAAAATGGATAGCAGTCTTTGCTGTATATATGATCATGATATTTGCCTTTAACTTCATTTCATATCTTTGCGACGGTTTCGCTGGCAAGCCTGACCTGTCAGCGCTCACCGACTATGACGACGTTTGGGTGTGGGTGCAGACAGACGAAGATATAATGACCTATACCCCAAGCTACAAAAACCCAGAAGGCAGAAAAACTCTCACTAAAGAGCAGGCTGAGCAGCTTACAGACATTTACATTAAAGCTCTGGACAGCCGTGAAAAGAGCTTTAGCGATTATATTGACTGTCTGAAACACCGCAACCTTGCAGGCAACTTCGCCTCAATAACTTTATACACCCGTAATTCGGACGATATTTACAGCGACAATAACAGCATCATTGATGTGATCGACATTGATGTCAGGCTGACAAAGAACAGTACCGAACAGGTGGCAGAAGAAATAAAAGCCCTTGATTTTATTTCACCGGAACAAATATCCTATCTTGAAACGAAAGAATTCTATCACTAACAAAAACCCCCTCAGAGCCACGCTCCAAGGGGGTTTTATCTTTCTGTTCTCTATTAATCCATGACCGCATTTGCAAGCATAAGCTTGATACGGTTCTCCTGATTGACCTTTGTCGCACCCGGGTCATAGTCGATAGCAACTATATTAGCGTCCGGATAAGCCTGCTTGATAGTTCTTGACATACCCTTTGCAACAATATGGTTAGGCAGACAGCCGAATGGCTGAGTGCAGATTATGTTCTTTGTGCCAGTTTCAGCAAGTGCTGCCATTTCAGCAGTGATGAGCCAGCCCTCGCCCATTTTTACACCCTGACTGATGTACTTATCAGCACACTTTCTAAGGTGTTCAAAATCATGAGGCGGCTGGAAAATGCCCTGCTCGTTGATGACCTTTATCTGCTGCTTCTGGAACTTGTAAAGCACGTCATAACCAATGCCGTACATAAGGGTGCGGCTGGTTTTCTTGTCATAAAGCTTTTCGTCGTTGATAGCGTCCGACGCACAGTAAAGCACGAAGTCCAACAGTCCCGGCACGTTAGGCTCACAGCCTTCAGACAGCAGGAAGTCGTTAAGGTGATTGTTCGCAAGGGGTGAATACTTTACATATATCTCTCCCACGATACCTACCTTAGGCTTTTTCTCCTTTGTCCTTGGAAGCGCCGCAAAATCTTTCAGCATAGCATTGTAAATGCTCTTTGTGTGCATATATCTACTCGGGGTAGCAAACAGCTTTCCAAGTCTGTGCTGCCACCTTGCCAAAAGCTCGTCAGTAGAATTTTTCTCTATCTCGTAAGGCTTGCACTGATTGTACAAAAGCATGAGCATATCACCGTAAAGTACCGCATAAATAAGCTTCATTGCAATGGCAGGGGTGATATCTATGGAAGCGTCCTTTTCAAGTCCGCTGAAATTCAGCGACAGAACAGGCACTTCAGGGAACTGCGTTGACAGCGCCTTTCTTATAAGGTGGATATAGTTTGAAGCACGACAGCCGCCGCCCGTCTGCGACATAAGCAGAGCCGTGTGTTCAAGGTCGTACTTGCCGCTTTTGAGTGCGTCCATAAACTGTCCGATAACAAGAAGCGCAGGATAGCAAGCGTCATTATGTGTGTTTTTAAGTCCCTCGTCTATAACGTTTCGTGAACAGTTTTGCAAAAGCTCCATGTTATAGCCGTATTTTTTATATATCGCCATGATAAGCTTGAAGTGTATAGGAAGCATATCAGGTATAAGTATAGTGTATTCCTCACGTCTTGACTTGTCAAAATAAGACCTTTTCACTCTGTCCGAGCCTGCGTGTTTTATCTCTTTTTCAGCCATTACATTGCCTCCTTGTCCATTTTCTTCTCAGCATTTGCGCTGGCTTCTTTTTCCTCCAGTGCCGCCGCCAAAGACCTGAGTCTTATCTTAGCCGCACCGAGATTCGTTATCTCGTCTATCTTTAGCTGAGTGTAAAGCTTGCCCTTTTCTTCAAGTATAGCTCTCACCTCGTCTGTTGTAACAGCGTCGATACCACAGCCGAAGGATACAAGCTGAACGAGCTGCATATCATCATTCTCGCATACATACTCTGCCGCTCTGTAAAGCCTTGAATGATAAGTCCACTGATTGAGTACGTCAAGGGCAGGTGTATCCACTTTCATCGCCACGCTGTCCTCAGTAATAACAGCAAAGCCAAGGGAAGCGATAAGCTTATGTATTCCGTGGTTTATCTCAGGATCGATGTGGTAAGGTCTGCCTGCCAGAACGATTATTTTCTGACCCTTTGCCCTTGCCTCAGCGATTATCTCCTGCGCCTTAGCCTCAATATCCCTATGGTATCTCACCTGCTCAGAATAAGCCTTGTTAAGCACTCCAAGCACCTGCTTTGCAGTGATGTTATACTTTGAAAGCGCTCTTGCCATTGCCTTTGCAACGTGCTTTTTGATGTTTATGTCAAGATAAGGCATGATGAAATTATCATCATTCAGCTTGTCATTGTTAGCCTTTAGAAGCTCAGGATAATAAGCAACGACAGGACAGTTATAGTGATTGTCCGACTGACCCTCGTCAGCATTGTAGCTCATGCAAGGATAGAATATAAAGTCCACGCCCTTGTCAAGGAGGCTCTCTATATGACCGTGACAAAGCTTCGCAGGATAACATACCGTATCAGATGGAATAGTTTGCTGGCCCTTATAATATGTATCTCTCGTTGACTCCTCAGACAGTACCACCTCAAAGCCAAGGCTTGTGAGCAGTGTTGAGAAAAACGGCATAAGGTCATAATAAGACAGCGCAAGTGGCAGACCTACCTTTGCAATAGGCTTTGCAGGCTTGTTGTCAGCATAAGAGAGTATCTTGTTATACTTATACTCTATCATGTTTTCCGTTCTGTCGGTTATCTTTATGCCTGCACCCTTTTCACAGCGGTTTCCGGAAGTAAATCTTCTGCCGTCATTAAATTTTATTATAGTAAGGTTGCAGTGCGCACCACAGCCACCGCACTGAACAGCTCTTGAATTGTAAGCAAATTCTTCAAGCTGTGCCTTTGTAAGAACGCCTGACTTGCCGTCCCTGCCCTGAGATTTTTCTTTTGCGAAAAGCGCACAGCCGAACGCACCCATAAGTCCCGCAATGGCAGGTCTTATAACGTTTCTGCCAAGCTCCATTTCAAATGACCTGAGCACAGCGTCGTTAAGGAACGTTCCGCCCTGAACGACTATATTCTTGCCAAGCTCGTCAATAGATTTTGCTCTTATTACCTTATAAACTGCGTTCTTGATGATAGACGAAGAAAGTCCTGCAGATATATCCTCAACGGAAGCTCCGTCTTTCTGCGCCTGCTTTACAGATGAGTTCATGAACACTGTGCATCTTGAGCCAAGCTCCACAGGTGCTTTTGCAAACAGACCGAGCCTTGCAAACTCTGCGATATCATATCCCATTGCACCTGCAAAAGTCTGAATGAACGAGCCACAGCCTGATGAACAAGCCTCGTTGAGCATAATGCTGTCGATAGCGTTGTTTTTTATCTTGAAGCACTTGATATCCTGTCCGCCGATGTCGATGATAAAATCAACGTCAGGGCAGAAATAAGCCGCCGCCTTATAGTGCGCAACAGTTTCAACTATACCATAGTCAACACCCAGACCTGCCTTTATAAGATCCTCACCGTAGCCTGTTACCGCAGAAGCTTTTATGTTAAGCTCAGGGGTAGCAAGGCTGTATATCTCCTCAAGCTTTGAAGCGATTATATCCAGCGGCTGACCCTTGTTTGAGCAGTAGTGCTGATAAAGAAGCTTTCCGTCAGGTGTGATAAGCACAAGCTTTGTGGTTGTCGAGCCTGCGTCTATGCCAAGATAAGCGTCGCCCCTGTAAGTTCTGATGTCTTCATATTTAAGGTCAGACTTCTTGTGTCTTTCCACGAAAGCATTATATTCCTCACGGCTTGCAAACAGTGGCTTGCCTACCACGATATTGTCAGTAGCCTTTGCGTTCACTATCTTGTCGATAGCCTCATCTATAGTCATTTCCTCAGCAAGAGTGTCAGCATGAAGTGCCGCACCAAAAGCCATATAGCATGGAGAATTTTCAGGAAGTATAGCGTGTTCCTCGTCAAGGTTCAGAGTAGTCCTGAAAGCCTTTCTCAGTGCACTGAGATATGTAAGCGGACCGCCAAGGAAAAGCACCTGACCGCCGATCTTTCTGCCCTGTGCCAGACCCGAAACTGTCTGGTCAACAACAGCCTGAAAAATAGAAGCAGATATGTCCTCTTTTCTTGCACCCTGATTAAGAAGCGGCTGAATATCAGACTTTGCGAAAACACCACATCTTGAAGCGATAGGATAAGTCTTTTCAGCCTTAAGAGCAAGGTCGTTCATCTCGTCAGGGGTAACACCCAAAAGTCCTGCCATCTGGTCGATAAAAGCACCTGTGCCACCTGCGCAAGAGCCGTTCATACGCTGTTCAACGCCCCCTGTGAGGAAGATTATCTTAGCGTCCTCACCGCCAAGCTCAACCACAACGTCAGCCTTTGGATACTTCTTGTTTACAGCTATAAAAGCAGAAAAGACCTCCTGCACAAAAGAGATACCGCTTGCCTCAGCAATGCCAAGACCTGCCGAGCCTGTTATGGCTATCCTGAACTTGTCCTCAGGATAAAGCTCTCTGATAGCACACAGCTGCTCAGCCACCGTTTCCCTTACCTTTGAAAAGTGTCTTTCATATTTGTTATAAATAAACTCGCCATCGTCAAGAATTACCGTCTTGACCGTGGTCGAACCTACGTCTATGCCTAAATCATAAATCTTGCCCATAGTAAAAACCTCACTGATTCTCGTTTGTATATTCTTAGTTATTATATCACACTTTTTCGCAAATTACAAGCTTTTTATATTAACAAATATGTATGCGTTCAGCTCAAAAGCCATTCAAAAACCAAAACGGGCGAACGTCCGTCACCCCCACTCTGTAGTAA
>ENA-UAHW01000238-UAHW01000238.1-human-gut-metagenome-genome-assembly--contig:-NODE-238-length-8491-cov-3.589023_pt1 | contig 8491 bp, 4 predicted proteins | sample MGYA00244412_ERZ654375 | MGnify/ENA primary metagenome ERZ654375 (study PRJEB26926, sample SAMN06165166) | human gut metagenome | biome: ENVO:00009003; feature: ENVO:2100002; material: ENVO:00002003...
TGGGCTCGGAGATGTGTATAAGAGACAGTGTTTCCACAGGTCCGAAAATATCGCCCCAGACCACCACACGTCCACGGTAATCCGCAGAGATATCTTTCATCTGCATCACCTGCTCGTTTCCTGATATTGGCGCACCCATAAGCACAAGAGCGTCATCGCACAGAAGCGAGAACCTTGTGAAGTCCACATTTGCAGTTCGAAAATCCACAGAAGCACCGCTTGCAGTATTAGTGGTAACAGCCGCCTTTTTCTCAGGCTGTGCAGGGTCTATTTTCGGCACAGGGAGGGAGTTCAAAAACTCCTCCTGCTCACGCTGATGCTCTTCCATATCCGTTTCAAGCACACCTGTGAGCCTTATATCCGCCCTTACGGAAAAAAGCTCCATGGTAAGTGCAGGAAAAGCCGTTTCTATGCCCGCCTTTTTCAGCAACGCTTCGCCTCCGTGTTTTATATCCACGGTGAAAATGCCGTTTTCATAAACAGCCTCAGCGTTGTCAAAAAAGCCGTTCACAAGAGGAAATCTGCTTTTAAGAAACTTGCAAAGCTCAGGAAAATACTCCGCACAAAGCATATCAGGGGTATATTTGAGCTGCAAAATAAACTTTCCTGCTCCGAGAGCCGCCCTCATTTTCATTTCAAATTCCACTGTGCTGTCAAAAGGCACCAGCTTGTCAAAAGCCGCCTGACAGGTAAAAGTGCCGTTTTCTTCGTTATAGCCCAGCCTTAATATCCTGCCCTTTTCTATCACAGAGGGTATAAGCTCCTTATAGTTCTCAAAGAAGCTTTCAATGGTGTATGTATTCATTTATGGTAAATCCTTTTAAAGTTTTTCTATTTCCGCCAGAAGCGCAGGCAAAGCCTCCTCCTCTGATACCTTTCTGAGCTTTTCACCGTGGCTGAATATCACCGCACAGCCGTCACCGCCTGCAATGCCGATATCAGCGTTGCCCGACTCGCCTATGCCGTTCACAACACAGCCCATAACGGCTATCTTGATATCCTTGTCTATATCCTTGGTGGCTTCCTCAACCTTTTTTGCAAGACCTATAAGGTCTATCCTAGTTCTTCCGCAGGTAGGGCAGGAAACTATCCTTACTCCGCCACTCTTGCCGATAGCCTTTAAAATATCCTTTGCGGCGTATATCTCTTTTACAGGCTCGTCGGTAAGTGAAACTCTTATAGTTTCGCCAATGCCATCGCACAGAAGCGAACCTATACCGATAGATGATTTTATAAGACCCATTCTCTCAGTACCTGCCTCAGTTACGCCCAAGTGCAGAGGATAATTACAGGTCTGTGCACACAGTCTGTATGCCTTTATCATGGTCGGCACGTCTGATGACTTTATAGAAATAACTATATCCTCAAAGTCGCACTGCTCCAAAATTCTCACATGACCCATTGCGCTTTCCACAAGAGCCTCCGCAGTTGGTGCACCGTATTTTGCAAGAAGCTCCTTTTCCAGAGAGCCGCCGTTCACGCCTATCCTGATAGGGATATTTCTTTCACGACAAGCTTTAACCACCGCTTTCACCCTATCCATAGAGCCGATATTGCCGGGGTTAATCCTTATCTTGTCGATACCAGCTTCCGCCGCCGCAATGGCAAGGCGATAGTCAAAGTGGATATCCGCCACAAGAGGGATAGAGATCTTCTCTTTGATAGCAGGGATAAGCTTAACGGCTTCCATGTTCGGTATAGCCGCCCTGACTATCTCGCAGCCAGCCTTTTCAAGCTCCACAGCCTGCTTAACAGAGCCTTCTATGTCCGTAGACGGCACATTGAGCATTGATTGGATAAATATCTTTTTGCCGTCAAGGACAAGTCCTCCCACCTTGACAGGTCTTACGTTTCTCTTATTTTCACCTGACATAAACAGTTCCTCCTTTAAACAAGCTTGATAATATCGCTCACCGTTACCACTACCATAAGAAGCAACAGAGCCGCCATACCGATAGCGTGTACCATTCCCTCATGCTCAGGCTTGACAGGCTTACGGCGTACCGCTTCGATAATAAGAAACAAAAGTCTTCCGCCGTCAAGTGCAGGCAATGGCAAGAGATTGAAAATGCCGATATTTATGGTCATGAACGCACCCAGCGACAACATTGTGTCAATAAGTGACGACCAATCTATTTTACCTGACTGGCTGTCCCTTTCGCTGTCGATAACATTGTCGATAGTGTCAACGATACCCACAGGACCGCTGAGGTCTTTTATGGAATACTTTCCTCTTATAAGGTCGGCAAAGGAGATATAGATAAGTCTGCCGTCAGTACAGCCCTGCTTGAAAGACTGAGTTATCACAGAGCCGACGGTCACAGCTTTTGGTGCGACCTTGAAATCAATGTGCATGGTATTATCGTCCGTTGCAAAGGTGACATCTTTAAGCTCCACCTTTTTTCCGTCACGCTTCACCACCATATCGAACTTGCCGTCCTCATCGTTGCCAAACTGATAGGACATATCCATAGTAGTGAAAATCCTCATGCCGTTGACCTCGATTATCTCGTCACCCACCTGCAAGCCGGTCGATTGGGACATAGCGTTATCCTCAAACCACGATATAGTGGTGGTTGCGATGCCGTCAGACCTTGCGGTGCTGATACAAAGGATAATATATCCAAGCACAAGATTCATTATAACGCCTGCCACCACGATAAGCATTCTTTTTGGCAGGCTTTTATTACAAAACGCACCGCCGTCCTCGCTTCCGTTATCCTCGCCCTCCATGGCACAATAGCCACCTATGGGAAACACACGCCAAGCGTAAAGGGTATCGCCCTTTTTCTTTTTGATAATGGCAGGACCCATACCGATAGCGAACTCGTTGACCTTTACTCCGCTGGCTTTCGCCGCAATAAAGTGACCAAGCTCGTGTATTATTATGATAGCTTCAAAGATCAATATTGCAAATAATATACTCATTTTTTTACCTCGCATGAACACTCTGTGCGTTTGATTTACTGATGTTGTGGTAATTTATCTCCTATAGGGGAGCGGCGCAATTTCTGCTTTGCATAAATCCGACGTCCCGACCCCTCCGACATTTCGTCTGCAATCTCATTTGTGTTATCCACATAATGTTTTCTACATGAGCTCTTGATAATTCAAACCTCACTCCTTCGAGCGGGCTGTCGAGGGCGCCAAGCCCCTACAATTCTGAAATTATAACAAATTCTGAACACGGGCGAACGCTGTTCGCCCCTACAGTTATTTGGGCAAGTCCTACCTCCGCAAAATCGCTCCGCTCTTTGCGTATCTACATTGCGCTTAGGGCTAGAAAGGCGGTGCAGATTTAATTCTCCGATATCACTTTCATCTAATATCATATTTCTATCTGCTTTTGATACTACAATCTGCACCTTGTCGGCTTGCGCCGAATGAGGCTCTGCCTCATACTCCGCTAGGGGCTTTGCCCCTAGACCCCACAAGCCCTCTTGCGCCGGGCTTGAGCGTGCGCTTTATCTCTCGCTTCGCTCGGTACTTTATTTTTACTTTATGCTTGCAATTCACTTTGGTCTGCTTTGCCCATTCCTCATTCCTCACTCCTCACTCCTCACTCCTCACTTAAACTCCGCTCCTATTAAAAACTTCCCCTTGATTATTTCCCCAAAAAGTGCTATACTATTGATAAGTAAAATTGCACGAAATCCTAACCCTAAGGAGGTAAATTTCTATGAATTGTACTCATTTCAAAAGCTACTACCCGTCCTCTGACGGACTTCATAAGATCGCATATTACGTTCGTTTCCCTATCGGCACAGTAAGAGGTGTCGTTCAGATATCCCACGGTATGTGCGAATATTTCAGACGTTATGACGACCTCGCAGAGTTTCTCACAGGCTTAGGCTTCGCAGTATGCGGAAACGACCACCTTGGTCATGGCGACAGTGTGAACGACAGCTCCGAGCTTGGCTACTTCTCCCCTGAACATGGCTGGGAAAACGCTGTCGAGGATATGTATACTCTCACAAAAATGATGAAACACAATTACCCTGACAAGCCGTATTTTCTTCTCGGCCACAGCATGGGAAGCTTCCTTGCAAGAGCTTTTGTCACCAAGCATGGCAGAAACCTCACAGCGGCTATCTTCTGTGGAACAAGCGGCGGCATGGAGGGTATCCCTGCTTTGCTCACCCTTGTTGACAGCCTCAAAATACTCCATGGTGATAAATATAGGAGCAACGCTGTAAATAAGCTTGCTTTCGGTGCTTATACAAGAAAAATTACCGATAAGGTCAGCGAATATGATTGGATATCCCGTGACCCTGAAATAGTTTCCACCTACGAAAAAGACCCTAAATGCAACTTTATCTTCACCCTAAACGGCTTTGAAAATCTTGCAAAGCTTTTGTGGTATGTTTCAAATGAAAAGTGGTTCTCCACCTATCCGAAAACTTTGCCTACCTATCTTATAGCAGGCAGTGCCGACCCTGTGGGAAACTACGGAAAAGGCGTACTAAGCGTGTTCAACAGGCTGTCCCTCAACGGCTGTGACGTTGAGATGAAGATATACGAAAATGCACGTCACGAGCTTGTGAACGAAACCAACCGCCGTGAGGTGTATAATGATATTGCAGATTTTCTGCTCGATATCATAAGCTCTGAGATGTGTTCAGATTAAGCTGTAAGGGAGAGAAGTCAACGTGTTTGCTGTAATAAACAGTGTAGGTCTGCTGGGGCTTAACGCCTTTGCGGTCAAGGTGGAGATAGAAGCTTCAAAGGGTCTGCCCTCGTTTGATATCGTGGGGCTTGCAGACGCATCTGTAAAAGAAAGCCGTGAACGTGTGCGTTCTGCACTGCGTTCAAGCGAGATAACATTGCCTCTGAGAAAAATAATCATAAATCTTGCACCTGCCGATGTGAGAAAAACAGGCTCGGTCTATGACTTAGCCGTGGCAGTTGCACTCTTGCGAATGGCTGACCTTGTTGATGACAGTATGCTTTCCACCTCCGCTTTTATCGGCGAGCTTTCTCTCAGCGGAGAAGTAAGACCTGTTCAGGGCGTTTTGCCTATGACCATAATGGCGCAGAAAATGGGACTTTCTGAGATATATGTTCCTGCCGACAATGTTCGAGAAGCTTCCGTTGTGGAGGGTATAAAAGCCTATGGCGTAAGGTCTTTACGAGAGCTTGTTTTTCACTTTGAGAAAAAGGCGGCAATAGTTCCTGCGGCACATTATAAGCCCACCGCTGAAAGCTATTTCGGAAGTCTTGATTTTGCCGACGTAAAAGGACAATCAGCGGCAAAAAAAGCATTGGAGGTCGCAGCGGCAGGCGGTCACAACGTTCTTATGATAGGTTCGCCCGGCTCAGGAAAATCAATGCTTGCAAAACGTATGCCGTCGATACTTCCTGCCATGACCTTTGAGGAGTCTATAGAAACCACAAATATCCATTCTGTGGCAGGACTTTTGGACAGCAACAGCCCTCTTATCACCACCAGACCTTTCCGCTCACCGCATCATACAGTTTCACCGGCAGGACTTTCAGGCGGAGGCTCTGTGCCAAAGCCCGGTGAGATTTCCCTTGCACATAACGGCTTGCTTTTTCTTGACGAGCTTGCAGAGTTTTCACGCCCTGCTCTTGAGATCTTACGTCAGCCTTTGGAGGACAGGCAGGTGACCATATCCAGAGTGTCAGGGTCTATAACATACCCATGTTCGTTCATGCTTATCGCTGCAATGAATCCTTGTCCATGCGGATATTTTGGTCACCCTACAAGAAAGTGCATATGCTCGCCGAAACAAGTTTCAAGCTATCTTTCCAAAGTCAGCGGACCACTTCTCGACCGTTTTGACATTCATTTGGAAGTCGCACCTGTTGAGTTTGCAGATCTTTCTTCCACTGCCAAAGAAGAATCCTCCGCCTCAATAAGAGAGCGTGTTCAAAAAGCCCGTGACATACAAAACGAGCGTTTCAAAGGCACTAGCATAACCTGCAACGCACGAATAACCTCTGATATTCTTCAAGAGGTCTGCCCTGTGACAGATGAGGCTTCAAAGCTTTTGGAAAACGTTTTTGACAGGCTGGGACTTTCAGCAAGAGCCTATGACCGCATACTTAAAGTCGCACGAACTGTGGCAGATATGGACGGTGCAAAGGTCATAGACAAAAAGCATATCGCAATGGCTGTTCAGTATCGAAGCCTTGACAGAAAATATTGGAATGGGTGATATGTGCGTCACATAAAAGCTGACAGGAAACGGGCGAACACTGTTCGCCCCTACTATGGTGTATTCAAATACATATAATAATTGCAGACGGTTTTTATTCCGTCTGTTTTTTTGTGCAAAAAAGTACGGGAACGCCCAAAACATTCCCGTACTGTCCTTATCACAATTCTATAATTATCCCTTAAAAATTCTATTCCCCAAAAATCAATCTGCCACTGCGTTCTTTGCGATAACGTCTGCAACAAGATTTGCAGGGAGCGGCTCGTAACGTGCTTTTTCAAAGGTGAACACGCCCTGACCCTGCGTCATTTGTCTCAGAAGCAGTGTGAAGTCTGCCATTTCAGCCATTGGAACTTCGGCAACTATCTCGGTCATGCCCTTCTTTTCCGCAGGATTCATGCCCAGAACTCTGCCTCTTCTCTTATTAAGCTCGCCCATCATGTCGCCAGTGTTATCGTCAGGTACGAAAACGCTCAAAGAGCCGATCGGTTCGAGGAGAACAGGCTCTGCCTGACGCATACCCTCTTTGTATGCGATAGAAGCTGCCATTTTGAATGCCATTTCTGAGCTGTCAACAGGGTGATATGAGCCGTCCACGAGGATAGCTTTCAGACCTACTACAGGGAAACCTGCGAGAACGCCTTTCTTTACGCTTTCCTGCAAGCCCTTTTCTACGGCTGGGAAGAAGTTCTTTGGAACTGCTCCGCCAAACACCTTTTCTTCAAATACAAGGTCGTCAGATACGCATGGCTCAAATTCTATCCAAACGTCGCCATACTGACCGTGACCGCCTGACTGCTTCTTATGTCTGCCCTGCACCTTGACTTTCTTTCTGATAGTTTCACGATAGGAGATCTTAGGCACGGAGGTTTCTACTTCAACGCCGAATGTTCCTGCAAGTCTGCCCACAACTGAATCAAGGTGAAGTCCGCCCAAGGTGCTGAGTATCATTTCGTTTGTTGACGGGTCGAGCTTGTAATCTATTGTGAGATCTTCTTCCATAAGTCTTGTCATTGCGGCGGATATCTTGCTTTCATCGCCCTGCTTTTTAGCTCTTACTGCCATTTTATAGCAAGGCTTAGGGAATGTCATAGGTGCAAACTTAACAACTCTTGCGGAGTCACAGATTGTATCGTTGGTGTTCACGTTCATCTTCATTGCAACAACGATATCTCCACAGCCTGCTTCGGCAACGTCTATCTGCTTTTTGCCCTGAAGCGTAACAAGCTTTCCGACCTTTTCGGTGCTTCCTGTGGTAGCGTTCACAACCTCCTTGTTAGGTATAAGCTTTCCTGAAAATACCTTTATGTATGACATCTTGCCAACAAATGGGTCAGCAACTGTCTTGAATACAAATGCGCTCAAAGGGTCGCTTTCAACGCAAGCGACCTCAACAGCTTCGCCGTCTGCTGTTTCGCCTATCATAGCGTCCTTTTCTGACGGAGGAGGGAGCAGCAGGTCTATCTCCTTAAGGAGCATATCAACGCCTGAGAGGTCTGTGGAAGAAACGCAGGTAACAGGAGTTATAATGCCTGAGTTCATGCCGCTATGTATTCCGTCGATAAGCTCTTTCTGTGTGAATGCTTCGCCTGAGAAGAACTTTTCAAAAAGCGCCTCGTCAGTTTCTGCAACGGCTTCGGAAACGGCTTCGATAAGACCGTCGATACGATAACCCATTTTCTCTGATACCTCAGCTGTAGGCATATCAGTTTCAACTGCCTTGCCGTCTTCATACTTATAAGCTTTCATCTCAATGAGATTTACATAAGAAACTATCTTTCTGTCTGCGATAACAGGCACAACAACAGGGCAAACTGTAGGTCCGAACTCTGCTTTGAGCTGAGTAAGAACGTTATTGAAGTTTGCGTTATCGTCATCAAGCTTTGTTACAACGAACATTGTAGGCTTGCCCATTTTCTTTGCAAGGTCATAAGCCTTGTGAGTACCTACACGAACGCCCGATTTACCTGATACAGTGATGAGTACGCAACCGCTTGCGGCAATGCCCTCAACAGCTTCGCCCTCATAATCGAACATACCGGGAGTATCAAGAAGATTTACCTTGAACTCGCCAGTTTCCAAAGAAGAAAGAGATGTGTAAACAGAACATTTTCTCTTTATCTCATCAGGGGTATAATCAGAAACAGTGTTTCCGTCAGTTATCTTGCCGAGCCTGTCAGTAGCTCCGCTTTTATATAGCAGTGCCTCAGTCAGAGAGGTCTTTCCAGAACCTGCCTGACCTGCAATAGCAATATTTTTTATTTTCTGTCTCTTATACACATCTCCGAGCCCACGAGACCTCTCTACATCTC
>ENA-UAHW01000250-UAHW01000250.1-human-gut-metagenome-genome-assembly--contig:-NODE-250-length-8271-cov-6.209226_pt1 | contig 8271 bp, 8 predicted proteins | sample MGYA00244412_ERZ654375 | MGnify/ENA primary metagenome ERZ654375 (study PRJEB26926, sample SAMN06165166) | human gut metagenome | biome: ENVO:00009003; feature: ENVO:2100002; material: ENVO:00002003...
CTCTGGTGGGGTTTGGGGCAACGCCCCAACTGTTCCTCGTCAAATCAATTCAAAGAGAAAAGTCAGCAAAAGGCGCAGGCAGCGAAGCGTCTCTGCCAGCAACTTTGCGCATCCGCAGATGCGCCCCCAAGCGGCTTTACCCACCACTTGCATATTGTCGCGCCAGATGGGCGCGACCACGCATCTGTTCTTTCAGACATAGTGACTTTTGCCCGCAAGCAGGGGATTTCGCCTCTGCAACCGTAATCATCCCATCATAAAAATCCCCCGTCAGCCGGACATCATCATCCGCTGGCGGGGGATTCGTATCCCTATCAATACTCGTACACCGTGACCAAGCCGCCCATGTTGTCCAGCGACATGGTGTAGTTGCTGGTCTTGCGGCTGATGCTGACGGAGAAGGTGCTGCTGTCGTCGCCCACCTGCTGGCGGACGATTTCGTACTTCAGCTGACCGTCCTCAAACACGGCGATGTGCGGGTGCGCCATCAGGTACTCGATGTACTCTTCCAAGCACATGTCCAGATGGTGCATCACCGTTGCGTTCGGAATGCCCACGAAGCGGAACAGATTCATCTCCACGTTCACGCCCGTCTTGTAGGCGCGGCTGACGGTGCCCTTCGTCGGGAAGTTCTGCAGCGGGAAGCGGAACACAAGCCCGTACTTCCAGCTGTTTTCGTACATCCACTTGCCCTGCTCACTCTCGGAGAACACCATCTTGTTCAATTCGTCATTGCCGTTCTCATAGAGGTACAGCGTGAAAGCCAAGCCGGAGTTATATTCGCTCGTGCCGGGCAGATTGATGCTCTTCTTTGTGGCGGCAATCAGCTCATCATCCGTCCACGCGCTGTGGCGGCCTTTCAAGCGGTTGTATTCCGCGTCCCAGAGCGTCTGCTGGTCGGAAATGCTGCGGTACGCCTCGCGGACGACATAGCCCTCCAGCCCCGCTTCTTTCGCGGCATTGAGCGCATCCAGCAGGGCATTTGCCGCCACCGGGAACAGCCGCTGGTCGGAATTGCGCCAAATGCTCTTCGTCACGCCCATGCTCCGCGCGTAGGTCATGATGGACACCAGCGATGATTCGTCAAAATCCGACGGGCGGGAATGCCACTCGTTGACCAGCAGCAGTCCGCCCAGCATCACGTCCTGACGCGACACCGTGACCGTGCCGGGGTTATCCAGCGGATAATTCGTCAGGTCAACAATGGAGATGCCTTCCTGCGTGTCCGGCGTAGGCCAGTCGGCACTGATGTTGTTGTTCGCCGTCAGACGGTCTTGCAGCTCCTGCACTTCCTGCCGATACGCTTCGTAGCGCTCCGTGTTGCGCTTCTCCACCTCGGCGCGCTGCTCATTGACGTTGCGCACACGCATGGCGTAGAGCAGATTGCTGCCGAACAGGCACAGCACCGCCACCGCCGCCAGCACCGCCGTCGTCGCAATCAGGAACGTCAGCGAACTGACGCGCTTCTTCCCGGATGACTTCTTCATATACGAAAAACACCTGCCTTTTCGGGTGAAACCCTTTCATCAGGATGCCCGCGCGGCGGAAAATCAGTCAGCACAGGCATATTCTCTATCTCTATTCGCCGCGCAAGGGCGATTTTCCTGCTTGCGGAAAAAATCTGCATCAAAAAGCGTGTTGATTGAATGACTTTTCCTGCGCGGGACACAATAACAACGTCGCAGGGAGCGATTTCCCTGCAATCTGGAAGATTGAAAGGGGATTTTTTAATGCAAACCAGTTGGATAACGCGGAAGCGCCTGTTGATGGCGCTGTCACTGTGTTCCTGCGCCGTTCTGCTTGCGTCCTGCCGCGCCAGCGCCGACACGCGCGCGGGTCAGGCGGATGGCTACGGCGGCATCCTGCGCGTGCAGGTGATGATGGAGGACGGCGCCATCAGCGCCGTGAACATTCTGGAGCAGCATGAGACGGACGGCATCGGCAGCCGCGCGCTGGATATTCTGCCGGACGAGATGATTCGCATGAACACATGGGATGTGGATGTCGTGACGGGCGCAACGACGACGAGCAATGCCCTGCGTGAAGCCGTCCGCGTCGCCCTGAACGCGTCGGACACAATGGACGACAACACGGGCAATCCGGCAAACCGCGCGGGTCAGGCGGTTTGCGAGGGCATCGGCATGGCGGCGACCGGGCGCGTCGGGCCGGGCAAGGATGACGAGGACGGGCAGGTTTACTCCTTCAACGTCGTGTTTGCGCACGGGACGTTCGACGAGGACGGGCGCATCGTGTCGATGGCGGTTGACCAGCTCGAAGTGGCAACGCCGAATTACAGCGGCGCGTCCATGCCGCAGTTCAGCGGCTTTCCGGGACAGGGCGGCTATTCGCTCTGGGATGACAATACCGGGAAGGTCGTCGGCTACACCGAGGACAGCGAGGACAACTACATGCAGGAAATTGCCGCATGGACGAGCAAGCGCGCCCGTGGAGAGGATTACCAGCTGACGAGCGGTTCATGGCGCGAGCAGATGGACGCCTATCAGAACATGATGGTCGGCATGACGGTGGACGAGGTAGAGACGTGGTTTGGGCGGTACTTTTCCGCCGAGAACGGCCACCCGTTGACGGAAAATTCCTCTTCCGACGCTGATCGCGCCCGCTGGGAAGCCTTCTCCGACGACGACCGCGCCCGCGCCGCCGACATTGTCTCCGGCGCCACCATGTCCCTGCGCGACGCCCACGGCGACATCCTCACCGCCATCCGCCGCGCGTGGGAGGATGCACAAAAGGGGGAGTGACCCAAGGGGCGTTGCCCCTTGACCCCACCAGAGGCTTTGCCTCTGGACTCCACAAGGGAGAATGAAACGGGACGAAGTCCCCTCCCTTGACCCTTCCGCGCGATTCAGTTGGTGACACTTTCATGCAGTGCCCGCGTGTTTATCCGATGAACCTTCGGTTCAAGCCAACAAACATGAAACCCTAAAAGTTGCGGCGCCGAAGGTTTCCAAAGGGCGATCGCAGGTTTCACCTGTTTTCATGCCCTTTGGTCGCCGCCGCAGCGGCGAAACCCCTGCCGCACGAATCAGCTTTCGATTCGTGCGGCTTTTTCTTCGATGGCTTTCATCAAAGCATCAAGCTCCGGCATTTTCTCTCGCACTGGCGCAAGCGTGTTCCGCACAACTTCCGCTTCCCGCGCTTCATGTGTCACCAGCGTCGCCACCGCATAGGCAGGAAGCGCATAGTCCACCATGCGAAACATCACCTGCCGTATTGCTGCGCCGGCTTTTCCACGATAGAGCGCCGTAAATTCACCCGGTTCACCTGCCAGAAGTTCCGCAACCACCCCATCGCTCAGCAGAAGTTTCCATGCAGTATATGACAGCCGCGCCTCGCTTTCCATCACCTGTTTCATCAACCCATACGCCTTTTGTGCATCACACTGAACCATCAGCGCAATCTGCGCTCGCTGAAAGACGCAGATTGCATCCTGACATGTCTTCACTGTTGCAGGCTGCGGAATGTTTTCAATCGAAACATCTGTCACCTCCACCCCGCCATTCGCCTTCATACGCGCGAAATACAGCCACTCCGCCAATTGTTCCGGATCTCGAAGCATCCGTGCGATTGCCATCGGCGATGCGATAAACCGCTCATCCATCGGCAGAATGCACGTCATCACCAGCGCCACGCCGCCCATCGCCAGTTCGCACAGCACCAGTGACACCGGCTGCCCCAGCGTCAGCAGGGTCAGCACGCCGAACACCACCGCCAGCGTCCCGCCATACAGCAGGGGACAGAGCGTGTACAGCGTCACGTCGTGCCGAGAGGCATCCTCCGGCGGAAGCAGATACGGCTGATAGCGCAGACGACTTTGCGCCGGGGCTTGAATGCGCACGAACGCCCCTGTGCCGTCCGCCTGATAGACCCGCCCGAACGCCTCGTAGCGCACGAGCTTCCAGCCAAAGTGCCTGCCGACCAGCATTTTCGGCACATCTTGCAGCAGATACGTCACGACCGCCGTCAGTGCCAGCCCCAGATACGTCGCCAGATTCCGCTCTTCATTCGTCCCGACAGTCAGCTGTGCGTTCACGCCGATTAGTGCCGCGCAGAACAGTACCGCCGCCAGCAGGATGCTGCCCATCCGCAGGAGCGGAAACAGGCGCTGAAATGTCCGATTCTTCATTCTTGCGCTTCCTTTGCCTTTCTTGATTCGTAGATTGCCTTTTCCTGCGCCATTCTGTCTATCGTCCACTGATAGCAGCGCGGCATGGTCGTATGGCGGATGCGGCGCAGGAACTGCTTGCGGCACTGCTCCGCCTTCTGCTCGTTGCCGTCGCGCAGCAGATGCACCGCATACGCCGTGCGCCAGACAAGCGGCTGCTTTTCATGCTTGCGCAATTCCTTCTGCATGTACAGCGTGTCATACTCTTTCAGGAAGTATCCCGGCTTGTCCAATGCCAACTCGCACAGAACGCCGCGCGGAATCAGCTGCCACCAAAGGCGCTTCGTCTGCTCCCGATGCTCCTGCGCCAGCATAGTCAGGATGTCCAGCGCCTCTTCGTAGCGGTTCTGCATCATCAGCCGCGCGGAACAATTAATCATAAGAGCCGCATCATTCTGATTCTGAATTTTGTCCGGCGGAGCGAAGTATTCTTCTGGCATTTCCGTGAACAGGTGATCCGTCAGGTTCTCCGCCAGCAGGCACTGCATCTGCCACATTTTGCGCCGTTTTTCGGGCTGGAATACTTTCCGAATTTCGCTTGGCGGCATGATGATGCCGAGAAACGTATACCCCCACGCCAGCACAAGGCAGGCAATGGCGGATGCTGTCCCATACAAATTGACTGCCAGCGCATAGAACAGTATCGCCAGCGCCGTCTGCACGTAAAACAACGCCGTCCGCGCCCGTTCCCGCTGCCTGCCCGTTTCCTTTTCCCACGGAACAGCCGCCAGCAGTATGCCCACATTGCGCTCCGCCGCCGGAAGGTACTGCACGCGCCAGCCGACGGTTTTCCTGCGGATATACTGAAGAAAGTACAAATCCACCAGCTGTATTCTGCAGCCGTACAGCACCAGAAGCAGCGTATACAGCAGCATATGCAGTGCCAATGCTATGAACAATCCGCAGATAAGCGGCGGCACAGCAAACACCATCAGCAGCAGCGCATCATCCGTTATCTCGATGAGCGGCAGAAGCAGGCATAAAAACGATGCAATACCCATGATGAATATTCCCAGTGCCAAGTATCCCCGCAGTTTCTGCATCATTCTTCTCCTTTTCGCGATCATCCGTGGAAATTTCCGCTTCCAGTATACGCCTTTCCCCCGATTGCGTCAAGGGAAGGGAATTTTTCCGGCAGCAGTCATGGATTCGTCATCTGTTCGTCACTTGACGGGGATATGATAGAAGCGGAAAGGAGTGAAGCTCCATGAAACGGCATTGCGCAAACATGGTGTTTGCTTTGATTTTGATAGCGTACACGGTTTATGCGGCGCTGGACACGTTCGTGATTGTCCGTGTGCTGACGCCGGACACGCTGCCGACGGCAACCGCTGAAGCCTCCACCGCGCCGACGGAACCTCCGGCGGAACAGACGACCACCGCGCCCATTTCCACCGACACGGAATACCACGACGACCAAATCGACATTGTGCTGACAACGATGCGCGTTGAGAACACGACGGTGTACGTTGCGGATGTGCAGATTGCGGACATTTCCCTGCTCAAAACGGCGCTGGCGGGGAACACCTACGCCCGCAACCTGACCGAGACGACCTCCGCGCAGGCGGCGAACGCGGGCGCGATTCTCGCCATCAACGGCGACTATTACGGCGCACAGGAGCGCGGGTATGTGCTGCGCAACGGCGTGCTGTACCGCGCATCGGCGCAAAGCGGCACGGACGCGCTGGTCATCGGTTCGGACGGCAATTTCCGCATCATCAACGAGGGCGAAACGAGTGCCGACACGCTGGTGCGTGAGGGCGCATGGCAGGTGCTGACGTTCGGCCCGGCGCTGATCAAGGACGGGCAAGTGACCGTCCGCAGCAGCGACGAGGTCGGGCGCGCCATGACCTCCAACCCGCGCACCGCCATCGGGCAAATCAGCGAAGGGCATTACCTGCTGGTCGTCTCTGACGGGCGGACGAAGGAGAGCACCGGGCTTTCCTTGCGGCAATTGGCAGAGCTGATGCAGTCGCTGGGCGCACAAATCGCCTACAACCTCGATGGCGGCGGTTCTTCGACGATGGTATTTCAGGGGCGCGTCGTCAACAACCCGACCACGAACGGGCGCAGCATCCGCGAAAGGAGCGTGAGCGACATTGTCTACATCGGCTATTGACCGCAAATGCGTGAAACTTGCGTTCTATCATCTGCTTTTTGCCGCCGTGACCGCGCTGGGTGGATTCGTGTATGAGCAGTTCAGCCACGGGGTCTATTCGGACTTCATGGTGTATGCGTTCCTGCCGCCGCTGGTGCTGGGAGCGTGTCCGCTGCTGATTCGCGCCCTGCGCGGAAAGGCGCTGCCGGGGCGCTGGTGCGTGCGGCTGTACCACTGGGGCATCATTGCGCTGACAGTCGGCTGTCTGTTTCAAGGAGCGCTGGAGATTTACGGCACGACGAGTCGCCTCGTAATGGGGTACTGGATTGCAAGCGGCGCGTGCCTTGCAGGAAGCCTTGTGGCGGGCGGGAAAAAATGAGCCGCATACCCCTTTGACGAACCTCGTGCTTGACCCGCTGCTGATTTTCGTCTGCCATTTTGGCATGGCGGTTGTCGGGCTGATTGCGCTGCTTGTGGTGGAGCTGCTGCCCGATCAGGTGATGCTGCTCTTCGGCGCGCAGAACGAGTCCATCCACTACACGCTCTTTGCCCGGCGCTGCTTCCGGGTATACCTGAGCATGATTGTGCTGGCGTGCATCAACAAAGGGACGTTCATCTTCCTGCAATCGCTGGGGAAAGCGGCTGCCTCGACGCTTTTGTCGATGGCACGGGAGATTGTATTCGGCGTGGGGCTGGTGCTGCTCCTGCCGCAGTTTTTCCAGCTGGACGGGGTGATCTATTCCATGCCTGCCGCCGATGTGCTGACGGCAATTCTCTCAGCGGTCGTGCTGGTACGGACATACCGCTCACTGGAAACGGAGAAGTAAGTAATACAGAAAAACCGGGCGAATCCTCCGAAACAGGGGAGATTCGACCCGGCTTTATTTTTGATATGCCATTACTCCTGCGGATTTTCGGGGTGCTGCTCCCGCTCCTGCATCAGCTTCCGAATCGCGGTAAACGATTCCTCGGAAATATCATGCTCAATTTTGCAGGCGTCCTCGCGGGCAACATCGGAATCAACGCCCAAACTCTCCAGAAAGCTCGACAGCGTCTTGTGGCGGTCATAAATGCTTCTCGCAATCTCCATCCCGGCGGGTGTGAGCGTAATCAAGTTGTCAGCATCCATCGTCAGATAACCGTTTTCGCGCAGACGCTTCATCGCCACGCTGACAGACGGCTTCGTGACCCCCAGCAGCAGAGAAATATCCACAGAGCGTGCATAGCCTTTTGCTTCTTTCAGGCGGAGGATTGCTTCCAAATAGTCCTCAGCGGATTCGTGAATGTTCATTCGATACTCCTTTCCGGATATAATGCGTTTCCTTTTCTTCTTATTTTACCATGCGCGGCGAAAAAATGCAACCTTCATTTTTCTGCCTGTGCCAAGCGGAAATACTCCGCCGCGCCATCCGCAATCGCTTCGCCCAACTTCTCCTGATAAGCAGGCGAGAGCAGCAGCGCTTCCTCCGCCGGATTGGAAATGAAGCCGCATTCCACCAGCACCGATGGCGTATCCAGCTGAAGAATGAAGTAGTCGCCCGGCATGGCGGCGCGCTCCTTTTGGGGCGAAAGGGCGGTAATGAGCGCTTCCTGCATTGTTCCGGCGAGCAGACGCCCCGCGCCGCTGCCCGCGCGGTAGAACACTTGCGGCCCGGATTCCGACCGCACGCGGTATTCGTTCATGTGGATGGACAGCACCATGTCCGCCTGCCCTTGAACCGCCATATCCACGCGGCACTGCATGTCCTGCCGCTTCTTCGTCACATTTGCCGGACGGGTTGTGTCGTCACAGAGATCGGTGTCTGTCCGGCGGGTCATCAGCACCGTCGCGCCGCGCTGCGTCAGGCTCTTTTCCACCGCCAGCGCCACGGCGAGGTTGACCTCTTTCTCCCACACGCCGGAATCACGGCAGCGCGCGCCGCCGTCATAACCGCCGTGGCCGGGGTCCTGTCTCTTATACACATCTCCGAGCCCACGAGACCTCTCTACA
>ENA-UAHW01000253-UAHW01000253.1-human-gut-metagenome-genome-assembly--contig:-NODE-253-length-8202-cov-3.359764_pt1 | contig 8202 bp, 6 predicted proteins | sample MGYA00244412_ERZ654375 | MGnify/ENA primary metagenome ERZ654375 (study PRJEB26926, sample SAMN06165166) | human gut metagenome | biome: ENVO:00009003; feature: ENVO:2100002; material: ENVO:00002003...
ACGAGATGTAGAGAGGTCTCGTGGGCTCGGAGATGTGTATAAGAGACAGGCCAAGTATCTGCCCATCCTGAACCGCAAGCTGCGGGAGGATGCGCTGGAACTGCGGGCCATGGCAAAAGAGGGAAAGGACACGGCCGCCCGCCACGAGGAGATGCTGGCGGAGATCTACAACGCCCTGTGCATCCTCTACGGCCAGCCTCCCAGGAGCTTTGACTTTGAGTATACCGACAAGGATGAGCACTACCACTGCGACCGGAACCTGACCCCGCACACCTTCCTTGAGAAATATGTGGGCAATGATCTGGATGATTACGTCGTCATCATCTCCTCGCCCATCCATGCGCTGAACCGCACCTACTGCCAGCCCTTTATGGGTGACGTGGTGGAGGAGAATATGTTCTGGCTCAACCTTTCGCAGGAGGAGCTGGAGAATCTGACCATCCGCCAGCTGCAGGCAGGGGAGGGGGTCATGTTCAGCTGCGACTGCCACCCCGACGGCGACCGCGCCAACGGCTATTGGGACCCCGACTGCTTCCAGTACGGCGAGGTGCTGGGCGGCCTGACCTTTGGCATGACCAAGGCCGAACGGCTGCTCACCCGTGAAAGCACCATGAACCACTGCATGATGTTCTGCGGTGTCAATCTGGACGAGAACGGCAAGGCTGACCGCTGGAAGATCGAGAACAGCTGGGGCGATGCCTCCGGCCAGAAGGGCTACTACATCGGCAGCGAGAAGTGGTTCAAGGCCAATGTCTACCAGATCACCGTCCGCAAGAGCCTGCTGAGCGATGCCCAGCGCGCCCTGCTGGATCAGGAGCCCCTGCCCATGAAGCTGTGGGACCCGCTGGCTTGAATTTAAATAAGATGCTATAAAGAAATCCCCCCCGCCTATGGCGGAGGGGATTTCTCTGTTAAGCGGATAATAGGGGAATCTTCAACGTGAAGCAGCTGCCTTTGCCCACTTCGCTTTCCAATAGGATTTCTCCGTGGTGCAGGTGGGCAAGCTCCTGCGCAATGGTCAGTCCCAGACCTGTGGAGTCGTGCTTGGAAGAGGTGGTGGTGTGGAAATACCGGTCAAATACGGCGGCCTGATCCTCCGGCGCAATGCCACAGCCCGTGTCCCGGACGCTCACCAGAGCAGCACCGGCCTCCACCCGGCTGTTGACGGTGATGCTCCCTCCTGCAGGGGTGTAGTGAATGGCATTTGTCAACAGGTTCTGCAGGATCTGCTGCAGCCGGATATGGTCGCCCCACACCGGCAGCTCCGGAGCCGGGGGAGCCTGAAGCACCACGCCCTTCTTCTCAGCCTCCTCCCGGCAGCTGTCACAGACCGCAGCGATGACCTCCCCCAGAGATACCCGGTCCTCGTTGAGCATCACCTGTTTCTGCTCCAGCTTTGCAGCCAGAAACAGATCCTCCGTCAGGCGGCGGAGAAAGGCCGTCCGCTGCTGCAGGGCGGGCAGCAGGGCCGGCAGGGCCTCCGGTGCAGCCTCCAGTGTGTCCAGTCCACTGCTGACCGCAAACAGGGGACTGCGCAGGTCGTGGAAAATGTTCAGCATCATGCTTTTCCGGGCCTCGGTCTCCTCCGTCAGGGCCTTTGTCCGCTGAATGACCCGGGCATCCAGCTCCCGGGCCAGCTGCTCCGCCCGGTCAAATTGCAGGGCATACCGGCGGCAGACGTAGGCCATGCAGCCCAGAGTAAAAGGCGCGTCGTAGATCCGGGCACACCGGAACAGGTAGAAAAACACGCTCTCCTGAAAAAACGGTACGTGTATGCCCGGCAGGACCACCCATACCCGGAAGCCAATGGTGATGGCACAGGGAAATAGCATCAGCAGGGCAGCATCGGAGCCCCGGGCATACATTGCCATCAGTATGCCCAGACAGTAGCCCATGCCCAAAAGCAGCCCCACCGCCCGTACACGGCTGAGGGGAATCAGCGTCAGAACAAGATACCCCAGCGTCAGAAGCAGGGAATGGAGCCGCTGCCCGTGAGACACCGGCACAGCCCCTGTCAAGGCGGCACACAGCAGGATACCTGCCAGAACCGTGACGGTAAAGAATCCCCGGCGGAAAAAGACGCTCCAGCCGGAACTTCCCACCGGAGCCAGAATGATCACCAGAGCCCAGAGGGTCAGCACCGTCAGATACAGCAGAAAATACCCCAGTTCCTTCTGAGGCTTGTATCGGTACAGGGCCAGCACCACCGCCCCCAGAGTGCAGAATACTGCAATGGCCATCCACTGCAGCACCGTGCGGAAGGTCAGGGCAGCCACTCCTTTTTCCGGGAACAGGGCAGCCCATGCCATCAATTGGGCTTCGGAGTCCATGCCGGGGACCCCAAAATCCGCCAGCGCCGGCAGTCGCTGGTTGAACCAGATCCCTGCCAATCCAATGGCCAGTGCCAGTGCCCCGGCAGCAGCCGGAAGCAGAAATCGCTTTTTTATCATAAAAAGACCCCCTGCAAAAACTTTGGAGAACCGGTTGAGAACAGCCCGGAAATACGGTATACTAGATAAGGATATTATAGCAAATTCACGCCGAAAAGGGGAGGGCAAACCGCATGATCCGCATTCTTCTGGTGGAAGATGATCCGGTGATCCGGGACACTACCAGCTATTTCTTGAAATGTCAGCAGAATTTTGAGGTGGTCTGCGCTGACACCGGCGGCGAAGCGCTGAGCCACGCCCGGGAAAAGTTCGATGTGATCCTGATGGATATCCTTCTGCCGGACACCAACGGCATGGATCTGTGTCAGCGCCTGCGCAGCTGGCACCACTGCCCCATCATTTTCACTTCCTGTCTGGACGATACAGACACAGTGGTACGGGCACTGGAATTGGGCGGCGATGATTTCCTGACCAAGCCCTACAACCAAAAAGTTCTGCTGGCCCGCATCATGGCAAACATCCGCCGTGTCCAGATGGATGCCGCAGAGCCCAGCGTCAGCGGCTACCACTGTGCGGCCTTTACGCTGGATCCCAACAGCCATTGCGTGGAAAAGGATGGCCGGAGCATCCATCTGGCCGACATGGAGTACCGCATCCTGACCCTCTTCATCCGGCATCCCAACACCTTCTTTACCGCAAACGAGCTTTACCGGAAGATCTGGGGGAAGGAAAGCCTGGGGGATGTCCGCACTGTGCAGGTGCATATCCATAACCTCCGCAGTAAGATCGAGCCCGACCCCGCAAAGCCCGTCTACCTCAAAAATGTCTGGGGCAAAGGCTATATTTTCCGCCCGGAAGGGGAGACGGAAGGCTGAAATGGTTTTGCTGTCTTAAATATCGTTAACCCTCGAAGCACCCACTTCTTAAGGAAACTTAAGCCGTGGGTGCTTTTTTCTGCTCTGATTTGACCGTTATTTATCAAACGAAGTGGGAAACGGGAATTTTCCAGCGAAGAAACGGCAAAGATGTTTAAGAATTCTTAAAAGACAACAGGCGGACTTTGTGTTAATTTATTATCGAACGAAGTCTGCACCGCATTGTGGCGGTACGTTTCGGATAAGAAGGAAAATCAAAGAATAAGAACAGAAAAAGAGAAGAAAGGATCATCCAAGCATGAACAAGATCTCGCGTAAAGGCTTTCTGAAGATCGCCGCTGCCGCTGCCATGTCCGGTGTCACCGCCGGTGCATTGGCTGCCTGCAACGCTGCAAGCTCCTCCACCGCCGCTTCCTCCGGTGCAGCAGGCAGCTACACCCCCGGTACCTACACCGGCACTGCCGAGGGCATTTCCTCTACCGTCAAAGTCACCATGACCTTCTCTGACAGTGCTGTGACCGACATTGTGGTCGATACCTCCGGCGAGACCGCTTCCTACGGCGCTGCTGCTGCCGAGGAGCTGAAGAACCAGCTGCTGAACGCCGGCTCTGACGAGATCGACGGCGTGTCCGGCTCCACCATCACCTCCGATGCCGTGATGAAGGCCGCCAAGAGCTGCTTTGCACAGGCAAAGGGAGAGGCAACTGTAACTTCCGTTCAGCTGCCCACCGGTGACGAGACCGATTGGCTGGGCAAGGAGCCTGACATCGACGAGGCTGCCATCACCGAGACCGTGGACACCGATATCGTCATCGTGGGTGCCGGCAACGGCGGTATGTTCGCTGCTGCTTATGCCGCTGCCAAGGGCCTGAACTTCCGTGTCATCGAGCAGAACGGCAATGTGCAGGATACCCGTCACTGGGTGGGTGCCGTGGACGGCTTTGGCGCTCAGGAACAGGGCATCAAGATGGATCGTGCCAAGCTGCTGAGCGAGGTCTCCCGTTACGCCTCCGGCAAGTGTGATCAGCGCGTGGTCAAGACCTGGATCAACGAGTCTGCCGAGATGATCGAATTTGTCCGCTCCATCATGGAGGACAAGTACGGCGTGAAGATGATCTACACCTACGGCGACGAGGCCAAGTGGCCTGCAGAAAACGCCGAGCACAACACCGATTATATGTACCCTGAGATCGAGTATACCTATGATCGCTCCAGTGGTGCCGCCCGGAACGAGCTGCTGCTTCAGTACATTCAGGAGCTGGGCTACGATGTGGACTTCAAGACCAGTCTGGCCAAGCTGGAAAAGAACAGCGATGGCCGCATTACCGGCATCATCGCCCAGAGCACCGAGGATGACCACTTTATCCGCTACAACGCCAACAAGGGCGTGCTGCTGGCCTGCGGCGGCTTCCCCGGCAACCCCTACATGATGGAGCAGCTGGACCCGCTGGGAACCAGCGTGACCACTGCCTGCTCCTACTCTCCCTCCGATAAGGGCTACGGCATCCGGGCTGCAATGTGGGCCGGTGCCAATCTGGACAAGGAGGCCGCTCCCATGCTGTTTGACCGCGGCATCGTGGCCCCCGGCGTGGATGGCGGCTATGTGGACAGCGACACTGCCTTTGGCGGCAAGGCTTTCCCGGGTACCATCCGTCAGTACAACCCCGGCACCCAGCCCTTCCTGAAGGTGAACCGCAACGGCGAGCGCTTTGCCAACGAGAGCAGCCCCTACAATGACATCGTCTACGCCGCTGCTCACCAGCCGGGCCGTGTCTACGCTCAGATCTGCGATGCCAACATTCTGGAGGACGCAAAGCGTTTCCACACCATCGGCTGCTCTGCCCAGACCCGTAACGGCGGTGAGAAGTACATTCAGGGTAAGATGGACGAGGCGATCGAGGCCGGTGCATTGTTCAAGTGCGATACGCTGGACGAGCTGGCTGACAAGATGGGCTTTACCGGTGCTGCCAAGGACACCTTCCTTGCTACCGTGGAGCGCTACAACGAGCTCTACGACAAGCAGAACGACGAGGACTTCGGCAAGCCTGCTTACCGCCTCAGCGCCATCCGTACCGCTCCCTTCTACGGCTGCTGGCTGGGTGCCTCTCTGCTGACCACTGAGCAGGGCATTGCCATCAACGAAAAGGGTCAGGCTCTGGACAACGATAACAAGCCCATGCCCGGCCTGTATATCACCGGCGATATGTCCGGCAGCTTCTTTGCCAACAACTATCCCTGCCTGATGGCCGGTGTGGCTATGGGCCGCACCCTGACCTTCGCCATGAAGAGCATCAAGCAGATGGCCGGTCTGGAATGATGTCACTCCCCGGAAAATGAACTGAAAACCGCATAAAAATGCAGCGCCGCTGAAGCCCTGAAAAGCTTCGGCGGCGCTGTTTTACGTTTCCCTCTATACACAAAAAATGTCAGGCAGTCCTCAGCACACGGCGCGGCGGGGAGCGGCCAGAGGCTCGATCACCGGCGGGTGCATCCCTTCCCGGTAGTCCAGATCCCCCTGATCCATGCCGCGGAGCAGTACCTCGGCGGTGGCAATGTTGGTGGCAATGGGTACGTTGTGCATATCACACAGGCGGAGCAGGTTCTGCTCGTTGGAGCTGCCGCTGTCGGCCCGGAGCGGGTCGCGGAAGAACAGCACCAGATCCACTTCATCGCAGGCAACACGGGCGGTGATCTGCTGGATGCCGCCCAGCTTTCCGGAGAGATAACAGTGAACTGGCAAGCCGGTGGCCTGGTTCAACATCCGGCCGGTGGTACCGGTGGCGATGACAGTGTTCCGGGACAGGATACCACTGTAGGCGGTGCAGAACTGAAGTGCAAGTTCTTTGCGGGAATCATGTGCAAGAATGGCAATTGTCATAATTCGCTCTCTCCTTTGTACTAGTGTCGTCATGCGGACATCTGTTTGAAATGGATTGCAGTTGTGAGAAGGACAGTTCCGGGCACACTTCAGAGCGCCCCGCCGAACTTGTTCCCATACTTTCCAATATAGTTTTACCGCGTCGAAATAGGGGCTGTCAAGGGGGAAATGAGGATTTTTACCCTAATTTCCGATAAAAGTACGACTTTATTTTTGTACAGAATGGAGAAATGAAAAATACATCATGGCACAAACGGAAAAATAATTTTCGAAATTTTGGCCCGAAAGTGTTTCTATAACAAAAACAGTCCATCCCTGTAAAACAAAAATACAGGCCGCTGTCTTTCCACTGCGGCCTGTAAGAAAAAAACGGAAAAATGTTTTCGCAATTGAACGGTTCAGCGGATCTGGCCGCTGCCGTGAATGATGTACTTGTAGCTGCACAGCTCTTCCAGCCCCATGGGGCCACGGGCGTGGAGCTTCTGGGTGGAAATGCCCATCTCGCACCCCAGCCCGAACTCCCCGCCATCGGTAAAGCGGGTGGAGCAGTTGACGTAGACCGCCGCGCTGTCCACCGCCGCCGTAAAGAGGGCGGCATGGGCCTCGTCCCGGGTCAGGATGGCTTCGCTGTGGCCGGTGGAGTGCGCGGCGATGTGGCCGACGGCCTCCTCCACGCTGTCCACGACTTTGACAGCCAGGATGTAGTCCAGGAACTCGGTGTCAAAATCCGCAGGGCCTGCAGGGGTGCCGGGGATGATGGCGGCGGCACGCGGGTCCAGCCGCAGCTCCACCGGGTGCAGCCCCTTTGCCGTGCGGTCAGGGCCCAGCCGCCGGGCCAGCTTGGGCAGGAACTCTGCCGCAATGTCACGGTGCACCAGGCACACCTCCTCCGCATTGCAGACGCTGGGGCGGCTGGCCTTGGCGTTTTCGATGATGTCCAGCGCCTTATCCTGCTCGGCAGAAGAATCCACGAAGATGTGGCAGATGCCGGTGCCGGTCTGGATGCAGGGGACTTTGGCGTTTTCCACACAGGCGCGGATGAGCCCGGCCCCGCCGCGCGGGATGAGCAGATCTACATAGCCCACCGCTGTCATCAGGGCGTTGGCCGAAGCGTGGGTGGTATCCTCGATCAGGCAGACCGCTGTTTCGGGCAGGCCGTTTGTCCGCAGACCCTCCCGCAGAGCCGCTACAATGGCGTTGGCACTGCGCCATGCCTCCCTGCCGCACCGCAGGATGCAGGCATTGCCGCTCTTGATGGCAAGGGCGGCGGCATCGCTGGTCACGTTGGGGCGGCTCTCGTAGATGATGGCGATCACACCCATGGGCACGGCGGTCTTTTCGATCACCAGTCCGTTGGGGCGCTCCACCCGCTTCAGCACCCGGCCCACCGGATCGGGCAGGGCGGCAACCTCTTCAATGCCCTTTGCCATGGCGCGGATGCGCTCTTCGGTCAAGGCAAGACGATCCAGCATTACTTCGCTGATATGTCCCTTTGCGGCGGCCATGTCGTCGGCATTGGCGGCAAGAGTGGCCGTCATGCTTGCGGGGCTGCACAGCTGCGCAGCCATACTGCGCAGTGCCTGTGCACGGCTTGCGCCATCAGCCAGTGCAAGCGCAGCCTTTGCCCCGCGGGCGGCTTCCAGAATTTCCTGTGTTGTCATAGCTCAAACCTCCTGTGTGGACAGTGCGGGCTGCTTGTGCCCGGCAAAGCGGGTGCCGATGGGCTTGCCCGCAGCGATATCATACAGCAGCTCCGGGTGTGCGCCGTTGGCAATGACCATATCTGCGCCGCTGCCGGTCACCATGCGGGCAGCCCGCAGCTTGGTTGCCATGCCGCCGGTGCCCAGTGCCGAACCTGCACCGTCTGCCAGTGCCATCACCTCCGGGGTGATCTCTTCCACCAGCGGGATGAGTGCCGCATCCGGGTGGGTGTGGGGGTTCGCGGTGTACAGACCATCGATGTCGCTCAGCAGCACAAGCAGGTCGGCCTTGCAGCAGCAGGCCACAATAGCTGTCTCTTATACACATCTCCGAGCCCACGAGACCTCTCTACATCTCG
>ENA-UAHW01000262-UAHW01000262.1-human-gut-metagenome-genome-assembly--contig:-NODE-262-length-8024-cov-4.271427_pt1 | contig 8024 bp, 6 predicted proteins | sample MGYA00244412_ERZ654375 | MGnify/ENA primary metagenome ERZ654375 (study PRJEB26926, sample SAMN06165166) | human gut metagenome | biome: ENVO:00009003; feature: ENVO:2100002; material: ENVO:00002003...
ACGAGATGTAGAGAGGTCTCGTGGGCTCGGAGATGTGTATAAGAGACAGAACTGAGGTCACCCGTTGATATACGCATTTGTATGGGTTATAATTAAGAAATTAATTAACAATAGATAAATTACGAAAGGTGGAAATTATTGATGAAATTTGGTCATTTTGATGACGTGAAAAAGGAATATGTCATCAGCAATCCAAGAACGCCATATCCATGGATAAACTATCTTGGCACACAGGAGTTCTTCTCACTTATCTCCAACACAGCAGGAGGCTATTCCTTCTATAAGGACGCAAGACTGAGAAGAATAACTCGTTATCGTTACAACAACGTGCCTATCGACATGGGCGGAAGATATTTCTATATCAAAGACGGCGAAACTATCTGGAATCCGGGCTGGTCACCGGTAAAGACAGAGCTTGACGCTTATGAGTGCCGTCATGGTATGGGCTATACTATCATCACAGGTAAGAAGAACGGACTTAAGGCTGAGGCTACATTCTTTGTTCCTCAGAACTATAACGGCGAAGTTCAGCAGGTAGTTCTCACAAACGAGAGCAATGAAGAAAAAACATTCTCATTCTTCTCATTTGCAGAGTGGTGTCTTTGGGACGCTCAGGACGACAGCACAAACTTCCAGAGAAACTTTAGCACAGGACGTGTTGAGGTAGTAGGTTCAACTATCTATCACAAGACAGAATACAGAGACAGAAGAGATCACTTTGCATTCTATACAGTAAATGATGAGATAGACGGCTATGATACAGACAGAGATTCATTTATCGGTCTTTATAACGGTTTCCATAACCCACAGGCTGTTGAAGCAGGCAAGGCTAACAACTCATTTGCAGACGGCTGGTCACCTATCGCTTCACACTACAAGAAGATAACACTTGCTCCTGGCGAGTCAAAGACTCTTGTATTTATCCTCGGCTATGTTGAAATGCCTGTTGACAAGAAGTTCGAGGCTGACGGCGTTACTATCAATAAGGAAAAGGCTCTCGCAATGATCGAGCAGTATAACACTCCTGAAAAGGTAGCCGCAGGTCTTGAAGAACTCAAGGCAACTTGGGACAGACTTCTCAGCGTTATCAATGTTGACACACCTGATGACAAGGTAAACAGAATGGTAAATATCTGGAACCAGTATCAGTGCATGGTAACATTTAACCTTTCACGTTCCGCTTCATATTTCGAGAGCGGTATCGGCAGAGGAATGGGCTTCAGAGATTCAAACCAGGATATCCTCGGCTTCGTTCATCAGATACCGGACCGCGCAAGACAGCGTATCATCGACATCGCTTCTACACAGCTTCCTGACGGCGGCTGCTATCATCAGTATCAGCCTCTTACAAAGAAGGGCAACTCCGATATCGGCGGCGACTTCTCAGACGATCCACTGTGGATGATCCTTTCAGTTTCCGCATACATCAAGGAAACAGGCGACTGGTCTATCCTTGACGAAATGGTTCCTTATGATAATGACGAGTCAAAGGCTAAGCCAATGCTCGACCACCTTAAGGTATCATTCTATCACATTGTAAATAACCTCGGTCCTCACGGTCTGCCACTTGCAATGAGAGCTGACTGGAACGATTGTATCAACCTTTCATGCTACTCTGACACTCCGGGCGAGAGCTTCCAGACTTATACAAACCCTAAGTTTGCAGCCGAGGGCGGCTACTCAAAGATAGCTGAGTCTGTAATGGTAGCAACACTCTTTACATACACAGGTCCTAACTATGTGGCTATCCTCAAGCACCTTGGCAAGGACGATGAAGCTGCCGCAGCACAGGCTGAGATCGACAAGATGAAGAAGAACGTTATGGAGTCTGCATTTGACGGCGACTGGTTCCTGAGAGCTTACGATTCCACAGGCGCAAAAATGGGTTCTAAGGAATGTGAAGAGGGCAAGATATTCATAGAGCCACAGGGCTTTGCAGTTATGTCTGAAATAGGCAAGGACGAGGGCGCTGACATCAAGACACTTGATTCTATCGACAAGTACCTCAATACAAAGTATGGTCTTGTTCTTAACAACCCTGCATACTCAAAGTATTATATCCAGTATGGTGAGATATCCACATATCCGGGCGGATATAAGGAGAACGCCGGTATCTTCACACATAACAACGCTTGGATAATCTGCGCAGAAGCATATGCAGGCAGAGGCGACAAGGCGTTCGAGTATTACAGCAAGATAGCTCCTGCATTCAACGAGGAAATATCTGATCTACATAAGACAGAGCCTTATGTATACGGTCAGATGATAGCTGGTAAGGACGCAAGCAGATTCGGCGAGGGCAAGAACAGCTGGCTCACAGGTACAGCCGCATGGAACATGGTAGCTATCTCACAGTACATTCTCGGAGTACAGGCTGACTTTGACGGCTTGAAGATAGATCCATCTATCCCTCACGAGTGGGACGGCATGACAGCAACACGTCAGTTCAGAGGTGCAACATACAACATCACTGTTAAGAACCCTGACCACGTTTGCAAGGGCATAAAGAGCGTAACTGTTGACGGCAAGGCAGTAGAGGGCAATGTTCTCCCTGTAGCTGAAAATGGTGCAACAGTAAATGTTGAGGTAGTAATGGGCTAAGCCATACAAATTTTAAAGGCGAGATTATGTTTTTTGGAAAGACAAAGAAAAAAAATAAACCAACTACAATTGAGCATCCTGTATTAGGAACTTTGATTAAAAAAACAGATTGGTACACAAAGAAGAGCTTTATCATTACATTATGGGATAAAACTTTTGACCTGTATCTATGTATATACTCAAATCAAAAAGATGCTGTAATTTCATTTGAACAAGAAGAAGCAATCAGATATTATCTTGATAATCAGATTCAAATCGAACGAGATATTCAAAAAATGTTGTTGAATTTTTTTCACACTTCAGATTGTTCTTTGATTGAAAAGAGTATACAAATTGAAGGATTGAATTTTACAAGGAATGGAGCTATCAGCATTGGTTTAATATCTGATTTTTCTGATGAGTTTCTTGAAAAACATATTGGAGAAGATGTTATTTTTACAGATTCTTTTGGGATGTCAGTTTATCCGATTAAGGCAGTGCTTCCAAATGAGAAAGTATATTACAACTTCAATAATAAATACGAAGGAGACCAGCTTTAATATGAATGTGTTTGACAGCATAATTACTGGACTTAACGAGGCAGTTGACTACGAAAAAGGTAAAATTTCTGCTAAAAAACAACTCTTAGAATAGAGCCTTTGCCTGATATATCTGCTGAAGATATAAAAGCGATCCGAAAAAAGCTGGGATTTACGCAGGCGGTATTTGCCGCAGTGATCGGAGTTTCGACAAAAACTGTTGAGGCGTGGGAAACAGGTACGAACCAGCCTATCGGTCCTGCACGCAGAATGATCTCACTCATTCAGTTTGACCCAGAAATTCTGCAAAGCTACCATATCGTAAATGAAAATGTTATTTAACTATGACCGCAGTTCTTTGAGGACTGCGGATCTTTTTATCCCGTCACATCAAAGACCTTTTTGATGTGTTCAACACAAAAAAGCCGCCCACCAGCGTGGACGGCTTTTGTCATATGCGAATTATTCCTGCGGACCCATTACCTTGACCATAACGGCTTTCTGTGCATGAAGTCTGTTTTCAGCTTCCTCGAATATCTCATTTGCGTGAGCCTCGAATACCTTTTCGGTTATCTCCTCCTCACGGTGAGCAGGCAGACAGTGCTGAACCATTGCGTCAGCCTTTGCAACAGCCATGATATCGTCATTTATCTGATAGCCCTTGAATGCGATTTTTCTCTTCTCTGTCTCAGCTTCCTCGCCCATTGAAGTCCAAACGTCTGTGAACAGAACGTCAGCGTCCTTTGCTGCCTCAAGAGGAACGTCTGTCATTGAGAACTTGTCGCCGTAGCCCTTGGCAAATTCAAGAACCTCAGCAGCAGGCTGATAATCCTTAGGGCAAGCGATAGAAACTTCCATGCCTACCTTTAGTCCACCAACGATAAGCGAGTTTGCCATGTTGTTGCCGTCACCTATGTAGCACATTTTCAGACCCTCAAAGCGTCCTTTGAACTCTCTGATAGTCATAAGGTCAGCAAGCACCTGACAAGGGTGGCAGAAGTCTGTCAGACCGTTTATTATTGGGATAGAGCCATATTTAGCAAGATCCTCAACCTCTTTCTGCTCAAAAGTACGGATCATGATGCCGTCAAGGTAACGTGAAAGAACACGGGCTGTGTCCTGAACAGGCTCGCCTCTGCCTATCTGGAGGTCACGGTTTGAAAGGAAAAGTGCCTGACCGCCAAGCTGATACATACCTGTTTCAAAAGAAACTCTTGTACGGGTAGAGGACTTCTGGAATATCATTCCGAGAGTTTTGCCTTTAAGAATGTGGTGCTCGATACCATTTTTGTTTTCGTATTTGAGCTGGTCTGCAAGATTGAGAATGTCGAGAATTTCCTCCTTGGAAAGGTCGAGCATTTTAAGTAAATGTTTCATAATATTTCCTCCGTAATTTGATTTTTATTTGGTATTGCATATCAAACGGGCGAACACTGTTCGCACCTACACACTTTGTTATTTCTCGTCAAGAACTTTTTTCAGAATAGCAAGTCCCTTGTCTATCTGCTCATATGAGATATTCAGCGGTGGCAAAAATCTCAGCTTATCCTTTGCTGTGAGAATAAGAAGTCCGTTTTCAAAGCATTTGTTAAGCACATCAGCGGCTTTCTTTATTTTGAGCCTTACGCCTATCATAAGACCAAGTCCGTCAACGCCTTCAACTTCGTCTATCTGGACAAGCTTTTCTCTGAAATACTCGCCCTTTTTGCGAACTTCCTCAAGAAATTCAGGCTTTGTCACCTTGTCAAGAACTGCGTTTCCGCCTGCACAGGAAATAGGATTTCCACCAAACGTTGAGCCGTGTGTACCCTTGCCAAGTACCTCACTGCACTTCTTGTTAGCAAGGCACACGCCTATTGGAACACCGCCTGCAAGACCCTTTGCAAGTGTGGTTATGTCAGGCTTTACGTTGTAAAGCTCAGATGTGAGGAGCTTGCCGGTTCTGCCAACGCCTGTCTGTACCTCGTCTGCGATAGTGAGGATATCCCTCTTTGCACACTCAAGCATGATAGCGTTCACAAAGCTCTGCTGAAGAGGTATAACTCCGCCCTCGCCCTGAACAAACTCGAACATTACAGCGCAGACCTTGTTGTCAAGCTTGTTGAGCTTGTCCATAAGATCGTCAATATCATTAGCGATAACATTCTCAAATCCGCCAACGAACGGGAAGAAGTAGTTGTGGAAAACCTCCTGACCTGTTGCAGAAAGAGTGCAAAGCGTTCTGCCGTGGAAGCTGTTTACAAGGGTGATGATGATATTTCTCTCAGCGTCCTTGCCGTATTTGTCAAAGCTGTATTTCCTTGCAAGCTTGATAGCGCATTCGTTAGCCTCTGCGCCCGAGTTGCCGAAGAACATTTTCTCATAGCCTGTTGCCTCGCAAAGTCTCTTTGCAAAGTCAGCCTGTACCTTTGTGTAATAGTAGTTTGAGGTGTGCTGTATCTTGTGTGCCTGATCGCAGATAGCGTTCACCCAATCCTCATCGCAGTAGCCAAGGCTGTTTGTGCCGATACCGGAGCCGAAGTCGATATACTCTTTTCCGTCCTCGCCAACAGCCGTCTGACCATGACCGCTTTCCATAACAAGACCTATTCTGCCATAGGTCTGCATAACGTGTTCGTTGAACTGTTCTATGGTGTTCATTTTTATCACTCTTTTCAATATGTATTGATATTTTATATAAACTGTGTACCGATACCCTCGTTAGAGAGCAGCTCGATAAGTATCGAGTGCGGTACTCTGCCGTCAATGATAGTGGTCTTTTTAACGCCACGTCTTACGGCTTCAACACAGCAGTCTATCTTTGGTATCATTCCGCCGCTTATGATGCCTTTCTTTTTGAGATAAGGCACATCGCTGACGTTTACCTGTGGGATAAGTGTGGAATCATCGTCCTTGTCCTCCAGCAGACCAACTATATCCGTCATAAGGATAAGCTTTTCCGCTCTCAGACAAGAAGCAATTCTCGCCGCCGCAGTGTCAGCATTGATATTGTAAGACTGTCCGTCCTCGCCAACGCCAACTGTGGAGATTATAGGAACATAACCGTTGTTCAGTGCGTCAACGATAGGTTTTGTCGTCACCTTTTTGATGTCGCCCACAAAACCAAGGTCTACTTCGCTGTCAAGCTTCTGCGCAAGTATCATCTGTCCGTCACAGCCGCAAAGACCGAGAGCCTTTCCACCATGAAGCTGGAGAGCGCAAACAAGTTCCTTGTTTACCTTGCCGCAAAGCACCATTTTAACGATATCTATAGTTTCGGCGTCAGTGTATCTCAGACCGTTTATGAACTTGCTTTCAATGCCGACTCTTTTGAGCATTGCGTTTATCTCAGGACCTCCGCCATGAACAAGAACTACCTTTATGCCTACCTCGCTCAGAAGCACAATATCGCTCATAACAGCTTCTTTAAGCTCAGCGTTTGTCATAGCGTTGCCGCCGTATTTTACAACAACTATCTTGTCGTGGTATTTCTGAATGTGCGGCAGAGCGTCAATAAGTATCTGACTTCTGATTTTATTGCTTATGTCCATTTCTCATTCTTCTTTCCTATACTGATTTTATGTCTTAGCTTCTGTAATCGCCGTTTATCTTAACATAATCATATGTAAGGTCACAGCCCCATGCAGTGGCAGTGCCGTTGCCGTCGCCGATAGAAACGCTTATTGTTATCTCGTCCTCAAGAAGAACTGTCTTAGCGACCTCCTCAGAGAACTCTATGCCTGCACCGTTGTGGCAAACGTGTATCTCTCCTGCCTTTGATGACAGTGAAACGTCCACCTTGTTTATGTCAAAATCAGCCTCGGCGTATCCAACAGCGCAGAGTATCCTGCCCCAGTTAGCGTCAGCACCGAACATTGCGCACTTGAAAAGCGGTGAGCATATAACGCTCTTTGCAACGATTATAGCGGTGTCAAGGTCTTTAGCACCTGTTACAGTACATTCAAGAAGCTTAGTTGCACCCTCGCCGTCCTTTGCGAGCATCTTAGTAATGTTCATCATGACGATATAAAGAGCTTTTTTGAACACCTCGTAGCTTTCACCCTCGGCTGTTATCTCAGGGTTTCCTGCAAGTCCGTTAGCCATAACAGCACAGGTATCATTCGTTGACTGGTCGCCGTCAACTGACAGGCAGTTGTATGTTATCTTCACTATCTCAGTGAGTGCCTTTTTGAGCATTTCGGAGGATACAGCGCAGTCTGTAGTGATAACATTGAGCGTAGTCGCCATGTTAGGGTGTATCATACCGCTGCCCTTGCCCATGCCGCCAACGTGGCAGATCTTGCCGTCCAGCTCAAACTCAACAGCAACTTCCTTTTTCACTGTATCAGTAGTCATGATAGCGATAGCGGCTTTTTCGTTGCCCTTATAGGAAAGTCCCTCATAAAGCTCGTCTATCTTAGCTTCGATAGGTTCAAGAGGGAGTATCTGACCTATGACGCCTGTCTGAGCGATAAGAATTTCCTCAGGCTTAACGCCCATTTTAGCGGCAGTCATCTCGCACATTTTGTAAGCCTTTTCCTCGCCGTCAGCGTTGCAGGTGTTAGCGTTTTTGGAGTTGAGGATAAAGCCCTTAGCCTTGCCGCCTGTTTTAGCAAGATTTTTCTGAGAAACAGTAACAGGAGCACCCTTGACCTTATTCTGAGTAAAAACGCCGGCGGCTGAACACATAACGTCAGACTCCACAAGGCAGAGGTCAGGCTTTTTTGTAGGGTTTTCCTTTATGCCGCAATAAAGACCGTTAGCCTTAAAGCCCTTTGCAGCACACACGCCGCCGTCTACATACTTATAGCCGTCGAAATCTTTCTTTGATATCTCTTTCATATTCAAAACTCCTTACAAAATTTTCACACTAATTCTGTCTCTTATACACATCTCCGAGCCCACGAGACCTCTCTACATCTCGTA
>ENA-UAHW01000269-UAHW01000269.1-human-gut-metagenome-genome-assembly--contig:-NODE-269-length-7805-cov-4.074065_pt1 | contig 7805 bp, 6 predicted proteins | sample MGYA00244412_ERZ654375 | MGnify/ENA primary metagenome ERZ654375 (study PRJEB26926, sample SAMN06165166) | human gut metagenome | biome: ENVO:00009003; feature: ENVO:2100002; material: ENVO:00002003...
ACGAGATGTAGAGAGGTCTCGTGGGCTCGGAGATGTGTATAAGAGACAGCCATACGGTACTTTATCAAAAGAAAAGCTACCGTCTTTTTCAGAGGTAGCAGTCATCAATGCGTTTTCTTTTGTAAAGTCGGTTTCATCAACCTTAAACAGACCGAGTACAGCATCTCCCAGTGCTTCGCCGTTTTCGGTAATTTTCTTACCGGAAACAGAACCGTAAAAGAGTTTGTTCTTAATCGGGTTTCCATCGTTGACTGCAATCTCAACATTTGCGGTGTCCTGACTGGCATAGCTGAAAGTAAACGGATACTTGGCGTCGGAGAGAATATAATGCTCATCGGTTGCAAGTTCCCTTACATAGTAGCTTCCAAAAGGAAGGTCTGTTTTCAGTGTTACCTTTCCGTTTTCGGACAGAGAGATAATCTCAATCAGACCGTCTGCCGGAATGGAAGTACCACTTGCGGATACAATCTCCTCTGCGGCGAAAAGTCCGAAGCTGATATTCTTCATTTCATCGCTGTTGCCGATGTTGAAGATGTCGTTCTTTTCGATAGCCTTTTCAAGACTGACCGTTACTTTCTGCCTGTCGTTTACAAAGCTTGTGGCAGTTTCGGTTACAGCCACTTCCTGACCGGCATAAGTCAGCTCAACCTCGTGGGCTTCTTTGTTGATAACCATACCCTCCGGTGCGGTGATTTCAACCACCGTATATTTTCCGAGATAGAGTTCCTTGTTCTTTGCAAGACCGCTTTCGTCTGTCGTTACGGCATCTACAACCTCGCCCTTTGCGTAACGGAGTGTTCCATCGGGAGTAATAATATCTTCTGCTGCGGCAATTTCATATACCGCACCTGCAAGACCTTTCACTTCATAGGTAGGCTGATAGATAACATCGGTATTTTCCTCACCGGTCTTTTCAATGTTGACTATACCTTTCTGCGCCATATTTGGCTTATCCACCTTAATCACAGTAATTCCACCCTCATCGGAGGACTGTTCCTCTGCAACATCAAAGTACACCGGTGTGCTGTCAAGCACATATCCGTAAGGAGCTTGAACCTCTACAAGAGAATATCCTTTGCTGTATTCCAACTTTTCCGGTGTTACAAGCTGTCCGTTTCCGTCCGTGTAGAATGTGTCAATCGTGGTAGGGGTAGGATAAGTGAAGGTCATTGTAATCTGATTGCCCTCAGGGTCATAGAGCTTGAAGCCTGCTCCGGCATACGGAATGTTTTTTCCGCTTTCAGCGTCCACCTTAACCACCTTGATATTACTCTCAAAATTTGCGTTGTTGATAAGATAGCGGTAGGTCTGTCCGTTCTGAGAAATGAACACATCAAAGTCGTCCATTAACTCACGACCTTCCCAACCGGAGGTCTGATGAACGGTATATATGCCGTAAGGCATATCCTTTGTCTGATCAAAGCCGTTTTCATCACAGACAATCACATCTCTTTCACCTTCCTCGGCTGAATTAAAGCTGCCGGAAGATTTGAGATAGATTTCAAAGGTTGCACCGCTTTCAGGTGTTTCAATCTGTGTTTCGCCGTCATCGATATGCTTGATAATAGCGATATTGCCTTTCATAATCTGTTCGGTTACATCATTTGCGGTCTGATTGTGTTCCACAGTATAAAGCTGCGGTTCAGCACCGACCTTATGGATTGTACTATCGAGAAGATAACCCTCGGATGGTGTGATTTCATGGATTGTCCAGTCATTATCACAGACATATTCCTTTGTTGTGAGCTGTCCGTTCTTATCCGTAACATACTTATCCACAAGGGTTTCGCCCTTATAGATACCGTAAACTGCTCCTGCAAGAGTAGCGTCGCCCTGCGGTGTGCCTTCCTCTCGGTCGCTCTTTGTTACGGTTACGCTGAACTTTTTGAGAATGTTCGTGAAGTTCCTTGTAGTTACTTCTTTCCAGTTAATCGGTGAGGTCTGATTTGCCGGCACGACATAACGGATTGCGGTATCAACTTTCTCAATGGTGTATGGGGTAGTACCACTGATAAGCACATCGCTGAACAAAGCGACGCCGTTTTTATCTGTTACGGCATATTCATCGACCTCAATACCGGCAAGGGAAGTTCCGTAAAGGCGAAATGTGACACCCTCAACCCAACTATCCTTCGAGGATTTGATAACCTGAAGATTACCTCTTTTGAGAACATTATTGAAGTTGACCTTTGCCACTTGCCCGGCAACGACAGTTATTCTGTGAATCTCCTGCGGAACATATTTGTCGATAGACTGTTCCGTTATCGTGTAAACGCCGAGCATAAGGTTATCAAGCTGGAATTTACCGCCGTTAGCGGTTGTTACCGTCTGATTGACTCCGTTACCGCTGATAGTAAACTTAATGCCGTCAACCTTGCCGTCCTCACTTGTCTTGACAATCTGACAAGAACCGTAGCTGACCTTCATTTTTACAAATCCGCTGACAAGGTTGCTGACTTTCTGAACATAAGTAACCACATCCTGAATACCTTTGCCGTTCTGATGGATACCGTCAGTCCATACAACTACACTTCTGCGGATACCGTTTTTCTTTGTGGCTTTGATTGTAAATTCCTTGCTTGGTGCGGTATCCATTGAAACAGTCAATTTATTCACACTGGTTGAAAAAGATACACCGTCAATATTTGCCGAGAAGGTATAATTGCCAAGCACTCCGTTTGAGTCGGTAAGAGTAGTAACATACTTGCTTCCGTCCCATTTGAGTTCGTTCACCTTTGCAGAACCGCTTGACCTTGTGCAGAAGCTCGGAACTTTTGTGTGGTTCTGAACGCTTATTACCATACTGTTGTAGTAAGACAAGATTTTACTGCGGAGAGGGTGTCCGGAACTGACACAGCTTAAAACCGCATCGCAGCTTCCGGGCGAAACGTGATTGAAGCTTGCGTCTCTTTCTCCGACAATCGTTTCCCAAATCAGAATCTGTGTGGCATAAGCGTGTGCAATGCAGTTAGCATCGCTTTCGTTTTGAGAGTTCCAACTTGTGGAGAGACTACCTCGATAGCCGTACTGTAAGATACGACCGATAAGCAGGCGAATATCATCACCGGAAATAGTTCCGTTAGGACTAATATCGTTGTAGAAGTTTTCGCCCTTTTCGGTAAGTGTGTCTCCAGTCCGCTGACCTGTACCCGGCTCAATACAGTAGGCGATATTGCCTGAATATGAGCCAATGGCACGAAGTCCCGTATGGGCAGTCGATAACCCTTTCTAAACGTTCATATAGTTGAGATTGCCGTGTCCCAATTGACCGTTATTGTTAGTATCTCCGCTTCGGGGATAGTCAACAAGTACACATCGGCTTTTTCTCCGATGGCTGCAAAGGCTGTCGTCGCCCCAATGCTCATAAAAGCAGGAAGGCTCATAACCGTCGCAAGCATAAGTGAGACGGCTTTCTTTAACTTTGTTTTAACCATTGCGTTTTCCTCCTTGAAATGCAAAAACGCACCGATTTTACTCAGTGCGTCTGCTTTAAGATTTTTTATTTTAGCAGTAGCCGATATAGATGTTGTACTCCGTATCGGCTGCCTTTTCTGTCCATATCCACACAGCGGTAAAGCCCTCGCTGTTCTTGTATCGGTTCAGTCTGCTTTCAATATCAGACTTGATACCGCTTCGGTTAGGATTTGCGGATATGGGGTTGTCCCAACATTCTGTCGCCGTGATGTCAAGAGAAAGCCCTATGCTTACCGCATACTCTTTTGCGTAACTAACATAAGGGCTGACATCGAATGTCTGCTTGTGCGGCTCTGTCGGTTTCGGTTCTGCCGGCTTTTCAGTCGGCTTTTCAACCGGCTTTTGTTCGGCAGTTGTCTGTTCTTTCGGCTGCTCCGTTTGTTTTTCGGATTCAGCCTGCGTGGTTGTCTGCTTTGGTGGCTCTGCCTTTGGCTTTTCGGTTGCGGGAGTATCAGCCGTTTTTTCTTCCGCCGGTTTTGTCTGTACCGTCATAACCGTCTGACTTTCAGCGGTTGATTGGCTTTCTTTTGCCGTAATCGGTGTTTCCTCCTGAACTGCCGTGCTTTCCGGTTCTTTTGCCGTATCTTCCTGAGAATTTGTTTCGGTATTACCAGCCGGAAAAGAAGTCTCTGTTTTCGTAATCTCCTGTGCAGCTTCTTTGGCTGTGTTACCGTTGCAACCTACAAGAAAAATCATAAGGCAGGCAAGAACGCAAGTTATCAGCCTGTTTTTCATATTCATCGCTCCTTTCGCCTTAATCGTAATCAAATCCGGTCAAAACATCAAAGGTGCGAATAGCTGAACTTTTCAGCATAACAGACATTTTGCTTTCACTCCAAATGTGCGAACCCTTTAATAGACAGCTATAAGTTATAGAGATAGATAAATTCAAGGGAGATTGAATATATTTTTCAGCAGGCAAATAGCTGGTATATAGGGGTTAGAGTGTGAGAAAGGGTGAAGGCTATCGGCTGTCTTGGTCGGCTCTGCTACGCAAAAACTTGTTGTAATGCTCCAATGCCTTGCACACAAAATCCTCCGTCTGACTTATGGGAATGTTCTTTGGGATAAGCTGTCGAACCCTGTCGCCCCTCAAAACGATTTTCTCATTTTGGTTTGGCTTTTACTCCGACATAATTGACTGTACCGCTTCCGTTGTGAGTTTACCTTCTTCAAAGAATTTTCGCATACGGATAGTTTGGTCGTGAGACGGAGTAGCGTCGTTCAGGTCGATTTCATCAACTACATCACGCTGACTGTCCTCATCAAGATAAGACAATTCAACTGCCGGTCGCATTTTAATTCGCACCTCATCAACATAGTCCAACAGTTCGGGAACAAGTTTTGTAAGGCGAATATATCGGTGAATCTGATTTCTACTGTCGCCACATTCTTCGCTCATCAAATCAAGACTTTGCTTTCCACGTAAATCAATCCCCATTGGGGATGAATTATCTTTACTTGGTCTGCCCGCCTGTCTTTTCATTGCTTCACTTCTCATTTTATAAGCAAAGGCTTTTTTCCGAGGGGAGTATCTGTGAGCGTTGGTAGTTACTTTCAACCATAAGGATTGTTGCTTCGTCCGGTTCAGCTCAACGACCTCACAGCGGAGCGTATCAAAACCGGCAAGTTCGCAGGCTCTTTTTCGTCTGTGTCCTGAAATAAGTTCGTATCCGCCATCCTCTTTCTGCCTAACCGTAGCCGGGGTGATAATCCCTCGTTCCTTGATACTCTCAACGAGCTGTGCCATATCCTCATCATCACGCACCTTAAAAGGGTGATTGGGGAAATCGTCAATCTCTGTTAATGGAATATCTCGGATTTTTGAAAGTTTTTCTTCGTCTCTCTGCTCCTGCGTAGAAAATAAATCATCGAGCTTCGTGAGAGTGAAGTCGCTCTTTCTTCCTGCCATCGGCTAACACCTCCTTCGTAAATTCGGTGTACGCCTTTGATACCGTACTGTTGGGTTCGTAGGCAAAAATGCTCTTGCCTTTGGAAGAAGTCTCTGCGGCTTTAACGGCAATCGGTATATATGTGCGATACATCTTGATTTGATTACCGAAGTTTTCTCTCAGAGCTTCTACCGTGCTTTTAGCGACGTTGGTACGGCTATCCACCAACGTGGGAATCATACCGTCAATCTTCAAGTTCGGATTGATACGCTTCTTAACTCTTGAAATGGTCTGAACAAGCTGCGTCATTCCTTTTGCCGGTAGATATTGAGCCTGAACAGGAATAATGACGCTGTCTGCCGCAGATAAGGCATTGATTGTTACCATATCGAGGGAAGGCATACAATCAATAAGTACATAATCGTATTTGCCATTCATTTCGCTGAGGTAATTTCTCAATGCTGTTTCTCTGCTTATTGTATTAACAAGGTTAAACTCCATTGCAGAAAGCTCAAGGTTTGCAGGAACAAGGTCTACATCTTCCTCGTGGTGCAGAACACCGACCATAGGGCCATTCATCGTCTCATTTATTACATCTGTGAGTTTCGTTGCAAGCGTGATACCCAAGCTGTCCGTATCCTGCCAACCGAGACAGGTCGTTAAATCGCCCTGCGTGTCTGCGTCAATGAGCAATACTTTCTTTCCCTGCATAGCAAGACCGACCCCGAGATTTACCGTAGTGGTTGTCTTTCCAACTCCGCCTTTTTGATTGCATATAGCAATCGTTTTGCAGTTCGACACTTTGTGCGTCCTCCTTTCGTAAAATTCATAGCCATCGCAGTATGGCTATGTACTTGACCGGCTCATTTCCTAACCGGTCAGGCAATATTTGTTCTCAACACCCCTTGCCGAGCAAACGCTCACGGGAAGTCACTAAGGAACAGACAGCTCATCTGTATCATAGGAATTTCACCTCTGCCGGGTTCTCCGCCAGCTCCGTAGAGAAGTATCATTATCATTCTGAATGTCATCGCCGTAACAGTGGCAACCTGTTACTTATACTGGGAATTCTCGCTGTCCTGCAAGGCAGAAGTCAAGGCGTACCCGATAAGGTGGCTAAATTCATCAGAAATAAAGTCTTAGTGACCTGTGTATTCAGTTTTCAAAGTACAAGTGAAAGGCTTCCGTTTTCGTGGTTCGGAATTAACCCATTCACTTGTTTGAAATGGGAGAGCGTTTTTTGGGGGTGTTTTTTCAAAATTTCTTAAATATTTTTTTGAATGCAAAAAAAACGCCTATTCTCCTCAAATTAGAGGTCAATAGACGGCTGATAGAAATGTTCATAATTTAGATGTTTATTTTGTTCTTAATAAATGATAAAGTCCTGTTCAAGAGCTTTCATCAAGCACATTCTTTCACATATATATATATTTGATTTTGAGCTTTCTTATCTTGGCAGAAAGCACTTTACAAAGAACATCGTCAACTTCATCGGTGTATCTACCTTGTGAAATTAGGTTGTTCTTCAAGCGAACAAGGGACTGAATAGTCTGTCTGTATTCATCATCGGAAAGATATAAATGATATTTCTGTTCTTTCAAAGCAACCACCTCCTGTACTGCAATTATATAACAGGAAATGGTATAGGTGCAGTTTGCGAATAATCCTCTATTATTGAAAAATGAACGAATTAACAGGGTAACGACCGCCTTGTCCATTAGCAGACGGAGAATTTGCTAATGAAAATTTGTGTTTTTTTCGTTTTTGCTGTTTCTTCGTAAAAATGAAAAAGCACCGGAAACCCTTGATTTTACTGGGTTTTCCGGCGGAGTTTTTGGCGTTCCCGAGGTGATTCGAACACCCGACCTACCGCTTAGGAGGCGGTCGCTCTATCCGGCTGAGCTACTGGAACATCACAGAGACGGGGTCATGAAACCGCCCGTCTCCTTTTGTATGCCTTTGTTGGTCTGGCTTATGCCTTTACGCCGTACTGTTCCCGATAAGCCAGCATTGCGTCCAGGTGTTCCTTGCCCGGGATGACCTCATCCCGGATGCCCTGGATGATATCTTCCATGTTGACGATGGAATATACCGGAACGCCGTACTTTTCATAGACGGACTGCACAGCGGACTTTTCGCCCTCCAGCGCACGCTCCATCCGGTCTACGGTGATGACCATGCCGGTGATGTCTACATCTGCTGCGCCTTTCAGCTTGGGATATACCTCAGCCATTGCCTTGCCGGAAGTCATAACGTCCTCGATGATGACCACCTTTTCGCCGTCTGTCAGCTTTTTGCCGACGAACATACCGCCTTCGCCGTGGTCCTTGACTTCCTTGCGGTCAAAGCAGAAGTTTACGTCCTTCTGGTACTTGTCCGCCAGAGCCACAGCTGTCTCTTATACACATCTCCGAGCCCACGAGACCTCTCTACATCTCG
>ENA-UAHW01000272-UAHW01000272.1-human-gut-metagenome-genome-assembly--contig:-NODE-272-length-7772-cov-4.161980_pt1 | contig 7772 bp, 7 predicted proteins | sample MGYA00244412_ERZ654375 | MGnify/ENA primary metagenome ERZ654375 (study PRJEB26926, sample SAMN06165166) | human gut metagenome | biome: ENVO:00009003; feature: ENVO:2100002; material: ENVO:00002003...
GGCCTGCATGGGCAGCACGTTCAGGATAGGCTCACTGCCTGCGGCAGCCTGCATGGCGTCCATCTTCTCCTGTTCGATGACCAGCGGGATGATGCGGGTACCGGCCAGTTTCTGGCCCTTTTTCACGGGCAGGTCGCCGTGGATGGTGGCGATCATCATCTGGGGCGTGCGGTTCACGGCCAGCAGGGCTTCGCGGTTGATCTTCAGCAGGCCGTCGCAGTCGGCGATGAGCTCGATTTTTCCCTCTTTCGGCTCGGTGCCGTGGATGTTCTTGCCCGCAGCGGCCTTGTACAGCAGCGCGGCGGCTTCGTCCTCGTGGAGGATGCCGGGCTTTTTCTCCCAGACATAGAGGTTTTCCTTGCCGATGCTCAGCAGCACCGGAATATCCTCGGGCTGAATGATGTGGCCCTTTTTGAAGCGGGCCCCCTTGAATTCACCCGGGATGATCTGGGTGATATCGTGGCAGAGCACCTGCCCTGCCGCGTCTTCGGTACGGATCAGTTTCATGGTTTCTTCCTCCCCCTGTTACAATGCAGGCATCTGTGCAGCGATCCAGTCGGCCAGCGCTGCGGGCTCGTCCAGCGCAAAATCCGCGCCCGGAACATCCCCCACGATGGCCAGCGGCTCAAAGGAGACCGGCTCCTCCGAGACAGCCTTGCGCACCACCTCGATCTTGGGCCAGCCGCTCTCCTTGAAGCCCTCCATCAGCACCAGATCATAGCCGTGGCGCTCAAACAGGGCCAGCAGATCCTGCTCGTTCAGGCGGAATTCCTCCGTCAGCAGGTAGCGGCTGCCCGAAAAGACCGCCACGCCCTCGGCCCCGGCCTCCCGCAGGCGGAAGCTGTCGGTGCCCGGCACGTCAGGGGTGAAATCGTGGCCGTCATGCTTGATGACACCCACCTTCAGGCCCCGTGCCCGCAGCAGGGGGATGAGTTTTTCCAATAACGTCGTTTTGCCGCTGTTGTGCGCACCGCTCACGGCCAGCACAGCCGGGCGCTTCAGGCTCAGCTCGGCAGCAAGCGCCTGTTTCTTTTCACTGTACAAAGTTCAGTACCTCCACTTCTTCGCCCGGAGCCACCGGGCCGCTGCCCGCAGGCAGCTCCACCAGGCAGTTGCAGCCCATCATGGCCGATAGACTGCCCGAGGAATGCGCCTCCGCGTTGCCCTCGCCGGGGATCTCCACCAGGCCGCCCAGCGCTCTGGCCCGCAGAAAGCGGGTTCCCTTGCTGGGCTTGGAAAAGCCGGTGGTCAGCCTGCCCCGGGTGTGCACCGGGATGCAGTTCTCTTCCCGCCGCCCTGCGGCCCGCAGCAGGGCCGGAACGGCATACTGCTCCAGCGTGGCAGCAGCGGCAAAGGGATTGCCGGACAGGCAGAACACCAGCTTTTCTCCCACCTGTGCAGCGATCATGGGGCTGCCGGGCTTCTGGGCCACCCCGGCAAAAACAGGCTCCACGTGCAGCATTTCCAGCACTGTGGGCAGGTAATCCTTCTGCCCCACCGAAACACCGCCGCTGGTGATCACCGCATCACACCGGGTGAGCAGTTCTTTCATCCGGGCGGCGATCTCCTCCGGGTCATCCGAGCAGTGGGTGCGCTCCACGGCAAAGCCCAGCTGCCGCAGGCGGGCGGCATTCTGGATCCCGTTGGCATCGTAGATCTTGCCGGGAGCCCAGGCCTCACCCGCTTCCAGCAGCTCACTGCCGGTGGCAAGCACGCCCACGGTCATGGGGCGGAAGACCTCAGCATCCGGGATGCCCTGCCCGGCCAGCACACCGATGTGCGCCGGGGTCAGCACAGTTCCGGCGGCGGCAATGGGGGCACCGGCGGCGATATCCTCACCCCGGAACACCACATTGGCGTTGGGCTGAAGTTGGGCGTAAATGCGCACCTGCTCCTCCCCGCTGTCGGTCAGCTCCTGCATCAGAACGCAGTCCGCGCCCGGGGGCAGGGGTGCACCGGTCATAATGCGGGCAGCACACCCGGCAGGCAGGGCAGCGGCGGGGGCATCCCCGGCGTAGAGCTTCATCACCACCGGCAGGGTGACAGGGGTCTTCTCCCCCGCCCCGGCCGTGTCGGCACTGTGAAGGGCATAGCCATCCAGAGGGCTCCGGTCAAAAGGGGGCTGATCCATTCGGGCGCACAGGTCCCGGGCTGCGATCCGCCCACAGGCATCATCCAGCGGCACCCGCTCCGTGGCAGGCACCGGGAGAGCCGCAGCAGCATCCAGCACCCGGCGCAGGGCCTGGGCTGGCGTGCAAAAAGGCTGTTTCATTGCAAAAATCCTCCATCGCTCCCCGGGGCACAGTTTGCCCGCTATGGCCCGGACAAACTCCCGGGGAGATTTCTTTTCGATCGGCAGGTGAAAAAAAGCGGAGACGTTTTGACCGAAAATCAAAACGCCCCCGCAAAAAACCGAACATGGCCCGGAGCGGCAGCCTGCAGGCCGCCACGCCGAGGGAGCCGCTTCCTTTTCCGCTGTTGCAGCAGCGGGAAGGAGGCAACGCTCCGGAACGGTGGATGGGAGGAGTTCTTTTTTTCAAATTGCAGCGTTTCTTCTGCGGGAAGGCGGCCGGGTTTCCCCTGCCACCCTTGAATGCCGGCGTTGGCCCTTAGCATTGCGGCGCGGTGTCCTGCCCCCTGCGGGGTTTAGACAGCCTTGCTCAAAGAAGCTCTTGTACCCTATTCAATTGTGTATGATCTTTTAGTCGCAGAAATCATCCACGTCGCTGATGGCTTTTGCATAGCGGCGGGTAAGGTGCTGGGTGGAGAAGAGGAACCGCTCGTTCTGATTGTTGGTCAGCTCTTCGATGTCGGCAAACTCCGGCCTGCCCTGCATGGTCTTCCAGGTCTGCTCGATCTCCTCCGGCGCAAGGCCGTAGGGGGAGCGCTGGAAGTACTTCAGCGGGGTGGCACTGGGGTAGACCCGTGCATTGAAGCGCACCATCTCAGCAAACATGACACAGAGGTCTTTGTCCTCAATGAGCTGGGCGATCATGGCGTAGTTGTCGCTCATGTTGGCGTTGGAGTAATAGTAGGTATCCTTTGCGCCTGCACGGACAACGATATCCTCGCACTGGGGGTCCTGCGGCATCTGAGCCAACAGCTCATCGGCGTTCTCCACCTCACTGACCAGCAGTGCGTGGGGCGTGACAAGCGCGGCGGCGCTGCGGGAACGGATGTAACCGGCCAGCTCCTGCGCGGGGGTCAGCTCCGGCAGCTCCGGCGCGGTCTTGGTGGGCTGATCCGCAAAGGGATCGTTTTCAGCCTCCGGCTCACCGGCCAGAAAATCCAGCAGCTGAGGCTTTGCGGCCTCGTCCTGCACAGTTTCGGCGGCTTCGGGTGCGGCCCCGGCAGCCTGCATTGCTGCAAGCTCTGCGGTCTCCCGCTCCACGGCGGCGATCACATCCTCGCCGGTCTTGGCGGCGCTGCCGTCAAAGCTGCTGCCCGTTTCCTTCAGGCGGCGGGCCGTCTCGCTGGCGGCATCGATGTCGAACACCTCTGCCTTGGGCTTTTTCTTGGCGGCCAGCTCTGCCTTCTGCAGGTCCAGAACGGCCTGCTCCGGGTCCACGCTGCTGTCCACAGTGGTGGTGTAGCCGGGTTTACGTCTGCCAAACAACATGACGATCGTTCCTCTTTCTATGGGATTTATTCAGCTGCTGCGGTGTTCTGGGCGTAGATGCCGCGCTTTTCCAGATCATCGGCCATGTCAGCCAGATCATACTTCTCCAGCGTCTCGCGGGTGGGCACACCGGTGGTGCGGTCCCAGCCGAAGATGTCGTAGAACAGATCCTTTGCCTTTTCCATGTCGGCACGGTCCAGCTTGGTGGTGCCTTCCTCGAATGCCTTGAAGTCGGGGTCCTTATCGAACACCCAATCGCAGATGGCATCGTGCTCCTGACGCAGGTTTGCGCTGCCGCAGTTCTGCTGGAAGCTGATGGCGGTCATCGCGCGCAGCATCTGGGTGATGCGGGCACCGTCCTCCTGCAGACCGGCCTGGGTATAGGTCTCGCCGGTAACAGCAGTCATAAAGTCTGCCTGCAGATCCAGGTCGCCGTGGTACTCGCGCTCCTTGGAGGGAGACTGGGTCATGGGCCACATCCAGTTGCACAGGGTGGCGGAGTCGTGGAAGTTCTTGTCGTTGACGCAGTATGCAGCCAGCTTTGCCTTGTTCTCGTTGATGGGAGTGTAGGCCTTGGCCTTATCGTAGCAGCCCTCGCCGAAGAAGTCCTCCATGACCTTCTTGGTCACATCATAGGGAGCACCGGAGCCGGTCTCGCAGACGATCTCGTGGATCATGCAGTCGCGGTTGTAGACGAGGTTGTACAGCATACCCACCTGCCATGCCTCAGCAGGGCCGTGGTGGTTGGGGAAGCCGTTGTAGATCAGGTTGGAGTTGGTGGCACCATCGTCGCGGTCCAGCCAGCTCTTGGGCAGGCCGAACTTCTCCATCATGGCCAGGGTGCCCTTGGCGATCACGGACAGGTCGCCCTCACCGTAAGCCATGCGGCGGATCAGCTCCACCTCCCAGCGGGGATCGCCAGCCTTCTCCCACTCCCAGGGCAGAGAGTCGTACTCAGCCTCGCTGATGTACTTGGTGGCCTCTTCGCGGGGCATCCGCAGGATCCACAGCAGGTCGCGGTTCAGGTTGCCGTAGTTGTCCCACAGGCCCATATCGTCCACAGCATGAGACCATGCCAGGTTGATGACCATGGTGCCGTCGCCCTCGTACTTGAAGTCGTGCACGCCGTCCGGGTAGACGCGGGTGCCGTACAGCACGGGCATACAGGTGTTGGAGTTGTGGGTGGGCAGGTCGTAATCGGCCAGCGGATCCACATCGTACTCAGTGTAGCAGCGGATGGGGCAGGAGGAGCAGCCGCCGTTCTTCACGGTGTACTCCGCAGCCGGAGCGCCGAAGTCGAAGTAGCCCTTGAAGCAGCGCAGAGCCACCTTGTTGATATCGTTGTAGGGCTGCTCGCCGGTATCCACGGGGCCGCCGGGAGCCTTCTTCCACATACGGCCGGGAGCGCCGGACCAGCGGTTCTTGCCGGAGGTGGCGCTGTACTCTGCCCAGCTCTGGGGCTGTGCGGGCACGTTGTGGTTGTTGTTGCCGCCGATCAGGTTGCCCATCATGTAGTTGGACAGCTCCAGCACCTTCTTGGGGTCAGCCACCTTGACGCTGCCGGTGCCGCGGATGGCCAGGCCCTTCAGCTTCTTGTTGCCCATGGCAGCGCCCAGACCGGCACCGCCGGAGTTGCCGAAGCTGGTGTTCAGGGTGGAGTAATCCACCAGGTTCTCACCGGCGGGGCCGATGGAAGCAGTCTCGAACTCACGGCCGTTCTGCTCCACCATCCACTTGTTGGCAGCAAAGGTACCCTTGCCCCAGATCTCGCTTGCGTCCTCCAGAGAGACCTCGCCGTCCTCGATGCGCAGGTAGACGGGCTTTTCGGAGATGCCGCTGACAACGATGCCGTCGTAACCGGCATACTTCAGCATGGAGCCGATGTGGCCGCCCATGTGTGCATCGATGATGGAGTGGCCCTTGGACCAGGTAGAACGGAAGGTCACGTTCATACGGCCGGAGCAGGGCACGCCGGCACCGGTCAGGGGGCCGACACCAAAGATGACCAGAGCCTTCTCGTCATAGGGGTCCAGCTCCATGGGAGCTTCCTCGTACATAATGCGGTAGGCCATGCCCATACCGCCGATATATTTATGGTATTTTGCGTCGTCCTGCGTGGTGATCTCGCCGGTGGTCAGGTTGACGCGCAGGATCTTGCCTGCCCAGCCATAACTTTCAGCCATTGTAGTTCCTCCTTACAGATCCAAGTATGCAGCCTGTGCTGCGCTGGTAACGGCATCCCAGTCCACGATGGACAGAGCGCCGGACGGGCAGCCTGCCACGCAGGCACCGCAGGCGATGCACTTGGAGGACTTGCCGGTCTCGGGGTTGACGGTGGGCATGTGCCAGGGGCAGGCCTCCACGCAGGCACCGCAGCCGATGCACTTGTCGGTATCGACCACGCGGATGCCCTGCTCATTGGTGATAATGGCCTTCTGGGGGCATGCGTTGCCGCAGGCGGGATCCTCACACTGGCGGCAGGTATCCGGGAAGTAGACAAAGCAGTTGTCGGTGCCGGACAGCAGACCGTTGCCGTCGCCGTCCAGATTCAGGCGGCGCTGGATCTTGACGCGGCTGATGTAAGAGGAGCACACGCCGTCGTTGGTCAGGGTGCAGTTGATCTCGCAGCGCTGGCAGCCGGTACACAGGTCGGCGTTGACCACCAGCAGGCCCTGCGGCAGTGCCCAAGTGGCCACTGCGCCGGAATCCACCTGCTGCTGAGAGCAGCCGAACAGGGACAGCATGGAAGCGGACAGGGTGAGCCCTGCAAGGCTCTTGCCCGAGATCTTCATGAATTGACGGCGGGTCATGTCAGCCGTCAGGAAATCAGTTTTTGCCATAGGTTCCATTCCTCCGTTGAGGTCACTCTGCGCAGAGCACCCCGGTCACATAGAAATACGAGTTGTTGACGATGGTCGTCACAGCCGAAGAGGTGATGGTCGCGCCGGAAAGGGCGTCCACCTCGGTCAGGTCTGCGCTGACGGCACCGGACGCATTGCCGGCGGTGGTCAGGCTGGCCTGCTCCAGACGCACCTTGGACTGCTCTTCTGCCGAGAGATCCGCAAAGGGGATCGCCATCGGCTCGCCGTCCAGTGCGCTCTTGCTGAGCATGGCTGCGTACAGCTTGCGCCGTGCCACGGCCTCTGCGCTGGAATCCAGCGGCGGAGCCAGTTCATCGTCCAAGGGCTCTCCATTTAGTGCCGAGAGGGTAAGCCCCGCAGCATACATCTTGCGGGTCGCCTCGGCCTCGGGAGAGGTATCGAAGGTGCGCCACTGTGCGGGGTCAAAATCTCCGGCAGCAGCGGGCTGCTCCTCCGCCGCACCAGCAGCGGCATAGGCGGCACCGGTAACGGGGTCCGTTACGGTGTAGCTTTTGCCTGCCAGCGTGAAGGGAGCTGTGCCCTGATACTGGGACGTGAACTCCGGGTTGACGCACTGGCCGCCAAGGCTTTCCGTTTCGTCCTGAGAGAGGATCTCTACTGCGGAAACATTGCCCTCGGCGTCAATGGTCACGGCAGCCTGCACATCGCTCTGGAAGCCCTTCTGAGAGCCCTCCACGCGGTAGCTGCCATCGTCGAGCTGGTACACTGCGCTGATGCCGTAGGCGGCTGCATCCGCCTCCGACACCTGCAGCAGGGTACCTGCAACCGTGGTACGCGCGTGCTGCATTGCGATAAGACCTACCGCCATTGCGACTGTCGCAGCGCCCATGGCTGCGTAGCCCGGCAGCCGCTTGCGCCACAGCGGAACGGGCGCAAACGGGTTGGTTGCCTGCTTCATGTTATCACCTGCCTGTTTTTTATTTTGCCGGGTAACCCCGGACAACAATTGAGGCCGCTCTGGCTGCTGCAACAGCGGAGCGGTCTCTTCGATAATATATTAACATGCGTGCGCGGAGTATGTCAACAGAAACAGACAGCCTTTTCCGTTTTGTAACTATTGTTTTTGTAAAATCTGCTTAAACTTTAGGGATTTTGCGTCCGCACACCAGCTGCAGGCCGTATTCCGCCGCAAGCTCTGCGGATTGCACGGTGGGCATACTTTTGCTTACCAGCACCGGCACCCCCGCGCGGATGGCCTTGCGCACCATATCCAGCGGCACCCGGCCGCTGGTGTACAGCACACATTCTGCCAGCGGCAGCCCTGCCAGCAC
>ENA-UAHW01000282-UAHW01000282.1-human-gut-metagenome-genome-assembly--contig:-NODE-282-length-7603-cov-4.480657_pt1 | contig 7603 bp, 8 predicted proteins | sample MGYA00244412_ERZ654375 | MGnify/ENA primary metagenome ERZ654375 (study PRJEB26926, sample SAMN06165166) | human gut metagenome | biome: ENVO:00009003; feature: ENVO:2100002; material: ENVO:00002003...
CGAGATGTAGAGAGGTCTCGTGGGCTCGGAGATGTGTATAAGAGACAGGTATATGGCGTCTGCACTTCCGCTTGAGATCGTAGAAGCAGCCCGTATCGACGGCTGCGGAGAGTTCAAGACCTTCAACAAGATCGTTACTCCTATCCTCAAGCCTGCATTCGCAGTTCAGATCATCTTTACATTCGTAACAAACTGGAACAACTACTTTATGCCAAGACTTATTCTTACATCAAAGAGTAAGTACACGATCCCTCTGGTACTCAACGCAATGCGTTATGCAGGACCACAGGAGAAGGACGTGGGAATGTTCAGCTTGTACATCGTACTTGCTATCCTCCCTGTAGTAATTGTTTACCTTTGTCTTTCAAAGTTCATCATTCGCGGTGTTGCTCTGGGAAGCGTAAAGGGTTAATACGAAGCTTCAAACAGCGTACAGTTTTTCTGTACGCTGTTTTTTTTGCTCTATTCATTCCTTACTTCTCTTTCCTATTCACATAAAAGCTTCGTTTGCATACCTTTGCTATTGACCGTTATCTCCATTCTGCTCACTCTTTTTCCATTTACGCCATATCCATTACAAATTATTTTATCCGTGATATCCTCACCGCAATACCCCTCATAAGTGATATGCTCCACCAAATACTCCCTCTCTGCAAACTCTATCCTATCTTTAAGCCCGACAACTACATTATTGAGCCACTGCTTATCAAGACCATAATACTTCTCCCTTGTGATACCATGTGGTATAGTTTTACCGCTTGAAAAGCTATATCCATACTCCCCGTCCACGTTTTTCATATATATCTTCGACAGCATTGATCTCGTATCAAGCTGTTTTCCGTATTCAATAATACGCTGAGTACCGATATTCACCGAAAGGATACTCAGCGACACATTGACCTGCCTGTCCCCTCTGATATATGCACGCCTGCCGTAAGCCTTGACCGCATATACGCCGATAGCCTCCCACAGTGTAGACTTCTCTTTGATGTTCACATAGTTCACAGTGTCAGTTCCACTCTCGTAGGTTATCTCGCTTGAGGGGCTGTAGCTCTTCATAATATCCGTCAAACTCACCTTAGACCATACCCCCGGTTCAGGCTCGTTCTGCCCCAGCATAAGTGTTATCCCACGGCTTATAAGTTCAAGAACAGTTTTTCCACCTCTCACCCTTGTTCTGATGTAATCCGCAGGACCGTAGTGCATACGCCTGCTGCCTATATAAAGTGCCACACGCCTGATGTTGTTAAGATTTATGCTGTTATTCAGAACGACAGACGCTCTAAGTTCACTGTATGGCGTATAGCGGTCTTTCACAAGCCTTGCTGAAACAATGTTTCTATAGTCCAAATTGCCACTGCCAATAATTTCAAACCTGATGTATATCTTCGCCATTATTCCGCCCCCCTAAGCTTTATCATAAGGCTTCCGATCATCCTGTCAGGCTGAAAATCCATTTCTATCTCTGAGAGTATGTATCCGCTGTATAAGACCCCGTCTGCCGTGAAATTGATCGTCTTTCCTCCATTCTCGCTTAGAGCAGCCCAAGCGTAAGCCTTGTCCGACGGAGCGATCCTGCCGCTGAACTGAAATATCTCCGCCGCCTTGCCTGAGATATTTCGCAAAATACCATTCACAGCCTTTGTTTCCTCCTGAATGTAACCTCCGCTTCGCTTAACTCCGTCCATGTAAAATGAACGTGTGCCGATGTCAAGCTTTATCTTTCCCTTTTTACTCACCTATATCCTCCTCACTGCAAATGCCGATACTAAGCTCTGCCTGCCTTTCGAGCCTGTGAAGGGGCAATGTCTGAACTGCGCTTCCAAGCTTTGCGCTCTTTACATTCAGAACCTCGCTTTTTGCAAGCTCCGCCATAACGCTTTCACACTTTTCCTGAAGCTCCTCCATGTCATCGTATTTTCCTGCCTTGCCCATGAGCCGCAGGTCTATATGACATATATACTCAGTGTAAAGCTTTTTGCCGCCCTGCCCAATGACTTCATCGACCACATCATAGCCTTTAAGTCCATAGAAGCCAATTGCTTCTCCGCTGTGCAATAGACTGTCAGCCGAAGTGTATTCACCCATTGCAGTAAAGCCTGCTCCGTCAAGTATCTTTTTTATCTCTGCCGCCATTTCTGTCCAAACTGTCATGGCTCGTCCTCCTTCCTAATATGCGATAACGGCATTGAATACAAAGCCGTCCTTTGAGAAAAATCTTTCCGCCCTTGAAACTGCACTGTCACGAAGCTCTCTTGCCGCCTTTATCCTGTTCTCCTCGTCAAAAGCCTCCACCGCCTTGCCCTGTGCCGTAAACATGACCTTGTATTCAGCGGCTTTCAGACAAATAAATCTGTAAAAGACCTCCGCTGCCGCTGCAAATTCGCATATAGCCGTTCCGCCCTCAGCGACCATTCGCTCTTGGTCAACAGCCTTTTCCATTTCGTCAGCACACACCGTTATAAGCCCTGCATACACCTCAGCCGACGTGCTGTCAAGTCCGCTTAGCTCCATGAAATCGCTTTTTACATTGTCTTTGCTTATTGCCATTTTCCTGCTCCTTTCAAAAAAATATACCCGCCCACCATCCCTTTTTCATTATCCTCTCAGCTTACTTTGTAGTTTTCAGCGTCTTTACAGCACCGCTCGTAAGTACGGAGAAACCTGCAAGCACCGAGCAAACGATCTCGTTGCTCTGATTTGTAAGAAGCTTATCGTAGTCCACGATAACATCTCCCCCAAGCACCATTTCAACCGCACTGCTCTGGTCGATGCCCACCGCAATACCGCCTGTGAGCTGAGGACACTTTACAAGCGTTACACCGTATGGCGTCTGAACTGTGCCGCCTGCCATATAGTCGCCAATGCAGTATTTCATCTCGTCCATAGCAAGGATCTTAGCCATAACATCAGGAGTACAGATCATAGTCGTCATGTTAAACTCGCCCATGGAAGCCCAAAAAGCCGCCAGATCAGCGTAAGTAAGCTCACTGCCAATAAGATTCTGAGCTGTAATACCTCTTGTTATCTCAGTCATGGCAAGGCTGTTCACATCTCTGCTTATAGTCGCTCCAAGGTTTCTCAGCACCACGCCGAAAGCCTCAAGCTTCTGCTTCCTTACAGACTCAAAAGAACAGTTAAGACGTCTTGCAAACTTTGTGAGAGTCTTACTGGAGGTGCTAAGTCTGACAGTTGTGATAGGCACATTTCCACCCTCTGACACAACGTCAGTTGAACCTGACTTTGTAACGTTCAGACCTCTGAAATCCACTCCGTCAGTGTATGAAACAGCCGCCGCTACCTTGCCCATGATAGAGGCCTCGTCCATGCCCTGCTTGACAGTGCGTCTTATGTACTCAGGAAAAAGCACTGCCGACTCAGTGGAAATGAAGAATTTTTCCACTCTGTCAGAATTTGCACCCTTTACCTTGATGTCAAAACGCTTGAGCTGTCTTTCAAAAGCGTCAAGACCTTTAAGCTCGGTGTTCTCATAGTTTGCATCAGGATCAAGCTCAGCCAGCGCCTGTGTGAATGTCTTGCCTGTGATAGAATAAAGTCCCTTTTCAAGTTTGATATTGTTGTACATATTATTTTCTCCTTTTCGATAATTAAAGTTGTCCGATTTTTTGTACTGATTTAGATGTGTGTTTTCCAATGAACTCAGCCCGCATCAAAACCTCTCTTTCACGGACGACCCAAGGTCATCCCAACAAATGTTACGCATTTTCGCTGCTTTGCAGGTGAGAAACATATTTTTTCTGATTCCCTACCTCCACATTGTCATCACCCCCTTTCACATTTGTCCCTTACATCTTGTAATCCCCCGTAATAAAGCTCTCCCTTTCGGCTTTGTAGACCTCCTCATTCTCAGCCGCCTGCTTTTCAAGCCTGCCACGGAAGTCAATAAGCTCCGTAACTGTCATAAGCTCCGCAAGTTCTTTCACACGCTTTGCACTCATAAAAGGCTTGCAGAAATAGCTGAGCCTTAAAACGTCCTTCTCAAAAGCTTCCCTCGCAAGGGCAAGCTCATAACTCTTGTCGGTGCTTTCCTGCTTCTCCCTTAAAGCAAAACGCTTCGTTACCCCTGCGTTCACCTGTGCAGGCACTGCCACGAACGACCACTCGTAAGCGTCAAGCGGCTCGTCAAGAATGTGATAACACAGCTTACCGCCGTATTCACCGCCCTTTTCATGGTCACAGCCGCCCTTGTACATATCCGCTCCGCATACAGAGCAAAGCTTCTTTCCCATGGTGCAGCTAACGGATACCTCTTTCTTTATTCCGCCTTGGATCTCGCTTATAAGGTCGCCGTTAGAAGCAGTTCGCACCATGTATGCCTTTGCCATAAGCCTGCGGTAGACCTCTCCGTCTGTCGTAGTTTTCTCAGGCAGAGTTTCCACCCAAGTGTCGAATATTCTGGCAGTCTGCTTTGAGCTTTTAGGGTCATGGTCGAAAATACCCGTTCTGCCCTTAAAAAGCTCCGCAAGCTTCTCCAAAGCGCCTGATGAAAACTTTTCACCATCTCTGTCAATGTCATTGTCACAAAGCGCCACCCTGAAAACAAAGACCTTGTCCTCCGTGAGCGGCTCTCTCGCATAGCCGTTTATCTTTTCAAGCTCCTCGCCTGATACTGTTTCGCTCATTGCATTTCCTCCTTTTTTCTCTCGTTCTCTATCCTTTCGTTTTCAAGCTCCGCCGCCTTAGCCTGCGCATTGTAAAGCCTTGACTTCGCCAACGCTTCCTCGTCCTGAAGATTTATGTTGTCCCACTCTATCTCCACCCCACAAGCATATCCGTTAAGCCTTAAAAACGCCTCGCATATCTCTCTGAGTATAGGTTCAAGCAGTCTGCGGTAATATTCAAGCTCGCTTGTGAGGATATCTGATTGCTGTGCAGACATTCGCTCAGTGGTTGACCAGTTCAGCCCAAGCAAAAACGGTGGTATTGAAAGCTTTGCCACAAGCTGTTCCATAAGCTGTCGCACAGGTATCTCCGTGTCTATCATCTGATTGTCAGCGCCAATGACCTTGATATCAACGTCGCCCACAGCCACAAAGTCCTGCACAGAGCCGTTCTTTGAAGCCCTCATGCCTCTGCTCCATTCCTCGGCTATCTGCTGCGCTCGTTCCTTGGCTCTCGCCCTGTCGCTCTCCCCCTCGGGGTGATAAGTCACCGCATAGCGCACGTTTCCTACCCTGTCGAAGTTCTGCCCCATGCACTCGTATATCCTCATAAGGATCTCGCTGAGCGCAGGCAACCCACGGAGTATGGACACCCCGTCAGGGTGCTTTGGACTAGGGTTCAAAGCCGTGTAAAGCAGTTTTTCAGGGCTTCTTACCGGTATCTCCTCGCCGCTTCCCATGTAAAAAATGCGCTTTTCAAAAGCATTCCTGCCCTCACGCACTCTGTACAAAGTTGGGTCGCCAACATATATCCCCTTGACCTTTCCAGTTCTGTAATCTGCATATATCCTGCCTATCGCCTTGCCATATGTAAGCAGTGAATCCAGATACATATCCGCAAAAGTGTAAATGGACTTTCCCGACACCCCCACGGAAACCTCTCTGCAAAACCTGTCAAGCTCCACCTGCGCCCTCTCGTCGCAAGCCGTGACCTTAAAGCCCCCTGTGAGCCTTATTATCTTGCCGAAACAAGCGTCGATAACAGGAACGTTCGCCCTGAGTGCGTCATAAAGCTCCTGCTGAAAAACCCCCTCAGGCGCAAGCCTGTAATGAAACCCCGACTCTCTGTCAGAGCCTGCCGTGTTCGGCACAAATTCACGGACCTTCTTTCTGAAAATACTCATTTTCTCTCCTTTCTTTCTGTACGCTTTTTTGTACTAATGCTCAACTGTCAGTACAAAAAAGTCGTCCTTTTCACACCCCAGACATTCTGCTGCAAAGTATCTCATATCGTCCATGGCGTGATCGTTCTCTTTCACAGGTGCGTCCTTTCCTGCCTTTTCGTCCCAGCGGTAAAGATTTATCTCACGAAGCGTATCACGACACCTGCGGTTTATCCTTATCCTGCCGTCCTTTATGCAGTCCGACACAAGCCTGATACCTGAAACAACGTCGTTCTTTGCAGGCTGGACAGTGAATTTTCCATGCCTGCGTATGCACTGTATGAACGAAGCCGCCGAGGGGTCGCAAATGACCTTTTCGATGCAAAGCCCGTCGGCAAGCTCTTCAAGCCCCTTGTAATGCTCCTCGTCAGTTTTCTGCATACCTTCACGTCGAGAATCATAGTAATACTCCCTGAGTCTGTACCATACTCCACCACTCTCGCCCCAAAGCCCGAAGCTTGAAGGATTTACCGTGCCGTAATCACAGCTTATAACATACCGCTCGCACTGTATATCCCCCTCAAAGACGTTTTTCTCCTCGTCGAACATAGGGTAAACAAGCCCCTCTGCCGCCGTCCATTTGCCAAGCACAAAACGCTCGTAAAACGTCCCCGTATATATCCTGTGATAGCGTTCTATCACTGCCCGGTCAAGGGTCGGATTGTCCTCCAGCACAAAATGTCTGTAGATAAGCCGTTTTTCCTCCGCCTTGTCTATCCACTCTTTCTTGAACCAGTGGTAAGGATTGTCAGGATTGCAGTTGAACCACAGCTTGCTCCCCGCCACCGAACACCTTGCCACAGCCTGCTCTATAAAGCTTCTGGGCATAAGTGCCGCCTCGTCAAGAAGCACCCCCGCAAGGGTCACGCCCTGGATAAGTGAGGGCGAGCCTTCGTCCCTGCCGCCAAAGTAGTAAAACCTGTTTTTCCTGCCGCAGAAGCTAACGTCCATATAGTTCTTTGACGCGACCTCCACAGCCGTCATGCCCATGGCTTTCATATACTCCCTGAGTGCAGGCAGGATATTTCTTTTCAGCGACACGATAGTTTTTGAGCATAGCCCAAAAATGCACTCGTCAAAATTAGTCATCGCCCATGTCATAAAAGACGCCGACAAACAAAAGGTCTTGCCCGATCTGACCGCACCGTCACAGATTATCCCGTCGTAATCACTAAGATCCCGTGCCGTCCACCATCTGAAAACAAACCTCTGATTTTCCGACAGCCTTGTTATTTTCACAAGCTATCACCGTCCCTGCCGTAAATGCTCTCGATAAGCCGCTTCGACTCACCGCCGCCGTCAAGCTGGGGCGCAAGCTCCCCGAGCTTTTCCAAGGCTTTCTGCCTGTCAAAAAACTTGATCTCCAAAACGTTCTTTCCGCTGATCTTTATCTCACTCACATTGAAAAGATCCATGCCCATGATGTCCCTTGCCGTCATGTTCTCAGCGTCAAAAACAAGCTTTACAGCGTCATTCACCGCCCCGAAAGCTATCCTGTTCAGCCCTCGCTTCACATAAGAAAGGGTGTCGCTGTCAGCCTCCTCCAGCTTTTTAAGCTCCGCCTCCGTTTCTGCCGAGTGCAGAAGCTCAAGCCCCCTGTCCTCAGCCTCCTCCGCCCTTGCACCGGTGTGCAAAGCCGCTTCACGAAGATTTCTCAGATAGAAGAAAAATCTCGCAAATCTTTTCTGTTCGCCTGCCATATCGTTCCTCCTTAAATTCTGTCTCTTATACACATCTCCGAGCCCACGAGACCTCTCT